>Ga0306877_1000555_pt1 | contig 12328 bp, 15 predicted proteins | sample AntDeeMetagenom2_FD_190419 | JGI IMG/M metagenome (GOLD analysis project Ga0306877, IMG submission 190419) | Saline lake microbial communities from Deep lake, Antarctica - Metagenome #2 (v2) (version 2) | ecosystem: Environmental > Aquatic > Non-marine Saline and Alkaline > Saline | place... | reverse complement strand
ATTATTACAAATGTCTTACCTCAGTTAATTTCATATTTAATTTTTCATAAAATACATATACATTGAAGGTTCAATATTATGCTTTTAAGACCGTATGTACATTATTGTTCGTTTTTTCTGGGAGATTAAATGGAGAGTTTTTGATGTAAATAAGAAGAACACATACATTACTCTCTTTTGGGAATGTATTATTAAGGTCTTCAATATCGGTAAGTCGGCGTGAAGTATGACGATTATTACTTCCTTCTTTAATGATTTTATATATCGATTCTTCAGGAACCCATTTAATATGATGATATTCGCGTTTTCCACTTGGCCAATCACCACCAATCATAACGACACGGTTTTCATCTTCTTTTAGAATCTTAAGACCCTGCAATATGGACTCTTGAATATCTTTACTATAATATTTATTGTGATGATTAAGCATTACACCACGACGATTTTCAGGGTTACTCTCTGCTTGGTTTTTGATTATACCTGCCCCGTATGGACCTTTCGGTTCTTTACTGTGTGCGACGTACCACGGGGTATCTTCGCTCATATTAGTATATATTCGTTTTTGTGTAATAAGTATTCCCATATACAATAAAAATAAGAAAGCAAAATTTAAGTATATGTTATACATATATGATAGTATGTCAGAACCGAGCCTTGCGTTTGAGTTCGATGGTCAGGATTTTGAGCGTTATGTCTCAGGTTATGGTGCTGTTATTTATAATGGGACTGCAGAGCAGAGACTTCGTGCAATGAAAGAGCACACAGATGGACCTCATATGGTTGTTGATGGGCGTGAGATTAAATCATATGATGAATTCCGGGCCACACTAATGAATCAAGTTCAAAACATTCCTAGGGAGGATATTGATGTTTTTAGTTTTTCGTTAAATAGAATTAGGGATATTATGAATCAAGATTATGGATGCCTAATTATTCAGGAATTTGATTCCATGCCATTAGACGTGCAAACAAGCGTTGCACAACTTTTGAAAGGATTTGTAGAAACCGGTTACGAAGGTGGTCTCGGATATACGTGTAGTGAGAGTGATAGTGTTGTAATCGCAAATGGTGATTTGAGAATGCGTGTTCGTTCTTGGGAATTGACGTAGTATAAATAACCATAATACATCGTTAAAACAAATAAAATATGTACTTCTATAATATATACATTCTATATCTAATTAGTGAATTACTAATTTTATATATGCGTGTGAACTTTTCAAACTATATCTAATTCCGTATATGGTACGTTGAACAGGAAATTAAAAGTTGAACTTAACAAACGTGTATGTGAACTTTTTCGCTAGTGAAAATCTATATTATTGGAATCCAGAACAAGAAGACATCATGAAACTTTACGACTAATATATTTTAATTCAATTGAATGATAATTTTGTATCAATTTGCCACTCTTCATTAGAACTTAACCACTTATAATAATATCCACTTTTCTTTACAGTTATTACGCAAGTATTATCTGAAATTGGTAGATTTTGAATCAATTCTGTACCTGAATCTGTAAGTTTTTTATTATTTTTTCTTCTGAAAAACCATTTGCAATCTAATTCTTCAGGATATATCGTTAATCCTTCTTCATCTATGATTATATCAGCTTCAACAACTTTGTATTCTGATTCTTTGTTTCCTAATTCGTTTCCATCAATTATTTCTTTTGGACTAATATCTGTGAAATTATATCTATTGAAATTTTTTGAACCAATATATAATAAAACATATTTTGCAGTTACGGATACAAGTATACATAGTAAAACTAAATATAACGGTATATGGTTTGTAATAAATTTCCAACCACCCACAGTATAGGAAGTAGTTAACACTCCAAATAACACAATACTTAGTAATTCGATATCTGTGTTAACAAACCTATGAACAAAGTTAGATAATCTAAGTTTTTTAAAAATGTCTTTCGATTTTAAACTATGTATTATAGTATTTTCAGATTCAATATGATAACTAAATTTTGAATTCTGCATAGAATCTGGAGAATAATATTGTTCTAATTTTTTAATTTCCCTATTAGCTGATTCTTCCTTCTTGTACCAGTTACCAATAAATGATTGATGTGAACCATTGTAGTCTAATACGAACACAGGAAGATATACTTTTGAATCAACTTTTGGTTTACGTGTATTTTTACAGTTACTATTTTTTGAAACAAAATGCGATTCAGAATTGTATTCTATTTCTGTACTAGATAGATATCTACATTCTAATACTTTCTTAGAAATTATATCACTATCTTGGAATGATTCTTTTGCGTTCTGTATATTTTTTGAATATATTTTTCACTTTCAATATCTGAATTTTCTGATATACTAACCTGTTCTGTTACCATTAACTGTAGTTTGTATTGTTTATGTATAAAATTTACTATAATCGTAATTATATGGTATTAATTGAATTTCATTTGTCTTTAAGTATAGTCATAAAATTAAGCATTTCATCTTCCGTAAGAGGTGCGGCTGATTCTATACTAGATTTATCTGCAAGCATATATCTATTTTTATCTTCCCAATATGTTTTAATCTCTTTACTGTCAAAATCTTCACCCAATACATCACACGGTCTAGCACCTTTTATTATCATTCTCCAACCGTTTTCACTCCAAAAGTACTTATCTAAATTCTGAATATCTCTATCAGATAAGGGAACAATAGGTCCGTAAACGAGTGGTTCTGCAGCTAATATCTGATTTTTATCATTTGCGTGGATTTTAATAATATCTGAATTTGGTATTATGTCTTCACTATATCCAAGTTCATATTGACTAATATCCAATAGTTGTGGGTACAATTTCTCATATTTTTCAATTCCATTTTTCCATGCAATTTGTGAAGTATTAGTCATATTTCCTATATCTTCAATATATTGTAATGTGTTTCCTATTAATGGCATCTCGTAGTCAAGCGTAGCAATAAGTTCTAACCATATCATACTAGCTTCTGAACCTTCACAACCCATATGCTCACATAGTAATCGTAATCTTGGCGTTGGTTTATTTATTAAATCACGCGTAAATATATCATTTGCTACTGTATTCCAAAATTCAATTTTCTTTTCTTTATTATTAATGAAAAACGGCTTTAGTATAGATTTTTTAAATATTCTACCATGTGGATTAAATACTTCTATATCTAAGTGAATTAATCTATTATCTATATCATTCCTTATCTGTTCATTTAAACTACTAATTAAATTCTCTTCTGTAGAATCATTTAATGGTGCAAGTTTAATACTTCCATTATCCATATTCATGTACATAAACCCACCTGATAATTCGTATTTCAATATCTTATCGTAAACACCATCAATATGTGGCTCTACAGGTTCAATTGAAATTATATCTTCAATTACATTAATATCTAAACACGGATGCGGAAACCCATATGTATATTTCATATCAAAATTATTCTCTTTCATATGTATATTATATACGCGTTTTAAGTAATAACGTAAATTTGTAAGAACATCATGAATCCAGTTTCTACTTTCAGCATGAGGTAAAGTAATAAAGATATTTTCTGAATCAAATGTTATTATCGCTTTCATTATTGCGACATCAGGGTTATCAGGAACTATTTTTGAACACTTATGTATGGGAATCGTAAGTCTTTCTGGTATAGTCTTATTGGAATTATATTTCTGTCTTATATCTACATCTGTGAGTTTGATATAATTTTGTGGAGATATGGCCATATACATATAATACGTACTTTAATCACAAATGTATTTTTGCTCAATGGTTATCTATTCCACCATATCAACATCCTTATATAATACAATCTCTTTTATATTAATATGACGGGCAAAATCTCCAACATTTTGTAGAATAGTCGTGAATAAAAGCTCTTGGGCATGCTTAGACTGTATTTATTTAAGTGTTTTGTTCTGTCGGAATTTCACCCACGGTGACCCGTGGTACTCTGCCTTATATACAGTATAGAACTCGATATAAATCATAAAAGTACTACGCCGTTGAAGAATGGATGTATGGCAAAATAAAATAATTAATCTTCCCATAAGCGCATACTTTCATCTAGTTCTGGTATATCTCGTGCACCGTCCCAATTTATATATAAACTATCTACATTTTTAAAATTCCCATTACTAATAATATATTCTTTTGTTTTACCAATATATGGAATTTCATAATCTAATGTTCGAAGGATGCGTAAGTGAGAATTTGAAGCATCAAAAGCCGTAAAATTAATTTTTTCACATTCAGTTCTAATGTCTGGTATTGGTTCATCGATTAAACTTCTTGTAAGTATATAATCTGCAATTATATTCCAGAACAATATTTCTTCATCAGGCTGATTATAAAATATGGGATATAATAAAGACGTGTCGAATATTTCCTTATGCGGATTATAAATATCAACATTTTTATTATTAATCTTTTCTTTTATATCTATCTTCAATTGTTTATTGAAACTATTTCGAAGTTCATCATGCCCCCAATCCTCATACGGTTCTAATTTTATAAATTCATCTGTAACATCTATATATACAACACCTTCCAAAAGTTCATATAACAAAACTTCATTATAAGAATTATACCAATCAAAATCAATCTCATTAGGTTCCCTTGATTCTATTGAAATTAAATCTTTTATATCAATAACATCCAGATATGGGTGCGGGATTCCATCATCATAATAAATCTCATATTCCTCTGGTTTCGGAATATCAAATATATATTCCAAATATGATATTATATTATCAATTCCGACGTGGATGTATGATTCACTCTTTGCGTGAGGTAGTTGAATATTTATCTCTGTAGGACATATTAAAACTTCGGCTTCTAAAGCTCCTAAAGCAGGTTTACTTGGGGCTATTTGTGAACTACGATGAAGTTATACTCAAGGGATAATATCCATTCTCACGTATCTCATCACGGTCCTCATCACTAATATAATCAAATAAGTTAACAGATTTATCAAAGTTAATAGATGCACTAATATTCACATATTGAATATATCTTTTTTCATGTACGGTCATATTATATTAATATAATCCAAATAACAAATATATTTGTTAAATTCATTATCCAAAACAGTATTCCAAATTAATTAAATGATGACATATCAATCTACTAGTCTCCATTTGAACTAACTTTTTAATTTAAATATTTGACTTATCCATAATATATAGAATTCTGCTGTAAATATAAAATTTGTAAATTTGAATGAATTATATTAATAACCATTATACATCGTTATATTTAAGAATATTTATAGTATATCGAATCTAAATCAGTGCACTTAATACGGATAGTATAGTACTATTGTGTATGCACATTCCAGCAATGGATTCACTCCGGCAGGAGCGGATGGGGACTATTACGAGCGAAGACGAATCGATTATTATGCTCGTACAAGCACACGTCAAGACGGAAGACACAGATGATATGGGTGCTTATGACCCAATTGAAGGGATGGCCCGACCGTTTCCTTATCTTGCAACCACAAACGGTCGTACGGCATACGTGGAGAGCTTCATTCAGAATAACGAATTGAATCCTTTGTCCGAAGAAGTTATCGAATATACATCGTATTTGTATGATTCCATGACGAATCGAGAATGGGTTGATGAACTTTCGTCATATAATGATGATACCTTTGATTCTGTTGGACTTGAAATTGCTTCTGGTCTTAAGTCATTTGCTGTTCATGACCCTCCCCGAACACTACAGCGGATGATGTATGAATCAGCATACAAATACATGGACGAAAAGCATGATAATGAGTCCAAACTATTTAATAATCCTCTCGTTGGTATTGAAGATAGAGAACGATATCAATTTGAATATCTACCAGCACCAGAAGATGTTGATTCGTGGGAATTCAAACATTATCATACGGATGTTGTTGAAGATGATATTCGTGTACACACAGAATCACTATGGCTTCGATATACGAATGGAGATACAACAGAAGAACGTCCCATTATAATTATGAAAAACAGTGAGTCTAGTTGTATGGCAATGTCTCCAAATGTTTCCTACGGTGATGGTGATGAAACGGATGTTCCTAGTGGACTAATCCGTGCAATCTTGGAAAAAGATACGGATTATGATTCAAAACTAGTAACAGACGATATTTCAGAACTAAACGGTACGCGAACGATGGAATATCTAAAAATGTATTCATAAATTATTAAATAATTAATTAAATGAAGATTCTGTATCAATCCACCATTCATCATTTGTACTTAACCAGCTACTATCATTATATCCTTTATCTTTAACTGTCAAAGCACATTTTCCATCAGCAATTGGTAACTCATTTAATAATTTAACTCCTGAGTCCTCAATCTGCGTGTTTTTCTTCCGTTCATAAAACCATTTACAATCTAATTTATCTGAATATATAGTTAATCCAGATTCATCTATATCTACTTTCGCCTCAATTGATTTATAATTACAGTTTTCTTGTTTCAAATCATTTGAATTTTGTATCACCTCTACAGCTATATCTACCATTTCGTACCGATTAACATTATCACGAACCGTATAGATGAATTTTTGTGCTAATACTGGAATACTACTTATTATAAATGGAAATATAAGTACAGTGAATGGAATCTCCTTACCTTGCGTAATATAATATATCGTTGTACTCATTAAAAATATGAGTAAAGGTATCATATATAGATAAAAATAATCTATGTGACGTGTCCATATTTTTGGTAACATTATATTTTCAAGAAATTTATATGGATTTAAGTTATGAATTATACTATCTTCAGATTCTATATAATACCGGAAACTTTTCATATCTGAATTTCCTTCATAGTATTTATTTAGTGAACGAATTTTATCATTTGCTTCTTCTTTAGAATCATGAATTTTACATGAAAATACTTTTTCTACGCCACCGTAGTTTAAAATAAAAACAGGCCAATACACTTTTTTATGTCTACTAAAAGGACTAGAATTTTCATCCTTATTCACATAATATATTTTAGAATCATATTTTATTTTATGCGTATCATCATAACTGCCATTATATTGTTCATAGTCACATTCTAGTACTTTTGCACCTATAATTTCTGTATCTTGGAATGAATCTGTTGCTTTCTTTATTTCATTTTGTATACTTATTTCGTTTTGTATATCATTATCTATATCTCTGTGTTTTTCTAATGATTCTGTTTGCTGCATAGTATATATTGTATATTGGATTGAAACAATATAAAATTTTACTATAGTATAATATTATTTATATAACGAAAATATTTTGTGTTTAAATTAAACTAAATCATACCCATTTCTCTTAGCGGCGAGATACACCCATCAGGGCATTTTCCATCCTGCTCGATGCGATGTCCGTGTGGACAGATAAGTACGGAACTCATCCCATATCCGTCCGTATTCCACTCATCATATCCATTTTCTTGAAGGACTTGTTCAATCATCGTTGTTTCATCCTCTCGTTCGTTGCCCACCGAATATCTTTTTCGGAATAACTACTATTTTCCGCTACTTCTTTCACGGATTTTCCATCCAACACAAGACCGGACAACATATAAAGGTCAGACATAGCGCCCATGATTATACCTCCTTAATGTCAATCATAGATGGTCCTGTAAACGACCAATTCTTTTTTGGAACCTCCCACGCCATATCCCGTCTTTTCATATTTTCAATCTCATTTCGGTCAATGTAACCCCATTCAGCGAATTGCTGACTACCTGCTAGACATGCATACCCAAATGGATGTTCGCCGGAATCATCCGTGATAACCCAGTAGCTACCGTTGAATGATTCATATACCTTCTCCACTTCCTCGCCATTTAGAACGTATTTCGTACTGGGCATCTCTATTAGTATACAGGGGAGCTACGTATATAAACTTTAAGAAATGCACATTGATGAAAACACTTAATATAATACGATTTCAGAAAATAATCTAACATCGAAATTATTTCTATATTCAATGATAAGAATAAATGTATTTGATTTGAATTATAAATTCCGTGTTAATATAAATTTTATTATATTTCAATTTTTAATATACATTCATCTAACTCATCATTTGATTTATATTATTTTAACGACAACTATCTACAATCAACATCGGTTCTAGGTTTTCTTTATTTTTTCATTTTTCGCCACTTTTAATCCGCCGACAAGGGACGCAAAGGCCCCTCGCCAAGGCTTCGGGGCCACATTTTGGATAAGATTTTGTAATAAGTGTATTTATGGATGGAATAAGTCAAACATAAATTATAGGAGAAATAAGAAATCATAATCAGGTTCCTTTAGAAAAGGGAAAATAAAGTATAGGGATAGAAGAAAAATGTTGGACATGCTGTCAGCGTTGAACAGCATAACATAAATAGAAGGCTGAAATATGAAAGCCCAGTGTTGGGTATAATAGTAAAGTAGGGGTGAAGGGAAAAGTATAAGAAGTTGAGGGTTGGTATTAGCATAAGAAGTTGAGGGTTGGTATTAGCATAAGAAGTTGAGGGTTGGTATTAGCATAAGAAGTTGAGGGTTGGGTTATTCGTTGGATTTTGGGTTAGGAAAATACGTAGTGAATCTTAGGGTTGGTATTAGCATAAGAAGTTGAGGGTTGGATTATATGTAGTAAAATTCAGGCTTGGATAACATAGCAATGTTGACGCTGTCAATATCTTCGTAAAGATAATTTTAGGTTGAAATCATATGGTACATTCACCCCCTCAATATTGTAATAAGTATATAAGTAAGTGGGGATAGTAATAATGATAAATAAAGATATTTTTTACTTAGTATTTTTATGGTGGGAATGCAGTAGCATGATGGTATGTTGGAGGTCAGTGTAGGAGCGTGGTTATGGGTGCAGGCTCTCGTGGTGAGAGGTGGGCATAGGCATTAAATCCTAGGGGTTATTCATAAGCTCAGTTAGGGGGTTTGCTGTGCGGTAATGTAGGCACGGGGTTAATACCATTTCATACGGTTGACACACGGTGTACCACCAAACGGTAGTAATATGGTTAATACGGTTAACCGTATAGAGCAAAATAGGGGGTTTAGGATGGCGTTTACAAAGGATTATTTTTTATCAAATAATTTATGTTACCATCAATATTAGGTAAAGAAATTGACCCCTATTTCCACAGGTAAAATAGCTCAAAAATAACTATTAATTATACACATAATTTGTTATTTTTAAATAGGTAATTAAACATAAAATTTTTCTGATAATCTGTGTTTTTTATCACGTAAAAAATATATAGTATTTCAATATATCTAATAAAATATTTTAAGTAAAATAGAATGATTATATTATGAATATATGTATGGTAAATGAGAATCGATGGTAAATGATATATTCATTTATCTATTTTTATAATAACATTTTTTATGCATTGCAAATAGTAATTATATATATATTATTAATAAGTATTCTAATTCGTTGTATTTATTTGTACAAAAGAAATGGAAAAACACACATGGTTCAATATGATACTATAGTTCGTGTAATAGATTATATGTTGACATATCAATCAAAATAAGACAGTGATTAATTTATTAAATAATTTATTGAGTAAGAAAGAGCTTGTGATTATAATTACTATTAAAAGAATTAATGTAGATGTTAGGGGATTTATATTAATTTTATTTTTTATATATTGAATCATTACATATTAAATATATTACTTATAGATAATAAATGTATTGTAAATATAATATATCTTAGACCGTATGTAATATGGTTTGATATGATTTTTATACGGTTAAAACGTTAAAATTTTGTTTTTATTGGGTTAAACATATAACCCCTTAAGAGAAATGGTTTATCATATGACCGTAGATGAATTATCTCAAGAGTTTCTGCAGGTTCTCTTAGAGTATAGTGGGGATGCTGATACCACAACTATACGTTCCGAAACCGGAATGTCTAGAGGACAAATTCAACATAGATATAAAAAATTAAGTAATTTAAATTGGATTAATATAGAACGGGCTGAATCTGGAGCCGGAGAAAGAACACCCCCTAAGATTGCGATTATAACTGAAGAAGGTATGCAAGCAATTCGAAGTGGTGAAGCGGGACCAAAAGTTCTCGGTAAAGAATTATCTGATGAGGATGATACACTCGAACTAACCAGAGACCAATTGGATTCTTTTTACCAAGAAATAGAAGGTATGAAAAATCAATTGAATGTAGTGGTTGACCAAGTAAATAATACGCAAGATTCTCCATCACAAAATAGTAATGATAATACAGAATCTTTTGATGGTTCAGATTCAAAACGTGTAAAAGAATTAGAAAAGGAAGTAGGTCGATTAAGTGAAACTGTTAACTTATTAAATAAATCATTAAGTGAGCAACGTAAAAAAGAGTCAAAACATTATTCTGAAATTGAAGAAAAACTTGAAGAACGATTAGATGGTGATGAAATTGATAAAGAGTTAGTTGAAGAATTAAAGAGTAAGCAAGAAAGTATAGATGAGTGGAAAAGTGTTGCCGAAATATACATGAGAGCAATGAGATTATATATGCAAGATGATGGTGTTGATGTAAATGAGTACTTCCAAAAAGCGAAAGAAAGTATGTAATAATTTAACGTTTTATATTAGGTTAATTTAAGTAATAATATTAATTATACAATTATACTTATTTACTTGTAGTTTATAGTTATTCATGTATGACAAAACCCAATATTTTATGTGTTGGTCACGTAAATTTGGATGAAGTGTTGTATTTGGATAAAGAACTTGAACAAGAACGGTCCACAGGTGTTGATTCAGTTATTTCTGCTGGAGGGGGTGCGACGAACACGGCAATGGTTCTTTCAAATAATAATCGTATTGGAAATGTTTATTTAGCTGGTTCTGTTGGAAAAGATAAAAAAGGGGACAAAGTAGTATCGTCTTTGAATGATAATAATGTAGAACTTGCTCTACCAAAGAAAGACGGTTTAACAACAAAAATCAGAGCAATTATTACAGATAATAAGAACCCACAATATATGCATGAAGATGAAGAGATTATTGAATTTTATCCTGATGATGTATCGGATGAAATTTGGGATAATGTACAACATGTTCACATTACATCATTCGACGTTGATATGGCAACAAAGTTTGCCGTTCGAGCTAAAGAAGAAAATAAAACAATAAGTTTTAATCCAACGCAAGGATACTTTGATGAATCATTTGGAGATGTTGTTGAAAAAGCAGACTTAATTCAAATGAATCGTGGTGAATCCGAAACGTTTGCAAAAAGACACGGTTCAATTGGAGCAGTAGTAGATAGCGGTAATGGTTCTGATATTGTCGTAACTCATGGTCCGGCTGGTTGTACATTTTATGCTCAAGATGGATTAGCTAATCATGAAGGTTTTACTGTTGATTCTGTTACGGATACTGTTGGTGCAGGAAATTCATTTATCGCTGGTTTAATTTCAGCATGGATACACGATGAATCACTTGAGGAATCGCTTAAGATAGCCAACGCTCACGGTGCATTGTCTGTTATGCAAAAAGGTGCACCTAAATCAATTTCAAATAAAGATATACAAGAATTAATTAATAGTACTTAATATAGTAATGTATCTTTTAAATCTTCTAGTTTTTCACGTTATTCACTAGTGGATGCACATTTTAATGCTAAATTGAACACTTTTGAATCTCTCACATCAAAAATATTCAATAGAGTAAAATATGATTCTGTAGGATTCTCAACAATAAACTTTAGAATCGTCTCTTGTTTTTTGTTAAAATGCTTATTTGAGAGAGAATCTTCGATATCTTCAATGTCAAATAGTTCCTGTAGTTCTGCATCGTGAATATCCCAGTATTCCATATAATATATTACGAGTTTATAATAAAAAGTGTTATGATTTAATTTAAATATTAACGATGTGTATTGAACATTTAAATATATTAAATATCAATTAATCTAAGTTACAGTGTTGTTAGTGAGATTTTCACTGCCTACGTAGGACTAAACGTTGTTTTACGTTGTTTTAAGAATAGACTCAAGTCTAACGAACCTAGTTAATACAACTATACTTTACAACGACGTAAAGTCAACTTGTATAACTTCGGTAATTTGGCTTGTTTTAGCCCCACTTTGGGACCTCGGTAACAGAACCCCACTAACAACACTGTTAGTGAGATTCGATTGTATTGTTCTAGTTGTGATTTTTCTATATAAGACTTTTGTTTTGTTTTTGATAATAATCTAAATGGGGTAAGCTATTTGTATATTATCGTTCATTTATATAATATGACTGATACTACAGATGAGGATATAGATGAAGATATAGATGAAGATATAGATGAAGATATGAATAACTATGTTTT
>Ga0306877_1000551_pt1 | contig 12359 bp, 9 predicted proteins | sample AntDeeMetagenom2_FD_190419 | JGI IMG/M metagenome (GOLD analysis project Ga0306877, IMG submission 190419) | Saline lake microbial communities from Deep lake, Antarctica - Metagenome #2 (v2) (version 2) | ecosystem: Environmental > Aquatic > Non-marine Saline and Alkaline > Saline | place... | reverse complement strand
CATCAAACTGCAGGAACCGACCGGCCTGCTCGACCGCTACAGCGGATTTCGGCGGAAAACGAAGCTCGGCACGCTTATCCATCGGGAGCTCGAACTGCAGTATCCGACGGCAAAGCTCCTCGCAAAACAATACGACGGCGAAACGTTCACGCGAATGGATCTCGTCGTCCGACTGCTCGCTGTCGACGCACTGCGTGACGGTGCTGACGTTCCGGCAGTCGTCTCGGAGTTCGAGGACAGAACCGGGACCACACTGCGAGATGATATCGACCGCTGTCTGTCGACTCGGAGCGACGAGCCGGTCGCGGTCGGCTACGATTCGTCGATCCTAGATGCCGACGCACTCGCCTGTACACTCGATCTGACGCCGGAGTCAGTGCCGGTGACGATTCAGTCGGGGACCACGCGGGGGACCTGTTCCCGTGAGTGGTTCGAGTCGGCTGGCTTTTCAGTCGACCACCGCCAGCAGATCGACACACGGTTTAGCGAACTGCTGTATCAGTCCAACGCGCTGTTTCCATTCATGCTGTGGCCGCCAGCCCAGCAGTACCGCGAGGAGATCCTCTCGCAGCTCCGGGCCGAGAAGCGTGTCCATTTCACGACGACAGTTCAGTTGAGCGAGGACGCCTTCGAGTCGTTCATCTGGGCGCTGTACGAATCACAGGCGGATCTCGATCCGAAACACATCGAGACGAAGCTCGACAGTATGGCAGCCTACGAGAAGGTCGTCACAGTCGGTGGGGTCGAAGTGCCGAACCCGCGGATCAGAGAAGGGTTCTCGAATGAGATGATACAGATGAAAGAGCGCGTGCGCGAAGCGTTTACACCACGGCTAGATCCTGACACGCCGGAAGCGAACCTGTTGATCCACGCCGCCGACAACTACGATCACAACGAGGAGACGTGGGAGATCGTTCGGCAGTACACCGAAACAGACCTTATTGACATGATACGGCAATCGAACTGATCGGCATCGGTCTATCGAGCTGATCGGCATCGGTCCGTGAGTGCTGCTACTCACTGATTTCGGCAACAGCGATGCCGGATTCGCCGCCGACAGCGTAGAACAGATATTTCGTCTCATCGTCGACGAACACATGGGGATCCCGAAGCTCCTGTCGCCGCTCCCATGGGTTCCGCTCGGACGAGAGTTCGGGGGTGACGTCGACGCCTTCGTACTCCTGTTCCGGACAGATGACCGTTGTCGTCTCACCGATCTCCCAGTCGTCGACACGCCGAGCCAGCTCGATACGCGTCCGGAGAATACACTCCGGGCTGTCAGCAGTGCGGGAGTAGTAGACCTCCAACACGTCGCCGGAGACGTGGACGCCGAAATGGCGGTGTCCACTGAACAGGTGGCGACGCCGACTGAACGGCGTATCGGGCGAGGAAGATTCGTACACATACCCATCTCGGCCCATTGCAAAGTAGCGACCGTCGTAGCTGAACACCGCGAACCACGAGGGGCCGAGAATCGGCGAGGCGGCGGTAAACGACCGGCCGTCGGTCGAGACAGCCTGTCTGGTCTCCTGGACAGCAGGCGGAATAAGCCGACTCCCACGTAGGAGCCGTTTGTACGGTGCGTTCTCGACCAGCGACGACAGCACCGAGGTGTCGGTCTGCGTTGACTGGTCGCTGGCTCTGTCTGTCGGCTGGCTGCTGGCTGTATCGACTCCCTGCCGCTGTTTGGATCGCTTGGCCGCGCGTCTGGTTTCCAGGGTGTTGACGAGATACCGACTGGTCTCGAACAGAACGCGGTGGGGAAGCGAGCGTGGCCGGTATTTGTAATGATCCCGCCGGTAGTCGGTGTTGTGTCCAGCAGTCGCAACGAGATCCCGAATCCGTGTTTCGCCGTGGTAGTAGAGCCGAATCAGCTCGTTGTCGTCGTCGACGTGAACGTTTGGCGAGGCAATGTGGCCGACGAACGGCGTCGCTTCGAGTCGGAGCGTTCCTGGTGCGTAGAGCTCCCACGGTCCGGTAACCGAATCGGCGTAGGCAAGCCGAATGTATTTGCCGTTTTTGTGTGAAAAGTAGAGATAGTAGTTGCCGAGTGGATCATCTATCCAGGATGGGACCTCGATCACGGAGGGATAGTTGACGATGTCGCCGATAGCCGCAGAGGGTTCGATGATCGGATTGCCGTCGAAGCGTGTGACCTGCATAGGTTCTCTCCAGGAGGTCACCGCTTGCGTCGCAGTCGAATCGGGATGCGGTTGTTTGGCGTGATGTCGACCATCTCTTTGACCGATTGGGGTGCGTACCGTCCCAGTTGTCGGATGAGTGCAGCGGATCGCCGTCGCTTCGTGGTTGGTGTCGAGAGTTTCGACCGCCGAACGGCGTCCATATTCACAGCCGCAGCCTCGGCGTCTGCGCCGAGATAGTCGTAGGCTTTGACGAACTCGTGTGGGAGATGGTACTCCCAGCCATCGACGTAGCCGAGATACTGGTTGTCGACACAGACGTATTTCTCGGCGTCGGGGTAGATCGCCTGCAGCAGACGGAGAATCTGGTGTTTGTGGAGATCGCCTCGCTTCAGGTATTCGGCTGCGGCCGTGATGACGTCCGGATCCGGTGGCTGGCTGTCGCGTTGTGTCTCCAGGACGGTTTCCATATGTTTGTACTGCCTGTCGTTGACGTGGTCGACCGGGCTGCCCCAGCGCTCGGTGTAGGCGGCGACGAGCTCTCGTTTGCCCGGAATCACTGCCTCCTCTTTCAGTTGCTGGTTGCCGTGGGCCCAGACAACGTTGTCGGTATCGTGGGCGAGATACTGGATCCACTTGAGCGGCACCACTGTCTGGGATGGCTCGATTGGATTCACATCTACGGTACTGTCTCGATCAAAGCTAAAGACGATCATCAAACATCTACATGCGGATGGACACTGGCACATTATAATTGTCTGGATACCGTTGTAGGGGTTAATAGAGGCTCTGTAATTTCGATAGATATAATGATGAAATTTTTGTTATTACTATAGAGAACGAAGAGATAGAGTAGATTGATATCCGAAATCCATCTTTTTAGCCGGAATACATTCATAAAATAAACAAGTTATCGCGAATTCAAACGACTCCACCGGCCCCTAAGGAAGTCATGGGCGCTGAATGGGTAGACTCGTGCTATATGCCATCCATGTAGTCTTATCGGAATTCCTCACTGCACCGTTCCCGACACGATTTGGTCGAATTTCGATGAAGACGTGGGCCGCGTTTCTCGGCGAATCCGTTAAGAAACGCACTGGTTATGCTCCTATCGACACAATCTATGAATCTGCACCGATAAGATTGTTTTCAGGAGTATTCTCTGCAACAGTGAGCGAGCTATGAAGCGAGTGGTCACACTGTCTTACCATATTCAACACACCCCAACAGATTTATATACGTGCTGTTATCAGATTTTTATGATGCGTAATCTCTCCATTTCAAATTTAAAAAGAGCTATTAAAAACCCCACGTTAATAAAGAGAGAATTTCATCGTTTGTTAAGTGTTCCCTTCCATTACATATATGATTGGTATCTTAACAATTCACTTTCGCAATCCATAGACGTGATGGAGAATGATTGGGACAATCTAATTATATTGGACGCATGTAGACCTGATTTTTTCCAACAACAGTGTGATATCCAGGGAACATTCGAACAGAAAATATCTCCAGGTAAAAGGAGTTGGGAATTTATGACTGAATCGTTTGTTGGTCGTGAGTTCCATGACACGATATATATTACTGCCAACCCTCATTCACAAAAATTGCCAGAAAATACATTTTTCAAAACGAACTATCTTATTGATGACTGGAATGATGAGATTGGAACGGTTTTACCCAAAGACGTAGTTTCTGCTGCAAAAGAAGCTCACCGAGAACATCCAGATAAACGTCTCATCATTCATTTCATGCAACCACATCGCCCGTATTTAGGTTCTACAGCAAATAAGCTCCGAGAAGAAGTAGATCTTATTGGATATCGAAATCAAGGTGATGGGCTGCAGATCTGGGGGGCTGTCAAAGAACGTAAGGTTACACAAAAAGATACCAAAATGGCGTATTCTGAGACGCTAGATATTGTTCTTGAATCTGTTGAAGAGTTGCTCGATGATATAGATGGAAAAACAGTGATTACATCAGATCACGGTGAAATGCTTGGAGAACGTGTTACTCCGTTCACATCCCGTGTGTGGGGTCATTCAGAAGGATTCAACACAAAGATATTACGGACTATACCCTGGCTTGTTATTAATTCTGACCAAAGAAGAGGTATTGTTGAAGACGCTCCAGTAAATGGCGATCAAAAGTTAGATCAAGAAGAAGTGATAGATAGGCTGGAAGCACTAGGATACACCGAGGAATAAGATTGGCTTGCTATTCGTGTGACACAACTCCACACAGATAATAAATAGATCAAGAACATTATTACCATCAAAATTTAAATAGATCCTAAATGCTAAAATTATTAAAAAAGTCAGAGTGTCAGCAATACAAAGTGTATGAATACAATATTGAATTTGACAGAGGTGAGACATAATGGGGGCCTGGAAGCAGTCTACCCGAAAAATTCGTCGTAGTGGATTAAATGGATTTCTGAGGGCTGTATTTGAAGAAATCTACCGAGAAAAATTTCTTCGACCACTCGTTAATCAAACAGTAGATCTCAATTCACGTGCCGTGTCAATACAAGATCTCACATCTAGTGATACAGTTGAGTTTGTCGACTCTTTTTCGCCTGCAGTAACTGCATATCCCAGAAAATCAACCTTTGAGTCTGTAGAATCTCTCGACGAAATTCAACGTATTAGTCCCAGTGATGAATATCTGTATTGTCTTCAAAATGGTGTTATCCACACTCCAGTTGGCGTTATCGAAAGTATATCTGGAGAGTATATGAGTGAATCAGTGTACCCCATAGAAAGTTTTCGTCGAGCTGATAAAGCCGGAAATTATGGGCGACTGAGCATCGCACTTTCAAAGACCGCATATAATCATGGGTTAACTCACTTCCTTCGAACTAATCAGGGTAATTCAGGTCCGAAATCACTAGAACACTATGAGAATGCGATTGCTCTTATGCCACTCTGGACAAACTATTTCCACTGGACGATCGAGTGTCTTCCTCGACTCTTTTGGCTAGAGCGGTACGCCGAACAGACAGGTATTTATCCAACAATACTTCTCCCGACAGACACGTCCGCGTGGATGCTTGAATCGCTTTCTATGCTTGGATTCTGCAAGGATGATTATGAAATGGTTGACGCACCTGTCATATCTGTCGACAATCTCTTAGTGACATCATACCCAAGGGCCTTCCCCGAATATAAATCGTGGCTTAGGAAACATGCTCTTGAATCAATCTCGACAAACGAAACCAACTCACGTATATATATCTCTCGTAAAAACGCCACGAAGCGACAGATAAGTAATGAAAAACAACTCATCGACGCACTGAAGTCAAGAGGTGTTAGGTCATACCAACTCGAAGAGCTATCGGTCCATGAGCAAGTTCAGTTGTTCGCGGAAGCAGAACTCATTATAGGGCCCCACGGTGCTGGCTTCGCAAACGCCATATATTCACAAAATCCAAATATAATAGAGCTATTCGGGTCAAAGCGGTTGAATACGTACCACCAACTGTCTGGATTGCTTGATTATGAGTATTCCGCCATACAGTGTGTAGCCAACGGAAGTGATCTTATTGTTGACATAGACGAAATTCTGACTGTCGTCGATAGTGTGATTGATACCTATGAGTAGGTAATGATGAAAGGACTTCTGTATTTTGATTGAATATTTAATTGTTTTATCGCCATTCAGGATTATCGGGTGTATTCGCAACTAGTTCATTTATCTATTTATTAGACAGTTGTCAGAAACATGATTCGATTCCAAATAGTTGGCTATAATGGATCGCCATACAGCACCAGTTCTCTCCTATTACGTGACCAAGTAATACGGATCAGCCTCAAGTTTCGGTTCAAGCGCTTCTCGAATCTCTTGGGCTCGGAACGAATAGAGAGTGAGCCCGTTTCTCGAATGATCGTCCAACGCATCCACATTCTGGAGGAAGCGTCTGATCTTCGGCCAGTTCGGAAACGTCTCCAACCAGAAGTCGTACTCGTAGCCATAGTTCGACTGGGTGATTTCCTCGTAGTCGTCGACATCGTAGTAGACGATGCCATCGTGTTGGGGCGTGGTTACGTAGGGAAGATCAAGCGCGACTTCGAGGTAGTGGAGCTGTGTGGCCAGAAAATCGTCGGTGCCGATGTCGAGATACAGCATGTTGTCGTCTTCGAGCTGCTGCCAACAGCCCGACGGACCGAAGCTATCGTGGTGGTCACAGTCGTCGAACCGATAGGAACCGTCGACGAGGATCGAATGGATGGCGTCGTCGGTTCGGTAGTTGGCGTCTTCTCGAAACAGCTTCGAGAACATCCCATACTCCGGTTTCGAGAACTGGTTGTGGTAGACGCCGCAGGTGCGAAACGACGGGGTGAAGCCGGGAGCCAACACGCTCTCGAAGTGATCGGTGAGTGTGTCGTAGAGAAACGTGTAGGGATTACCGTCGGCGGCTTTGTTCACATCACTCAACCCGACATGAGCGAACACGGTGTCGGCATCGAACGACGAGAGGAGCTCCTCAAAGACTCTCTTTTCGAGTGGCTCGACAGCGTCGGTGGTGTCGACCGGGAGTCTGTCCAACACTGTCCGGACGGCGCTTCGAACGCGCCACTGGAAGATCCGAACCTTGGTGCTGCGGTTAATAGCTACTCCTATTCAACTCCAAATATTATACTTTGTGCTCACGGCCCTCGACAACAGAGTGCTGTCGTGAGAGTTGAGAACTGACAGTGAAACTGTCGACACCGAGACAATCAAAGACAAACCGATTTATCCAGCCACCGATTCGAAATAGGCAAATGAACACTGTCGCTGCCGATTTCGAGTCGTTCGAACTCGACCACTCGCTTTTCGATATCCGAATAGACGGTGTTCCGGTCTGGGAACGGCTTCGGTTTCGGGTTTTTGAACAGATCCAACAGCAAAACGGAAAGGGAGCCGCACACACTGACGACAGCCCAGCGTGGCAACAGTACGCTAAGGGAGCCAAACTGTTTTGCAGCAACCTCGTTCGCAACAACCCGTATCTCGCCGACGAGAGCGACGTTCTCTATCTCGGCACGCCTCGACGCAAGCAACGTGAGGACGGCTACTGGTGGGACATCTACTGTGATCCGATCCACGAAGCCTGCGACTACGACTACGTCCACTTCGAGGAGCCGTACTTTCTGACTCACCGTCGACCAGCCCGAACCGCGAACCTCCGGTATCTCGATCTAATAACCGTCGCTGGAGAGTTGCAACAGCTAGTTGGCCTCAACGAACCGACTATTCCAGCGGCCGAACGCCAGCAACTGGAAGCGGCCCAAGAGGCAATCACGGAACAGTTCGATGCGGACGTCGACCTCGTTTCGATGGCACACACGGAACTGTACGACCGGCGAACGACACTGCCACTGTACCGACGGCTCATCGACCGGGTCGACCCCGAACTGGTAGTCGTCATCGCCAGCTATGGACGGGAGACGTTTATTGAGGCCTGCAAACAGCAGGGGGTACCAGTCGCCGAACTCCAGCATGGCGTCATCTACCCGAACCACTTCGGCTACTCCTATGCCGGCCCACGAACTAAAGAGACGTTCCCGGACTATCTGCTCACGTTCAGCGAATTTTGGACGGACGCAGCCGAGTTTCCCATCGCTCAAGAGCGTGTGATCCCGGTCGGCTACCCGTATCTCGAACAGGCGGCCCACAGCTACGACGGTGTCGAGACGACCGATCAGCTCTTGTTTATTTCGCAAGGAACAATCGGCGAACAGCTCTCGAAGTTCGCGGTCGCAGTCGACCAGCATCCGGAGATCAGCTCCGAGGTCGTCTACAAACTCCATCCCGGAGAGTACGACCGGTGGCGGACCGAGTATCCATGGCTCGTCGATTCGGATATCGAGGTGGTCGACTCGTCGGAGCCGGCGCTGTACCGGCTGTTCGCCGAATCCAACGGCCAAGTCGGGGTGTATTCGACAGCGATCTACGAAGGGTTACAGTTCGGACTGGAGACCTATCTCTATGACTGTGAAGAAGGCGAGACGCTCCAGCCGCTGCTCGACGATGGAGTGGCCACGCTCGTCTCGTCGGTCGAACAACTCGTTTCGGCGTTCGATAATGGCTCAGGGGAGTTCGACCGCGAACGGTATTTCGCCACTGATGCAACGGGCCGTGTCTGTGAAACACTCCGAGAGATACGCGCGAATGGGTTGGAGTAGGCGACGTCGACGAGAACAACGTCTTCAATAGGCAGTCACCACCAGTTACCGGTATGCGATCTGCGCTTGTCACTGGAGCTGCCGGATTTATCGGCTCTCATCTGGTCGACACACTCCTCAAAGAGGGCTGGAACGTCACGGGTTTGGACAACTGCTCGACGGGAACACAGTCGAACCTGTCGAATGCCGGGGAACCTTTCGAGCTAATTGAGGGAGATCTCCGGAATGAGACTGCACTCGAAACAGCCATCGAAGGTGTCGACGTAGTGTTTCATCACGCGGCGGCTATCTCGGTGCCGGAGAGTGTCGAACACCCAGCACGGACGACCGACGTGAACTGTACAGGCACAGCGAAACTGCTGGAAGCTGCCCGCAACGAGGGCGTCGACCGTGTGATCCTCGCTTCGTCGGCCGCCGTCTACGGCTCCGACGTAGAGATCCCTGTATCGGAGGCGGCACCGACAGTACCGGAATCACCATATGCGCTCTCGAAACGGTACACCGAACAGCTTGCATTGCAGTATGCCGAACAGTACGAACTTGATGCCGTCGCGCTCCGCTATTTCAACGTTTTCGGCCCACGGCAGGACCCCGAGGGAGAGTATGCAGCGGTCATTCCCCAGTTCATCCAGCTGATGGCCGACGGTCAGCGACCAGTGATCTACGGGGACGGCGAACAGTCGCGAGATTTCGTCCACGTCGACGATGTCGTGGCAGCCAATATCGCGGCAGCGACCGCCGGCTGCGATGGCGAAATATTCAACGTGGCTGGCGGCAGCCGGATCACGATCAACGAACTCGTCGAGATCATAAACGGGGTGCTCGGAACCGATCTCCAGCCGACGTACGACGATCCACGACCGGGGGATGTGCGCCACTCGCAGGCATCGATCTCAAAAGCCGAGTCGATGCTCGGCTACAGTCCCGCCGTTGGCCTTGAGGCGGGACTTCGTGAGACTGCAACCCAGTTCAAACAGGTGTCCGGGTCGACCGATTTCTCGGAGCAATAGTCTTGAAATATTTACTCTTTGTATCCAAGATTTTGCAGCCGTTCTTCGATAGCATCCTGACTCACAGTCGCTGAAGTAACTGGTTCTTCTTCGGTTATTGTGGGTCGTGGCCCGTTATCAACAACTAGCCATGGAACGATCCGTAGCTCCTCTGTATATTTGTATTTGAAATGTCCAGCTAGCCCGTTTTCCCCGAGATGTTCTCCGTGATCCGAGGTTATGACGACTTTTCCGTCGACCTCGTTCATTAGTTCTTCGACGTGTTCCAGTACGATTTCTAGATTTTCGACATATATTTCTCGGAGTTCGGATTCAGTAATGTATCCCTCTCTGAACGCCCCATCTAGCCCACTGACCACGTTTGCCTCGTCAGTATCGTATTTCCCAATTTTTTCTGGATCTCGAGACCTAACAACGAGTCCCTCGTCTTCGACGCGGCGACGGAGTTCGTCGGCCCTGCTCCCCAAATACGGCATATGGGGCTGCATGAAATGAACGATCATGCGTTTGTTGGGGTAGTTGATGTTAGCATCTACTGCAGCACCGACGACCGTACTCGGTACCAGTCCCGTTATGGTCGAGTGTTTAACCTCCACGTCGGGAACGGAATCGTCTTCGTCAGTAAAAATCAGATTGTGGAACGACTCGCTCCCAATCCGTGCCCCATACCCGTTTGCGGTGACGTAAACTGTGTCGTGGTGTTTTCGATTCGCAAAGTGAGCAGCACAGAACTCTTCGCTGTGAGAGCCTTTGGAGATGATGGAACTCAGTTCCCCATCGATATCAACCGTCTCGGCAAATATATCGTATCGACAGGCATCAAGAATAATCAACAGATCCCAGTCTTGCTCCATCACGTCGACTGCAGGCCCGTGAGTCCGCTGAAACAAACGGTTCCGAGGATAGTTCAGAAGCCGCTTTCTGACGGTGTTTTTTGATTCAGCGGTAATATATTTTGACCCCTTCACAGCGAGCGCCGCGGGACCCTCCTCTTTCAGCACACGGTATCCACTACGTACTATCCCCATACGATACCTTGCAAAAGCCCGTTGTTTATATATTTATATTATACCTGTCAGCTAGTCTATCCCAGTGAGAAAGACTTAACCAGTCACCAAACAGCACGACAGAGAAGATGGGTGAGAAGGTCCTCTCAGTGATTCCTGCCCGGAAAGGATCGAAAGGAATCCCGAGAAAGAACGTTCGAGAGCTTGGCGACCGGCCGCTGGTCGGCCATGCAATCGAGACGTGTCGGGACTCCGAGTTGGTCGATACAGTCGTGGTGACCACCGACAGCCAAGAGATCGCACAGATCGGTCGACGGTTCGATGCGGACGTCGTCATCGACCGACCGAAACGGCTGGCGACCGACGAGGTCCCGCTCGCACCGGTTATCGAACACGCGTTTGCCGAAGTCGACGGCGAGTTCGACTACGTACTCTGTCTGCAGCCAACGGTCCCACTGATCCAGCCGTCGTCGGTCGACGGCGGGATTCGAGCGGGCATCGAGGAAACCGCCGACAGCGTGGTTTTCGTTGCCGACAGTACCCACCACTACTGGAAACAGACCGACGACGGCTTCAAGCCAGTGTCGTCGGACCGAAAGAACAGACAGCTGATGGAGCCGATCTACGGGGAGATTGGCGTCTTCCTCTCCCACCGGGATCTCGTCACCAATGGCAAACGGATCGGCGGGAACATGGCGTTCCATACCGTCGACCAATGGGAAGGCATCGATATCGACACCTACGCCGACTGGCAGACTGCTGAGAGTTATCTGGGTCGAAAACAGCTCGTCTACCGAGTCACGGGCAACGATCAGAACGGAACGGGCCACATCCACCGTGGCATCACCCTCGCCGACCACCTTTTTGAACACGATCTCACCTTTGCGGTGGAACCGAGCGACGACATCGCAATCGACATCCTCGAAGAGAGTAACTACGACTACCAGGTGTTCGACGACAACGCGGCCTTTGTCGAATTCATCGAAGAGACGTCACCGTTCGTCGTCGTCAACGACATCCTCGATACCACTGCCGACTACGTCACGGCACTGAGGGCCGCAGGGAGTCGAGTGGTGAACTTCGAGGATCTCGGTGATGGAACCGATCACGCCGACGCAGTCATCAATGGGCTGTACGAGCATTCGAACCCACCTGAAAACCACTACTACGGCTTCGAATACTTCTGTCTCCGCGGGGAGTTCCGGTATGCAACCCGGAAATCCGAGATCCCCTCGGTCGACCGAATTATGATCTCGTTTGGCGGCGTCGACGAAAACAATCTGACTGCACGGACCCTACAGGCACTCTCCGAGCTTGACGACGAGCTGTACGTCGATGTCGTGTTGGGACTCGGCTATGCCAATCCCGAACGGCTTGATCCGGTTGTCGACGCGCTGCCCGACAATCTGCAGGTCGAGGTTAACCAGCAGGTACAGTCGATGGCCCAGCGGATGGAACAGGCCGACCTCTTGATCACCTCAAACGGCCGCACGCTGTACGAAGCCGGCTCGCTCAATCTGCCGGTGCTCTCGATTGCCCAGAACGCTCGGGAACAGAAACACCCCTACGCATTCGTCTCCAGAGGCGTCCTATCGCTCGGACAGGCAGCGTATGTCACCGAGGAGATGATCCAGAGTGCCGTAAGCGATTATATAACGGGCGGAACGAAACGGGAAACGATGCGCACAGCACTCGCGGACCACGACATTGCGAACGGAATCGAGCGGATCAAACGAATCGTTTTCGACGAGACCCATGAATATCGCTAACACGAACGTCACCGACAGCTCACAGCCATATCTGATCGCCGAGATTGGAGTCAACTACTTCGATATCGCCGAAAAACGGAACATTCTCCCTCTCGAAGCTGCTAAAAAGATGGTGTCAGAGGCCGCCGAGGCTGGCGTCGACGCGGTGAAGTTCCAGTCGTACACCGCCGACCAGCTGGCCTCGAAACACTCTCCGGCCTACTGGGACACCGACGAGGAGGCCACCGAATCACAGTACGAACTGTTCGAACAGTACGATGGG
>Ga0306877_1000547_pt1 | contig 12394 bp, 14 predicted proteins | sample AntDeeMetagenom2_FD_190419 | JGI IMG/M metagenome (GOLD analysis project Ga0306877, IMG submission 190419) | Saline lake microbial communities from Deep lake, Antarctica - Metagenome #2 (v2) (version 2) | ecosystem: Environmental > Aquatic > Non-marine Saline and Alkaline > Saline | place... | reverse complement strand
TTACCCACTGACCTACGTCGGATACCGACTGCTAAAGTCGGTATCTAAAGCTGGACAAAACTACTAACAGGCAGTCTGTGCACAAAACAAGACTTATCATCTAACGAACCTCAGACAAAAGTAACCATGTCGACGGAAATTCTGCTAATGGGTTCTTGGGGTGATAACGCGGTACAGAACGAGTTTGATTACGCAAAAAAACTCGAAGAGTACGGACACACCGTTCATTTTCTATCCCCACGTCCAAGTGATGATGTTGCCGAGAACCTGAGTGGAGAATTCATCAGCCTTGCCGATTCAACACAATCCAGGCTCCCAACCCTGAAACAATTAGAGAGAGAGTACAAAATCCCGAGTATTCCGCACCTCTACTTTACTGAAATGAACTACTTTGCCCTGTCACGTAGCCAGGCGATAGACCGCACTCGTCGGTTCGCACAACTACTCACGAGGATGTTTGAAACGACCAATATCGACTATGTATATCAAGGTCGTGGCGGTGAAATACACCGACTGTTGGCACATTATTTTGTTCAAGAAAACGGTGGAGCAAATATCTGGGGAGAGTTTTCTCCGTTTGATAACCGAGTTGCATTCAGTAGCCGTCTTAACGGAACTTGGGATTCCTACGAAACAGTTCCGGATGAGGATATTTCATCGGCTAAGAGAAAGACAGTAGACGAATATATCGAGTCGTTTCGTTCACAACAGAAAGTCTACACACATGGCAATGAAACAGGTACTACCAGTAGGTCAATCAAGGATGCGGTAGCAGGGGCCGTCAGTAGCATCAAGACAGTTGTTACCGGAACGACGCCGAACAACATACGTCGGTACAGTGCACGGAAAGTCCGAACCGCTGTAAATGAAAAAATCAATCGACGAACCGTACCGACAGTTGCAGAATCAAAAGAAATGTGTGAAAACAATACGTTCCTGTTTTTCCCACTACAGTACCCTATTGAGTCACGGCTAACAGTATTTTCACCGGAATTTTTCGATCAAGCACACATTATTGACTACATCTCTCGGATTCTTCCCGAAGGCGTCAAATTATTCGTGAAACAACATCCAAACCATCCTGGACAGCAATCACCGGCGTGGACACGACAAAGAGAGCAGAACACACAAGTAGAATTCCTTCATCCCTCGTTCAATGCACACAAAACGATCGAACACGCCGAAGGTGTAGTAGTAACGAACAATACGGTCGGATTTGAAGCGCTGTTCCACACGACGCCTCTTGTTGTCCTCGGTCGTGCATTTTACGAAGACGTACCCGCAGCAAGACATGTGTCGGAGCTATCTGAACTCCCGGGGGAACTCTCTCAAGCCGTAAATAACTCCGTCGAGGAGAGAGCGGTACGATCGAGCATCCATTCACTGCGAGAAGCAACGTATCCCGTGGCCCCTGTAGAAAAGAAGGATGAACGGATTTCAACTATCGCTGACGCACTTTTCTCATTCATCGATGAATATGCTTAGTAGATACAGCCACCAGCAGCTTACCGCCGGCTATGGAGCGCTGAGTCAGGGTCCGTAGTTCTGTCAATGAAGCGTTACTGAGGGGAGATATTGACGATTTGTTGCTAGATTATCTGGTGTTCGAAGTGTACCGCTGTATCGACATTTCGAACGGACAGGGTTCTGCGTGTTATACAGTTAGTCTCTGAGATTAGTAATGTGTTCGGAAACGCATTCGTAAACTAATTTAAGCTAGTGTCTGAACGGGCAATATGAATCTGACTCGTGAGTTACGTGAGATCAAGCGCACTGAAGGGGTGTTTTCCCTATTCAAATCGATATTTAATTTCTTTAAGTTACGGATATCGTTTGTAGTCCTATATTTGTGCAGATATATTATAAGCCACCTCCCGAGAAACGAGAATTTATGTGTCATGGGAGATGGACACCGAGGACGGGATCGACGTGGTGGAAATGCTAAATATCTGTTCTTACAAATAGCTAAAAATCAGGACGATAAAAAAATCGTCTGGGTATCTCATAAACAAGACGTAGTGACCACGTTACGTCAAAATGGGTACACTGCGTATGATAGTCGAAGCTGGAAAGGTATGTATCGTTTACTGAGAGCAAAAACAGTGTTTTGTACAAATGCGATGGATTTTAGCTGGTGGATCACCGGTGGTGCTGAAATAGTTCAACTGTGGCACGGTGTTCCATTTAAAAAAGGTGGATGGGATGTCGTTGAACATCGAGATTATTCCAAGTACGATGAGCTGTATCGAAAACATGTCGAGTACAACTGGGATACGCTCGTTACGACCTCAAAAAACCCACAAGGAGATATTCTTCGACGAGCATTCCGAATAGATTCTGAAGATACAGTAGTAACAGGATTTCCGCGAACTGATATTTTTTTTAACGATATAGATCATCTCGGAATCGATGTTGATTCACAGCTTCTCCATACGTTACACACGGAGATCTCTGCTGACGCAACGGTATTCATGTACGCCCCGACGTGGCGTCGGGACTATAGGGGAACTGAGAAATCCGTACTTACTGAATCTCAGCTAGATCTTACAAGAATACACACCATCCTCGAAGAATGTAATAGTTATTTAATTTTAAAACTTCATCCTATGGAAGAGATAGATGTGGATGTCGAAGACAGTAGTCGAATTCTGATAGCCGAGTCTGGTAGCGATCCGTACCCCTTGTTAAAAGAAACGGATTGTCTCATTTCGGACTATTCATCCATATATATTGATTTCTTGATGAGAGATATGACACTAATATTTTACCCATATGATCTCGAAGAATATACCCGGAACGAAGGTTTGTACTACACATATCGCAGCATCACTCCAGGATACGTTACAGAGGACAATACCCAGTTATATGAGAAAATACGGGCAGTTTCAAACGGTGAAGATCCACACAAGACAGAGCGTAAAGTCATCCGTGATCTGTTCTATGATAATATAGATGGGAACGCTGCTGAACGGATCTATGAGCAGATCGTTCGGGCGTGATGGTGACGGTGAACAGCGAAACGAGATATCCGCAATACTAATCTGTGCGGCTACTAATCTGAAGCTATCACAATCGATGACTGAGGTTATAATTCCTGCAGCCGGTCTCGGAACGCGGCTCGGCGAACACAAGGAAGGAAATCCGAAGAGTCTTGTCGACCTCGACGGCACGACAGTTCTTGAGTACCAGCTCAAAATTCTTGATGAGATCGGGATTCCTCCTGGAGACGTGTATGTTATCATCGGAACGACCGGTGATTGCTGGACGCAGAAAGCGTACGACCGACTCACAAAGCTGCACGATCAGGTCCTGTTGAATTTCGAGAACACGGATCGAGGGCCTGCTTTCACGCTCGAACTTGGACTACAGGAAGTGTCAAGCGACTCGGTACTGATTCTCGACGGCGACATAGTCGTGCTCAAAGAGATGCTTGAAACAGTGTATACTGATAAAAACGATTCAGTACTTGCGTCAAAATCTGCGGACTCCGACGGCGAGCCAGGGAGTAAAATCCTCACTGATGACACAGGATGTGTCAGGAGTATTGGAAAGGATATCGACACTGGCGGAGAGAGTCATCATATCTATGCGGGGTTCTGTAAGCTAAGCGGCGAGGCGTTGTCACGCATGAAGGCTGTCGTTGGGGACGAAACGGATCGAGATGTCGCCGACGTGCTCGACGAAGTCTGCAGGGAAGCGACTGTCAGTAACCACGAACTCAGCTCGGGATGGGTGAATATTAATACACCCGAAGACCTCGAAACAGCGCGGAAGATTGTCAATGACTTCTGAGAAAACAGACGTGTTGGTGACGGGTGCCAGCGGCTTTTTGGGGACGAAACTCGTTGAGACGCTTAGTTCGTCGTTCTCGGTCGAAGGAACCTATCACACGAGACCCGACGCTGGAGCCGACCACTGTATAGATCTGCGGTCCCCGGACCGTATCGACGAACTACTACGGACCGTCAACCCGGATACAGTGGTACATAACGCCGCTATTGTCGATGTAGCTGCCTGCGAAGCGCAAAAAGAGTCAGCCTGGGAGACAAATGTCACGGCAACGAGACGGATCGTCGACTACTGTACAGACACTGAGACACGCCTTGTCTACATTTCGACGGACTATGTGTTCGACGGCGAAAATGGACCGTACCGGCCCGAGAGCATCACTGAACCGGTGAATTTCTACGGTGTCACGAAACTAATCAGTGAGACGATTGTCCGGAATCGGCTTGATGGTGGTGCTGTTGTCAGACCGACGATCATGTACGGCTACAATGACAAGCAAGACAAGACAACGTTCGTTACTCAACTGATTGAGGGTCTCACTGCGGGAGGGTCCATCTCCGCCGACGATAATAGACAAAAGTACCCCGTTCTCATCGACGATGTCGCAGAGCTCGTCATACAGATCATCCAGAAAGATGCCGAGGGGATTTTCCACGCGAGCGGTCAAAATCAAGTAACGCGGTATGAGTGGGGACAGAAAGTCACCGACGTGTTCGACCTCGATGACTCATTGCTCCATCCAACGGTCAACGACCACGATGTCGATCGGCCGCACGATGTTGATCTCGTGTGTGATCGAAGCGAGACACTCGGTGTCTCGTTCCACGATGTTGATGCTGGTTTGAGAAAGATGAAAAAACAGTTAGATCACTGAATATCCGTTGCTCTCAACCAAATTCAGGCGGAAGTATTAGGTCTTAGACTCGGAAAACGAGTCACTCAAGCAGTAACCCGTTTATCATCGACATTGTTCGGAAGCTTGACTGCGATGAGACGGATTTCGTTTTCTACTGCAATTATCTCGTGATCCTCTCCTTTCTCGATAAATAGTGAGTCGCCGGACTGAAATTCGATCTGTCCATATTCCTCTGTCTCAACCACACCATCAGTCAAAAAGAACAAGACCTCGTCAAGAGACTCATGGTGATGGCGCGGTACTTTGTTTCCAGCAGGTATGAGCGTTCTATAGAAGCCGACGTTCTCAACATCGTGCTTAAGCGTTTCAGTAAACAATCGCTTGATCGAATATTCGCCACGATCCTCCTCGGGAATCTCGTCGATCCTGATAATACGCATACCCTCTGTCAGCACCGGTGGTTACTGATTGTTACGGTTTTTCGGGGGTTTCGTTCCGACCTGTTTCATGAAAACAGGCCGAACAGATTCCGGTATCCCCTGCGACTATCTCGACGTATCGTGATTTATCAACAAAACGTACTGAATCAACGCCGAAATTAGCCTCCATTCGTCGCTCTAGTTCGTCCTGTGTCGACGACGTTGAATCAATGAGGCCGTCCGCATAGAGGTTTATATTAGTCGGATGTATCCCAGCAGGACATTCCTGAGTAATCGGCGGCGAAGAGACTCTTATGTGGACAGATTCAGCTGCCTGTAGTTTGGAAACAATACTTTTGATTGTAGTCCCAGACAGAATCGCTTCATCAACGAGCACGATGTTTTGATCTGCGATGACTTCCGGAATCACTCTCATTTTCTCGTCTAGCAACTCCGATCTGTCGACAGTCATATCGTATAGCGTCTGTCGGCGGAGTTCGTGTTTAGAAATCCCGAACTTCATAGGGATGTTCGCTTCGTTCGCATATCCGACAGCAGGATACACTCCTGACCGGGGAATAGGAACCACAATATCTGGTGTGACTGGGTCTGACTTGGCAAGCTCAGCCCCCAAGGAGTGCCGAATTGACGACGAACTTTGTCCGTTGAACTCATCAGTCAAGCCCATTTTATAAATCGGTCTGAATGTACAGAACTCTTGTTTATACATCACTGACAGGCCGTCTCTGAGTTTTCGTGGTGAAATCCCCAGGCTGTTGATCTTTTTCAGTGTATAGTTACTGTTTGCATAAAGATCAGCCTCTGATTCCTGCTGGGAGATATGTACTTTCTCAGAATCCAGTCCATACGTTTCACAAATTGCCTCCACAAACTGATACTCTGAAACCGTCTCTCCGCCACAGATATTGAATCGGCCTTCAAGATCGTCACCAATAATTAATGCGATGAGTGCTACCACATCGTCAACAAGCGTCGGAGTATAGATCGTATCCTGACTAGCTGTTACCGGGTTCCCTTCAGAAAGTTGCTTGCGAACACTAGTAACCAATGTGTCACAGCCAGTCTCCTCGCTGAACCCATAGAGCTTTCCTGGTCGAATTATGGCGAATTCACGTAACTCTTCGCGGATAAATCGCTCAGCCTCCAGCTTCGTGATACCAAAATAATTGACAGGTTTTGGTTCAGATTGTTCCGAATACGGTGGTTCCTCCCCATCATAGATCTGGTTAGAAGAGATATATATGAGCTTTGCACCCTCCTCCTTACACTTGAGTACAACGTTTTTCGTTGCTTCAACGTTAGACTCCCACGCTTCGTCTCTATGCTGCTCACAGTAGTCGACATCGGTTAGTCCCGCAGCGTGGATAACGACATCAAACGAATACTGTTTAAAAAACTGATCAACAGCCTTCTTGTCAGTAACATCAACCTTCTTATTGTTCTTGCCAGCTCCTGATTTGCTGATACCGCCAACTCGGTATCTATCTATGAGATACTCATGACATTTCGTTTTCAGGAGGCCACTTTTCCCAATAATGAGTACGTTCATCGTTGTCCAACTTCCTGTGCATTAGTTAGGTCTTCGGGTCTGTTCACGTTCTCCCACCCCCAGTTGAACTCTTTATTGTAAACTGTACCGGTGGAAGATACGTATCTGATCATATCACAAATACTTTGTTCTTCAGAATCCGACTGGTTGAAATATGAATTCGCAATACTGAGTTCTTCACCAGTCAGTTTACAGATGCCGGAATATATGTTCCACGGGAAAGATTCTGGATTTATTTCTTTTCCCATATCGATAACAGAATTTGATTCGTCGGTGACAACCTTGCTACCGGGCTCAGCCCGGTCGTTAGCCAGTTTGGAGACAACTGCTGAATGGTCACTCTCAAGAAGGGTCGTTAGAACTTCATCTACGAGTATAATATCACCGTCAAGAATCATAACTGAGTTGGAGGTGATTCTCTCCAGGCCAAGTTTCACACTGAAACCGGGTCCCTTTGTTGTGTTCTCAAAATTGATTATAACGTTATCATGAATAGAACGGATACGCTCATAAGCCGATTGTGTCCAACACTCTCCTTTCGCTCCAATTACAACGTGAATTGATGAGCGGGGGATTCCGAAATCAGTGAGTGACGTTAGTTGATGTTCAAGAAGAGTATGATCATCTAATTCCACCAAACATTTCGGTTGATTTTGGGTGTACTCACCCATTCTAGAGCCCAGTCCGGCAGCAGGAATCACGACATCAGTGTTCATAAATGGACGCAGGGGATGATCACTTATTAACTTGTTTTGTCGGAGTATTGTTCAGGTAGGTTGACTTTCGAGAGTAGAGATGAAGTATAGCAATATCTCAATGAGCGGTCAATGAAGGAGGCATCTTAACCGAGTTTGTCACTGCAGTACTGTTCGGATTCACACATCTAACAGAACTTGTTCGACTGAATCAATCTGGTCGGTGGTGTCTCGGTTTTGACCGAGAGCTATCCCACTATTAAACCCGAATAGCGGGGTTTTTATTTAGGTTAAATAAGATAGTAGTAGAGTGCATTCGTCACGTGGACACACCAATGGTCTTAATAATATTTACGGGCCCAACCGCTTCCGGCAAAAGTACGGTTTCGACATGGCTCTCGGACACTCTGGACGAAACGACAGTCTACCACTCCGCTGAGTTACGCAGAGAATTGAATCTCACACCCGAAAAAAACGAGTTAGACTACGAGTTCGACCTTGCTGACGATGAATTCGTGGAGTCGGTCTCAAAAAAAGTATACGACGAGATGCGGGCACGAGCGGCCCGTGATCTCGAGGAGGGGAAAGATGCGATCCTCGACGGATCTCACAGACTAAGACAACAGCGTCTTCAGTCATACCAGATCGGATTCGAACGGTCGGAGGATGTCGTCCTAGTAAAATGTGTATGCAGTGATGAAGAAGATATCCGAAAGCGACTCTCCGAACGAGAGCAACGGGACGACCCGTTCGCCGAAGCTACGGAGTTCGAAACGTATCAAAGTACAATAAATAATGCCGACAGCGGACTGGACGACCCACCTGTCGAGCGAGGAGACGTCGCCGTGATTGAGTACGACTCGGCAGCGGGGACAGTCGATATGCTTCAGCAGGGAACGGTAAGCGAACAGACAGTGACTACTCTGGTATCAAATCTCACGGAGCTCATGGATGAGTTCAAATCCGTATAAGCCGATAGCGGCGACAGCTGTGCCGAAGACCGGCCCCGTTGTTGCGATCGATTTTGATGGTGTTGTTACCGACCCAGATGAGCTGAAGAGTGTGGCTTTCGCCGAGCGGGGATATGACATGGACCCTACAGAGACGAGCCGAGAATACTGTCTTGAGGTGGAGGATATCCCAAAAGACGACTACGAGTGGGTCTCCAGGACAGTGAACATCGAGTGGTTACAGCAGGTGCCACTTCAAGACGGTGCCTCAAAAGGCCTTGTTCGGTTAGCCGAGTCAGGGTTTCATCCGATTATCGTCACGTCACGGTACGATGAGGAGCTCGAAAGTATGGTAGAGTATATCCAGCAGCACAACCTAGCGGTCGCAGGATACACGAACACAAATCGGAACTCGAAGCTCGACACCGTTCGACGTCTGAATGCAGAAGCGTTTATCGACGATTCATACTACAAATTCGAGGAGTTGATCGAATCAGAATACAGTAGCACCGACCTGTTTTTCTTCCGGAACGCGAGCAACCAGTATATTGATTCTCATCGCTCAGATGTTGTCGAAATTCATCACTGGGACGGGTTCATTTCATCAATTATTCGTCGATAACAAACCCACACGTCGGCTATTTTCACACGGAGAGAGCCCCCTGTATACGACGTTCCAAGGATCTCCGCCCTTGTATACACATAGAACAGTTGTGTTCTGGTGACCACATCGGAAATGTTTCCCTTGGTCGCCAGACTATACTGGCGGCTGGCTGTGAGTGTTCTGCTAGGTATGAACGCAGCCAGCGATAGCCTGTATTGGAGCGTAGTGCGGCTGAACATTATTTATATGATCGAACTATACTGAAACTATGACCACTGTTGTTCAGCTTCAGGCACGGCTTGGCTCAACACGCCTCCCTGGAAAGGTGCTGTATCCACTCGGTTCCCGACGCGTTCTGGGGTGGGTCGTCGAACGGGCTCGCCGCGCCGAGAGAGCCGGCGATCTCATCCTGACCGTCGGTGACCGTCCAGAAAACGATACGATCCGCGAGTGGTGTAATCGAAACAAGGTTGCGTTCGACACCGGACCGGAAGACGATCTCCTTCAACGACACTACCAAGCCGCAGAGACCGCAGACAGTGATCCAGTGGTCCGGGTGACGGGTGACTGTCCGTTCGTCCCGCCGTCGGAGATCGACCGCGTAATCGCGGAACACGAGGGGAACGACGCCCGGTATACGACGAATCTCACAGAGGAGATGCCAATCGGCACTGCCGTCGACGTCATCGACAGAGCGGTGCTCGAAGAGCTCCGCGAGCTGGGCGACAGCCATCCAGTGCGTCGGCTGCGAGAGAATCCCGAGGAGTGGGCTGTCGCAGTGACGCCGAACGAGCAGTGGACGGCACTGGGTGAGGCCCACACAGCCGTCGACACCCCGGCCGACTACTGGCGGCTGTCGGATGCCGTTGAGGCGGTCGGCGAGGAGCCACGTGCGGTGACCGAATGGGTTGCGGAACGGTAAGCTATAACAGGCAACCGGGGGATACTCTCGGTATGAGCAAACTTTCGCCCGACAAGATCGGGAAGTTCGTCGCGCTCGGTGGGGGGTTCCAGTCGCACCTCGACGAGAAGGACCGAACCTACAGATGGCCTGATCTGTGGGTCGTCCCGGCCGAAGCAGTGATCAGCGAGGGCGAGACCATCGAGATACCGGACCGCGTCGAGAAGGTAAAACCGGGCTCGGAGCTCACCGCAGTTATCGGCGAGGACATCTACGAGGCCGACGAGGAGGAGGCCTGGGATGCGATCAAGGGGTTCACGATCTCGAACGACGTGACGGCCTCCGGCGACTGGCCCGGGTGGTCGGACCCCGACCACGAGATGATCACCGGCGTCGGCTACAAGCTGCTGCCGACGTTCTCACCGATCCTTGGCGAGTACGTCGAAAAAGGCGAGGAGGCCGACTACGACGATCTCGCAGTCGAGGTGCGGGTCGAAGGCGAGACCATCGTCTCGGGGTCGACCGCCCAGATGAGTTTCACCATCCCCGAGATGGTTTCGTTTGCGAGCAACGTCTGCAAACTCCAGGAGAACGACGTGGTTGCGCTGGGCGACCCTGGGAGCCCAACCGATTTCCTCGACGATGCCGACTCGGTCACCTGTGAGATCGAGGACATTGGCGAGCTGACGAACCCTGTCGAACGCGTCTGACGAGACGATGGACGTCGTACTCCGCGCCGACGGCGGGGCCCAGATCGGCTACGGGCATCTCTTTCGGTCGGGAGCACTCGCCGCCGAGCTACGCCGTCAGGGACACACGGTTACCCTCACAACGACGACCCCTGAGCCAGCCACTGCCGTCTTCCCCGAGGGCGTCACCACCGTCGAGCTGCCGTCGAGGGCTGATCCGGACCCGTTCGTCGAGTGGCTCGACACAGCAACCCTGGATCTGGTGTTCACCGACGCCTATCCGGTCGACACCGCCTATCAGCAGGCAGTCCGGCAGCGAGTGCCGCTTGCGGTGCTCCAGGACGACGCCCGACACGCGATCTGCGCGGATCTGTTCATAAACGGGAATCTGTACGCAACCGATCTGACGTACGAATTCGTCGGCGACCCACCCGAAACGTGTCTCGGCACCGACTACGTGCTGTTGCGACGTGAGATTCGGGAGCAGGCAGCCGAGGAGCCACCGTGGCGGACACAGCCCGAACGTGCAATCGTGATGATGGGAGGCAGCGATGTCGGTGGCCTCACGCCGACGGTGGTTCGGGCGTTCGATGGACTCGATCTCAGCGTCGATGCCGTTGTCGGCCCGGGCTGTTCGGAACGCCAGCGACAGGCGGTTCGCACCGCAGCGGCCGAGACTGACGCTGACGTGCGTGTCGCGTGGGATCCGGACGATCTAGTCGAGCGCATGCTGGCGGCCGATATCGCAGTGAGCACGGCCAGCACCACCACCTACGAACTCCTCGCACTGGGGACGCCGCTGGTGAGTATTCCGGTCGTCGACAACCAGAAACCGATTGCGACGGCGCTTCGCCAGCGTGATGCCGCAACGGTGCTCCAGGGCGGCGACGGCGAGGACGCGTTCCGCAGTGCGATTACAGCGTACGTCCGCGAGACGGAGCTCCGGCGCAGACGTCGTCGGACAGGCCGTGAACTCGTGGACGGTGCCGGAGCCGACCGGGTCACCGCCGCCATCACTGCGCTCCCGGACCGGCTGTGAGGTCCGAGGTCCTGGATCGCCGACGAGTAAACCGTGAGAGCTCACCTGAAGGGTCGTATATATACGAGCAGCGAACAAATCAACAGTACGTCGATGTCGGTATGCGAAAACTGTCGTCAGCCACTCGAAGCCACAACCGGTTCAAGCTCGCTCTGTGAGCCCTGTACAGCACTGTCCGAACGCAGCCCCCCGATCCGAATGACCCCGCTCGCCGTCGAGGATCTCGAACTCATGTTGGCGTGGCGGTCGAACCCGGAGATCTACCGTCACTTTCGGAAACAGGACTCGCCGCTCGACTGGGAGAGCCATCTCTCGTGGTTCGAATCGAGAGCGGCCGACCGTCACGACTTCGTCATCCACTACGAGGGTCGGCGTGTCGGCTGCGTTAACATCACTGCAACCGACGAGATCGGTATCTATCTCGGTGATTTCTCCGCCCATGGCGAGGGAGTGGCGACAGCCGCACTCGACTGGATCTGTAGGCGCTTCGAGAGTCGGTCGCCACTGATCGCCGAGATCCACGAGGACAACACTCCATCGAAACGGCTGTTCGAGGGGTGTGGGTTCCGACAGCGTGGCCGTGACGGTGAGTGGATCTCGTACAGCTACGAGCCCTGAGTTTCGACGTCATTCCACTGAAGACCAGCACTCTGTGAGATATCGCGAGCGGCAGTTTTCCCCAGCAGTTCGTCGTAGAACTTGGGGTGAAGTCCGGCGTCCCGTTCGCCCGGCCGAAGCACTTTCACGTTGTCGGCGGTGATCTCGTCGCCAGCCGCGATATCCTCGACAGCGTGGACTGCGCGCCGAGCCTTGTCGTGGAGTTCGGACTCCACATCGAGCACGTACTTCTCACCCGTTCCGAGTGCGGCCTCGGTATCCCGA
>Ga0306877_1000519_pt1 | contig 12720 bp, 7 predicted proteins | sample AntDeeMetagenom2_FD_190419 | JGI IMG/M metagenome (GOLD analysis project Ga0306877, IMG submission 190419) | Saline lake microbial communities from Deep lake, Antarctica - Metagenome #2 (v2) (version 2) | ecosystem: Environmental > Aquatic > Non-marine Saline and Alkaline > Saline | place... | reverse complement strand
CCGTTGTCGCTCACGCCTGGGCGGGCCATTCCCAGACGATCATCGCGGTCTGCCACCTGCTGTTCGCAGTACTTGTTTAGAGCCGCTTCGCGACGGCACTCACACGGCGCCGGATGTCGTCGATCGCCTGACCAGCCGACCGCCGGTTCCCGAGTCGGACGTCCAGCTCGGATCCCTGCTCCTCGAGGCCGCGCACCACCTCGGCCTCTGCAGGGACGCCTTCGACGTCGAGCTCCTCGTCCAGGTCGCCATCGGCGAGGCGATCCACCATCGGGAGGACGGCCCGGCGGACGCGCCAGAGGTCGGGCCACCGGCCGAGGTACTGCCGCGCTGCGAGCAGTGCCAGGAGCGCGACGAGTGGGGCGACGATCGGTCCCCAGAGGTCGGCGGTCGCGAGCGGGTCGGTAGCGATGCGTCTCAGGGTGTCAGGTAGTGTGGTCATGAGTGAGTGGGCGCGGAGTCAGTGCCTCACGCCCCACCTCCGTGCGGGCGGTCATCGGCCTCTCTTTAATCAGCGAGAGAATCCCGCCGTTCACGGCGGGCGTGAATCGCGTCCGTTCCGTGACGCAACCGCCGCCAGTGGCACGGCCGGAACCCCCACTGTAGTCGGGGTTATCATCAGCAACTGTTCGGCCATCGGGAGAGTCACGGTCGACATCCCATTCGATGCAGGTTGCACCGGGCGTGCTGAGAACAAGTGCAAGATCAGGGTCGCCAGAGTCGGTATCAACAACGTAGGTGCCGGGAGAGAATTCTGGGTCAAGAGTGTCGCTTCGAGACATATCTTGGTGTGCAGGCTTTCAAGGGAAAAGAAACAGGGCTGTGACCTGCTCGCAGTCACTGAATTCTTGTTCAGTTAATGGTGAACGAGTTGGTTCATGGTTTTGGCGAGGGCTTTGAGTGCGAGGCCAGTGACCCCGGACGTGACCATGAATCCGAGAATGAAGACAATCAATCCAGTGACTGTGAAGAAGTCAGCGTCAGTGACTGTGCGCACGGCCCCGTACCCGCCGAGCATGGGGATGCCGAGAAGCGGGATTGGGGCCAGCATCTTCGGAAGGAATTTCGGAATCATCGGCGTGTGTAGAGAAGCTATTCGGTCCCGGGAAAAGCATTCGTGGGTTAGTGAAGTTCAGTTCACGCGGGAGTCGTACTCTTCCCGGCAGTCACTACAGAGATGCGAGATCGTATCGATGTCTTTCACACCAATCGCATTCTCACCATTGAGTGAGGCACTGCACAGCGTGTCGTAGTCATCATCACCAGGAACGCCGTCAAGGGTGTCCGGATCGAGGATGTGTTTCCCACCGATTGCCGGGTTCGGGTCCGGGCGAACGTACCAGTCCCGGGTTGTGTCGCGGTCTAACCCAGTCCAGCCATCGCGTTCTTCTTGCAGTAACGGAATGAGGCTGTACTGGATGTCTCCAGTGGGGTTGATGCCTTCGTACTCGATTTTCATAACCGGGAGGTCTTTGTCGTCATCAGGGAACACAACAATCACCCAGTCATCGTCTTCAGGGACATGATTGAATTCGTGTTCCACGATGTACGGGCTTTTCACCGGTTCCCACGAGTCAGCGAATTTCTCGCGGTTGTTGTACGTGTACGTCTGGATTTCACCGTCAACTTCGGATTTCACGATGTACCGGGCTTCACTGTGATCGTACCGGTACCATGCAGCGAATTGCTTCGGGTTCGGGTCTTCGAGTTCATCACGACTCCCGAATTTTGCGATCTCCCGGTGACTGCCTTCCTTCCGTGCGACTACGGTCCCAGAACGTTGTTCAACCCATTCGAGGTTCTCGTCTTTGTCACTGGCGCGCGGGTTGAACACGGGCGTGAATTCTTTGTTCTGCCATTCCACAGTCATGTTCCGGTGGTTGTAGAATACGGTTTCGCCGTTGTCTTCAGCTTTCACGAAGGCAGGTTTCTTCAACGTGTTCAGGATGTTCACCCCGTCACTCTCCAGTATGGATTGACTGGATTTGTACGACGCATCCTTCACCGCCATCACCGCGACATTGCCTTGATTGACGGCTTTCCGCATATTGTTCATCATGTGCGCCGGATCTTTGAACGTCGTCGTCTCGGCCTCGATGCTCACGTCCTGTCCACGACTGATCTCGTAGACGTTCGGGTACTCGCTTTGCAGGCGCTCAAGTTTTTCCTCGAATTCTTTCACCGAGGACGCTGACATATCGATTGGGGAATCAGCTAATCCGTCCGGTTGCTCATCACCTTCCTGACTGGGGAGGCTGGCGAGGTATCCGGCTTTGGTGAATTCCTCGAATGCGCGGCGGAGTGTGTACCGGTGCGAGTCATTTCCACCGGTTTCTGCTTCCCCGGTGTCGAATTCCATGACCTTACTGCGGCCATCGGGCGTGATCTTCACCGAGACCTTCCCGCTATTGATGGTTTGTTCGATGTGTTTCTCCGGCATTTTCTCGATCTCGTTCGAGAGTTTCCGGGAACTGTAGTCGTTATCAATCCGAGCGCGGATTTCGCGTTTCACGTTTTCGGATTCTGTGAACACTAAGTCGTCTTCACCTTGCCGCATGGCTTCCTGAATACAGGCAGCGTAAGCGGCTTCGAGAATAATGTCGTTTGCAACCAGTCCATCCGTGTCACTGGTTTCATTGTCTTCGTCGCTATCAGAATCAGTTTCTGTCTGGAATTCTTCATCCCAATCCGGCATCAGGTCTTCCGGGGACTGATCAGCGTACTCACGGATTTCATCGATATGAGTGCCGTTATTTTCCAGTTTCTCAACGATAATGTCATTCACATCTTCCCGAGTCCGAACAGGCGGGTAATCAGCGAACGTTTTCACGATGAACGGGTCTTTGAGTTCTCCATTCACCTCAATTTGCGTCATGAGGTTAAACCGGCTCAAGTCCATCAACTCTTCGTCACTGGGGCCACGGAGTTTCTTCGAGATTGTTCGCGCGTCACTGGGTTCTCCGGGGTTTAGCGAGAGGTAGTTCTGAACGTTCCCCAGCATTTCTTCTTGAATTGCCGCTGGTAACTGAGAGGGGTACTGGTTACAGATAGTGACGGAGAGTCGCTTCTGACGGGCCTTCGAGAGCATGGCCTGTATTTTTGCTTCCGTTGAGACAATGTCGTTGAATTCGTCGAGGAATAGGTAATACGGGTCGTATTCCCCACCACCAGATCGGCTGTTGATTACACTCCAGATATTCCGGAGGAACGCAGTGGTGAGGGGTTTCCGAACGCTCTCAGACACTTTCGCGTTCACAATCAGGATTTTGTCTTCTTCGATGATTTCCCGCATACTGAAACTGGATTCCTGTTGAGCGACAATTCGGCGGGCTTGAGGGTTCTCAACCCATTCTTGTAGTCGGGAGAGAACCGGGTCGAATTTGTCTTGGTTCATCTCAACCAAGTTCTCCATATTCGCCTTAACAGCAGGATCTTCAATCGATTCAGCGAGTTTTTCTTGGAATTCCGGGGTGTCCAGAAGATGGTAGAAATGAAGTAATGTGAACGGATAATCCGACTGCATCATCCCACGCATCACAGTCTTGTAAATCCGGTCCATGCGCACCCCCCAGTAGTCTTCATCAGCGAGCGCGCCTTTCAAATCTTCCAGTTCGCGTGTGATTTCATTCCCGTCTGCATCCCCGACATCGATGAAATTCATCCCGGCGATGTAGTCACTTTCATCAGGATCTGGATCCACCCAGACAAGGTCATCAAGACGGTGTTCCGGGAGTTGCCGAAGAATCTCGTAACAAGCTTCGCCCTTCGGGTCAACGAACGTGAACCCGTAGCCTTGGTACGCTCGCTGAACCATGATGTTCTTCAGAACGCTGGTTTTCCCGTGCCCGGTCTGCCCGAAGATCGCGCAGTGACGGAACCATGCTTTGTGGGAAATCCCGACTTCGTGCGGTTCAGCTTCCAACGGGTCATGGCCAACGAACACGCCTTGTTCATCGTCATGGTATGCGCCTTCGAAGATATTCCGCACCCATTCCCCTGCATACGGCCCATCTCCATCTTCAGTGTATGCTTTGAGTTCGTTCCCGAATTTCGTATCTCCTTTATCGGGGTCGAAATCGTGGAGAAAATCCGGTTTAACGTCATCCGGGAGTTCCATCTGATCTTTCATAGTCTGTTCCAATTCCACCTCATCAGCTTCAGCTGCTGCTGAATCAGATCCACTGCCGAAAAACTGCATGAATCGCTTCCGAATACCGGACTCGTTAGTCATCAGTACCGATGGTGGCTCCTCGCCTGTTAAATGATTCACGGGTGAAACAGCTTCTGAACCCGTTCTTTCACGGCAGATTAACAGTTATTCGGATCTGTCACCGAACATTCCGAACTCCGGCCCATCATTGTCATAGTTCTCCCCCTCCTTCCCTTCCTCTTTGCCTTCATCAGAGGGTGGTTCTTCAACAGTGTCTGTACCGCCTTCAGAATCTCCTCCCAGTTCTTCCTCCTCGGTTTCCAAACCATCCTCCGCGTTGATTTCTTCCAAGGATCCAGTCTCGGTTCTCTCCGTGCTGACTTCCTCAGTCACGTCTACTGATTCATCCCCGGTGATCTCACCATGGGAGTCTTCTATTTGCAGTGACTCGTCAGTAGCCTTATCAGCAACTGTGTTTTCGTCTTCGTCTGTTTCGGATTCGCGGTTTTCATCGCCGAATTCCGGGGGATTGGGCTGATCTAACGACATCAGATCATCTTCATCAGTATTGTCTGGTGTTACATCAGCTATATCTGGGTGAGATGTGATGTCTTCCTCGTCAGTGACGGCGTCTTCCCCCACGTCACTGGCTTCGGATTCAGTCAGGGAGTCCTCAGTGACGGGTTCTTCCTCCGCGTCGATACTGCCACTGCCTTCATCAACACTCTCACTGGATTCTCCCGGGGTATCGGGTTTCGAATCACCGGTAATCTCCGCTCCGATTTCCGCCGCAGACATTGAATCACCATCTTCCCCCGGTAGGCCCTCACCCGGACTTTCATCAGCATCCGTGTCTTCATCAAGGCCTTCGTCTGTCGATGGCTCGGAATCATCGTCAGTGTCGTCAGTGACCACGTTCGATTCCGCAACGAATTCATCGTCAGCCACTTCACCATCATCCGGCACTTCCTCGTACTCTGCATCATGGTCAACCTCGCCTTCAGTGAAATCGTCCAAGTCATCGTCACTGCCGTCTTCGTCCGTGGTGTCTGTGGTGTCCGGGAGTGGCTTCCCGGGATCATCCGCAACAAAGTGCAGATCGTCACCTAACCAGACGATGTTATGCACAATTCCTTTCATGCGATTATAGATGCTCGACGGAGCTGAAACCCCAACAGACGCATCCGAAGTCTGGGTTTTCTCAGCATCGGAATCATCCGTTGTGAATTGCTGATCGAACTGGTCAACAGCACTACCGTAGAACCGTTCTGCGTCAGTCGGCACACCGGCACTCGAATCAATTGTTGTCCATTCAATCTCCGGCGTTTCAACGCCACCATTCGGAAGATGCGCTAATCCACTGACTTCCGGTACGGTCATGATGATGTCCCGGTCAACCCATTCCCGAGCGGCGAATTCCTCTACCAGTGTATCGAGGTGCTTCCCGTTCTTCGGCGTTTGAACGAGTGTCTGATCACCTTTCTCAGCGAAGGACTGCTCGAACGTTTTCGCCACACTCCAGATATTCGACTTCGCTTCCCCACGACGCGGCGCGAACGTCAGAATCCGGAGGTCAACGTGGTATGCCGGTTGCCCCTCTTGCTCCATGATTTTCGAGGCTAACTGCCGTTCTTCACTTGATGCATCCCGTGTTTCTGTATTGAAGAACCCGGACAGCATTTTGTCTTGCTTCACCGAATTCGACACTGACCCAACGTCACTGAAGAACGGCGTTGATTCAATGAACGGGATGTGCTTCCTGACGGGGCCGCCGTGCGCCCACTCCGGATGTGCGGGCTTGAACTGCACTTGCACCATCGTCCGGCAATGGTTATTCGCAACCATGTCCGACGTAATCGACTTGTACGGATCGTCTTTGAATGGTCGAACGCCGTTCTGTGATCGAATGGGGAAGTATTTCGATCGCTTCAGATTCATTTCTGCACCAGCCACCCAGTCGTTCTTATTGACTCGGGTGAACAGTTCCTCGCGTTCTTCGATCTGCGCACTCGGGTAGAACCCCCGGATCTGGCGGCGGAGCTTCAGTTCAGCACGGGAATCCTCTACGTAGAAGAAAAACTGGATTTTGCCGTCATCGAACCAAATCTCGAATGTTTCCTCTTGGCTTTTATTGTAAATCCCCCAGTCGAATTCGAGGTTGTGGAGGGCTTGTAGGAGTTGTTCGCCAGCGTCCATGCCGTCGTTATCAGCGTGCGGCATCACTCGGAGTAGTTTCCCGTTCCCGAGGTTGTTTTGGATGCTGCGGTACATCTCTACATCGACCTCTTTGGGGACGTTATTGGATCGCAGGTGGGTGTCTACGAATTCGGAGACATAGCTCTTGAACGTCATTCGTTATCGGAGTTCGATACTCACGCGGAAAAACAGTTTCCGTGGGTGATAACCCATTCAGTCACTGCGGTGGTTTTGACTCAGTCTTGTTGTTCAGATCCAATCATTCTGGAATTGCACTCCGGGCAGTTTTCCGGGCCGCCAACCCACGGATCTTCCCATTCATGGCCGCAATCAAGGCAGTGGTAATCGTGTAGTTCCGGCATCGTATACGGCGGTCAGGAACGGCGTTTGAAAAGACTACCTCACAGTTCGATGCTGACAGGCAGTGACGTTACTCGAAGCTTTGGAATCCGCCTTCATCCACGTCCATTCCTTTCAGTTCCTCTTCTTCCTTCATCCGTTCGAATTCCTCAGTGACTTCCTCGTTATCCTTCGCCGCCGCGTTTTCAAGCTGCGAGTTCGGCGTCATCTCAACGTCTTCGTCAGCCCAGTCAACCGTACTGCTGATGTCCGTCACGGCAACGTTATCGACTTCCGCGATGCCGTACAGTGCATGGCAGAACGTTTCCGGGGCGACTGCCGTGCCAATTAGCGCATCGAACGTCCCGTCGTAATTCCCAGCTCGGAGAGCTAACTCGGACGGGTCTGTCGAGAACACTTCGAATCCGTTACTGAGGTCTTCCAACGCAGGGAGCGAGTCACTGTCCGGCGCATCCTCTTGATAGATGTCGAACCGAACATGGTACAGATTCGTTCCAACACCATCATCCGGAGTGTACTCGAACAGATTCGCTTCCGTGTCCGGCTCCGTGTTAGACAAGTCATCGCCCGACGTGTCCTCAAAGTCGCCTTTGTACACTTGCGAGCGATTCGCACCAAGTTCAGAGAGGGTCAACGACCGGAAGTCTTCATCCAACAGGAATCCTTTCACACGTTGTCCGCGCTGCGCTTCCTCCCGTGCCTGCTGGTGTTCTTCACTGGTTTTCTGCTCAACCTGCCGATCCATCAACTGCTCCATCGCGTCTTTGTTATTATCGGCTTCCATACCGTGCCCCGGAAGTTCCTCGATGTTGTCTTCGCGCGTGTCGTAGTCCACGACCGCTGCTTCATCGGGGTGCGCACGGATCTGAAGCGGGTACCACCCGTTATCGCCGACGTTCAACAGAGCTTCACTGTAATCTAACCCCTCATCGCCAGCTTGCGCGTTTTTCACGTAATTGATCTGGTTCCCGTTCAGTCCAAGCGCGTCCGATGCCAGATCGCTATTCAGGCTGGATAACTGGCAGAGTTGCATCATCGAACAGTTGTCCAGAATCGCCTCGGCCTCGGCGTGCTGGTAGAATTCCTCCACCGTCTGCGTGATGAAGTGAATACTGAGATCGTAGTGCCGACTGTGCCGCACAGCCTGCTCTAAGAACTTCAGATTCGCACTGTTCTTCATCAGGTACCGCGCTTCGTCAATCACCAAGATAACCTTATTCTCGGTGTTCTTCGCGCGCTCATACGCCATGTTGAACAGCAACTGCATCATCAGCCCCAGTCCGTCCTTTCCGCCTTCTTGCTGGCTGAGGTCCAGGTACGTCACCCGGTTCGCGCCCGGTTCGATTTCTGTGTGTTTTGCGAGATTCGAATACTGGCCGCCCTGCCGGAAGCCCTTCAACGCAACGAGCAGCTGCCCGGCGTATTCACCGACACGTTCCTTCTCGTAAGACGAATTCGATGCAGAGAATTTCGACGGGTTCTCCGACATCTCCTCAAGAATCGAGAGAACGTCGCGAACAGTCGGGGATTCCTTACTGTGCGTCGTATGGTCGTGCGTGATTCCCTTCCGGTTATACGCTCGCTGAATTGCGTCTTGCAGAATCCCGCGCTCGGCCCCGATGTCGATTCCTTCGATGCTGAAGTACGTATCGAAGAAACTCATCACGTCCTTGATTTTGTTCCCCAGCGGATCCAGTTTCTCCGCCGCACCTTCACCAGCCGCGTCCAGAACGTGCTGCGGCGTTTCCTTCAGTTCAAGCGGGTTCAAACCCTCACTCCCACCGACAAGGATCTTGTCGCCATCCAGCGCCGCGTTCAGCCCCTCGAATCCGTTCAGCGGGTCGAGCATCATGACTTCAACATCCTGATCGCGCATGAGCGTTCGAGCGATCTGGAGTTTGGTCGAGAAACTTTTCCCCGACCCGATGTCGCCAATCGTCGCCATGTTATACCCGGTGTCCCGGCTGAATCGGTCCACAACAACCGGTGAGCCGTTGTGTTGCTGAATGCCGTAGTCAATTCCGGAGTTCTCAATCAGCGTTGCAGAACTGAACGGCATCATCGACGCCGCTGCTGCCGATAACATCGGCTTCTTCTTCCCTAATACGTCCTCCGCGAGCGGACTGGTCGATACCATTCCGCGATCTTGAACGCGCCGCGAGACACGCGGGTCAGTGTCAGTTGGTGGGACTTGCAGTTTCTCAAGGTAATCCGATTCTAACTCGTTAATCGAATCCGCTCCAACATCCCGGTCAACACGGAAGTTCACATACGTCCCGATGTCGAACAGTGTCTTGCCTTGCTGTGAAACAAGGTCGTACATGCGTTCCGCGTCAGACAGGTTCTTCTTCAGGTCACGTTTCCGAGCCGGGTCTTTCGTCCGTTCGTATTCCGCGCGGATGTCCCCCATGTTGCTTTTGAGCGCGCGTTTTGCAGACGCCCGATTTCGCGGATCCAGATGAATGGAGATGTCTGTGTCGTAACTGGCGTCGGCGAAAATCGGCTCAAGGAACCCGGGGCGGGCTTTATTCGGCCATTCGTTGATGTAGTAATTCCGGATGAGTTGCTGCCCGGAGAGCATGTGCGTGTCTTCGATATTCATCTCCGTGGGCGCGATGAAGTCTTGATGCAGATTCGCGACCTTGTCGATGAATCCTTCGTCCGGGAGTTCATACCCCGGATTCTCATCAGACGGCGCTTCTTCTACGTCGCTTTTCGTGTACTCGGTGTCTTCCTCGTTGACTGTGGGTTCGGACTCGTCTTCAGTACTGTCTGAAACAGAGTCACTGTCAGCATCCGCAGGGGGTTCTGTGTCCGATTCGTCATCCGATCCGAAGATGTCTCGAAGTGCCATGGATTGAAGTGTGAAGTGTGTAGTTTGGTTGTGTTCTGCGAGTTATTCGCCGGTTCCGTCGTAGCCTTTGTTTTCAGTGACTTCGTCAGGGTCAACGGGGTCGCCGCCACCCATCGTCACGCCACCGCGATGCAGATCCTGAACAGCGTTCTCACTGAAGTTCAGTTCCACACCGCCCCAGTATTCTTTCAGGACAACAGCGTGTTCTGTTGCAGTGATTCGACGCGCTGAACAGTCTTGGAGACGCCGAATACCTTGCTGTGCCGAGCCAAGTCGCTGATTCAGCATTCGGAGTTGTTCCTGTTTCAGTTCATCATCTTCGTATTCCTCTTGCTGATTCTCTTTCAGTCGTTGGAACACTCTGCCAATAACCGGCTTCTCCGCAAGCCGGTCAATCGCAGTTTCATCTTTCTGCGTTTGATGAACTTCGTGTTCCTGCACCGCGATAACGATGTAGAATTCGCGTTGATTCGTTCCTTGGTACCCGAGGTACTCCGAGTACCAACTGGTGAAGCTCTGAATCAACGCCTTCAGCACAGGCCGGTTCTTCACGTCAGGGTCATTCAGCCGGGAATTGTACTGTGACATGTACTCTTCCACGGGGAATGTTTTCGTTGTGGAGTAAATCTGAATCGGGTAGTCAACGGTGTTGTCTAAGTACCCTTCCCAGTCATTCACAATTTGCTCCCATTCACGGTTCGCGGCTAACGCCATGTTCGCCGGGTCAACCTTCACCGCGCCAACGACAGCCCCGTCAGTGCGTTCAACGGCCCCGCCTTGCTTGTGGATGCGTTCGATATGAATCTCGTTTTGTGTTCGAGAATTCATTTCGTAGGCTTTTGTCATCGGCTGTTCCTCCGGATTTTGTTGTGCGGTTTCCATGGATAGATGCGTGATCTCATGCGGTTTCGTCGTTCGGTGAACAATACTTTCAATCCAGTTTGCTGGCCCGAGATGCCCGGGTGCAAACAGGAAAATGAAGGCAGAAACCAACACCCCAACCCCAATCATCGGGATGAACATGAACGACAGAATATCCGGGAGGAGCGTCCCGAGATACGCAAGAACCAGCGCCGGGGCGATGATTGCGCCGAGGTCTTTCATCGTGTACCCAGCAGCGAGCGTGTTGTTGTCGCTAATGTTCTTAGGGATGTTGTACGCTGCTCCAAATTGTTTGCTCATGATTGTCTTACCGGGAGTCACAACCCGCCTTTAACAAGACTTTCCCCAGTCAACACCTCTCGAAACCCACAGCAAAAACAGACCCTGTATTCAGTGACTCTAATTCCCGACCGAAAGTCACTGCATCACATCAACGGTTTCTCCAGCTTGATCCAGAGTTTCCTGGTCAACATCTCCTGTGTTGAGTTCGCGGGTTTCAACACTGTCACTGCCAATCACGTCAATCGACTTATCGCCAGTTGTCGGGGACGTGTTCGTCGCCACGGAACTCCCATCCGCATCACCCATCTCAATCCGGTCAATTTCCTCGCGATTCTCTTCGAAGTCCTGATCTTTGAGGTCCTGCGAAACGTAATCGGCTTCCGAATAATGCCGAGTTTCGCTCCCATCATCAATCAAGCCATCAGTCGCTTCAGACGCCATCTCCCGTGCGCGAGAGTCATCTGTTGCCAACTCATCCGCAGATGGCGTATCATCCAGTTCCTTCTCCGCCTGCCCTTGCGCTAACCGCTCCAAACGCCGTTCCTCAGCCGGATTACTCGGATCTAACCCGTGTTCCTCAGCCAACTCTGCTTTCGTTTCAGCAGCGACCTTCGTCTGCTCCCAATCCTCTCTGCGTTCTTGGACGTTACTCACACCGTCACTGACTTTCCCGGCGATAGTCCGGCCACCACGCGCAGCTGCAATCCCCGCGTTCGCAGTTGTAGCTGCACGATTCAATGCCCGGTTGAATCCTTGCGCATCGCTCGTCCGAGACTGATTACGGTTATTTCGGAAGTACCCGTCATCATTCGTCACGCGATCGAGGCCGTCGGATGCTGCTCCAGCAGCCTTCTCAATTCCATCACGCGGGGACGTTGCAACTGTTTCTGCTCCGCGCTTCAGTTTCGCCCCGTATCCTTCGTCTTGATACGCTTCCTCCATGTTCTCGGATTCCCCGCCACCACTCGCCGGAGATCCAGATGTCGTTTCCATTTCTGCGTCCGATTCTACCGAATCAGTGCCAGTGCTAACGTCCCCGTCACTACTGGAAGAACCAGTGACTTCACCGTAACTGGATTTCGCAATGCCAGCTGCTGCCGCGCCGGTTGCCAGCCCGGCGACCTTCCCACCGACTTCGCCGACGTCCATCATTTTCAGCGGGATGTACGCCATCATACTGAACATCGCCATGGTGAGGAATAATTCTGCAAAGCCAGCCCCAATGCTGTTACTGGGGAATGCTTCCATCACGGTTTGAGAAAGCATCAGTAACACTGCAACGGGAATCGGCATTAATAGAATACCCGGGGCTTTCCCGAGGTAATTCCCAGCCATGCGAGACATGCCTTTGAGCGGCCCGGCGTGAAGCGCCCAGAACGCTAACAGAATCGGGCCACCAACCGAGTACAGGAGAATGGCGAGGTACCGCACAACGAAAATTGAAAGGAACAAAATGATTGGCGCTAACCCGACAGTGTACAGAACCACAGCAGCGAACGCGAACGTCCCTGCACCAGTTGCGCCTTGATCGAGGATGTATCCAATCCCGTCAGTTGGCATGATGTTCACTGTAAGTGTGTGCGTCATTTCCGTTGCGAAGCCCCACATGGGCCACCACCCCATCAGTCCGATGAGGAGAACGAATGCAACACGGCGATTCATCTTACTGATGTCGGTCTGTGTGACGTGCGAGGTAAGTCCCTGAAGCATCGCCATAATCACCCAACCGAACAGGACGATGATTGCGGCGAGTAAAATAATCGGCATCGTCTCGTCCGTCCCGGAGTACACGGCATCGTACATCGGCTTCCAGACATCACATTTCGCATCAGTACAGGAACTGTCCAACGCCCAGAATTGATCTCCGTTCGGAGGGTATGGCGTTTGCAGTAGCTCTGTGGTTGCATCCCCAGCAACCTCTTTCATTACTTGCTGGATTTCCTCGACAAATTCTTCAGCCGCACTCTCAAGGCCACCGAAGAATGCTGACCCAATT
>Ga0306877_1000505_pt1 | contig 12961 bp, 10 predicted proteins | sample AntDeeMetagenom2_FD_190419 | JGI IMG/M metagenome (GOLD analysis project Ga0306877, IMG submission 190419) | Saline lake microbial communities from Deep lake, Antarctica - Metagenome #2 (v2) (version 2) | ecosystem: Environmental > Aquatic > Non-marine Saline and Alkaline > Saline | place... | reverse complement strand
TGAACTTTTAGGAATTTCAAGATCACTTTTAACTTGGGAAGCAAGTATTCCCAAAATAAAAAAGAGCAATGCTGGGTTCGAAAGATTATCTGTTAGTAGATGTAGATCCATAGTGATTTGTTAAAGAACTGAATTAGCCTATGATTTCTATGTCTAGAATACTATTGACGTTAGTCTTTTTACCTATTAATTTTGCTTCTTTACAAATGGCTTTGAATTCATTTCTTTTTTTAGTTAACTCAGCTAAATAGCCATCATTATAAGCAGTATCCTTATTCATATTTTCTTCACTCATAGATAGCCTATTTAACTTATGAGAACTGATCTTCTCTGTGATGAGTCTACTTATGACGTCTGATGCTTCTGACGGTATAAAGACTCCATCTACTAACTGAACTTTATGCAGCACTTTTTTATTTACAAACATCCTAATTATTTTTTTTAATAGTCTTAAAATGAGGCAGTATGGCTAATGCAAGGATTAAAAAAACTATGAAAAGCGACATCATCAAATAAGAGGACATGGGGTGTTTATCTATGACGCCAATAACAGTAACAACCAGATAAGCTATACTTAATAAAGCGATACCTATATATCGCAGCACTCGATAAACACGATCCCATTTAATATCTTGTAAAAGTTGAAATGGTCGATCTGTTCGCATCGAATGTTCATCAGATCCTCTAGTTTTAAATTGCTTTAACATAATATAAAGTATATGCTGCAAAGATGCAGGGTTCAATCCATTAATTTTAATTTATATTTGCAATGTAATACATAAGAAAATATTATGTAATATAGCAACTTCAAATAGCATTTGAAGCATTGATTTTCGATCGGTCATGAGTTTTACCCAACTCAAAGAAATTTAAGAATGCTTCCTATCCCCTACCCAATGTCATAGAAAGGTAACTTTATGAGACAGATTTTAGCCATGGACTAGTTGACTTTGGTTTAGTATCTGCTTTGCCTGAACATCTTGATCTCAACTCCTTACCTCTTGCGAAAAATAAACTGTATTTGGTTGATACCACGGATAGAGAAAAGAATAGAAAAGGCTAAAAAGAACTAATTTTTTCTCAAGAACCTTTGTTGTACAGAGAACAAGGTTCTGCCACTAGAAATACTATGAAAAATCAATTCAAGCTAACAATTTGACGGCTTATAAAAAGATTGACTTGACATCCGACGAAACCCTTAAATAAGCTGTAATTGAGGGTATTGGCTAGTCAATTATGCCTCTGATAGGGATTAAAAACGCCATAGATAGAAGAGACATTTATATGATTTCCTGTGAAGGATTGCCTATTCGATCTCAATGGAATTTGATATGGCTTAAGAAAAAAGTTTTTTCCAGCTGCTCTTGCTTTTAAAGAATGTAGTTTAGAAAATAGAGATCAAATTAGACCAATAATGTCGCAATAGATCGTTTTACCGATACGAATTCGGCACAGGCTTTTTTCGCCTGCTTTTCATCAAAAATAATGACCGTAGCTAAGGCTATGCTAGTTATTTTTGACTTCAATCAATCAAAAAACCTGTGCTGAGCTACGCCGTAGTATAATTCAATTTATTCACGGCATTATAAATATAATTTGGTATAAGACTACTCCATAAATGTTCCGTTTTCACGAAAGCAAAACTTGTAAAAACCTCTTATAACACCAATTGATCTGAAAATTACCAACAAAAAAAGAGACCGTTAAGCCTCTTTTTTATACCTAAATCACTCTACATTTATTTCCCAACAATATGCAACTCAGCAAAATTCTTGTCCAAATACATGGTTTGAGTTTTTTGATCATAGTTTAAATCTTTAAAAGATATCTTGACATTATCTACCTCAATATAGTTGATTTTAAATGGAAGTCCTATAAAATTAAAACGCAACGTTTCATATTCTGTCATGTATTTCCCATCTTTATATTGAGAAATAATGATTTCTTTTTCCTTTCCTTTAAAACTTAAATTTCTAAGACTGAAACGTCCTTTTTTATAGTCATAACCATCTGCTGCATCTTCATAGACAATAGATTTTTCTTTGCCTCTAGTGTAATAAACATCTAGCGTTAAAAATTCGATTTTCTTCTCTCCTATATACTGCATGACAGGATAACGCGGTATAATAGCACCAGACTTCACAAATAACGGGATCTCATGAATATCTGCGTCCACCCATACTTCTTTACCTCCAGTAATTGTTTCTCGCGTCCAGAAGTTGTACCACTCGCCTCTTGGGATGTACATTCTACGTCCTTTTGCATTAGGTTCTAATATAGGACAGACTAAAATTTTATCACCGAATAGAAATTCGTCATTCCTATAATGGGTCTGCGCATCTTCTTGATCATAAACAACTAGTGATTTTAACATAGGCGTTCCTTCTTCGGCATACTGCCAGAAAGTGGTATATAGGTAAGGAAGCAGTTTATAACGCAGCTCAATAAACTTTCTTGTGATATTAGTAATGTTCTCATCAAATGTCCACGGCTCTTGATCACCATGATCACCGCTAGAATGCACCCGACAGAAAGGATGAAAAACACCTAGTGCGATCCATCTTGCAAAAAGCTCACCAGTAGGCTGTTCTGCAAATCCGCCTATGTCGGATCCTGCAAATGACATTCCTGAAAGTGACACGCGCTGCGCTTGAATATTTGCAATACTCAAATGTTCCCAAGTTGCTACATTATCACCAAACCAGCTGGAGGAATACCGTTGTGTACCAGAATAAGCAGATCTTGTGATAACAAATGGACGTTTGGGATATATATATTTCTTTACACCTTCATACGTAGCCCTAGCCATTTGAGCACCATAAATATTATGTGCCTTTCTGTGAGAACATGGATGACCATCATAGTCATGACGAACATCATCTGGAAATGTTTTATTAGGCACTTCCATAACCGCAGGCTCGTTCATATCATTCCATATACCAGCAAGTCCATTATCTGCAATCAGCCCTTTGAACAAGTCTGCCCACCAAGCTCTTACTTTAGGGTTGGTATAATCTGGAAAATAACATTCTCCGGGCCATACCTTTCCTTTCATATAAGGACCATCAGCTCGTTTACAGAAGTAATCGTTTTCTATAGCGTCTTGATAGACATAATAATCTGGATCTACCTTGATTCCTGGATCAATAATAGCAATGGTTTTAAAACCATCCTCTCTTAGATCGCTGATCATTTTAGTAGGATTGGGAAACTTTTCATTATCCCATGTAAAACAACGGAAACCGTCCATGTAGTCAATATCCAAATAAATCGCATCACAGGGAATTTGTAACTCGCGGAATTTTGACGTGATCTCTCTTACATTACTTTCTGGATAATAGCTCCATTTACACTGGTGAAAACCAAGCGCCCATAAAGGGGGTAATTCCGGTTTACCGGTAAGCTCTGTATAAACACTTACTACACTGGTTACCTCTGGACCATAAATAAAATAATAATCCATATTCCCACCTTGCGCCCAAAAACTGGTGACATGATGACGCTCTTGTGCAAAATCAAAGAAAGATCTAAAAGTATTGTCAAAGAAAATACCATAGGCCACTTTGTTTTGAAGGCCTATGTAAAAAGGCACATTTTTATAAAGCGGATCTGTGGTTTTTCCAAATGCATATTGATCTGTTCCCCACATTTCAAATCTTTTGGCACGCAAGTTATTATCTGCTGGCTTATCGCCGAGACCGTAATAACTCTCCCCAGATTGAGCTTTCTTGGACATTTTCACTACTTCGCCACCATATTGATAACTTTCTTCGTAATGAAACCCCAACTCATCTTCACAAATAATATTTCCTATGAGATCAAAAATGCGAGATTTTAAATCGGCCTTTGCGATATGACATACGATCTTTGAAGTAGTAATCTCGTAGAAATCTTCCTTTTCTACAACACTAAGTTTGTTATAACCCCTATTACTAGTGGCTTCTACCGCGTAAGAAAAATCTTTCTCAAGTTCACCGCCCGTACCATATTTAAATCTTATAAGGCTATCACGAAAGATTTGCATCTGCAAAATAACACCGTTATCAGCATGAAAAGTAAGCGTGTCTACCACATGATCAAAAGAAGTTAATTTCCCTGGAAAGATATTTCCTTGACTGTGCAATTCTGTATTTGTAATCATAAAATAATGCTGTTCAATATGTTAAAAACAACTTTGAGAAGATTGTTATGCTAAATGAAAATAGGAAAAACCAACTAAATTACCACATTAAAATTGAGATAGTTACGCCATGGATAGTGTTGTGAGTTTGATAAAAAAGGGCTAAAATTGAGTAATTCACAAATCTCTAAATTCCATAAACCAAAACACCCAAAGGCGGCAATCTCAATTCTATACTTTGCTTCCTATTTTGCCAGTCTTTTCCTTGAGGTGTGAACGATTTTTTCACTACTCTATCAGATCCTCCATATTTCATCTCATCACTATTAAATAACAATTTGTATTTCTTGTTAATTGGTAATCCTATGCGGTAATGATCTCGAACTACAGGGGTCATGTTACAAACTACCACTAGATGAGAATCCGTTCCTTTTCGTATATAACTGATCACAGAATTCTCGTGATCATCATAAGAAATCCATTCAAATCCCTCCTCACTAAATTGTTTCTCGTGTAAGGCTTTTTGTTTTTTATAGAGCTTGTTCAAATCTTTAATCACCTCTTGAATTCCTTGATGTGGCGTAAAGTTAATAAGGTGCCAGTCCAGACTTCCGTTAAAGTTCCATTCTTCATGCTGTCCAAATTCTGATCCCATCATCAATAATTTCCCTCCTGGGTGTGTAAACATATAGGCATAAAGCAATCTCAGATGGGCAAACTTTTGCCACTCGTCACCAGGCATTCTTCCTAAAATAGAGCTTTTACCATAGACCACCTCATCATGAGATAAGGGCAACATAAAGTTTTCAGTAAATGCATAAGTCATGGAAAAGGTCAAATCATTTTGATGGTGACGTCTGTAAATGGGTTCTTTTTTAAAATATTGCAATGTATCGTGCATCCAGCCCATCATCCACTTCATCCCAAAACCTAATCCTCCGACTGAAGTAGGCGCACTAACCATGGGAAAGCTGGTGCTTTCTTCGGCAATGGTTTGTGTATCTGGATAATTGAGATAAACGGCCTCGTTCATTTCTTTAAGAAAAGCAATCGCTTCAAGATTTTCTCTACCGCCATATATATTAGGATCCCATTCTCCTTCTTCTCTGGAATAATCTAAGAATAACATACTAGCCACTGCATCTACTCGCAAGCCATCGATGTGGTATTGATCGAGCCAAAACAGCGCATTAGAAATTAAAAAGCTTTTTACCTCATTACGGCCGTAATTAAAGATCAAGGATTTCCAGTCTTGATGATACCCTCTTTTTCTATCTGGATGCTCGTATAAATGTGTTCCGTCAAAATAACCTAATCCATGTGCATCTTCTGGAAAATGTGATGGTACCCAATCGAGTAGGACACCTATTCCAGCATTATGACAGGCGTTTACCAATTCTTGGAACTCTTCTGGATATCCAAATCTTGCCGTAGGAGCAAAATAGCCCGTGATCTGATAGCCCCAAGAAGGATCATAAGGGTACTCCATAATAGGCATGAACTCGATATGTGTGAACTGCATCTCTTTTGCATAGGCTACCAGATCAAGAGAAAGCTCATGATAACTCAAGCTTCTGTTCTCTTCCAGTTTCCTTTTCCAGCTGCCTAAATGAACTTCGTAAACAGAATAGGGTGCATCAAGCGCATTATTTTTCTTGCGCGATGTCATCCATTGTTGATCGTTCCATTTGGGTTTGTAATCATATACAATACTACCTGTGCGAGGTGGATGCTCATAACGACGCGCGTAAGGATCAGCCTTTTCTGTACCTATATTATTATGTGAAGACTGGATTTTGTATTTATAAGTCGCGCCATGTTCTACGCCTGGAATAAATCCTTCCCAAATACCGCTGCTATCCCAACGCACTTGAAGTTGGTGTTCCTTTTCTGTCCAGAAATTAAAATCTCCTATAACAGAAACAATTTTGGCACTAGGCGCCCAAACTGCAAAATAAGTTCCTTTTACGCCATCAATATTCATGACATGAGAACCAAACTTCTCATACAATCGGTAGTGTTTACCGCTTTTGAATAAATCAATATCAAAATCTGTAAAGCGACTGTATGTAGTTACATGAGCCATCATTTAAAGAGAAAAACCTTTAGGGATGACCGCATTTTTCTTAATCACAACAATTCCGTCTTTTATGACATACGTAGCTGTTTCCGTATCTGTTAAATGTTTACCACCATGAATTCTTACATCATCTCCTATACGTACATTCTTATCGATAATGGTGTTTTCTATAAAACAACGTTCTCCTATTCCCAAAAGCACCTCTGGCTTGTCTTTCTCCATGGTTTCTAGCGTCTCATATTCATCATTCCCCATCATATAGGTATTGATCACTGTTGATCCTTCACCTATTCTAGAACGTATTCCTATAACAGAACGCTCGATTTTTGCGGCATGAATAATACAACCTTCGGCAATGACTGCTTTATTTAACTGCGTACCTGTTATTTTTGAGGTGGGCAACATTCTTGCGTTGGTATAAACGCGTTGCTTGAGATCATAAAGATTGAACTCTGGTATATCGTCGGTAAGTCCAATATTAGCCTCAAAAAACGAATCTATATTTCCTATATCTGTCCAGTATCCTTCAAATTGATAGCTCAATATATCATACTTATCAATAGACTGAGGTATGATTTCTTTACCAAAGTCAATGGTACTTTTATCGTTCATTAGCTCGACCAAAAGGTCTTTATTAAAAATATAGATTCCCATACTAGCGAGGTAAACTTTCCCTTGTTTTTCCATATTATCACTTACTGGACTGGTCCAGTCTGGTAATAAGCTTGTTACTGGTTTTTCAATAAACGAGGTAATAGTGTTATTGTTATCTGTCTTAAGAATCCCAAAAGATGGTGCATCTTTTGCATTCACGGGAATCGTAGCTAGGGATATTTTTGCTCCTGCATCGATATGTGCTTGGATCATTTCATTAAAATCCATTTGATACAACTGGTCCCCTGAAAGTATGAGTGCATATTCAAAATCATGTCTTAAGAAATGGTGCATGCTCTGTCGCACAGCATCTGCAGTTCCTTGAAACCATGCTTCATTATCCGGCGTTTGCTCTGCTGCAAGTACATCTACAAATGCGGAACTGAAGAAGCTAAAGTGATAGGTATTTTTAATGTGTCTATTTAAAGAAGCCGAATTGAATTGTGTCAACACAAACATCCTTTTGATATTAGAATTAATACAATTGGAAATTGGAATATCGACTAATCGGTATTTTCCTGCAATAGGAACCGCTGGTTTGGAACGACTTTCCGTAAGAGGATACAATCTTGTCCCTTGTCCACCACCTAAAATAATACTTAAAACTTTGTCATTAATCATAATCAGTTCGTTATAGAGTTATAAAGTTGAATGTATATGCTAGCAGATCGGTTCCAAGAATGGTCAATGCTCATGATCTGTTTTCTAATTTTTTTAAATTTTTTTTGATCTTTAAAAAGTGTTGCTGCTCTCTTTATGGAAGATACCATTTGCTCTACCGTGGTATCTGGATGGGTAAATCCAAAACCTCCATCTTCCACATCTACAATAGTATCTTTTAAGCCACCTATGCTTCTTACTACTGGAATGGTTCCATATCTTAAAGAATACATCTGGTTCAATCCACAGGGTTCTACTCGAGATGGCATCAACAGAAAGTCTGCTCCGGCATAAATCACATGCGATAGCTCTTCATTATAGCCTATATAAGCATTGTATTTGCCTTTAAATTTATCTTTAAGGTCCAAAAGTCTTTGTTCTGTTTCAGTATCTCCTGAGCCTAATAATAAAATAGAGACTTCTTGATGATTTAGAACTTGCTTAAAAGCTTCTGGAAAAAGATCAGATCCTTTTTCATAAACCAGTCTTCCTATAAAAACAAAAAGGGGTTTATCCATATCTAAATCATAAGTGTCACATATCCATTTTTTATTAGCTTTTTTACCACTTGGGTTTCTGGTTGCTGTATAGTTCATCTTCAAGTAGGAATCTGTTGTGGTATCCCAAACTTGAGTGTCGATCCCATTGAGAATGCCAATACATTTATCAGCTTCATCACTCAGCAATCCTTCCAGACCATTGGCAGCTGTCTTTAATTCTTCCATATAACTGGGAGAAACCGTATTGACTCGCCAGGCACATTTTATCGCACAAGCCAGCGGGTTTATATTTCCATACCAATCTAATAAGCCGGAGTGTTCTTCATTAAATGCAGGAATCAAATCGATGCGCTCATGAGAAAACCAACCTTGATATTGAGCGTTATGAATACTTAAGACACTGGGTATATCTTTAAAAGCAACGAATTCATCGCAATGTTGCATCATAAAAGGAATCAATCCCGTGTGATGATCGTGGCAATGAATCACGTTTGGTAAGTGCGTTTGGTTACCTAACCAGTGTAAAGCAGCAATTTGAAAAGCCATAAACCGCTCTGTATCGTCACTAGAGTAAACATAACTTTTAAAAAGCAGCTCTGGAATATCGATCAGATTGAGTTCAAAACCCAGCTCTAAATTTAAGAGTTGAAGCACATTAAATTTATATTCTCTGTTTGCTAATTTAAGCTTCCCTTCATCAATTTTTTTGAATTTATTTTTAGCAATAAAAGCCAAGTCGTAGAAGGGCATTATAACGCTAGCTTGCTCTCCAAGATCATTTTGATATTTAGGAAGTGCTCCTACAACATCTGCCAGACCACCTATTTTGGCCACTGGATAACACTCTGCACTTATGTGTGTAATTTTCATGATACTAATTTAAAATCTCACACAGATTAAATTGAATTAACCGGCGTTATTTTAACAACCTAAATATAATAGAACAAACTGATATTCACAAAAAATTATTCAATAATAGAAAGTGGATCTGTCACCCAGATAATAGCTTTGTTCATATCTGCAAAAATTTTAAAGGGTTTCACACTAAATTTTTTTTCATAAAGCGCTGTATTACAGTTTATAGCACTAAAAGTGACACTGCATATAGCCTTTAAATTATCAATCTCAGCCATACTTTGTTGTTTTGGTGGTGCTGTAGACTTCCCCATAATTAGGACGGTACATAATTTGAACTTGCTAACTTTAAACTCAAACTGTCACAATAAAAATCAGCAAGTTTAGCGAGAGTCAGATCACCAAGGCTCTCAAAGAACATGAACAAGGAGGATACGTTGGTGATAGTAGAAGACCGCGTGTGTTTAATGTTATTAATGACTGAAACAGCGAAGCCATTGCTATAGATGTAGGACTTTGTTATCCTACAAGAGCAGTTATGGAAACACCTAATAATCTGAAGGAAGAAATTGGTACACCTGAGTACATCAGATGTGATAATGGCCTGGAGTTTATCTCCAAGACATTTATGGGATGTTGCAAAAGGAAATTTATAGAAATCAGGTATACACAACTTGGCAAACCTATGTAAAATCGATATATATAACGTTTCAACGGCTTCTTCAGAAAGGATGTTTTGGATGCTTATTGCTTTAATAATATCTGTCAACTCCAAAAGATCAGTGATAAGTAGAGAGAAGACTACAACTTTAATCACCTGCATATATTCTTTGGGTGATTTAAAAGTGTCCTAAAATGGGGAAGCATTTATACCATTAAAAATGGATATAAAATTGAGCTAAATTATAAAGAAGGTGACTTAATAAAAATGTCACAAATTCACTCAGTACTGGATATTGTTGAATTTGGTTGATAAAACACTAAAATTTCTATCATAAGAATATTCCTATTTCACCAATTTTATCATATGCCTTAACCTGGCTTATACGACACATGTTGCGTCAGATAATTAGAGAGTTCTTTAAAAAGTCGTTTTCTCTTTTTATGGAAAGGCAAGAGTTTTTGATACCTCCTTATTTTACTAATTTCTTTCACTTCTTTTACTGCTATATCTTTACGAAGTTTATCTAATATGTGATGATAAGCCCCAATAAAAATTATGCCTATTTCATTTTGTTCAAGCGTTACATCAATTCTTTCTGCCATGAACTTATCTCTGTCAACTAATAGTTTATGTCGGCTAATTTTAAACCTTATAATCCTGATTACTTTCATGATTAATGTTCCTGAAGAGGGTATGGATTTGAGCATTTCTAACTCTTTTCTAACCATCGAAAGATCTTCTGTTTTCATAATAATAGCACCTCGATTGACCAGTTTAGCAATAATTTCATAATTCTTGCTTCCTGCTTTTACGCTATCTTCCATTATTTTAAGTGCGATGTCTCCATCTGCCACCATTCCGTCTTGATATATTTTTACTGTTTTACCTCTAAAATCTATTGTATCACAATATGTGCGTATTACTTCCCAGTACTCATTGACAGTAGCAGTATGTGTTTTCCAAAATTCTTCCCCAAACTCATCAATACTCTTTTGGGTTAGTTCTGCTGCCATAGAACCCATATCGGCACTGGAATGAATGATAGGGATGTATATTAAGTTTCTCATTTTTAGTGTTCCAATGATTTAAATTCTACATCAAGCTCCCTAGTGGACCAAGATTAATATTCAAATCGTCATCCGTTAAGTTAAAGATTTCTTTTAATTCTTCCATCTTCATTTCCAATTTCATCAGGGTTTCGCCCAAGCGTTCAATTTCATCCTCAGACAACGATCCCGCTTCGACTCTTCGGATGGCTTGCTTCTCAATAAGTTTACGTATCAGTTCAATTAGAGTCATTACTAATTGTGTAAGGCCTTCGTGAGCATTGTCGGGAGTAGCGTTTATTCTAGAACTTTCTGTTGCTTTTATCTTTTCAATTGCATCTTCGATTTCATCCATTGGGACTGAATTCAAGAGTATCTTATTTTCGTTCATATCTAAAAATTATTATTTTAATACTATATCTACAAAGGTATAAAGATAGCAAGCCTTACAGTCATAAATTTAAAACATCCATATTGCCTTCTCAATGTTTTTCTAAATTCATCTTTTTTAGTCAAAAAAGATGAATTTAGAAGGATGTTCTTACTCAGGCTTTTTTAGCTAAGAGGCAGTGAGTATGTGTATCAAAAGCCCGCTGATATATTTAATTAGCTCACTAATTTATATCGATTTAAGCATTTTTATCTATTTTCCTTCAGCTGCTCTACACGCAACACTTAAGGCAAGTGTAGCCTTATCAATATCGTTAAAATTTTGATCTAAATGCACTATCTTTAGTTCATCGAGTGCTTTCTCAATAGCATTTCTTATCTCTTTGGGTAAACTGCTTCCAAATTCTTTTAGTTGTTTTTCAGTTTGGGAAATTTGTATGTCTACTTTGTTGTTTTGTTCTACCTTTTCTTTCCTTTCCTGATCTTCAACGGCATATTGCCTTGCCTTATTTTTCACCCTAAGAATTTCTTCTCTCGAAAGACCAGAGGAAGCTTCAAGTCTTATTTGTTGGGATTTTTCCGTCAATTGATCGACTGCAGTTACCTGCAAAATCCCGCTAGCATCGATATCAAAGGTTACCTCGATTTTTGGAATTCCTCTAGATAAAAGTGGAATCTCATCAAAGTGAAACCTACCGATGCTTTTGTTGTGATCAGCCATTGGTCTTTCTCCTTGTAAAACATGAATTTCAACTGAAGATTGATTGTCCTCTGCAGTCGAGAAAATCTCAGATTGGCGGGTTGGAATGGTCGTGTTTGCTTCGATTAGCCTTGTCATCACTCCTCCACGAGTTTCAATACCTAAGGAAAGTGGTGTAATATCAAATAACAACGCGTCTTTTACCTCCCCAGAAAGAACTCCACCCAGAATGGCAGCGCCAATAGCTACAACTTGATCTGGATCTACATCTTTCGAAGGTTCTTTTCCAAAAAAATTGCTTACCATTTTTTGTACAGCTGGGATTCGGGTTGAACCACCAACCAATATGATTTCATCTAAATCAGAAATCTTCATTCGAGCATTTTTAAGCGCCAACTGGCATGGGGCGATGGTAGACTGGAGCAAGCTATCAATTAATTCTTCAAATTTTTCGCGGTTAAGTTTTCTTGCTAAGTGCCGGGGAATGCCGTTAATGGACATGATATATGGAAGGCTAATATCAGTTTCAAACGAGCTTGATAACTCGATCTTTGCTTTTTCAGCTGCTTCTTTTAATCTCTGAAGAGTTGTTGGATCTAAAAAGAGATCAACATCCTGATCTTTATGGAATTCATCAACTAACCAATCAATAATAACCCGATCAAAGTCGTCACCTCCGAGATGTGTGTTGCCGTTGGTTGACTTTACTTCAAAAACACCGTTCCCTAAGCTAAGTATGGAGATGTCGAAAGTTCCTCCACCTAAGTCGAAAACAGCCACCTTGATATCTGAGTGCCTTTTATCAAGTCCATAAGCCAATGCGGCTGCTGTAGGCTCGTTAATGATTCGTCTAATCGTTAATCCTGCAATTTCACCAGCATCTCTTGTAGCCTTACGTTGTGAATCGTTGAAATAGGCTGGTACGGTAATTATGGCTTCCTTAATTTCGTGTCCAAGAAAATCTTCAGCTGTTTTTTTCATTTCCTGAAGAATCATAGCTGAAATTTCTTGTGGTGAATACAACTCTTCGGAAATTGATATGCGGGGAGTATTATTTCCACTTTTTATGATCTTATACGGAATCCGGTCAATTTCCTTCTCAACGGTATCATATGATTCACCCATAAGACGTTTAATGGAAGAAATTGTATTTTCTGGATTGGCTATGGCCTGTCGCCTTGCCGAAGCTCCAACTTTACGTTCACCAGCCAAAATGAAAGAGACAACAGATGGCGTTGTCTTAAGTCCTTCGTTATTTAGAATAACGATCGGTTTATTTCCTTCCATTATAG
>Ga0306877_1000478_pt1 | contig 13219 bp, 26 predicted proteins | sample AntDeeMetagenom2_FD_190419 | JGI IMG/M metagenome (GOLD analysis project Ga0306877, IMG submission 190419) | Saline lake microbial communities from Deep lake, Antarctica - Metagenome #2 (v2) (version 2) | ecosystem: Environmental > Aquatic > Non-marine Saline and Alkaline > Saline | place... | reverse complement strand
TTGAACCAGTATCAGATTACATCTTAGTTGAACCTACTGATATTAAAGACTGTTTTAAAGATGGCATAACAGAACCAACAACAACTGGGGAAAGAACTTTAATATGTGAAAGAGAAGAGTAAATAAGAATTAGACTACCACAACCCTTACTATTAATTTAGTAGGGGTTACTTATAAAACTATGTTAAATAGACAGATACAACCAAGTAAAGGATGTATCTTTGTAGTGTAATTAAAGCTAATAAAAATAAATAATTATGACTAAAGCAGAAAGAATACTAAGAGAAAAAATAACTGAAGTAAGAGCATGGGATAACGAGCCTTTTAAGGGTTTAGACAACATTCTTAACCACGCTATAATACCCTATAAAGATGCCCTAAAAGCTGTAGAAAAAGCACTGGCTGAAGAACCTAATTAGGAAGTGAGTAATCTTACGGATATAAGCAAATGGGATTTCAGTGATTGGGATTTTAGCAATTGCTCAAGCGATAAAGTTTTTGATTAAAAGAAAAATATTGTAAAACTATGTTAAATATAAGAATACAAACAAGTAAAAGACTTATCTTTGTATTATAATTAAAAATAAATAATTATGAAAGAGTACGTGATTAAAAAAAGAAACAAAGAAAACTCAGTATTTGTGGTTCAAAAGAAGTTAGAGGGCTTACCTTTGCTATTTAGATGTTTATTTAGAAGCAAAGAAATAAGTGAGGGAGATATACTGTTTCTCATGGGTTTAGATACACAGTTCTTTACTTATAACAGAGAAGATGGCTCTTATACTCTTGTTGTTAAAAGAGGGTATCATATAAGGTCTAAAATTACTGGCACTAGAGTAGACAACATTGGAAATTTACCTTTAATTTAAATAGAATAATTATGAATTTAGAAGATAGAATATTAAAATTACTAAATGAGTGGTTATTCAACGTTGAAGACCAAGCAGGAGAAAAACTTGATGTTATAGATGCTCATGATTTCAAAATAATAATTCCTGAGATAGTTAAACTAATTAAACCTAAAACTATGACTTTAGAAGAAAAATTAGAAAAGATAGAAGACTTTATGATAGGAAAGACTATCTTTGAGGAACCAGAAAAGAGGTGGATAGCTTGTGATTATTATGAGGCAGCACCAGATTTAGCCGACTATAAGATATTACCTGTTCTTTATTCCAGTACATTAGACGATTTATTAGACCAAGTGATAGCATTTAATAAAGGTTTAGACGATAGTGCAAATTAGAGGTAAGTACCGAACAACAGTAATCAATACTAAAAAATACTAAAACAGATGAAAGGACAATTTGTTATTATAGACCTGAGAACGATGGACTTCATGAAAGGCAAAAATGGTAAAATCTTATACTACGATGACGAAGATGAAGCTTGCAGTACTTGCGGTATGTATGAATTTGAGGATGCCTGGGTGATGCAGTTAATATATAACCACAGAGAATACGACATGTAGCTTAAAACGGAAATAATGAAAGAAAATAAAGGATTTACAGACGATCAAGTAAACAAAGAGTTTATCATAGTAGGAAATATGGCTGGGCATGCATTTGACATGGAAGAAGTTGTTACTTTAATAAGAGTAGAAGAAGACAACTATGGTAAATTTAAAAGTAAGACTAAAAGACAGCCTTGGTGGTGTGATGTAAGAGACGTAAAAAGTTACACAAAAAAGCCTTCACAGTCAGAGGTAATAAACATCATAAGCCAATTTATTAAGGATAAAGCCGAAGAGCATGACGTAGATGCAAGTATGATGGTGATTAGAAGCTTTGAAATAGGACAAATACATATTGACGAAATAGAAGCTTCAGATCCTTATGGGGCGAATCTTGGACATTTAGAAACACTAAACTCATCTAATGAATAGACTTCAACTCAATATAGAAGTAAGAGACAGTAAGGGTAAGAGCTATATAAACTCTGACTTTAAGAAGATAAACCCATTTAGACAAGAGATACTAGATACTACCTATGAGAGGGTCAAAAAGACCATACTAAAGGTGTACGAGGACTATAACAGTATTAGTAAAGAAGGTAGTATAATTACTATAAACGCTTATGACGAGCAGACTATGCAAGACAGATTAGTATATTCCTATTCTGGAGAAGATAAACAATTTAAAATACATTGATGAGAGCAACGCTAAAGTATTACACAGACCAACAACAATACGAGAAGGATTTTCCCTACAAAATAGAAACTAAAAAAAGCATATCTATTGCACTAGAGGAAGCAAAACAGAAAATAAGAGAAGTAAGACATACTCCTAAATTTATAGGTTTTAAAGTGTTTGATAAGTACGGAGACTTAAAATATAAGTTACCCAGTTATTAAAAAAAGTTGGCGTACTCAAGCGGTTAAGAGGACAGACTGCAAATCTGTTATTCGTGAGTTCGAATCTCACCGCCAACTCTAAAATTGTAAGATATGAAAAATAAAGAGATTACAAATTGGAAACAAGTGTACCAATTACCAATAAAGTATGATGGTGTAACCCATGCTTGGTCCAAAAATAATAATATGACTCTTATGTTTGAGCGTTCAATAAGTGAAAAAGACAGGATTCTTATAGTAGACGCCATAAACGGAGAATCTAACTTAAAAATAGAAAACCTAACTTTTGATGACTGCGATTTTTTCCTTGAAGGTGGACAAATTTTTTGTGTACGTGGGTGGGGTAATTTAATTGGTCAAGGAGGCTTAAATCTTTCGGAGGATAAAGCTACGGAAATACAAGACGGTTTTATCAATCACGTATTTAAATCACTAGCCTATAAAGATAAGTTAGAAACAGAAACATTATGAAAAGTACCAATACTAAAGATATGCCTTTTTACATTTTTGAATCAAAGTATCCAGATGCAAAAAACTTTACAGAGGGTTTTAAAGAGATAGTAAAGGAACTAGATATACAAGGAGAATTACTCCTTTCTGCAACAAGGTATGCCTATGATAACTCAGACAATACAAGTTGGGTATTAAATTACAAGGATAAAGAATTGCTTGAAATAGATAGAGAAAAACTTTCTAAAATTACTTATGAAGATAAGGAGGTCTTTAATATATCAGGAAATGGGTGGGGGACTGGTCTTTGCGTTTCTTTAGACTATCATAAAATATCAAAACACGAAAGGTATAAAGAATTAGCAGAATTAAAACTACTATTTGATAGTGTAATTGAAAATAATAAACCAAATAAATGAAAATTATGAGTAACAGTGAAAGTTCAAGTAGTGGCATAGGAGTATTCGGATTATTGGGAGTTGTATTTGTAGCTCTTAAACTTACGGGCTACATAGATTGGAGTTGGTGGTATGTAACATTACCCTTTTGGGGGGGTTTTGTATTTTTTACTATTGCTTTTATTATTGCAGTATTACTCGCAATCATATTTAGAAAATAAAATCATGTTAGAAACATTACAGTGCTTTTTAGCAGAATACTGGATAGTTATAAGTTCTATAGTAATCTTATGGTTAATTCTTTTCTTCGCAGTAAAAATGTTAATAAAAACTCTTATGAGAGGCTAAAAACAAAAAAAAACAGTAGGTATGAAAAAGGAAAGAGAAGAGCTTATAGTAAAGCTTCTAATGGAGGGTAAGAATCTAGTAGACATAAGAATACAGGCTCAGACTTCACCTAGAGTGATACAGAGGGTAATAGACGACAATAATCTAAGAGAACACCGTAAGGAGTTAAAGAAAGCCTCTGGGGTGGATATAACTGCTAGGATGAATACACCAAAAGCACTAGAGAAAAAAAGACAGACTTACATAAGGAAAAAGGAGGAGAAAAGAAAGTTTGGTAGTGAGCTAACTAAGCAAAAAGCCTTGGACGAAAAAGTAAAGGCAATAGGATACAACAGTTGCTTTGAGTATATACAATTGCATGGAGCTTTAAGTTTCCGTAAAAACATATTAAACAAATAAGACTATGAAAATAAAAACTTACAATTGCGGCAACGAAAAATAAACCTTAAAAACCTTGTAAAGACTAATAGTTATTATTATCTTTGCACACAATTAAATATAAACCAAGTAAAATAGAGATTATGAGTAAAAAAGAAAAACCAGAAAATCAAAACCCATTAGATTTCACTTATGGCGACAACGTTAAAATTGAGATGGAGGGTAGATATCTTGAAGAAGGTATTAGAGTTACCAATGACATTATTGAACAGGAAAGGAAGGTATTTTTTCCAGAACAAAGAGTATATGTTAAAGATGGAGAAGAAGTAGATGTTAATACAGAAGGTGCTAGACTAGCTCCAGATGCTTATGCTACTGTTGCTCAAAGTGAGGCTGTTACTTACTACACTAAGCTTGGTAGATTGGCCCTTAGATTTCATTTACTGTTGTTAGAGGTTCACGCAAAAAACGTAGAAGCAGGTAAAGCTATTACTAAGGAAGAGGCTGTTAAACAAAGTAAAATGGCACCAGTTAAGTAATCATGTCTGTAGAAAGCATAGATATGTTTAAGTTAGTATTTGTCGTGGGGCTCCTAAATTATTTGTTTTTGGGCCTCATTGCACTTACTATTTATAAATCATTTAAATACTATAGAAAGTATGAATAAAAAAACTATAAACATTGACCCAGAGGACTTACTATTCTTAGATATAGAAACAGTAAGGAGGAACAAAGTGCTAGACATTAATAGTCTGGAATACGATACTTTTGCATGGACGCTAAGAGATAAGGATACTTCCGAGTTACCACCCTCAGAGGAGGTGTTTAGAATGTACGAATTAAAAGGAGGGCTCTATGCCATTACCAACAAGATAGTATGTATCAGCATAGCTTATATTAAAGACACAACTCTAAAGTATAAGGCTATTACTGGCACTCAAAAATATATTTTAGAAGAAGTGTACAGAGTACTTACAGACAATGGCCTAAAACCATGCGGTCATAACGTAACAGCTTTTGATATTCCTACCATGAGAGTAAAAGCCTTAGAGGAGAGACTTGATTTTGGTATTATACCTAATAGAATAAATGACGTACAGAGGAAACCTTGGCTTTTAGAAGATGATATAATTGATACTATGAATATACTTAAAGGTACTGCGTTTCAAAATATTTCCCTACAAGGACTTTGCCTTTTAACAGGTATTGGAACACCCAAAGATGATATATCTGGTGCTGATGTTTCTAGAGTCTACTACGAAGAAAAGGGAGGATTGGAAAGAATTGCCAAGTACTGCAATAATGATGTTATTGCTACTGCTATGGGTTTTCTAGCGTTACAAGGCAAATGGGATTACCTAACTAACTTTGTGGATAAAAGTAGCTCTACTAAGCCTAAAAAGAAACCGTCTGTTGAGATACCCTCTACAAAGAAGCTCCCTGTTCTAAAAAGACTTAGAAAGTTAGGCGAACTTAATGAGCCTATACAGAAAGAGATTGCAGAACTGTTAGGTAAGAAGAAAGTTCTTAAGAAAGACCTCAAACATATAGAGAAGATACTGAAAGCAGCTCTATTTAGCGAGGACTTTATTAACAACGATCAGGATACTAAAGAGCAGAGACAGGAGAAGGAAGAGAGCATTAAAGAATTTATAGCATCACTATGATTTTACCATCAAAAATAACAGAAGATAGTTGGTTCTATAAAGTAGACCGCTATAAGAAACAGTTAGAGCCCTTTTTAGGGAGATACTATATCAGTTACTCCTCTAGTATTGCTTGGGGTAATCCTATGTACAGAGGTGGCTTTTTAAGACAGAAGTTAATGGGTTTCCCTTTTACTACAAATGTCTACAGTGATTTTGGAACTTGGGTTGGAGAATCTATTGAAAGGGGCGAGATACAGAAGAATAAACACGACTTCTTTGGAGAAGAGAACATAAAAAAAGTAGGCAGACCAGAAAATGCCGAGTACGAAAGGCTAGTATTACTAGACATGGGAGACTTTGTATTTCTAGGTTTTATTGACATATTTGTGGAGGAAGAAGATGGTGTATTTGTAGGTGATGTAAAGACTGGTGGCAAAGGAAAAGAGAAAGAGTATAAGAGTAAAGACTATACTCAGGTAGTCCTCTATGCCCATGCTCTAGAACAGGAAGGTAAGAAGATAAAAAAGACAGTTGTTCTATTCCTAGAGAGGACTGGCTCACACATCAACCCGCCTTTAGGACTCACAGATAAACAGACAGTAATACCCATTGAATATTCTAAACAGAGGGTCAACTACGCTCTTAACAAATTGGAGATAGCAGCAAGAGAAATATCGGAATGCTATGCAGTTTATAACAAATATTTCAAGTAAAAGTGTTAACTAATAGTTTATTTCTAAGTAAAATAAGGTGTTAACTTATTTGTATAAACGAAGCAATATTACTATATTTGCAACCCCCTTTTTACGAAGGGGTTTTTTAACTATAAAAAACAAAATAGATGAATTTAAAGAATGAAGATAATCCGAAAAACGAAGTAGATATCTTTAAAAGTCAGGAATACCTACACCCAGATTATAAACACCTCGATAAGTATTGCACCATGATGTACAAAAGTTTGTGGACTCCTGCTGCTTATCAAGCACTAATAGAAGAGCAAGATGCTCCTCAATATCATAATGAATTACCAAATGTAGATAAAGAATCTATAAAAAGATGCTTACTCTCATCTGCAATAGTAGAAGATACTGTTAAGACCTTTTGGATGACACTACACAGTGATTACCCACAGACTATAATTTCTGATGTGGGGGGTTTATTTGGAGCACAAGAAGTTACACATAGAAAATCCTATCATCACTTATTAGATGTACTAAAGATTGATAAGTTAGAGATAAGTAAACATAAACCACTAAACGATAAAATAAAGTACCTAAAAAAGTATAATGAAGATGACCCAAGGTTAAGAGGAGAAAGAGGAGCATTAAAGAGATTAGTTCTTTTCACAGCTTTAACAGAAAGAGTAAGTCTTTTGCCTTGTTTTTATATTTTATCTAGTTGGTCCAAAGCAAAAAGAGGTCTTGAGACCATATCAAAATTGCAAAAATCTACAGCCCAAGAAGAGCTGTTTATGCATTACGCATTTGGCATAGAACTTATTAATATTATCAAAAGTCAAAAACCCCATCTTTGGAATGATTACTTTGAGGAATTTGTTAGTAAAAACATAAAAATGGCTTACAAAGCAGAATTAAACCTGATAGATTGGTTCTTTGAACAAGGTGTACCAGAGCATCTTACTAAAGACGAAGTTATAAACTTTTTAAATTATAACTTTAGGGCTTTGTGTAAAGACTTAGATTTAGATGGCTCTAGTTTTGTAGTGGATGAGGATATGTACAGAGATAAGAACTCTTGGTTTATGGTTAGAATATCTGGAGCTACAGATGCAGACTTCTTCCTTAACGAAGTAGGCAATTATTCTAATGAAGAAGAAGTAATAGACCCAAATAATTTTCAATTTTAAAATATGTATAGAGAAGAAGCAGTAAAGTTCCTACAGAACAAGAAATACCTGGAAGATGGAGAGACCATAGAGCAGAGAATTGACGGGATTTGTTCGGTCATTGCAAGGCATGAACTAAGCTATAATGAACCTGGTTTAGCAGAAAGAATAAAAGGTTATATAAACGATCAAATACTTGTACCTTCTACACCCCAATGGTCTAATGTAGGTAGGAGTTATAAGGGCTCTGCAAATTTACCAGCGTCCTGTTATATACTAGGAGTCGAAAATAGCATACAAGGCATCTATGAGTCTTTTGGAGAAACTGCTATGATGTCTAAATTAGGTGGGGGTATTGGCTCATCTTATATAAATGTAGTAGATAAAGGAACAAAACTTGAAGAGGGGTTCTATTCTAATTCAAAACTTGACTGGATTGAAGACGGACTAAGATCATCTCAGAAAGTTAGTCAAGGTGCAGTTAGAAGAGGTTATAGTGTACCGTCTATCTTGATTACCGATGTTGAGTATTATGATTTTATAGAGAGACTGGATAAGAAGAACCCTGATGCAAAAGACCCTTTAGTAAGAAATACAGGCTGTATAGTGTTGCCTAAAACATTTTGGGAAGATTTTGAAACAGATCCAGAATTAAAGAAAAGGTTTTTACTCCTTATACAAAAAAGGAAAAGTAAGGGTAAAATATACATCCTCGATGTAGCTAACTGTAATATAAACCATAGTGAAGTTTATGAAAAGCTTGGTATGGAAGTTAATGCTACTAATATTTGCACGGAGGCCATCACAGCACTAGATCCCAGATACTCCTTCGTTTGCATGTTGGCATCTCAAAACCTAATGAAGTACGATGTAATTAAAAAAGACCCACAAATTACTAAGGACTGTTTTATGTTTCTGGATATTATGGTGACAGAATTTATAGATTTGACAGAGGGTATCCCCTTCATGGAAAAAGCTAGACGAAGTGCTATTGAGAAAAGAGATATCGGACTTGGTACTATGGGACTTACTGATCTATTTAGATCTAAAGGCTATGCATTCGGAGATTTAGACAGTAGAAGACTTAACAAAGAGATATATAAATTCATGAGAGATTGCGGTGAAGAGTATACTCGTGAAGCAGCAGAAATACTAGGTTCACCTCAGTTATGTGTCGATGCAGGAATGGTGAGGAGGAATGTATCTTTAATGATGATAGCTCCTAATAAATCTACTTCATTTTTACCAGGGGAAACTCAAGGTGTGAGTCAAGGTATACAGTCAAGAGTTTCAAACTACTATAGTCAAGAACTTGCAGGTTTTGAAGCTGTTGTAAAAGATCAGTTTTTAATGGAGGAGCTAGAAGCAATTGGAAAAAATACCGAAGAGACTTGGGATCAGATTTTAAGTAATAATGGGTCTGTGCAGAAATTAGATTTTTTAAGCGAGAAACAAAAAGCGGTGTTTAAAACTGCCTCAGAAGTATCTCCTAAAGATCTTATTGATCTTGCAGCAGATAGACAAGTGCATATAGATATGGCTCAGAGTTTAAATCTATTTGGTAGACCTCAATACACCACTAAAGATGTTTATGACATACATAGGTATGCATTTTCTAAAGGTATTAAAACCCTTTACTATTACTTTGCTCAAGGTCATGCATCTATTGAAGTTGACGATGGAAGTATTTGGTCAGAATGTGAGTCATGCGCTGATTGATAACCTAAAGTTTTGTTAAATATAGCCTCTACACTTGTAGGGGCTTTTTTATTGCCTTATATTTGTGATATACAAAAAACAATAATTATGACATCAAAAAAAGAAATACAAATTAGAGATATTACTTTCAAGGGTAAAAGCTCAAGAGGATCTTATTCTATCTATGAAATAGAAACTTATGAGCCTATAAATATGATGGCTATTGACCATATAATAGTTGAAAGAGATATTATTGCAGAAACACTTGAAAATTGGATGAATGATAATAAAGTAAAACCTAGTGATGCACTAGAGTTTCTTAATAAAAACTATAAGTTATGAGATGGGATCAGTTACCAAAAGAGATTAAAGAAAAAATGCTTGAGAGACAAGCTGAACAAAATGAAGGTTTTGTAGATGCTACCGTATTTATAAAAGATATTGAAGCTGATAAAGAGGAGGGAGGTTTTAATTGGTATATAACACCAGAAGAGAATTATTTTTGGTGTCAGGTCTTACACTTTGTAGATTTTGAACATTTTTATGAAAAATACCCCAAAAAAGAATCAGTAGTGGTAGCAACAGAACCTTGTAAAGTAACAAGTGAAAGATTGGTTGATGAGGACAAAATTTGGTACAACGATGTAATTGATTTAGGGTTCGAGATAGAATCTGTAGAAGACAACGTGTATTTTAAAAAATATGGTTTTCCATATAATACTGTTTTGTTGGATTGCCCTAAAGGTATCTCTTTTGATTATGAGAGAGAAAGTCCTGGTCAAGTTAAAATGGTTAGGTCTGATGAATACGGCAGAATTATAGCTACAATGTTAGTAACCTCACTCAAAGAATTAAAGTCTTTCGTTAAATTTTTTAAAGCTAAGTAAATTATGGGATGGAAAAGTAGCATAGATATTACAAGAAAAGAAGCTAAGAGACTTATCATGCAAAGACTACTAGATCTTGATGGAATTAGTGATAGTGAGCTTGAGAATAGATTAGAAGAGTTAGGTTATGGCGACAACCCTGATCTTGAACACTTCGGTTATAACTTTATAATAACAGATTAATTATGAATCATATTAAATTTAATACAGTCAAGTCTATGGTAAGTTGGCTAATAGACAACGAAGGTAAGGGGTTGGCTGATAATTATGGAAGAGAATGGTTGTATTCCGACTATAAATTTTTCTTTAAAGATATTGGGGATACGTGTTGTATGCCTGGCAGATTAAGATGCTTACACCTTTATGGTACAGAACTTAAAATAATGAATTAAAAACTATGGAAATAGAATTAGAAGAAATAGATCACAACCTATCTGGCTTTGAGGGGGAGATATACTTAGAAGGGGATAAACTATTAGTTGACCTAGATATAAAGAAGTATGAGTTCCCAAGGCGGTATCTCTTTAGCGATGATTCACAGGTGGAGACTACTAAATTAGAAGTGGATATTATTGTTAACTCTATTTATTTTGTTGCCGAAAGTGGTATAGAAATAAATGTTTTTAGCAGAGAGATGGAAGAGTTTGTAAAAGAATTAATAACAATAATTTAAAATTATGGGAACATTAGCATTTTTATTTGTACTATTTCTGTTTTTGGCACATATAAGTCATTACAGAGATTTTGAAGTAGTAGGAACAGAGTTTGGATATGGTATAAAAGAGAGTCAAATGATTTTTGAATACCCTATCCTAGATGAGATAATAATGGATAGTTTAACATATAAAGAAGCGGTATACAGATGTCAGAAATTGAGGAATCAACAGTAGAAAAACTAACAAATAAAATAAATATAATCTGCTTTTTAGTTGAGAGAATTAATAAGGGAGAAAAAGTAGAAAACCTAAAATCAGTTATTGAACGGTCCTATACCCTACTGCCTGAAATTAAGGAGTTACTCCAAAAACTAGATAGAGATTGTAGATAAAAAATAAAATTATGACAAAACCAAAGGAGTTTATAAAGAGTACACAGAATAATGTACTGTTAGAGGACTACAGCCTAAAAGATGTAGAGTGGTTTATGAAAGACTACGCTAAACAGTACCACAAAGAGAAATCGTGTAATTTTAGTAAAATATGTAAACTACATTTAATGTGGAGTTGGCTTGACTTTGGTGTAATGCTGAGAGTCTATAACCAAAACAACATTTCGGGGTATCGCTTTGCTATTGATATACAAATAGCGTGGTTGAATATCTGGATACAATGCTGGAAAAAATAAATAAAATTATGTTAATTAAACTTAAACAACAGAGTATTTGTTGTATATTTGTAAAAAATAAATAATTATGAAGAATGAACCTATTAAATTGGACAGTAATTACAGAGTAGATTTCGACAATCACTCTATAGTACTTGTAAAAACAGAAATTTATGATGTGGTTGATAAAAAGACTCAGAAAAAGACAGGTGAAAAGGGTACGCAAGAGATTAAGACTTGGCACCCAAACCTAAAACAATGCTTACAAGAGTATTTAGACCAAGTAGGAATTTATGAGGACTCTATACAAGATGTAGTAGACCGTTTATCCTCTATGGAGGAGAGTATTAAAGGATTAAAGAAATTGTATCACAAAAAAATAATTGCGTAATGGGAGCAGAAGTAACAGTAGTAGACCCTTCAAAGTATGGTCTTCAAGAGAAAGAAGCAAATAAGTTAACTAAGGATTTATCTACCATTATATTGGAGAGGGATTTATTGGCTAAACAATATGCGGAGATAATCCAAAAAGAGCTTAGTAATGAAGTTCTTGAAGAAGCTAGGGAAATTAGGATGAAACTTGTAAAAGTTAGAACACAGGGTATCAATAAATGGCATAAAGCTAATAAAGCTTACTTCAAAGCAGGTGGTGATTATGTAGATGCTATTAAACGCAAAGAGCTTGTTCCTGTTGAGAGTATGGAAATTACTCTAAAGGAAATAGAGGATTATTACGAGAACCAAGAAAAAGAAAGAGTTCTTAAAATAAAGGAAGAAAGAGAGGCAGCAGTAGCACCTTACATAGAGGAAGGAGACCTAGATGGAATGAACTTGGGAGAAATGAGTGAGGATATTTGGGATAGTGTTTTTCAAGCAAGAGTTGCTTCTTTTAACAAAAAGGCAGAAGCTTTAAAAAGAGAGGAGGATGAACAAAAAGAGAGAGAGATTAAACTGAAACTACACAACGAAAGAAAGGACAGTCTTATTCCCTTTTGGAACTTCTTAGATGATATACCAGAGGATCTTTCTACAATGACAGAGAAAAGTTTTAAAGCTCTTTTAAAAGAAGGAAACGATCTTAAGGTAAAAGATGATGCTGAAAAGGATAGATTAAATCTGTTAGCTCAAAATCTAAGAGTAAGAAACGATAAAATGCGTGAGCTATGGTCTTTTGTCGAAGAAAAGTCTGTTGAGGACCTATCGGATGCAGATTTCGATAAGTTGGTTAAAAAGGCTTTAAAAGCAAAGGCTGATTTTGACGAAGCGACAAAGAAAGCAGCAGAAGAAAAGAAAGTAGCTGATGAAAAAGCAGCTAAAGAAGCTCTTGCAGCACAGAAAGTGTTGGACGCTGAAAAAGAGAAGCAAAGACTTATAGAGGCTTCTTCAGATAAAGTTAAGGTTGCTACTTATGTCAAGAGTCTGTTAGAATTAGAGGCTCCTAAAGTAACAGATGAAATAGCTGTTAAGACGCTAAAGGGTATTTCAATTTCCCTAGATAAGATTGAAGTATGGACCAAAGAAAAACTAAAATAATAATTATGAAAACATTAAACATTCAAATACCAGAAGGTTACGAAGTTGACAAAGAAAAGTCTAATTTTAATACGGGGTTAGTTTGGTATAAAGAGATTGAGAAAGAATACCCCAATCATCTTCATAAGACGAAGCACTTTAGAAATTACACTATGCTTGGTAGTACTGTCAACTTATCTTCTAGTGATAGAGTAATTGCTTTTACAGCTCTCATGGAGTTAGTAGAGCTACGAGATGCTTGGAACGATATTGATGGGGGTAGGGAGTTTGATAAAAGAGGAGAGAGGTACGAAATTAAGCACAACAACGGTAATTTTGTAAAGTATTTTAGTAACCGTAGAAGTTCCGTTTTGGAG
>Ga0306877_1000474_pt1 | contig 13283 bp, 18 predicted proteins | sample AntDeeMetagenom2_FD_190419 | JGI IMG/M metagenome (GOLD analysis project Ga0306877, IMG submission 190419) | Saline lake microbial communities from Deep lake, Antarctica - Metagenome #2 (v2) (version 2) | ecosystem: Environmental > Aquatic > Non-marine Saline and Alkaline > Saline | place... | reverse complement strand
CCAGTCTGGGAGCCCAAGCCACCCGAGAGGAGTGGCAGGTAGACCAGCGGCAACAGAATTGCCGCCCAGAAGCTCATTCCTCGAATGGTTGCTCTGAGCGCGAGCGTTCCCTGCTGTACGACATCTGTAGCCCAGTTCATCACTGCGCTCGTATTCTGTTCATGATTTGGCGTAATGTTCGTCATCAGGTGGTCACCGTCTGATTGCATCAACAATCCAGATGCCCATATAATACGACGAGCATTCGGGAAGATTCAGACTCTTCAGACGTGAAAAGAGTCTCCTCTCAACATTTTATGAAGGCATTAGCTATTCTTAGATAATTTATAATCTGATCTCAGCCGTTTTTGCAATCGGGGCAGATTAGGATGGGAAATCTGAATTTGCAGGTAGAATCTCCAATATGCGGCCGATCCAGTATCCCATAACCGCACTGACCACACTCGCGCGCACTCACTGCTCAGTGGAACAGGGGTCGACTCACAGACTACCTAAAACAGCGAGAGAGTCCCGCCTTTCACGGCGGGCGTGAATCGCGCCGTAGCACGACACAACCGCAGTTCACAGGCTGTCTGGGGTATCCTCGTGGACACGCTTCTCGCCTTCGAGGAGTAGGCCTTTCCACGTCAGCCCTCGTTGCTTCTTCAACTCTTTCAATCGGTCGTACTGTTCCTCGTCGTCGAACTCGATTCGTATCTCTACCACACTATACACACACAAACAACAAATTTATGTGTATTACGATACAATAATCTGGTGATGAAGCGTACCAACACATTCGAGGTCGTTCCCCAGTCCGACGAGGACGGAGAACTACTTCGCCGTCTGTTGGACGCTTCTGCCGCTCTCTGGAACGAGATCAACTACGAACGTCGTCAGAACTACGCTGATCCCGACGCCGACGTGTGGGAGATCGGCGAATACCGAGGTCGCTACGGTGGCGTCCTTGGTGCGTCGACAGTTCAACAGATCGAACGCAAGAACCGCGAAGCGTGGCGGTCGTTTTTCGCACTCCAAAAGAAGGGCGAAGCCAACGGCAAGCCCGGCTACTGGGGCAACGAACGCGAGGGCCGCGACCTTCGGACGTACATCCGCAACACGTCGTACTCCGTCGAGTGGGGCGAGTTCTCCCGGCTCGAAATTCTGGTCGGCCAAGACCTGAAAGACGAGTACGGACTCGGATACCGCGAACGCCTCCGGCTCGAAGTTCGGGGCGAGCCCAACTGGAAAGAGTACGACAAGCAGGGCCGGTTAGAACTGTATTACGACGATAACGCACAAACATTCAGAGCCTTTCAGCCAGTCACCGTAGACAATTCTCGACTGGCACAACCACTGGCTTCGGAAGAAGCCGCGCTGGATATCGGTGCGAACAACCTCGTCGCCTGTACAACCACAACCGGCCAGCAGTACCTCTACGAAGGGCGCGACCTATTCGAGCGGTTCCGCGAGACGACACGCGAGATCGCCCGGTTGCAGTCGTTACTCGAAGACGGCCGATACTCCTCGAATCGAATACGCTCGCTGTACCGACGCCGGACACGACGGCGCGACCACGCCCAAGATGCACTTGCACGCGACCTCATCGAACGGTTGCACACCGAGGGCGTCTCCACGGTATACGTCGGAGCGTTAACGGACGTACTCGACACACACTGGTCGGTCGAGACGAACGCCAAGACGCACAACTTCTGGGCGTTCCGGGCGTTCATCGACCGTCTGGCGTGTACCGCCGAGGAGTACGGCATCTCGGTGGAGCTTCGCTCGGAAGCATGGACTTCCCAAGAGTGCCCGCAGTGTGGGTCGACCGACCGGACGACGCGCCACCGCGACACGCTGACGTGTCCGTGCGGCTTCGAGGGCCACGCGGATCTCACTGCGAGCGAGACGTTCCTGAAGCGGCAGACAGCAGTATCACGGTCGATGGCACGGCCTGTATGCCTCAAGTGGGACGACCACCGATGGTCGGAGTCACCACGCTCTCCCCGTTCCAACGAGGAGTATACGAACCCGCAAGTTGCCTCCGTGGGCCGGTAAGCGATACCCCCAGCGCGAGGAAACCCCGCGTTTACGCCGGGGAGGATGTCATTTTCACTCCGGTCGGCTAAATTACATATGCCAATCGTCGGTCCGTGTATATGGGAGACGAGGGATTGCCTCTCTGATACAAGGTAGCCTTCGAACCTATGTCACACCATTCCCCAATTCCCTGTGACGAATGAAAGAAAGCTAACGTATGACCACAGAATCACGTAACCCAACTCTTGGAAAGTGTCAGTTCTGTGGAGCCGCAATCCGTACCGGCCACGTGATCATTCGATATCAGACATCCAATAACGGATCTCGACACTGGGCAGAATGTCCAGACTGCGGTGAAGTTACCGACCCTCAATCTCATGCTCAATAAACTCAGCCGCCTTCGATCGGTTCTTCGAACATCGCCTCACCAGCTCCTCTATGAATGCCGTAACTGCGGGTACAGCGTTCACGAAGACATCTCTCAGTGCCCACGCTGTGAGACTACCGAAATCGCTCACTACGAAATCGAGTGATCTACCCAGAGTCAGTGATTGTCGAAAAACAGCGAGTCTCTGGATCGTAGTCGATCCGTCCCTGTTCTTCCAGAATGTCTTCGATAATGATGGCATCATGAGGATCGATGCCTTCGTCGACCAAGAGGAAGTTCAATTCGATATCTTCGATTGGCTCGTTTTTCTCAATGAGCTGACGGATCAGAGTCGATTCATAGCTGGACATGGGCAGCACTCCTCCCGGTATCGGGTTTAAAATTGAGGGTGAGTTTAATCGATAGGAGTCGAGAGCTCCGATGTCAATTATGGATGCTCTGTCTTTCCGGAAACAGTGATCCAACAAACAGCGATAGAGCGTATGAATCCTTCCCGAATACGTCGAGCAGAGCGCTCGATCACATACTAACCAGATCATTTCTGGAAACAACCCAATCACCCTTATACGACTGACGTAGAATCTGTCCTGTAACACATGATCCGAGATGCTCGCGTCCTCCGTGCTGGGTTCATTCCCCAAGAAGTCGAGCATCGTGATGCAGAGGTCAATCACCTCTCCAGTGTTCTCAAGCCAATCACCAGCGGAGAGCCAGCCGATACTGCTGTCGTAACCGGTCCCAGTGGTGCGGGGAAGACCTGTGTGTCCAAGTTCGTCACAGAACGACTCCGCGAAGAAGCCCTTGATGTTGAGGCGACCTATGTCAACTGCTGGCGCAACCACACCCGATTTCGAACTCTCTACCAGATCCTCGACGATATTGGCAGAACAATCGATATCCATCGCCAGTCGACACCCCACGACGAGCTCATCGACCGCCTCCAGCAGTACAACGAGTCACGAACGGTGGTCATCCTCGACGAGGCCGACCAGCTCGAAGATCCCAGCGTCATCTACGACCTCCATAGCCTCCCGCAGTTCGCGGTGATCTGTATCGCCAACAAGGAAGAAGAGCTGTTCAGCCAAGTCGACGACCGCCTGGTGAGTCGACTGCGATCCAGCGAGCATGTCCGGATGGACAAATACCACGACGAGCAGCTCTATGATATTCTGCGAGCCCGTGTGCGGTGGGGACTCGAACAGGATGCTGTCACAGATGACCAACTCTACTGTATCGCTGATGCGGCCGCTGGTGATGCCCGACTCGCCATTGGCATTCTCCGAACCGCAGCAGGCAAGGCCGACCGCGAAAACAACGAGCAGATTACTGACGAAATGCTTCAAGAAGCAGCAGACGCCCGAGCCCAAATCAGACAGAAGAGTCTCGATTCGCTCACCCCTCATCAGCGGATCGTCTACGAAATCATCCGTGAACAGGGAGCCTTGGGGCCAGCGGAGATCCACGAGCGGTACACAGAGCGGGTCGACGAGCCGCGAACAAAACGGACCATTCGAACCTATCTCTCGAAGATGACCCAGTACAACCTCTTAGAGGCAGAAGGAACGAGTCGGGATCGAAAATACACGCTCATCACAAACGGGACCTCACCGTCGACTAGCTGAAATCGTCGAGTTTCGGCTCAACCCCATGTGAGACACCCTTATGTAACACGGCGTGCTACAGTGTATACATGCCCTCGATTAGTGCCCGAGTTCCCGATGATGACGAAGACGAACTCGAAGCAGTCAGTGAGCTCCTCGACGAAGACAAAAGCACCGTCATTCGCAAAGCACTCTCAGAAGGCCTCTCGTCGATCCGTCGACGGATAGCGATTGAACAATACCAGAGTGGCGAAATTTCGGTCAATGAAGCTGCTCGGCTCGCCAATGTGAGCCTTGCAGAGTGGCTCGATATCGCCCGTGAACACAATCTTACCACCCAACTCACCCCAGAGGATATCGAATCCGACGCAGCCGCTGCGCATGAGCTATGACACGGATCTTTCTTGATGCAACGACACTCATTGCTCTCGGCACCATCGGTGAACTCGAACACCTCACGAGCTTTGCAGGCGATCTTGTCGTCCTTCCAGCGGTCCAAAATGAAGTCACGACGGAACCCGCACAGACAAATCTGACTCGGTTCATCGAGCAATACGAGGTTGAAACAACCGACCCCGTAGTTGATGACCACCTTCAGGAAGCAAAAGAGGTCCTTGGCGAGGTAGAGAAGATCGGTGACGTCTATCTAATCGGAGCTGTCCTCGGCTATACTGCAGACGATCTACCGATCGGCATTGTCTCCGATGATCGTCGTGTTCGTACCACGGCTCGCGGACTCGGAGCGATAGTCACTGGTACGATCGGTGTCGTCGTCCGAGCTGTAGAGGACGGACTTGATCGAGAGGAAGCGTACACGCTCGTCGACCGAATTGATTCTCACGGCCTCCACATGACTGGGAGTCTTCGGGAGAAAGCCTACTCACTCATTGATGAAGCCGCTGAAGCGACATCGTCCGATCAATAGAATATCGGAGTCACTGTTCAATGACTGTGCCATCTCCAACATCGAGATCGTCCTGCAGTGCTTCAAGCAGCGTCTGTCCTTCCTCGTGAAGTTCCGTGGCTTCTTCGAGTGAGACGTCGCCGTTTTCGAGCGTCTCGACGATAGTTTCGATGCGATCCACCTTGTCGCTGATTGGAGTGTTCTGTGTCATGGTCAAAGCAGGTACAGCGCAGCCAGTGTGAGGACGAGCAAAACCAGCCCAGCGATCACGAGACGGTATCGCCGTTGTGTCGCTTCGATCTTTGCTTGGGCCTCTGTTTCTGCCTCATCGAGCACTTCCTCAACAGTCTCTTCGAGCTCTTCTTCGTGTTCTATCTCCTGCTGGAGTGTCTGATACGCGGTTTCTAGCCGACTCTCAAGACTGAGCAGTTTGGCCTCGATATGTCGCTCAGCAGCGTGATCGAGAGAAGCACCTAACTCCTGGAGACGGGCCGTGACAGTCGACTGGTAGGCGTTGTCCAGTGAGGTACCGTAGGCCGTGAGTTGGTTCACGACCGTCGTTTGGTAGGCCGTATTGAGCGTCGTCGACAGCTGCTCGAACTCTCGTTCCAGAGATGCACGCTCAGGGACGATCTCGCCTGCATGAGTCGGCGTCATGAACCGATGATCAGCCACCTCGTCGGCGAGTGTGCGGTCGTCCTCGTGGCCAATTCCGACTGCCGTTGGGGTATCGGTGTTCGCAACAACGCGACAAATGGGCGTCTCATTGAACACGCGGAGTGTCTTATCCGCACCGCCGCCCCGAGTCACGACGATCACGTCGACCGTCGTATCCTCGTCGAGAGCGGCCACGCCACTCATCAACTCCTGGAGGGCATCTGGGCCTTGGACACTCGCGTGCTGAACTTTGATGTCGACATCAGGGTAACGACTGTAGAGGGCAGTGACTGCATCTACCCGTGCATCGCTGTCGGCAGAGGTCACAAGCCCAATGGTTCCCGGAAGTTCCGGGAGAGGCTGTTTTCGCTCATCAGCAAGCAGACCATCCTCGGCGAGGAGTTGCTTGTTCTCTCTATAGATTTGGCTGTAGTCGCTCTCGCCCATGTCGACAACATCGGTCACGAGGATCGAGCAGGAGCCCTGTGGTTCATAGAAAGACAACTCGCCTCGAACCGCGACCTGCATCTCTGCTTCTGGCTCAACAGTTGTCTGGCTTCGCCGGAAGCCGAACAGCACACAGTGGATCGAGGCATCCTCGAAAACGAGATCGAAATGGACGTGACCATTTGAGTCGCGGCATCCAGACACGTCGCCGACGACGTAGTCGTGGTTCAGATCAGTCTGGTCGTCGATCAGATCGGCAATTTCGTCGTTCAGTGTCTCGACGGTGACGACATCGTCACTATCGAGGTCGACATCCACTGCCTGCGAGAGATCAGCATCGGCCATCCATGTTCAGGGAGGAACGATCAGTACAAAAATCCATTTGGGTCACTTCCGGGAAACCAAGAGGTGGAGAGAGACGAACGAAGGAGTTGGCCTGTTTTCACCCACCGTGTTTCCGGTACCAGACGCGTTCACCCACTGGAGACTCCCTGTCGTTGATATCCAACCGGCTAAGAAATAAATCTCGAATAGCGAGTGTGATAACCAGTTCTACGGGTTCGTTGTTCTCGTCGATGACAGTGACGACACAATGGCCATTCCGCTGCTCAACTGTGGCGACAGTCCCGGTCGACCAGCGCTCAATGTCGTGTGTCGGCTTCCGGGCGTGGAGACGGTCGTGAGGCATACAGAGAATGAGAGGGCAGACACTGTCTACGTTTTGTGTGTAGACAATGTTGAGAACCTCAGCTGCAGATCTGGCTGAGTGCAATACTTAGAGGATGGACGCAGCACGGTGACCGTGTTCATTCCGTTCCCGATCTACTGGATCACCCGTGCTACACGAAATACGAACTATATGAGGAGAGCTGTAAGAGCAATTACAGCAATAACTAAGCCACCAACCGCTTCTTGGTAATTTCGCTGGTATCCACTATAGGCAGACAGAACGAGAGAGCCAACAACGGCGACGATTAGTAGAATCTGTTGTGATGTAGCCATACCAATTGATGGTTAGATAATCTATAAATATGCTTCCCAATAGAATCAGATTGTGTAAGCGATCGTTTGTATTGACCGATTTGAACAGTCAGTTTTCTTCGAAGTTTCAGTACAAGATATACGTTTTAGGTCAAGCAGATGCAGCTGTACTATTCTGAGAGGCTATGTCTGACAGTTCTCGTAATTGGCTTATTCAACCTGTTTTAGCTTAGAATCTATTTTTCTCTCATGGTATTGCTTAAATAAATACAGCAGAATGCCTATGATGGATATAAACAGCCCTATTGGAATAATCCAAATACTAGTTAATAGAGTCAAAAGAAGGGATAGAAGTATGAGTAAGATGCCGACCGCAACAATATCTTTTGGCTCCATACTTTGTGTTAAAGGTTTGACTTTATAAATCGTAGCTTCACTATCCGCGCTCGCGGTCTTGCAACACCCACTTAGATATCCATCACTAAGCTGTGATTCTTCTGAACTCCACAAGTTCGTGTCGTGGTCGACCATCTGGTGGCGAAGGCGATTGGTGCTCAAGTTACCATTTAAGATTCCCATACCGCCCATACTGGATTGCTACGGACACAGCATGCATAGTTCCGACAACAGTTGAGCGGAGAACAACCCCGAGGAGAGGAATCTCAGCAATCCATTGCGAGGCAAGAGCAAAGATAATCTGTTCGCCACGATTCGGTGATCATGTCTCTGTCAGCAAACCAGCGCTTATGTTGTGTCCGGCAGACCTACCATCCGTGAGCGACACACACAATCTTGACCGCGAGGTAGCTCTTGTGACCGGCGCGTCATCAGGTATTGGGCGTGCCATAGCCACAACACTTGCAGCCGACGGCGCGGCCGTTGCCGTTGCCGCCCGGCGTGAGGAGCGTCTGGAGGAACTGGTCGACGACATCGAGACAGACGGCGGGACTGCCCTAGCGGTGCCGACAGACGTGACCGACACAGACGCAGTCCGAAAGATGATCGCGACCACTCGTGAGGAACTCGGCGGCCTGGATATCTTGATCAACAATGCGGGTGTTATGCTGCTTGCACCGGTTATTCGTGCCGAACACGACGATCTCCAGCAGATGCTCGATGTGAATCTCAAAGGTTTGATGGCAGCAACACGGGAAGCACTTCCCGGACTGCTCGATCAGAATAGCGGACACATTGTCAATATTTCCTCGGTTGCGGGCCAGACAGCAAACGAGACCAGCGGTGGCTACTCCGCCACGAAGTTCGGTGTCAACGCCTTTTCAGAGTCACTGCGGAAAGAGATCGCCGACAGTGACGTTCGAGTGACTGTTGTCTCCCCTGGGGCCGTCGAGACGGAACTTGGCGACCACATCCCCGATGAACAAACGAAAGAACGAATGGCCGATCTGACTGACGATTTGATCCCGCTCCACCCAGACGACATTGCCAATGGCATTGCGTATGCACTCACTCAACCACCACGTGTGAGCGTGAACGAACTCGTGATCCGACCCACAAATCAACGGTAATCGCTGTCTGCTTGCCGTTTGCTGACGATCGAGTCCACAGCAGCCCAGATATGAAAGAACCCAGTGGTCTCTACTAGGGGGTTGGATGCCTCCGGTGAGCCAATAGGGAGTGGTTGCAAGGTGATACTCGTGGCTCGGAGGGATGGTGTTCCAGCATAGTAATCGATACCGTCGACATACGAAGGAAGCAATGCTCTACTCAGAGTATGAGTGCAGCATGGTGGCCTGTTTTATTCTGAGTCCACTGAAACATTCGATCAAATGCCTACGTACTGTGTTGTCTGCGAGTGGTTTTTTCAGCCAGTATTTTATTAAGTTAGCTCAAATAACATAATGTATGGTCGGCACGGGCACACTCATTATCGGAGTTTCGTTAACTGTCGTGATGGTTTTGACTCTGGGGCTGTTGTTACGGTTGTTCAAAGACGCTGATGGACTCTAATCAGCGTAGAGCACATTTGGTTCATGCTGCATTCGCACTCGCAGTATAGCAATGAGTAGACCTAACCAACAAAAGAGGCAGAGAAGTCCTTCTGTTGGTTAAGCTTGTGAAGACTCTGGAATAGATTCTGGAAACGCTCTATTAACAAAAGAAAACCCACCGAAGAAACCGAGTTCGCCACCACCCAACACCACTCCTGAAACATGGAAATCACACACTTCGGATTATGTTGTTCTTCGTCGACTAACGAAGTATGTTTGAGAAATCAGGGTCGACGTCGCCATCATCGTCCAGACCACTGTCGGTGAGTCGACCAACTCGGGGATCAGAACGAAACCAAGACCTCGTCAACAAAGCTGATTCATCAAGCGATGACTTCCTACTCCCATCGCTCAATGACGGTATCACGCTCCTGGATGTCGACGGCAGTCGTGGAGTTCCAGTGCTCCAGTCGCTCGTCCTCGATCACCTACTACTCCACGACGGACCCGCCTTCTGGGTCGACGCAAATGGCCACGCAACGACAACCACCCTCGCACAGATCGCGCCCAGCCAGCGCCTGCTCAACCGTATCCATGTCACACGCGGTTTCACCGCCTACCAGCACTACAGCGCGGTTTGTGACCTTCCAGCGGCAGCGAATCAGTCTATCCAAGAATCGACCGACAACACCCGAGCGCGAGGTCGAAAGCCTACGGATTCTAACAACGGCTCCTCCCCGCACACCCCGTCGCTCATCGTCGCGCCGGCCGTCGACGCTCAGTACCGCGCTGACGACACCCTTGGGGAGACACACGCCGAGACGCTTCAGGCTCGGACACTCGCCCGCTTGTCAACCTACGCCGACGGCTACGACGTTCCTGTTCTCGTCACCCGCAGCGAGCGCGATGTGTTCACAGAGCCAATCAAAACGGTCGCCGATCACCATCTGGAGTGCGAGCAAACTCGGATGGGCCCACGGATTGTCGGCGACGACTTCGAGACGCTCGTCTATCCCGTCGATGACGGTGCGTACTATCAGACGACCTTCGCCTACTGGCGACAACTGCTTGATGCCCGCGCCGCGCAGGTTGGGCTGGAACCAACGACTACCTCGCCGGCGAATCCCGACACCGTCGGTACTGGCCTCACCGCGACCGGCGAGACGACCTCGATGGCGGCGAATCCCCTGCTCGATGCGTGGACCGCTGGTGGTCCTGGAGGGCGATAGCGATGGGGCGAACGAATCCAACGTATCGGGACGCACTCCGGGCTATCGAAGACCGCTGGCAGGACTTTCGTCGAGCGCTCCGTCGACGCGATCAACCACGGTTTGATCAGCTGTTTGCCTACGCTCGGGAACACGCCGATGCCAGCGGGCTATTGAATCATCAGAATCCGGTGTTGCCCGCGCTACTCAGTATCGATCTCGAACAGGAGAGTCGACTCGACAACCACGAAGAACGGCTTGAGAAACTCGAAGAGGCGATTGGATCAAACCGTGATCAACAACAGTCGACAGAGGATGGAACAGCAGACAGTCTTTGATACCCTACCTGCCATCTGGGAGCAGATCCTCGATGAACTGGAAGCCGTTGATGAAGGTGATCGAGTCACCATATCCTTCAGTCGCCAGTACAGTTTCAGCTCCCTCACCTGCAGCAATGTCTGTCGTATAAATGTATACGTCAGTTGCTGTGCCCGTACTGAGGTGCTGGGCTGCCAATGCAGCAAGGGCGGCATCGGCCCGTTCGACCTCGTCTGCTGGACGGTCATCTACATTAGCGATGTAACGCTGGACACCATCCATCGCACGTGAAACGCTTGGTTGTGAGAACTCAAGTGGGGGAGCGACTGCCGTCCAGCCCTCCTCAATCGCTTTGTCGACTGGCAACTGCTGGCTGTCAGAGTTGTCAATGGTAAGTTCATCGTACACCCGCTCTGGAAGCACAAAAGTGAGATCGTTGCGGCGGGCGAACTGACGAACGACATTATATCGGTTGTTCGATGGCTTCCCCATCGCAACGAATAGGCCGGTATCGGCGATATGCAGTGAACTCACGTATCGGATTCGGCGACATCAATTGCGTCGAGTGATGCCCCTGCGGATTCGATCTCGTAGTATTCGTCGACGACAGGACCGAGTGCCTGGAGAATGATCTCTGCGGCCAGTGGTGAGATATCGAGGTCCTGGGCCATCAAGCGATGAGTCATCTCGCCTCGTTCGCGTGCAACGGCGTAGGTGAGCGCCGTTGCAAGGCCAGCAACCCCGTGACGGTCGATGTACGTGTCGATATCGTCGTTTGTCTCGCGACGGCCGACTGCATCAATTAGTGCTGGCGTAATCGTGTACTGTCGATCTTTGCTGGCCGTTACGGTCAGGTCAATCTCATTGGCGGCGTACTGCCGGGGTTGCTCAGTTCGCGTTATTTTGGCGACGCCAGTATCGACGAGTCGGTTAATATAGCTGTAGGCGGTTCCCTGAGCGAGCCCAAGATCCTCAATCACATCTTGAACGGTGGCATCACCTTCATGAGCGAGATACGTGTACAACTGAGCCAGCTGTGGCTCTTCAAGGAGGTCCGCAACAGAAAGGAAATCGCGGACGATGTTCCCGGTGGCCTGTTTCGAGGTGCGTGACATAGGTTATTCTTGTTTACAGATTACAGCGAATCCGTAAAAAGAGTTTGGATCATTCTTCCGGGGTTTCTTAACCTACAAAGCGGAGTCAGCCAGTATATTGTTGGTTAAATCTTGATCAGATCACAAGACACAATGAACCGTCTCGGAGTCAAGCCCGAAGCACTCGGCGTGCTCCGTCTGTAAATCTAAGAAACCTGGAAGCTACACGCCATTGGTTATGTGAAAATCTGGAGTCAAAGATAGTATGTCAGGAGTGTCAAAGAGACGATGACGTTCACCATAGATTTCCTCGACGACGGCCGTGTTCTCGAATGGGAGTCGACAGCCAATGGTGCTGTGGTGTCCGAGCGAGACGATTACGCCCCACGTTTCTACGTCGGCCCGCGCTCACCCGACGGCGATATCGACCTCACGAAGCTTCGGAGGATCTACGAGAATCATCCTGATGTCGTTGCAACTGGGATCGTCTCTCGGCGGCCAGGATTCCGTCGCGATGAGGAGGAGGTTCTCGCCGCCGACGTCACTCACGTCGACCGAATCACAACACTCGCTCGTCAAGCACGTCAGCTGTCTGAGTATCCAATTGGAGATCTTGCCTGCTTCAACGTCGATTTCTCGCGGGAGTTCCGCTATTGTCTAGAAAACGATCTCGATCCGACCCCAACAAGTGAGTTGTCGACACTCCGGCTTAGCGTCCCCGTAACGGAGACGACAGGAGATGCCTACACAGAGTTGTCGGTCGACTGCAAAACGATTACAGGGTCGACAGAAGACATTCTGACAGCTGTACAGGCGGCAGTCGACGAGTGCGATCCCGACATTCTGGTCTGCTCGACGAGCCAAATCATTCCCACACTGCACGAGATGGCCACGAACGCTGGCGTCGACGATTTTTCGCTGAGTCGATTATCCGATGTCGACTACCAGCAGCTCGCCAGCCAGTCGACATATTCGAGTTATGGCCGCGTCGGTCACTCACCGGCCCGATACAACGTTCCCGGTCGAGCGATCATTGATGAATCAAACACGTTCTTCTACGGCGAGACGAACCTTGACGGCGTCTTGGATCTTGTCTCGCGGTCGAAAAAGCCCGTTCAGGAACTCGCCTGGGCCTCGATCGGGAACGTGCTAACGGCGATCCAGATCTGTGAAGCCCATGATCGAGACGTATTGGTCCCATGGAACTCCTGGAGACACGAGTTCTACAAACCGATGGGAACGCTCCATGACGCCGACCGTGGTGGGTTCATTTTCGCACCAGAGGTCGGGCTCCACGAAGATGTTCACGAACTCGACTTTTCGAGTCTGTATCCGAACATCATCTGTACACGCAACGTCTCGCCTGATGTGATCCGGTGTGAGTGCCATCGTGATCGCGATGATGTTCCTAGACTCGGCTATTCGATCTGCGACGAACAGGGCTATCTGGTCGACGTCCTCCAGCCGATCATTGATGCTCGTGATGAGATCAAGGCCGAAATCCGTCGTGAACAGCAGCAAGACGAGGTCGACCAAGAGCGACTCGCAGAACTCGAAGGACGGTCAGGTGCCCTGAAGTGGATTCTCGTCGCCTGCTTTGGCTACCAAGGGTTCAGCAACGCGAAGTTCGGTCGGATCGAGTGCCACGAGGCAATCAATGCCTTTGCTCGCGAGATTTTGCTGACGGTAAAACAATGACTGGAGGCTGGTGGATGGC
>Ga0306877_1000439_pt1 | contig 13970 bp, 16 predicted proteins | sample AntDeeMetagenom2_FD_190419 | JGI IMG/M metagenome (GOLD analysis project Ga0306877, IMG submission 190419) | Saline lake microbial communities from Deep lake, Antarctica - Metagenome #2 (v2) (version 2) | ecosystem: Environmental > Aquatic > Non-marine Saline and Alkaline > Saline | place... | reverse complement strand
GCCAATGGCTAAGAGCGCGGCGTCAGCCTGCTCATTGAAGCGGCGGTTTTCTTCGTGCCGCCGCCTCGTTCGCCAGATGCTCATCGTTAAGACGAAATTGTAGGCCGAAGTGCAAATATCTTGCTGTAGCCACCGTCCATCTACTGAACGCCATTTTCAGCGGTTAAAACGGTGGATTGTAGTCAGTTAGCACTTTATTTAATCCAAAATAATATCAATTTAAGTGTAATTTTGAAATGTGATTCTGAGACAGTATTCCAATGAAGTGCAGTCCACACTACCTACGAGCGTGTTTACATCGGTATTGGATTGTTGCCAATTTAATATCTGTTTCAAAACACCTGAATCTAAATAGATGATGAAAAAATTCTGATTAAAAAGTATAAGATACCTGCATTCAATAGTGTATCTATGATTAGTATTTTGGATGAGAAAAACTCGGTCAATAATCAACCGATATCAGAAAATATTCGCCAATAATACATGTCTGTTGATCTTGGTGTACGTCTACTTACTCTCCGATGTGATGCGCTGGCTGAAGCGTCGACGACTACCATCACTGATCTGGTCGACTACTTCGAAGCAGATCTCATCTATATTATTGAAGAAAAACTGGACATGCGAATCGTGAGCACAGTCGAGCGTACTGCTTCTTGTTCAGTAGTATACACTCGAAGTAGCGCGGTTCACACCGAGACTGTTGACGGGGTCACCGTGTCTATTGTCAGCTCGCTCGACTTCATAGGTGGGGCCTCCACCGCCAGCGGGCGAGAGATTCCAGAGGATGTCAACTACGTCATCTGTGATGAGATTCAGACAAGCGCCGACTCGGTCACATTAGATGTCTCACTCGATGGTCTCGACCACCTCGCTCGCTTCCAGAATCGAACCGACCGAGAAGTAACGTTCCTCACCGGGGCCATGGAGGCCAGTTACGATTTCGTATGGAAGGCCGACGTCGACGACGAGAGCGTTCGCCTCCCCATCCGCGGACTTGCTCCAACCCGCCGGCAAGGGGCACCCGAACTCGCCTGCATTTCGCTTGATTCGGGTGGCCGCATCGCTGTGTCCACGACACCGGCGGATAAATTCGGTCTCCAATCTCTTTCGGGTGTGGGCAAGGGAACCGCCCCAAAGCTCGCTCGAAATGGGTACGAGACGCGTGACGACGTCGCAGCCGCGACGGAACAAGAGCTTCGTGAGGTGCAAGGTATCGGTGAGTCGAAAGCTCAGAGCATCCGCCAGAGCGCCCACGCATTATCCGAGGGATGCGTCATCCGTCTCACGGACGAAACTGTCCCGGCAGCAGAGTATAGTCCGCTGTTCATCGATATCGAGACCGACGGCCTTAATCCGAGTATCATCTGGCTCATCGGCGTCTATGACCCTGAAACAGACGAGTACGTCGACTTCATCGATACAGAACCGTCGCGAGAAAACCCAGGCAAAGCCACCCGAGAGTTTGTTGCGTGGCTAGCCAGCAAGTACGATCGCACGTCCCTCATCGCGTGGAACGGCCACAACTTCGACTTCAAACACCTCAGCCGATTCATCCGAGGACACGCACCGGAGTACGCAGACTACTGGTCGAACTCCGTATTCGAGTACGACCTGTTCGATTGGGCTGTGCGAAAAGACAACGCCATCCTCCCCGGTCGGACGAACCGGGTTGAAGATGTCGCTGAGGCTCTCGGGCATGGGCGCGACTCGGCTGCTGCCGCCGTGGATGGGAAATCACTGGCGAAGACCATCCAACGGCTTCTCGTGTCTCCAGAGCGCGCTCGAGACCTAGACTGGGAGGCCGCTCGGGCATACTGTGAGGCAGACGTCCGTGAGCTGGCTGCAGTCTACGAATCGATTGCTGAGGCGACGCCCGGCCACAAGCGTGCCAGCGTTCCTGCTGATGAAAACACCACGCAGACCGGACTCATGGACTTCTAACAATGCACGACGACCACGATACCGACCACAGCCAGACAGACCTTACGACCAATCCGAAGGACAACAGCAACAACGGTGATATCGATATCGAGACGGACATCCTCCAACTCACCGGCGAGGATCTCGAGAGTACCTACCCGAATAACCGCTACTTCGGGCAGGTTCACGAAAACTTCGAGATTCCCGCTCGTGAGGAACAGACTGTTCCAGCAGGGGACGTGCTTCCGCCCAAGATCGCTCAAAACCTCGAATTCAACCCGTGGAGCCACCAAGCAGAGGCTCTCCAGGTGCTCGACCGCGGTGACAACGTGTGTGTGGCGACTAGTACATCCTCGGGGAAGACGCTGGTCTACGGTCTTCACATCGCTCGTCAATACCTTGAGGATCCGGAGACGCGGTCGCTTATTGTCTATCCGACAAAGGCGCTCAGTCGCGACCAAGAGCAAGAACTCAACGAGTTCCTTCGTAACACGCTTGGACTGGATATCAGTGTCGGCGTCTACGATGGTGACACGAAGAGCGAGGAAAAGTCTCGCATCCGCGATGAGTGCAACGTCGTAATCACGAACTTCGTCGGTCTGAATCAGTATCTGGAGAGTCACCACCTGTGGGCAGACTTCCATTCGAACTGCTCGCTAGTGGTTATCGACGAAGCCCACATGTGGACTGGCCTCGGCGGGATGCACGTCGCCTGGATCCTCCGACGCGCCCAGCGGATCATCGATTACTACGGCGGCGATCCGCAGTACGTTCTCACGACGGCGACGATTGGCAATCCCACAGAACACGCTCTCGCACTCACTGGTGAGCCCGCGGCAGTCGTCGACGAAGACGGATCACCGCGAGGCATCCGTCACCTCGTGTTCTGGGACCCCCCGATGAGTGGTGACGACGGTTTCACTGACGACATCGACTCTCCGGCGCTTTCGAAGCGTCCTGCGACGGTCGAAGCCCCGGAAGTGTGGGCGCATATGTGCCAGAAGAACGTCCAGTCGCTCCTGTTCTGTGACTCGCGGAAGCTCACCGAGTTGTCTGTCAACCGTGCGAAGCGGTTCATCAGCGACCCAAAGAACCGATATCAGGGAAGACCGGACCTCGCATCCTACCATGCCGGACACGGCAAACAGTCCCGTCGAGGGACGGAGTACCAACTCAAAGAAGGACAACTTGACGGCGTCTCGACGACGAGTGCCCTGGAAGTCGGTATCAATATCGGCGGCGTCGATGGGACCGTCCTCATGGGCTATCCGGGGTCGCGCCAGTCGTTCTGGCAACGAATCGGTCGATCGGGCAGAGGAACGCGAGATGCGCTCTCTGTGTTCGTCCCGAGCCACTCCACGCTCGACCAGTACATTCTCCGGCACCCGGAGTATGTCCTCGAAGAAGATCACGAGAGCGCCGTAGTCGACCTCGACAACAATCCCGTGTACCTCCAGCAACTCAACTGCGCCGCGCAGGAACTCCCCCTCACACGCGATGATGCAGAGGATTTCGGAGGCGAGGAACGACTGGAACGTGCCGTGGAGTACGGCCGACGTAAGGGCGACCTCGAAGGATCCCTCGATAGCGGCGTGATGTACGCCCATCGCGACCGCCCACAGGATGCGATCAGCCTATACTCCTCCGGCGGAAACACCTTCGACGTTCGACTAGCTGGCGATGGATCGATTGATCACCAACCGATCGGCCGTGACCGGGCCTACAGAGACTACCACGAAGGAGCAACTGTTCTCCACCAGGGCGAGCAGTATCAGGTCGTCGAACTCCGAGAGGACATCCCACAGCCGTACATCTCGCTCGAGAAAGCGAATGTGAGCTATTACACTCAGTCCCAAGGCCAAGTCAACATTTACGACACGGTCGTCGAGGACTCACGCGAGGTCGGGCCGTTCACCCTCAACTGGGGGTATGGAACGGTATCTATCCACTATAGCACGTACCTCAAGCGAGAAATCGGAAGCGGGGACGTGCTTGAGTTGGGCAATGAAACTGGTGTGCCCCCGTTAGAAATGCGAACCCAGCTGTGTTGGGCCGAGACTCCCAACGACATCGAACGGGCGATGCTCAACAAGCACTCGGAGTACCACAATCCAGAATGTATCAACCTCCCACCGCGGCTTCACGGGTACCTCGGTGGGATTCACGCCGTCGAACACGCGATGATCGCCGTATCGCCACTTGAGCTGAAAGTCGATGGCGGTGACATCGGTGGCCTCGCAACGAATCGGCTTCCTGGCAATCCCGACAAGAGTGGATGGTTCATCTACGACGGTATCGAGGGTGGTCTCGGGTTCTCACGCTCGATTTACGAACACTTCGAAGACGTCGCCCGGCGTGCCCACGACCTCATCGTGGATTGTTCGTGTGGCCGTGACGAAGGGTGTCCCGCCTGTACGATGGACGACCGCTGCGGAAACGACAACCGCCCGCTGTACTCTCCTGCAGCTGCAGACGTCATCGAGCATCTGCTCGGTGATCAGGAGGAGGATGACCTCAACGAACATCTCCCAGAGACGGGTAGCGAAGTGACCCCTGTCGAAGAACAGCGACCGCCTGCCTCAATCTCATAAGAATCCCATGTTCAGAACACTAATCAAGAAGATATTTGGAAATGAGAAGGATTCTGCTCGTAGAGTTGGAGATCAAAAGAGTGAGCGAGCACGTGAGAACCATCATCCGGACTTTGAACGAGCAGACGAGTACCCGTACGATCACTACACTGGTGCTGTTGAGGATATAAAACAGCTGAAACGCGAACGTCGCCACGAGGAAGCCGAGGAGTTGCTCTTGTGGTGTATCGATTTTACTGAGAACCAAGCACAGCGGGAATACGCACTCGACAGCCACGCTATTGTGGCACCGTGGTACTACAAGCACTTGGCAATCGTCTATCGGAAGGACGACCACTTTGGTGATGAGGTCGACATATTAGAGCGGTATGTGGAAACGATGAATGAATTAGGAGGGACGCCGAAAGACGAACTCGTTGACCGACTTGAACGTGCTCGTGAACTGGCTTCCGGGTAATTCATAAAGCGTGTTTTCAGTCCAGCAAGGAACGAATACGATCAAGGAATCCCTCAGAACCTCGTTGAGAATCAGTATCTTCGGTGACTTCGTCATTAGGGTGCAAACCACCACCACACACGGAAATATTCGATAAAATATAGACTTTCAAAATATTGGATAGACAATCAGTTGTCGAATAGGTTAGGACCTCTTTTTTATGGCATTTTGATGCGAATTGACAGAGTTTATTTATACAGAATCAAGGAGAATACCTGACCTTTCAGGGTCAGGATGAATCCGACAACTCCCCCACAGTCCACCGTCGATGGCAGGGCCGGATATTCCACCATTCTTAAACCGAACTTTTACAATACAATCGAATATAAGCACTTATACAGACGTTCAGAATGTTGGAAGTCCACCACACCCACCGAGCGAAAATCCTCAACCAGTCCCAAGTGGCTGAGATGCTCGACCAGCACGGGTGGTCGGCCAGCAAGCTCTGGAACGTCGCCAACTATCACTCCCGCAACGTGTGGGAGGAAACCGGAGAGATTCCCAATCACGGCGATCTCAAAGACGGATTGAAGAGTCATCCAAAATACAAGGGGCTGCACTCTCAGTCCAGTCAGCGCGTTCTGGAGGAACTCGCTGAAGCCTTCAACTCGTGGTACGGAAAGAGGAAGTCCGATGACCGTGCGAATCCGCCCGGCTACCGCAAGAAAAACTACTACGACAACGACGGTAACCGCGTTCACGAAGAACACCCGCGTTCGACGGTAACGTGGAAGCAAAACGGCATCAAACACGACACGAAGAACAACCGTATTCGTCTGTCAAAGGGCGCGAATCACAAGGAACATCCGAAAGCGTGGGAGTATATCCTTGTCGAATACGAAACTTGCCCCGGTGTCACCGCCGAGAACCTACAACAAGTTCGTGCTGTTTACGACAAAGCGAAGAAGCGATGGGAACTTCATCTCGTGTGCAAAGACGAAATCGAGACACCCAACGCACCCGGCACCGAGACAGCGGGTATCGACCTCGGCATCAGCAACTTCACGGCGGTCGCGTACAGCACCGAGGAAGCCGACCTGTACCCCGGCAACCGCTTGAAGCAAGATAGATACTACTTCCCGAAGGAGATCGCCAAGTGTGACGACTCTGGTGGCGATAAAGCCACGCGGCTTCATCACAAGTGGTCGGAACGACGTACACACTTCTTCCACAGTCTCGCCAAACACATCGTCCAGCGGTGTGTCGAGAAAGATGTTGGCCGCATCAACGTCGGGGACTTGGAGGGAATCCGTGAAGACGAAGATGGTGAGTCGAAAAACCGGGGCAAGCACGGAAATCTTGACCTGCACGGGTGGGCGTTTGACCGCTTCACGTCGATTCTCACGTACAAATCGAAAGTCGAGGGCATCGAGGTCGTGGAAGTCTCAGAGCGTAACACGAGTAAGACGTGTTGCATGTGCGGTAGAAAAGATGATAGTCAGCGCGTCAACCGTGGATTGTACGTCTGTGAGTCGTGTGATGCAGCGTTCAACGCTGACGTGAATGGGGCGGAGAACATCCGTCTTGACTTGAACCAAAGTAACTCCGAGTCTTCGGCCAGTTTGGGCGAGAATAGGAGTACCGGCTGGTTGGCACAGCCCGGAGTCTACCTCTATGACTTGTCCCACGGATTCTCACCGAGGGAACAAGTGGTAGACTGCAAACCCTAATATCCCAATCCAGCGGTGCGGTGCCGTGGGATTCCCGCGTCTTCAGGCGCGGGAGGATGTCAAACGCATTGGTTTCGCAATACGTCGCATAGTGGTGATATGGGTATGTTGTTCACTATACTGTGCTAGGTGCCGAAAAGAGCCTCCCAGCGTGTTCTGAGCTACAACGAAAATATAATCATCCTCTGGAGAATCGGACCAACGTATCTCAAGCGGATAGACTGACTTTTTGTCGGGTTTGCAAGTGATCGATTGCACCACTGACCTAAGCACACTCAGTCGACGACGACCTCATCGCTACCACCAAGCCCAATAATACGACTCTCCCTCTCCGTTGTTCCATCGCGTCTATCGATGGATACAATTCAAGTGACCATCTGTACTGTCCGGATGGGACGTCAAACTGCTCGATGTCGACGACAAAATGATTGTCTCCGTCGTGATGATCAAGGAGAGTCGTCTAGAGATCATTGCCGAGCGAAAACCGAGCGAACCAGTCTTCGTCGACGGCTGGATGGCGAGTAATGCGAAACTCGCCCTCCGATTGCGTAGCTGAATACTCATATCCCATTCCCACGACCTGCCCACCAGTCGACGCCATTTCCTCTGTGCCCTCCAGCAGCCGCACCCGGTAAGTAGCAAACACCTCCTGTTGAAATGTGGCCAGAGGCGTGGACCAGCCAAGAGGTCCACAGTGGGGTCGACCGATCGAATCGAGGTATCCACAGGAAGTGCAGTCTCCACAGGCGTTCCCAAGAGCGGCTCTTGGGTGCCTATCAAAACGCGAACGTTCTGGTGACGCTCTGCAGGGCAGAGAGGATATCAATCCGAAAACGAATCGAGTTTCTGAATGAGTTTCGCATACATGTTGGGCGAGCAGTACCACCCCTCTGCTACCATCCCGTCGATCACTGTTCGTGCGTTGTCGACACTAATCGCATTCTGGCTAGCAAGGGACAACATAAGGTACGCAGTGCCTCGTGTCGTGATTCCCTCGGTCGATGCGACGTCGCGTCCATATGTCTCGTCCATCACGGCTACACCGTCGTGTGTGTATGCACAGGCCAACACAGCGACATCAGCGTCGCTTAGCTTAGGGTTGCGTTGTACTCGCGAAAAGAATGCACTGTCGTCTACTGAAATCACACTGAAGATCTCATCCTCGACGCTTCGTTCGATACGCCGAGCATCCGGATAGCCGTGTTCGATGCCAGTCTCTACTACTTCCGTATAGACTCGCTTTGGAATAACACACGGCTCTTTGAGGTATGAGACCAGTGTGAGTTGGTCGACTTTCGCGAGATAGATGAGTGGCGTTGCATCGAAGACCCACATTCAGAGTGCCTCGAGGTCGTCATCGAGGTGCTCGTCGGCTACCCATGTGATATCGCGGTCGTCGGCCAACTGCGCAAAATCCCAGACAGACATCTCTGCGAGCTCGGCCGCCTTACTGAACGTCACCGTCCCGTCCGACAGTTGTTCGAGTGCTTGTTGTCGACGCCAGTCTTCGAGACTCTCTGAGAGCAGTTTCCGAACTGCTGTACTTCGATCAAGATTTTCGCCTTTGAGATATGCCTCAAGCTCTGTCTCTAACTCGTCAGGTACCCGTGCAGAAATTGTTCCCATAACGTTTGCTATGTTTGCAATGTATACAAATATTTCGGCGGGGAGAGTCGATCACCCCGTCTCGGTCACGGTACGACACCGCCGTCACTATCAAACTAATTGATATCCCGATGTTCACCGACTACGAACACCAGAGCGTTGAGACATCGGTGACTGTTCCTGAATCCGAGCTGTCGACACCTACAGAATGTGGCTCAGTACAACCGGAAGATACAACGACTACCCTATGTGTCGACCGTGGACAACAGGTGTCCACCGTGGGCTCGGAGATAGCAACCGAATGCGTTGGTGTCGACGTCCATGCTACCAGTCTCGACGTTTCCGTTCGCACGTACGACTGATGAGGTGAAAACAAATAAATGGATCAGAGACAATTTTATTAGATTCGGCACCGAAATACGTCATATGGAGGACTCACCTCGCGGGGTCGAAGCGTGGAAAGAACACACGACAGCCTTCGACAGAGTACGTTCGATCGCCGAGGCGCTTGATCAGGCTCGCAGTGCCAAATACATCGCCGAAGAGGCCGCTGTCTCTGAGACAACGGCACATAACCATCTCAAACGACTCGCAGAAATGAACGTCATTCGGACGGTTGCAGATGAGAATGCAACATACTACGAACCAGATCCACTCTACGGCCGGTTTCGAACCCTTCGAGGACTCATAGAGAATCACACTCACCAAGAACTGCTCGAATTGAAAGCTGACCTCCAACAGCAGATCGAGGCCTGTCAAGAACAGTACGAAGTACACTCGCCGACTGACCTACGGGCACGGGCGACCGAAACCGAAACAGCAGCTGAAACTATGGAACTCATTGAGGATGCAAGTGACTGGCAACTGAGTCGCTATCAGCTCTCAATCCTTGAGGATGCAATTGACAATTACGAAGAGTACGCAGCGATCGATGGGCGTCTGCACGCCTAACATGTATGCATTTGACGGCGGTCACGATCCACAGCAGGCGTCTCACGAGGCACTCAGACAGATCCGCGAACAACTCACCCGTCACCCAGTGATCACAAGCGTCGAAGGATTGCCACACGATACAGTATATAAGGAGATACGAGCTGACGTGGATCCATCGGCTATCGGGACAGAGACACCAAGCGGGACATTGACTGTCCGTTGGTTTGTGGGCGATCCTACGGATCCTGCACGATTTACCTTTCACTACTCAGATGAATCGGGATTCGACTGCGGATGGCATCATCACGAACAAGACCACGTTGATGGGTTTGGTCACTATCAAAAGCGAGACGGTGGGAACTACGTATACGAGGCTTTCCAGTTTGGGAGCAAAGAGCCAGCGCGAGTCGTATGGGAAGTGCTTGAAGAACTCCAAACAATTGTTGAGTGAGTGTATATACACTCTTGAATCAGCTGTCTCCATGTTGATCAGGCTTCGAGTATTGGCAATCGCGACGTCAACAACTCGTCGCAATACTGTATTGGGCTGCTTGTTGGAACTGTCGACCGTCTACTTGTTTGGTCGAACTACCTCCCGTCGACCCAATAACAAAACTGTTTCGTTCCAGTCGACGCCGAAATTCCCGGCGAAACAGGTTCAAATTCAAACTCACTACCGAAGACAGCTGACGTCCACGGATAGGGCTGTCTCCCCATACCAACCACGCGCCCACGCGGGACCCACTAACGCCCACCCACCAAACCCTACTCACTCGCAGTGGTTACCCATCTCACTACCGGTGGGTCTCTCGTTCGATCGTCGACGTCGTGCCACACGGCAGGTCGAGTGCTCCTTGTATCTCCGTCGATGCGTACGCGAGATTCTTCCCATTGCTCTGTTTCTTATCTCTGAGAATTAATTTTAGATCGTTTTTACCAAGCAAAGCGGCTAGGTTGTTCTGTCGAAGACTTCGACAGTTCAGAATCACAACCGCTATTTAATCGCTCTTGTAGGCTAACATATGAACATCCTCGTCACAGGCGGTGCTGGCTTTATTGGTGGCCATCTCGCCGAATCGTTCGTCGACGCCGGCCACGACGTTACCTCCCTCGACATTCTCGAACCGTTCTACGACCTTGGCCTCAAGGAACACAACATCGATGTAGCCCGTAAAGCGGCCCAAACCAACGGGAGCTACGAGTTCATCGAGGGTTCGACTACGGACAAAGCCCTCGTCGACGACATCGTCGAAGACGTCGACGTGATCTACCACCAAGCCGCCCAAGCCGGGGTCCGCGCAAGCGTCGAAAACCCAACCAAAGTCACCGAGTACAACATCAACGGCTCGCAAACAATCTTAGAAGCCGCCCGCAAACACGACGTCGACCGTGTGATCAATGCCTCCTCCTCCTCGGTCTACGGCAAACCCCAGTACCTCCCCTACGACGAAATCCATCCAACTGAACCAGTCTCACCGTACGGCGCATCCAAAGTCGCCGTCGAACATTACATGCGTGTCTACAACGAAGTGTACGGTCTCCCCACGGTCTCGCTCCGATATTTCACCGTCTACGGGCCACGCATGCGCCCCAATATGGCAATCAGTAACTTCGTCTCACGATGTATGCGCGGCGAGTCTCCCGAAATCTACGGTGATGGCAAACAGACACGCGACTTCACGTATGTCGACGATATCGTTGAGGCCAATCACAGTCTCCTGACCGACGACAGCGCTGATGGCGAGGCGATGAACATTGGCTCGACGGACAATATCGACATTGCTACACTCGCAGAAGTCGTTCGGGATGAGATTGACTCAAGCTTAGAAATCAAATACACAGAGGCCCGAGAGGGTGATGCCGAACACACCCACGCGGATATCTCGAAAGCAAACGAGCTAATCGGCTACGAACCAAGCCGCGATATCCGTGAGGGTGTGGGTGATTTCATCGACTGGTACGAACAGAATCGTGACTGGTACGAACCATTGGTCGTCAGTTCCTGATTGTCGACGATCAAGCCACCAACACACAGACCTCAGTTCCGCATTCCAGTCTGTTTTGGAAGTAGTTCTCCAACCTCTCCTTATTGCTCATTTTCTTGTGGAGGGGTGTCGACAACCGTGTCGACGTCGACTGCAAGTCCGCGTGTATTTTTCAGTCGTGTCCAGCAAGACGGCCTGTCCGTATACACGGGGGGTGTGTCCGGCAATACGGCTAAAAGTCTGTATAACAGTTGCACGCACGATTGCCTCCCTGAGGTTGGAGACACACCCCACTGTGTCAAGTGTTTCACCCAGTATCAGCAAACAGAGCCGAACAGTCACACCCCACCGTGTCGAGTGTTCTATACAAAACACGGCTACCGCTTAGAGGCGCTGCACAGACCGATAAACATGGTACGGTGTCTAACTGAGATCTTCTAAACAGTCTACGTTTTTCACATACAATTGAGCTTCCGAGGCCGTCTCACGACAGTACCGACTGTATCTTTATATCTGTGCACACACTACTGTGTACTGAGATGGCGACCAAAACAATATCACTCGACCGAGAGGCCTACGAGCACCTCAAGGCCCACAAGCGTGACGGTGAGTCGTTCTCGGAAGTCGTCAAGCGGATCGCAGGTGAACGCTCATGGACAGACGTAGTTGGTATTCTCAGTGAGACAGAGGCCGAGGATCTCAAAGGGACAATCAAAGATGGACGGATGCGGTCACGTACTCGCCGTGAACGGCTTCAGTCTGATCTGCATGACGGCAATGATTGAGGATACCTCCTTTATCATCAATCTTTTGCAAGATGATCCTGCTGCCGTCCGTTGTCTCGAACTCATCGAAAAAGACCAACCGCCCTGAAAAAGTTGCCTCAGTCACTGTTCTCGAACTGTATGAGGCTGTGCCCCAATTAGCAGTCCCCGAAGAGCGCCAGCAGCGAATTCTCGATGTGTTAGATACGCGTCACACCGTCCCTGCAGATGAGATCGTGATGCGGAAAGCCGGAAAGATCTCTGGAGAGTTGCTTGCACGAGGAGAAGAAATCGATCGCGAGGACTGCATCATCGGTGCAACAGCACTGCTCAACGACGAACCAGTCGTCACTCGTAATGTCGACCATTTTAATCGAATAGATGGTCTTACAGTCGAAACATACTGACTACTATCCAACGAGCTTCCGTTCTGCTCGCAATCGATGGGGTGACTATCTCGATTGAATTACTCAAACCTATTACCGAGTGAAGTGTGAGTATCAATAGTCACACCCCACCATGTCGAGTGTTCTACGTCGAACAAAACCAACTCTTACAGATACTGTACAATACGACGTGGAAGCGCACTACCATCGAGTGTGTCGACAACCTCGCATACAAGCTTGAGTTCGACATTGAATTTGTATTCGTAATACTGGCCGCCAGTACGACTCTTATTTCGAGACTATCGGGTGAGAATACTAAGTATTGCGAGATCAGCAAGATGGTCATGCATTCGCCGCCAAAGAGACGGACCCCCACACCCGATACCGAGTGAAGTAGGGATAGCATGTAGTCATGCATCAACCAGGCCGAGATGTCCCGTACCAATATCGTCAACAGAGGAATGGTCACACCCCACCGTGTCGAGTGTTCTCTGCAAAACACGGCTATCTCTTAGAGCCGTTGCACAATACGATATATAAGCATGATACCAGCGAGTAGCTCAGATAACCTGATAATCAAAAAAGTCATACATAGTAGCAATAGGACCGACTAGTGGGGACTCACACACACCAGATACCGAGTGAAGTCTGAGTGTCAATCGGTTGTATATGTCCCAATTTGAACCACCTCATCCCACTGTGAAGTGTTTCACCCAAAGTCATCAAACAGAGCCGAACAGTCACACCCCACCATGTCGAGTGTTCTATGTAAACCAAAACCAGCTCTCACAGATGCTGCACAATACGACTTGGAAGTGCAATCCCATCGAGTGTGTCGACAACCTCGCATACTAGTTTGAGTTCGACATTAAATTCATACTCGTAATACTGAGTATATGTATCTCGTCTCTTTCCTCGCAGGGCTCTGGACACTCGGCCGGTTCCTCGGCCACTGGAGTCTCGACAGAGAGACCGTGTCGTTCACGCCGCGGGAGGTCGACTAGATGCCGGATCTCCTCACCCACGCTATAGTTGGCTACACCATTGGGACAACACTCGCGTTCAAATACGAGTGGATCACCCCGCCGTGGGTCACGATCGCCATGATGGGGACGTTCATACCCGATCTTACCAAGATAAAACTCGTCGCCTCAAGCTATCAGATCGAACAGCTCCTCGGTATTCCGTTCGACTGGTTTGGACTCCATACAGTCGGCGGCGCAATCGTTTCGGTCCTGATCGGGACAGTGCTTGTTCCGAGTGAGTACCGCAAGCGTGTTCTCGCTCTCCTCGCAATTGGAGCAAGCTCGCATATATTGTTGGATTCATTCCTCATCACAACATCTGGGTATATGTCACCCATGCTGTGGCCTATCACAGACTACGGATTTGGGATGCCTGGTTTCTATCTGTCTAGTGATCGCTGGCCAGCAATCGTTGCTGGATCGATTGCCACACTCCTCTGGTGGGCAAAAAACAGACCGCAACATCAGTAAGAATCAGTACCTCACAAAGCATCCTCGGCTAGCTGTTTCTGCGGCCTGAGTTCTGTGTCGAAGCGGTTGTACTGACGGTCTCGACGAGAGAATTACGGACGGATCGACGGAGAGCTGTCGCTGT
>Ga0306877_1000367_pt1 | contig 15695 bp, 14 predicted proteins | sample AntDeeMetagenom2_FD_190419 | JGI IMG/M metagenome (GOLD analysis project Ga0306877, IMG submission 190419) | Saline lake microbial communities from Deep lake, Antarctica - Metagenome #2 (v2) (version 2) | ecosystem: Environmental > Aquatic > Non-marine Saline and Alkaline > Saline | place... | reverse complement strand
CGTTGATGGTGTGGAAACTGTGAAGTACATCTGCCGAGACTGCGACGAGACGTGGGAAGTCACAGCCTGAAGTCTGGTTTCGCTACTGATGTTCGCCGCAGATCATCACCGGATTCATCAGATTTGCTGACGAGACAATCCCGACAACCCTCGAATCGTCCGTTACAACCGGGAGGTGATGGAACGAGTATTCCACCATTTTATCGATCCCATCCGAAATCGTTGCATCCGGGGAGATAACAATCACGTCTTCTTCCATGTATTCGCGGACGCTTGCGTGATCTCGGCCATCATCGAGGAATTCCAGCAGGTCTGTATTTGTAATCAGTCCTTCCAGTGACCCATCAACAGCCACGATTGCAGCTGTGATTTCGTGAGATAACATGAATTCCGTTGCATCGTACATCTGCGCGTCCGGATGAAGAACATACGGAGACGCCGTCATTGCTTCACGGACTGTGATCGAACCCATACCCAAAGTCACTGGAACACCGGGAAAAGAATTGCTCCGCTTCGCTCAAAGCGTGCCGTGGATAAATGCAACCCCGGCGAGGACAATAACAGCGGCTGTAATCCGCAGCCCCCAAACACGGCGCGAGCGCGTTTTCACGCCAGTCCCCGAAATCCATCCCCAAACGGTGATGAGGAGAATGATGAAAAGCGGTTCAATCGATGAGAGTGTTGAAACAATACCAATTGGGCCGAGAGTCACTGCATACATATAGCAAATCAGCCCGGCTAATTCAGCCGATTTCGACGCCAATAACCTCGGGAGTGCTGGGTCAAATCCGGAGAGTGAGTCCATGAGTATTGTCCGGGACGACTCACGGACAACTAAAATCGGAATTGCGACAGCTGCCGCGCCCACATTCGACCAGAATAAGTAGTTCCACAGTTCCATGTGCGAGAGGATGACTTCAACGCTGACGTTCACAAGCCCGTATCCGATGACAGTCGCGAGTGTGAATCCGAGTCCCGGTGAGATGCTGATGTTTTTGAGATCAGTGAAATCCACGGCGACAAGAGATGCGCCGAGTAACACAAACGCGATGCCGAAGTATGACTGAAGACTCAAGAACTGCCCGAGAAGAACTGCTGTGAAGATAACAGTCATCACTGGGATGAGACGCATCATCGTGGATATAACAGACGCATCATCAAGTCTGAGCGCCCTGAAATACAGGTACAACGGAATAAAAAACGAGATTCCGACTCCCACACTTGCAGCGATTTTCCATGCGGCTGGAATAGTGACGTACTCGGTGAAGTACAACGGAAAGAACACAATCGCGGCTAACGGGTAGAACGAAAGTGCGATAAGAAGCGTGTCATCGACATCGGCCATCACCCATTCTTTGTCCAGTGTCACTGAAATCGCGTAAAAGACCCCGACCAGTAATCCAGAACCGATTAATGATACAGTTGCGGCCATTATCCGCAATTAATCGGCCACAGAGAAAAAGAACAGGCCACCCCATCGGCCACCCATTTTGAACTACCCCAAGGCTTTTCGCAAAATAACCAGCACTGACTGTGAAGTATGGAACCTCCCAAAACCAAAACTGAAGCGGAATGTGACTGTGGTGAAATCGCTGAATGGTCCAGTTATACTCAAAACGAAGAGAACGACTACGAAGAAATCTACTTCTATTGCACTAACTGCGGAAACGGATTCGAGAACGGATACTTCTACTGAACACGGAGGCGCTTGCGAAAGTCCCGGGACAACTACGATTCCAAGTGCATTTTCACAAACTCGGTTTGGTAACGACGCGGGAAATTACAATCCGAGCGGATCCGCGACTTCCCGATTTGCAGTCGACCGATTCGATGTGTCCTTCGTCTCAACCCGGATTTGTTCATCAGACGACGACACAACCTCTTTGTTGTGACTGACAACCAGCGTCTGATCAATTCCGAGTTGCCGGACGGTGTCCACAACATTCGCAATCTGGTCTACGTGTTCCGAATCCAGATTCGCCGTTGGCTCGTCCAAGATTAGTGGCGGGAGCGGCGCACCGCCTTCCATTCCTTCAGACAACAGTTTGTAGATTGCACACCGAAGCGCGAGATTGAAGATGTTCTTCTCACCACCCGAGAGATGACGCGGATTCATCGTCTCCCCGCCTTTTTCGTGAACGGTAAGGTGGTACTCCTCGCTGAGTTCGATCCGCTCATACGAATCGCTCTGATACAACTCATCGAACAACTCGTTCAGAACCCGTTCGAGGTAGTGAACGTTCTCACGGCGAAGTTCCGTGCGGAGGGCTTCACACATCGACTCCACGTCCGCAAGTTCGTCTTCCACCGAATCAAGACGCGCCACTTGCGCCTCCAGCGACTCTTTGCGCTCACGGAGGTTCCGGAGATCCTCAACCGTGTTCGATAACTCACCTTTTCGAGTCTGCAACTCCCCGAGTTCCGTTTTTGCGTTCTCGATCTGGGCGTCCAAGCCATCAATCTCAGACACCACTTCATCGTGACTGTCCTGTAACTCGGTGTACTCGTCATCCTCCAACGCCGATTCAAGTTCCGTCTTCTGATCGGTTAGGCCCGACAACTCATTTTCCAGCGACCCAACCGTCGTTTCGAGTTGTTCGGCAGCCTGTTTCGCAGCCTGTAACTGCGTTTCCTTCGTGTTCAGGTCCGTTGCCGTGGACAGCAAATCCTCCAAAACATCCCGCTCCGCCCCCACAGATTCAACTTCCGACTGAATCTCGTCTTTCTTCGCCCGGAGCGTCTTGACTTCCAGTTCGTTCTCACTAATTGTGTCTTCCAACTCGCGGACTTCCGCCTTCGCTTCCTGAATGTCGTCCCTAAGCGACTCTGCCTTCGATACCAGTTCTTCTTTCTCTTCCGTCTTCTCCGTCACTGCCCGCTTCGAATCTTCCAGTGACTGTTTGTTCTCACGGAGTGTCTCGGCATCTTCGCACCGCTGTTCAACAACCTCCAACTCATCTTCCAGTTCGGTTTTCTTCTGCGTCAGTTCACTGATGTGGTCATTCAACTCATCCACATGAGATTGCTGATCCTCGATGTCAAGATGCGACTCATCCTCGATTTCGCGTTCACACGTCGGGCAGATGCCTTCTTCAAGGAGATTCTCGGATTCCTCAAGACTGCGTTCTGCGGCGGTTTTCTGACCCTTGAGATCATTCAGTTCCGCGTTCACTTCTCGAAGCTCCGACTCCAGACGCCCCCGAGTCTCTTCAACTGTTCCAGGGGCGCACTCACTGTCTGCGAACACCGATTCTAACCGGTCGACCGTTTGTTCTGCGCGATCGATTTCCTTCTCATGCGCATTAATGACGGTGCCCAGTTCATCGGCATCAGTGGTTAGTTCGTCAGCCCGATCTTCGTCGCGGTCAATGGAATCGTTCGTGCTTTCGACCTTGCTTTCGTGCGTTCTGATGTCGCTTTCAAGCGACGAAATCTGCTGTTCGATGTCCCGGATCTCGCCGTCCAAGTCATCGATTTCAGAATCAAGCCCCGCCTTCTTCTCTCGGAGGGGCGCGACCGTGATTTGGTCGCCAACCGGGGCGTCATCATCACGAAGTTCCTCGATGTTGTCCGCATCGATACACTCCAGTGACGCCAGCTGCTCACTCGCAGTATCGGCGGTGGTGGTTACTTGGGCAGCAATCGCGTCGACGGCTTCTCGCTTACTGTCTAAATCATCGGCAGTTGCGTCTAACTCCGACTGTTTGTCATCGATTTCTTCCCGGAGGGTGTCCAGTTCGTCTTCCTGATCCTCGAATTCCGCCATGTCATCTGCGATGGCTTCCTTCTCGGACACCTTCTCATCACGCTTGGATTTTATGCGGTCCAATTCGTCTGTAACCTCATCGATTGAATCCTTCACGTCGCCCAACCGCTGTTCCGGATTTCCATCCTCCTTTTCTTCGATCTGGTCTTCCAGGTCATCCACAACGCTCTCTTTCTGATCGTGAACGTTGCTCGCAGCGACGACCGTGCTGTGTGTGCGTTCCCGGTAGTCTTCCAGCACGCCAATCTGGAGCAGTTCATCAATCATGTCCTTCCGGTCGCTGGCAGACGCTTCGATGAGTTTCGAGGCGTCTTCCTGCCGGACGTAAGAACAGTTCGTGAAACTGCTCGCGTCCATGTTGAACAGATCAACAATGAATTCGTCCGTGTCTGTGGGGCCGTCACGCTGGACATCCGGGCCTTCAATCGAGGCGTTGTGTGCAACACCAGAATTCCGTTCTCGGATTTCGCGGTTGACGTGGTACTCGTTTCCGTTGTGAGTGAACCACAGATCGACTTTCATGTGTTCTTCACCGTTCGTGATTGGAGTGGCGAGATTGTCGTCGGACGCGAGCGAGTCCGATCCGTAGAGGGTGAAGTACACGGCATCAAGCAGTGAGGACTTCCCGCTGCCATTCACACCGTGAATTACGGTCACGCCTTCACTGAAGGAGATGTCCTCATCTTCGAAGCACTTGAAGTTGGACATCCGCATTCGATTGATCAGCATCAGTTGCTAACTGGTAGACGGGTTAGACTCTTAATAGTACGGTACAAGCACACGGAAAGACCGGGGAGACTACGACTCAAAACACGGGGGGATCTCCGAGCTACCAGTTCGCTAATCCGGATTGCGACTCCGAATCACCGTTCGCATCGTCACTGGAGTCAGACTGATTAGCACCTGATTGTTCATCCGAAGACTCGGCGTGTTCCTCCCAGTGTTCTCCCCACGAAGAACTACTGTCACTGCCTTCATCCTCGTCTTCGCTTTCGGAGTTGGACTGCGACTGGTCTTCCGTCAGTGTGTTGCCCGCAGAGTCGTCCGGGGAGTTATTGACAGGGCGGTTGAATGCATCCGGGTTGTCTTCCACGGTTTCAGAGAGACGGTCTTGTGAATGCGATTTCAGCCGGGAATCAGGGATGGTGCTGTCATCCCGAACTATGTCCGTGATTTCGAGCGCAGCGTCACTGAGCGGCATGTCATCTAATGCGTCCGTGAGTGCAGCATCCGGGTCCGCGAAATTCACCTCGGCTTCCTGCTCGGTGTTGTCGAATTCACGGGTGTCACGAACCCGGCACAGGAACGCGCCGTTGTCCAATGCGTGTTCCTCAACTGCTTTCACCGTGAACGAATCACCCTCGCCAACGACGGTGATGAAGATGCAGGCGTTACTGACATCACGAGCATCGATTGCGCGCTTCACCTTCGCTAACCCGTCATCGTCATCCAGTTCAACCGTGAATCGGTGGAACGGGCGTGTGTCCAGTTTCTCATGCGTAACATCAACCTCGTCATCGCCGATAGTGATGTCATTGAATCCGCGCGTTGCTTCCTGATCCGATGCCGTTCGGTCGGTCGACCCCGGGTAACTGGCGACCGCGCCAGCGACTTCTTTCGTATTCGGCGTGTGATCATCGCCGAGTAGCACTGCATCGAATGCGATGTTGCTATCGGATAAGACCTCGCGGAGATCCCAACCATGACCGTCAGCAGTCACGGATAACGGATCGAATAGCCCGTGGGCAACAAGCACCGTGTTCGAGTAATCGGAGTCGGTGAAGTTGTAGCTCAGTGACTGGCGTTCAGACCGCGTTTTGTGATCGAGGCCATAGAACGAAACCCCACCCACATCAACTGGGTCGTTATCAAGCCGCGTCACTAACCCCATCGTCTGAAGGATGTCCAGCCATTCCGGGCCACTGCTTTGCCCGTCGTGATTCCCGACCACGGAGAGGAACGGAATCCCAGCTGCTTTGAGGCGCTGAAGCTGTTCAATCGCCACCATGAACGGGTCCGTTCCGGGTTGGCTATTGTGGAACAGGTCACCGCCGTGAACAACGGCATTCACGTCGTTTTCAATGGCGTACTCAATCACGTCGATGAACGCCTGTTTGAAATCGTCTTCGCGCTCTGCTTTGTGGTACTGCCGGTACCCGAGGTGTGTATCAGCAGTGTGGACCACTCGAATCATTACCAGATGATTCTTTCTACTCCGTTAAAATAGCTCGCATCAACGACAAAACACAACGCAATCCAGACGGGCTACGGAGTCAGAGTTTTCTGAATCGTTTCACCGCACGTTTGACATTCCCATTTCTCAATTCGAGCCCCATTCGCAGGGTCCGTCACACCGTTATCGTCAACAACTTCCATCCGCCCGTGACACCGTTCGCTGATACAATCCATGCAGAAACATCGCGCAGCCACAAGCAAAAGAGTGTGGGTGGCACTACAAGTCGTCTTCCGTGCAGGTACACCACCCGGGATCACACGCCCCGGTACACCCACCACTGTAGTCACTCGAAGACGCCCGAGACTTCATGTCAGGGTGTTCGTTAAGCAGTTCAATATCCTCAACATCCAGCGACTCCCCAGCTTGGAACGCTTCATATACTTCTTCCGGAGTGCTGTATTCGCCCATGCAGAGAACTGCAACACGGAACGGGAAAAACGTAGGCTTGCCTTCAGAAACCCCGGTGCGATACTCTGACGCCGTCAGCACTCACTCCAACCACACGATTCGCACGTCTTACAGCCTTCAGAGTAGTAGAGACTCAGGGCACCACAGTCCGGGCACTCGGGGGATTCGCCATTCTGAATCAGTTCACCCACATCCCCGGAGTCGTCAGTGTCAGTCTGACCCGTAGTGTCCGACTGAGATGCCGTCTCGGACTGAGTCGACGTGGACGCAGGTGCGGGCGTGTCAGAATCTTCATCCAGATACCGTTGCATCGCAACGCCGATTGCATCCGGAATGGACTGAATCTGATCGCCGTTATCCCACGCAATCTTCGGCGAGCGCGTCCCAACAAGTTCATCCGCGAGTTCGTTCGGATCAACGCCAGCGCGAAGACCCGTGGAAATCGCCTTCGCAAGCGCCTCAGTGAAGGAATTCGTGAATCCGCCACTGTTGCCGATGTTCGCGAACAGTTCGAACGGACGCCCGTTCTGGTCTTCGTTGATGGTGACGTACACCTTCCCGTACCCGGTTTCGATGCGCTTCGAAGACCCGGGCAGCGAATCGGGGCGCGGGCGCTTCTGCGCCACAGACTCAGACACGGATCCCTGCTCTTCCACCGTTTCCAGCATCGACCCGATTTCCTCGCGAAGGTGCTTCTGGACTTCATCGTGTTCCGCGAACGCGGAGATGCCGCCGAACACGTCCGTGATCTGCTCGATGAGTTGTTCCGCAGCTTCGGACTCATCCGCGAATTCCGCGTTCTGAGCGCGCGTGGTGAGAACCTGCTTCGAGCGCGTGCCGTCGCGGTAGACGGTGACGCCCTTTCCGCCGTTTTCGTAGATGTAGCGGTACACCTCGTCCATGTCCTCGACACTGGCGTCGTTCGGGAAGTTACAGGTCTTGGAAATTGCCGAGTCCACACCTTCCTGACACGCACACTGCACGCCTGCGTGCTGAATTCCGGAGAGGTCGCCGGTTGTGATGAACAACTCGCCGATTGCGTCAGGAACGGTTTCGAGGCCGTCAACGCCATCGAATTCGTTCGCTGCCATCTGCGATTCGGCTTCCTGCTTCACCGCGTCGACGTCGAGTCCGTTCTCCTTTAAGGTGCGCAGGAAGTAGTCATCGAATTCGACAAGCATCTCGTCGCCCTGCACGTCGTCAGAGACGTTCTTGTAGAATGCGACGTTGTAGATCGGTTCACATCCACCAGTTGTGTTCCCGACCATGGATGTGGTTCCGGTCGGGGCGATTGTTGTGGTGTTGTGATTCCGGATTGGGTAGCCGTCTTCCCAGTCGCTGGCGTCTTCACCCGTGTGATGCTCGAACCAGTCCGCGTACTGCGTCGGGTCAGCGTACTTGCTTTCGTCCCAGTTGTTGAACGACCCGCGTTCACCCGCCAGTTCATGGCTGGCGTCTTTGGAGTCGTGGTTGATGTGCATCATGAGTTGGCGCGCGATTTCGTTTCCTTCCTCGGTGCCGTATTTGACACCGAGTTGGATGTAGAGTTGCGCGAGGCCCATGATTCCGAGGCCAATCTTCCGGTTGTTCGCGACGGTTTCTTCGATTTTGTCAACCGGGAAATCGGACATCGTGACGACGTTCTCTAAGAACCGTGTTCCGTACTCGATGCGGTTGTTGAAGTCGTCCCAGTTGATTGCTTCTTCGAGGAATTCGGAGACAGAGTCTTCGAGGGTGGTGGCGTCACTGTCGAATGCTCGCCAGTCGTGGTTGCCGGTGGCTGCGATTGTGGAGAGGTTGATGTGCCCGAGATTGCAGGCTTCGTACTCCTGCAAGGGTTGCTCACCGCAGGGATTTGTCGCATTCATGACATGATCCCCTTCGTAGCCAGCTTCGGTGACATCAACAGGGAACGAGTGCTTCTTATTCACCCGATCAAGGTAAATGACACCCGGCTCACCATTTTCGTGAGCGCCATCAACAATCCGCTCCCAGATGAGTTCCGCCGGGATTGAAAGCTCCTCGCCGACCTCGACATGCTCGCCGAGACCATACCGCTCGTACATGTCCTTCGTTTCCTCCGTGGCGATGTGCGGTTCTTCCGTGCGCGGGTTGATGAACGTGTACGACTCCCCGTTCTGCACCGCGTCCATGAACCCATCCGTGATCCCGACACTGATGTTGAAATTCGAGAGATGCCCCTCAACGGCATTCCGGAGGTGTTCCGGAACCCGTCCCTCATCGTCAATCAGTTCACGGGCTTCCTCAAGCGCGCCCTTGAACGAATTGTGCGTGAAGTCGTCCGGATCATTCAGCCGCAGTGTGTTCGCCAGCGACACGTCCTTGTTCTTCGCGTGGATGAATTCGATCACGCCCGGGTGAGAGACACGCATCACACCCATCTGTGCGCCGCGTCGCGCACCGCCTTGCGCGATTGTTTCACACATCTGGTCGAACGTCCGCATGAACGTAATCGGGCCGGACGCAATCCCGCCGGTCGACCCGACCGTGTCACCGTAGGGGCGGAGTTTCCAGAATGCGTACCCCTGACCGCCACCGCTCTGGAAGACTTCTGCGGCTTCCTTAGCGACTTGGTGGATGTCGGAGATGTTGTCTTCCGGAGAATTAACGAAACACGCGGAGAGTTGCTGAAGTTCGTCTCCAGCGTTCATCAGCGTCGGGCTGTTCGGCATGAAACTCAGGGACTCCATTCCCTCTTGGAACGTGTCCTTCACGTCTTCAACGTGTTCGGCGACCTCGTCCGGGAGTTCCGGGACGATGGTGTCATACGCGAACTTGTTGACGTTCCCCTGAGTTAGCTCCGTTTCGACATCGGCGTCCGCATCGGTTCCGTCTCCGAAGACATCAGCGATGAGTTCATCGCGACGGGGATGGTCCGGTTTCACTTGGCCCGGTGTGACAGTGATGTCCTCAGTATAGTTGGGAGCGTACACTGCCTCGGCGAGTGCGACGTTCTTGGCGACACGGCGGAACAGTTCATCCTGCTGCTCGATGAGGTCACCGTTCTCGTCTTTGAGGAGGTACCGAGCAGGCAGAATGTTGTTGTAAGCGTTACTGGACAGACGCGCTTCGAGTGTGTCTCCTGTGGTTCGCTTCGTGGGGAGACTCACAGAGTCAGCATTGAGTTGCGTTTGGCTCATTGTATGTGATTGATGTTCGGTCGATGCCGAATCAGAAATACACGCCTGAATACGGGGTCGACCGGAGTGTCACGTCGTATGGCGGGGTGATTCATAAACCCTTTGTAGACGATACGGCACTTGAAACCCCTATAAACAGCCGTTTCAGAGAATCAGGTGTGTTGAGGATTGATGAACAATAACGCTGGGGACTTAGGCGGTATATACGTGTTTTTGTCTATTCTCTGAACACTGAATTCACAGTTCACGAACGGCGAAATCGGAATAATAACAGGTGTCGTTGAGACAGTTGTTTATATCGAATCACGGCCTTTGTGTAGACATGAACGCGGAAGATTTCCGAGAGTATCAACGCGAAATCGGTGTTGGTGAAGTTGTTATCGAAGAAGCTGTGGAGTTATTCGAGGAAGCCAACAGGAACAATTACACAACAGGGTACGCTGAGGGCGTTGTGAAAGCAGCGGTGATGTATCTTGCAGCATCGAAACACAACGAACCCCGAACAATCCGGGAATTCGCTGAAGTCGCTGATGAATCCAAATCTATTGTTGGGAAAACGATGTTCAACATCCGAACGCAACTCGGGATTGAAATTGAACCTCAAAAGCCGGAAGACTACGTTCCCCGGATTTGCGATGCAGTTGGGGCTTCAGAAGACCACAAACAAGCTGCGTTCGCCATGATCCAGAATGCACGATCTGGGGACGAGTATCTGAATGGCAGTCCAAACGCAATCGCGGGAGCAGCAGTGTATGACTGTTGCCCGGGCGCGAATCATGAGGAAGTCTGTGAAGAATCGGGGACGTTGCCTGGAACGCTTCGGAATTGGCGGAAACGAATCAATCCGGATTCTAATCTAAGTTGAAGGAGAGTCGTTGGGGAACGTGATTGTGGCTTCGTCACCAACAGAGATGCCGTATGCGTCGACGGATCCAGCTGGGAGTTCTAAAACGTGTTTTGCAACCCCGGTATAGGTATCGGAGGAGTCTGGTTGGAGGTCCGAATAGAGTTCAGTGACTTTGCCGTCACTATTGATGAACACAATATCGATTGCAAAGTCCATGTCTCGCATCACGTATCCGTGAGTCAATTGGATTGGGTGAACGAAGAGCAACCCAGTTGGAGGCTCCGTGTAGTTGGAAAGGCCAGCGATCCGCGACAACGGAGTTGCCGCAACATCACTATCCACAGTAACGTGAGGGGGCTGATCTGATTGCTGAGAAAACGAGATGCGGGCAGAGTCCGGTGTTGATCGGAGTTCTCGGTGGAAAAGCACCAGAAGGGGAAGTGCAACTATGAGTGTGGGGAGAAGCATGGTTCGCACACTGAGTTGGGCAGTGATGAGCGTAAGCATAGTTGGATTGGCATCGCTCTGGTGAAATTGGTGGCGGGGATCTACGCGGGGCTTTCGGCAGTTACTGCAAATTCTGCGAGGGCATTTCAAGCGTCAGGCGTGTAATTGTTGAGAAGTCAATCTAATCGATCCATGTCACGGTATCGTTGACGCAAAGTTTCGATGATAATCATTTTCTTTGGAACGTTTTTCTCGCGACTCTCATTATCAAGTTCCTTGTTGATTTCATCGGGTATCTCGAAGTTCATTCGCCCCATATCAGGTGAAATTAGGGGAGTGCGTTACATATGCTTTTTCAATTCTACCTGATTCATCAGATACTCAATACAATTCTCGGGGTTTTAATGCGGAAACACCCCTACACGGGAGTATGACTTCAGAAAACACGGACTCAGATTCTACTTCGACCGGGGGTGGAACGCCTGATTTCAAGAAGATTGATAAGATTGTATTCAGATACAGTCTTGATGGACTTCGCGAGGATATGAAACGATTGTATGAAGATGAGGGGCAAAGCTACCGCAACATCAAGCAATATGTCAATAAGCGGATTCTGGAAACGGAATTGGAGCGGAGGGGGCAGGATTTACTGCCGGGTGAAGTGGAGAATTATCTCCGAATTCTCAAGCGCGAAGATGATGATATTAGCCGTGGACAGGCTAATGACGCCCGAGAACGCCTGAAAGAGATGGGCATCAATGTAGGGGAATTGGAGGGCAACCTTGTGAGTCACCAGACCGTTGGCAATTATCTGAAAGAAGAACTCGATGTCGATGTGAAACAGCGCGGCGAAGCCAATATTGAGAATAGCCGGGGAACAATCACTGGGTTGGTTGGGCGACTCCAATCAGTTGCGACTCGTGAAGTTGAGAAGTTGGTGGAGAATGAGTTCGTGAATATCGGGGATTTTGATGTAATGGTGAATGTCCAAGTGCAGTGCCGGGACTGTGGGCGGTTGTACAGTGCATTAGATTTACTTCGGAATCGGAAATGCGATTGTTATGATACAGCCCCGGATCTTGAGGAGGCAGAATCAGCCCAAGAAGCCGCGTAGTGTCTTCTGAATAAAACCCGTTATTGGAGTTTCAGCGTTCCAAACCCCTGTTTACGGGCGTTTGGATACTATTAAGTTACTCTGGCAAAGATGTATAGCCACGATGTCGCAGCAAACACTCTCAGAAAACGCCACGCTCGATGTCACCAACATCGGTGGCATCCAACACACCGAAGTCAACTTCGTCCCCGGAGTCAACATCCTCAGCGGACGCAACGCAACCAACCGAACCTCACTGCAACGCGCCCTGAACGTTGCCCTCGGTGGGCGAATGGGGACCATCCACGGTGATGAAACAGAAGCATCCGTCGAACTAACACTCAACGGAGCCACATACACCCGCAACCTCCAGAAAGCAGGAAAAGGGATCAGTTACAGCGGTGACCCATACACAGAGGATAGTGAATTAGTCGATACATTCGCCAGCCTCCTCGAACACAACAAAATCCGGAGTCTCATCCGGAATCAACCGACGAACGACACCTTCGAGAGTGACTTAGAAGACGAACTGATGCACCCCGTTGATACAAGCGAGTTAGATGAGAAAAAGCGCGAGCTTCTACAGAAAAAAGGGGATCTGAAAGACGAGATTAACGAGCTTAAGAACAAGCAAGATAAACTCCCGGAACTCGAACGGGAAAAGAATCAACTCGAATCAGAGTTAGAGGAGGTAAAGGAAGAGTTTGAAGAAAAGCAGGCTGAACTGGATGAACGGGATTTCAGCAAGGAAGAAAAGAAGGAAGCGAAGCGACTGTCCGACAAGCTGGAACAGAAGAAAACGGACATCGCAGATGTGAACGAAAAGATTGAACGGAAGAAGGACTCCCGGGAGAAAACCAAAGAGGAATTAGAAGAAAAACGAGAGGCATTAGAAGAAGCGAAGGAACAGCGAGATCAGTTATCGCCTGACGGAGACATCGAAGGGCGCATCAGCGAGTTACAGAAAGAAAAAGAGCAGATCAAATCGCTCAAGCAGAAACTTGCGTCGATTCAACAGACGATTCAGAGCATCGAGGAAAATGAATCTGGGATGCGGGATCGCTTCCGCAGTGCAGAAGATGCCGAGGATTTGACTGGGCAGCTTACCGAGGGGGACTCGATTGATTGTCCGGTGTGTGGCGAACACACGACAACAGAAAGCATCGTGGATCAAAACGATGCTATTCGCTCCGAATTCGAGGAAGCGACTGAGAGAGTCTCGAAGATTGACTCTGAAATTTCGGATCTTCAAAGTAAGAAATCGGAGTTTGAAGATGCAGAAACCACCGTCTCGAACATAGAACGGTCAATTCAGAATCTGGAAACAGAGATTTCGCGGAGAGATCAGGATATTGAATCGCTTCAGGAACAGAAAACGGAGTTAAAAGACGAAAGATCGACTCTCGAAGAAAAAGTTGAGGAAACAGCTGAAGCTCGGGAGAGTGACGTTACCGATCTTACCTCGGAAGTGTCTGCACTTGAGGAACGAGTCAGAAACAAGCGAAAGGACTTGGAAAAGACGGAATCGGAGATTGAGAAATTAGAAGCGAAAGACGGTGATATTGATGACTTAGAAGCGGAACGAGAAGAAGTGTCGGACAAGCTGTCTGAGATACAGCACCTGCTCCACGACAAACAGAAAGAGTTCGCAGATCGGTTCAACGAGACAATTCAGGAAGTCATCGATGTGCTTGGATACGACAACCTCGAAAAAATCGAAGTTACGCCGTTAGGAGAGAAACGCGGAAAACCGGAAGCATTCGATGAATTCAAGATGGAAGTCGTTCGGGAAATCAATGGGACAGTAAGCAAAGATCAGGACCTCGGGCGTCTCAGTGAAAGCGAACGCGAGGTTGTCGGCCTCATCACGGCACTCACGGGGTACCTCGTGCATGACGTGAACGAGGACGTTCCGATGCTGCTGATTGACTCCATGGAAGCCATCGATTCGGGGCGAATCGCTACGTTCATCGAGGAATTCGAGGGCGTTGCCGACTACACAGTCGTTGCCCTGCTCCCCGATGCAGACGAGACTGTGAATCCGGATTACCACCGGATCGACGCAGAAGACGAAATCGCAGGGTCACTCGCGGCGTAGACCCGTACACCCACTTTTCGGCGTTACGTTGGGGCGTCAACGCGGTGAAGCGTATCACCGCGTTCTTCTAAACACACCACACGGTCAATCGCGTACATTTCGATGAGCGTCTTCATGTCGACCGTGATTGACGTGTACCCATCCGGTTTCTCAATTTCAGTGACTTCCTCGGCATCCTCACCGATGCAGAATCCCTCAACCGTAGCTGCCCACGAATTCATCTGGAGATATGTGTCTCCCCAATCAAACAGATTCCCAGTGTACACAACATCGCCCGTGTCGAGATCAAGAACCCAGTCACTACTGAACTGTCGAACCATTTGCTTCGATAAACCAGCGTCCCCGGCAAAACCCTGCTGCGTTTACCGACCAAAACGGAGAGTCGCCACGAAGTCACTCCAAGTAGAATTCGAAGCGAGCGCCGCCTTCATCTACATTATGTTCAGCTGAAACACGCCATCCGTGTGCATCCGCGATTTGCGTGATGATTGTGAGGCCAAACCCATTCGAATCCGTGGACGACGGCGCATCAAGCACCGTTTCAAGATCCGCATCGTCACTGAACCCAGTTCCAGTGTCTTCAATATAAATTCCGTCAGAATCGGGGAGCATCCCAATCCGAACCGTGATTTCATCATCGGCAGTCCGGCCATGTTCTAAGCTGTTACAGAACGCTTCCCGGAGAAGGTCTTTGAGAGCAGGACGGGACGCTCGAAGGGAGAGATTCGGTTCAACAGATAACTCCGCATTCTCGGTGTTGAGGCCCGCCCAGACATCATCCGCGAGACTTCGCAGGTCAACAGAGACGAGATCGTCGCCAATCTGGGCGTTCGACACTAAGGTGAGGAGATTCGAGATGGTTTCCGTTGCTACGTTAGATTTTGAGGCGGCATCATCGAGTAGGACTTGAATGTCTTCAAGATCAGTTGCAAGTTCATCCGGGAGAGAGGATTGCTCCGTGTCTGTCTCAACAGAATCGAGTACCGTATCCAGTGACGTTGTTGCCTCTTGCAGATACTGATTGATGAGTTGGATCGACGTCGATACATCATCGCCTAACGCAACTTCCAGTTCCTCAATCAGTGACTCATGGCGTAGTTCTTGAATTCCGTACTCTCGGTTTTTCGCACCGCGTTCCTGTAATTCGAGGAGATTCTCGATTCGACTTGCAACAATATCGGGGCGAGAGGCAATATGCGTTCGAAGAACAACGTCAGACGCCGCCTCTACATCATCCTCAGACAAATCATCCCCAAGGCGGTTGATCTGTGAAACAAGGACAACAGGCAATTCAGGGGCGATGCTGTGGAGTTGATCAAGGAACCGATTAGACCCAAACTCGGTGACTGGAGTTTCCAGAAACACACAGTCCACACGGTCATCATCGACCGCCTCAAGCACGGTATCCGGTTCAATCGCAGTTGTTATCGAGAACTCGGGGAGAGACTCCGTGAGGGATTCAGAGACAGTGGTGACTGAATCCTCAGAATGGCCAGCGTAAAGCACGCGGGTAGCAGTAGGCATACTTGGAGCGAGACACCAACGGGGGAAAACCATTACGCGATTGCCGAGACGGCGAAAACAGGCGATTCACTCGGATGCTGAAACGAGATTCGCGCCTTCAGCTCTCTCGCGGAAG
>Ga0306877_1000354_pt1 | contig 16095 bp, 13 predicted proteins | sample AntDeeMetagenom2_FD_190419 | JGI IMG/M metagenome (GOLD analysis project Ga0306877, IMG submission 190419) | Saline lake microbial communities from Deep lake, Antarctica - Metagenome #2 (v2) (version 2) | ecosystem: Environmental > Aquatic > Non-marine Saline and Alkaline > Saline | place... | reverse complement strand
ATCCTTTAACAGATTATCACGATCTAGAGTGGATAATAATAGTATTTCCTCTTTTAAATTATCTATGTTCATAATCTAAATATACATATAATAGCTGTATTAAACTAGAGCCTTTTCAATCAATCAAAAAATATGTACTGAGCTGCCTCAAAGTATAATTCGATTTATTTACACGGTATTATGAATTGAATATTAGTCTAAAATTTTGAATTCTGAGCGCCGATTTTCTTCGTGTTCTTCGTCACTACATCCAGAGGTACAATCGTTTATAAGCAAGCTTTCCCCCTTACCTTCAAAGGATAATCTTTCAGGATCAACTCCGTTTTTAGTTAAGTAGTCTACTGTACTTCCAGCTCTGTCCTGAGATAATTTCATGTTGTAAGCTTCTGAACCTCTTTCATCGGTATGACTAACCACCTGAATGTTTATATCTTTATTTTCTTTAAGAATTTCAATTAACTTATCCAATTCAAAAGCAGCTTCTGGCTTGATGTCAGCTTTGTTATAATCAAAAAAGATGCGTTCTTGAAGAATTAAAATCTCAGTTTCGGTAGATGTCATCTCTGGTAATAAAGCGACTTTCATTACCATTTGTAGCTGAGGAACTTCAAATGAGTTGGATTGACTCTCATAGCCTTCAGCATTCACTTGCAAATCAAATTTCTTTCTAGTTGGTAAAAAGTTGTTGCTATTACCACTAGCATCCGTTCTACTTCTAGAATATTCATTTTGGATAGTATCGTAGAAAATAAGTTGAGCATATTGGATATGAACTTCAGTACGAGCATCTACAACTTCAACCAATACAGAAGTCTGTTCTAGTGGGCTTACCAATTTAGCTTGGTATATATTGTCGGTTCGTTTTTGTTTTTTAGTACTAGTTCTATTGGAAGATACAAAGCCTAATTCTACGTTGCCATTAAAAGTAAACGCAAAATCATCGGCATTACTATTTAATGGGAGACCTAAGTTTTGAGGAGGTGTAAAGTCTCCAGAATCTACTTTAGAATAAAAAACATCCAGACCCCCAAGACCTAAATGTCCATCACTAGAAAAATACAGCATGCCTTCTTCATCGATAAATGGAAAGTTTTCTCTCCCCTCTGTATTAAGCGTGGGCCCTAAGTTTTGTGGAGATCCATAAGTTCCATCGGCATTGATATTCACAACATAGAGGTCTGAAGATCCGTAACCTCCGGCTCTATCACTTGAAAAGTAAAGCTGACTCCCATCTGGACTTAACGCTGGATTTGAATTAGAAAATGAAAGATCATTAAAAGGCAAGTCTTGAATATCTTGGAACATACCGTTAACACGTGTTGCTTTATAAATTTTAAGGTGGTTCACTCCATCGTCATCTTTTCTATACTTTTCGTCTAAGAAGTCGTTTCTAGTAAAATATAAGGTCGATCTGTCCTCAGCAATAGCTACAGAGCCTTCATGGTATTTGGTATTGATATCTCCTGTGATTTCAATTGGATTTTTAAAGGTCCCCGCAACATTTTCAGCCATAAAAATATCTAAAGAAGGTTCGTTATCCCATCCATAAGTTTTGCGAGATTCGTTCCTTGCGGAAACGAAATAAAGCTTTCCATCAAACTCGTAGGCTCCAAAATCTGAGAAATCCGAGTTTAAGCTGAGTTTATTCAATTCAAATCTTGGGGTCATCGATTGTAAATCCATCAGGTAATCTGGATTTTCTAGAAAGGCCTTTGCTCTTTGATCTAATGGTGCCTTATCGGCAAAATCGAGCATAGCTTTTTTGAAATCATCATACTCTTCGTTAATCAAAAGAGTTTGAGCGTAATTAAAGTAATCTATAGCTTCTGGATTCCGATTACTTCTTAGATAACGCTTAAATAACTGCTCAGACGCTTCGAAGTTGGAAGTCTTCATATTTGCTATCGCCAATTGTTTATAAACGTAGGCATTTGCTTTTCCCTTTTGAATTAATTTTTCGTAAGTCTCAATCGCATCGACATAGGCAAAGCGTTCGAAGTATTTATCTGCTTTTTTAGTATCGCTATTCTGGGACCAAAGGGTGGTTGACGCCAAGCAACAAAAAATACTCAGTATATATAGGTTTTTCATAATCATGTAGATTTCAGTTTAAAAATAACGAGGAGAAACGTAAGCTTTCTTATTGAAGAAAATATCGAAAATAATGAAAGCCTCGTAAGAAGGTTCTCCTAGGCTTGAAGTAGTAGCATCATAAGCAACCCCAACTTGTATCCAGTCTGTAGCTCTTACACTAGCTAAAGCACTAATGGCATCTTCATATCTGTAGGAAGCCCCTACTTCAAACTTATCGTAGAATAAGAAATTGGCATTCACATCAAAAGAGACTGCTGAACTCAATTCAGATTTCACTAAAGTAGAAGGTTTGAATTTGATAAAATCGTTGATGTCAAACACATAACCTGCTGTCACGAAATAGTGTTGTCTTTCTGAACCAAATTCTCTTCCACCAACTTCTAGAGGAGTAGAACTCAAGAAATTTGGCACGGAAAGCCCTACATAAAATTTATCTGTGTAATATAAAACTCCTGCACCCAAATTAGGATAGATTTCGCTAAGATCCTTTTGAAAAGCAGGATCTAATTCATCTTGAAAATATAAATCTGTAAATTTACTATTTTGTAGTGTTGCTCCTGCTTTTATGCCAAAAGCCAATTTGCTATTTTGTCCAACATCGATGGTATAGGACATGTCTACGTAAAGATTGGTTTCATCTACAGGTCCTATCTGATCACTAATGGCGGACAATCCAAGACCAAGACCATTTTCTAAAGGGGTATGTGCATTAAAGGTAAATGTTTGGGGAGCACCTTCAATCCCTGACCACTGCTCTCTGTACAAAGCACCAATGGAAAGGTTTTCTTTGGAGCCAGCGTAAGCTGGGTTAATGACATTCATATTATACATGTATTGCGTGTACTGAGGATCTTGCTGCGCTGTAACAGTAGAAATAACAGACAAACACAAAATGGCGAAAAGAGGTATATATATATTTTTCATAGATAGGGTTTTCTTCAACTAAGCTTTTAGACTTATTTTTCTACATTAATGTATAGGACTCCGTTCTTATTCAAACCATATTCGGCATCTTCGGTTTCGAAAGTAATCTCATAAAAATAAGCCCCAGTCACCAAGCTATTTCCATTGTCGGAATTTCCAATAAATTCATCTCTATAATTGTCTTTTTCGTAAATATTACGACCATTTCTATCGAAAATTTCCAAAGTGGCAATGCCTGTTCGGTCTGCAAGACAAGACAGATCAAAATTATCATTACGCCCGTCTTCATTTGGAGAAATTCCCTCAGAAATTTTACATTCATTTTGATTGGCATTAAATTCATCTGAATCCTCTGAGCTACACGAAGAAGCTAAAATTAAGCAAGAGAAAATAATAAGGCAGATTTTGAAGTTCATAAAAGTTTGATTATTTACAATAAACGAATTAAGGAAATTTTTAGTATTTAAAGGCTGAATTTAATCAATAAAGTTAAAATAAAAATTTACCCCCATTTCTTTAAATTTCCAATATCTTAAAGTGATAAGTGAACTGAAGTATTTTTCATAATTTTGTTTAATAAAATAAACTATGCTAGACGCTCACGATACAACTTATGAAACAACTGTCCTTATTGGAATTGTTAATCAGTTTCAAGATGAAGAAAAATCCAAGGAATATCTAGATGAATTAGAATTCCTTACTTATACAGCCGGTGGAGAAGTTCTGAAACGTTTTCAACAAAAATTGGAGGTTCCAAATCCTAAAACTTTTATAGGAAAAGGAAAACTAGAACAAGTAAGAGATTATGTGGAAGAACATCAGATAGGTACTGCTATTTTTGATGACGAATTATCCCCAGGTCAACAGAGAAGTATTGAAAAAGTACTCAAATGCAAAGTAGTCGATAGAACCTACCTTATTCTCGATATTTTCGCTCAACGCGCAAAAACAAGTAACGCAAGCACTCAAGTAGAACTCGCACAGTACGAGTATTTATTACCAAGGCTAGCTGGCCTTTGGACTCACTTGGAGAGACAACAAGGTGGTATTGGTATGAGAGGTCCTGGTGAAACTGAAATTGAAACCGATAGACGTATTGTAAGAGATAAAATCACCTTGCTTAAAAAAAGGCTTAAAACCATAGACAAACAGATGGCTGTTCAACGTGGAAACAGAGGGAGCCTCGTAAGAGTAGCTCTTGTAGGCTATACCAATGTTGGTAAATCTACGCTGATGAATGTGATAAGCAAAAGTGAAGTTTTTGCAGAAAACAAATTATTCGCTACCCTAGACACCACAGTGAGAAAAGTAGTGATCCGTAATCTTCCCTTTTTACTCACCGATACAGTAGGTTTTATAAGAAAGTTACCCACTCAACTTGTGGAGTCGTTCAAATCGACTTTGGATGAAGTTAGGGAAGCCGACTTGCTTTTACACGTAGTCGATATCTCTCATGAAAATTTTGAAGATCACATCGAATCAGTCAACGGTATTTTAGACACTATCAATGCTAAAGATAAGCCTTGTATCATGGTTTTTAATAAGATTGATAATTACGAGCCTGAAATTATTGAAGAAGATGATTTGATGGTTGAAAAATCCTATCAACATTACACTCTCGAGGAGTGGAAAAAAACATGGATGCAGCGGGAAGGAGATAATGTTTTGTTTATCTCAGCAACAGAGAAAGAAAATATCGAAGAATTTAGAAAAAAAGTCTACGAAGCCGCTAGAAAGATACATATCAAGCGTTTTCCATATAATAACTTCTTATATCCAGAATACGAAGCTGATATTGAAAATTAAGAGTTGGAGGAATAAAACCAGCCCTTAATTTTCAAAAAAGGGCTTAAGCTGTTTGAGCTGTTTCAATTCCTTTAGTTTTTCGATATTAATAGGTTTTTCTACAAAATCGATGACTACTGGATAGGTTTCAGATCTTTCTTTATCGGAAAGATCTATAGAAGAGGTAACCACCAAAACATGACAGTATTTGGTTAACCCAATTGTGCTGAGTTCATCCATGAATTGCCAGCCATTAAGGTCTGGCATATTTATGTCTAGAAAAATCAAAAATTTTATATCTTCATTATTGTTTTTTGAAATATAATCTAAAGTCTCATATCCATTTAAAAATGACTTAGGATCACTGGAAAAATTTGCATGACCCATCATTTTCTCGTAGATAAAAAGAACCATTTTGTCGTCATCCACATTTAGAACTTGTAATTTCATGCTTTTATTTTGTTAAATGTAAAGTAAGGTAATAATGAATTAAAGATTTTTTGGCTCATAAGTTTTGTTTGGGAAGATTAAAACTGAACGTGCTGCCATTTCCGTGTTCAGAAGTTACCCAGATGTCACCTCCTAAATTTAAGATGGTTTTTTTACAGACCGCTAACCCCATCCCTACTCCATCATCGCTTTGAGAATCTTCTTTGTAAAAAGGTTTAAAGATTTTATCCAAGTTGGATTCTTTTATGCCCAAACCATTATCAGAAATATGAATAACCCACCGATCAGACTCATTCTTGATTTTAATTTTAATGACTAAAGGTTTTACTTTAGATCTGTATTTTATAGCATTACCTATTAAGTTCCGTAAAACTAATGAAAATGTGGATTTAGAAGTATAAATTTTAGGAAGTTTAGAATAGGTTATGGCAATACTATTAGATTTGATAATTGGTAAATTAAGATCTACAATATTTTTAATAATTGGTTCCACATCTACACGCTCAATGGTATTTTTTTGTGAAGTCAATTTGGCAAAAGCAAGTATCTCATAGATAAGCCCCGTCATTTTATAGGTGCTTTGTGTAGCGTAGTTGATGTATCTTACAGCCTCTTCACCAAGGCTTGTTCCCGTATCATTTTGTAATAATTCCAAGAACCCTTGAATGTTATCTAATGGGTTTTTAAGATCATGGGCTATAGAATAAGCGATTTCTTCAGTTTGGGTCTTTTGAACTTCTAGCTGAGAATACACTTTTTCTAACTCTAAAGATTTTTTACGAGACTCAAAGAGGCGTTCTACGAGTTTTGCAAGAGATTTGAGGGCTTTTAATTGTGATGTAGACAAAACTTTAGGCTTGTGATCAAGAATGCAGAGGGTACCCAAGGCATAGCCTTCCTTGCTCATAAGAGGAATGCCCGCATAAAAAGCGATTTTTGGATCTTCTGTAACCAAAGGGTTTTCTTTAAATCTTTCATCTAAAGTAACATCATTAACAATAAGTGATCTTTTTGGAGTATTAATAGCATGTGCACAGAAGGATATATCTCTTGAGGTTTCCTTCAAATCTAATCCTTGACTAGATTTAAAAACTTGCTTCTTGGAATCGATTAATGTAACAAATGAAATTGAAGTACCACAGATATCTGAGGCTAGTTTTGTAATCAAATCATAATCTTCATCTGGAAGATCGTCTAGTAATTGGTGGCTTTGTAAATTTTTTAAGCGTTCTACTTCATTGTCTGGAATCTGTGGCTTCTTCATATTAATGTGACTTTTAACAAATATTTCGTTGAATTTACCTCTTCATCACCTTTTAAATTGAATCTAATTTTTCAAAATTAGGCATATTTTCTAAAGAATAGGCAATAAAAGACATTTTTCAAGAGCCTTGTTTTACAAAAAAAACAGCTCAAAAATTTGAGGTATGATTTTGGTTTTATAATTTTTTATATCAAACATATCTTGCAAGCACTCTTAAGGCTTTTCCTCGGTTATCTCTAATGGTAGTTTCTCTATCCAAAAGACAAAGATGATCCTCATCACTTTTCAAAAGATGGTAAGATTCCTTCCAATGATACACGGTTCTATTTTTAAATGACGTTTCAAAAGAAATTTGAATCCTTTCTCTTTCTTCTGGATAAATCTTACTGACCCACATTTGTTCACTATTCGTAAACTCTTTGAGATTATACCCAAAAAGCTCTTTAAGTCCCGAACTCCATACTGTAGAATTACTTTGAATATCAGGATACCAGAAAGCATTGGCAACACTTTCTAAGAGAATTTTAAAATTTTCAATTTATGTTGTTAGATCTTCAACCATTGCCTTCTTGTCTGTTGTGTCTTTAAAATATATTGAAAGTATCTTTTTAGAGGGATAAGCACTCACCTAAGACCATTTCTGTGAATTTTCAAAATAGGTTTCAAAATGAATATTTTCTTGTTTCTTCATAGATTCTCTATATTTTATATCACCTGCATTTCCTCTAAAATCATCAAAACCCTTCCATAAATGTTTTCCTAAAATTTCTGATTTATGCAGAAATAAAATCTCTTTGCCGCTTTTATTCCAATATTTAACGATCCATTGTTCATCAACCACTAAAAAACTGGAAATAATGTTATCTAAAATCTGAGTCTTTTCCTGAGGGAGTTTCTTCTCTTGTAATTCAGACTCCTAGTAAGCATGTATATTTTGTAAAGATCCAAACAACTTGACTAAAATGTTATTCTTAAATTTCTGTTCTACAATAATTCGAAACCAATTCTTTGCACCATCAGCAAGGTTAATCTGAGTCTCAAACTCCTCAATTTTTTTCGTTTCATTTTTTGAAGACCCTAATTTGGTTAGGTCTTGCTTCAAATTTAACAGTGAATTCATTTCAAATATATCGCCGATAAAACTATCTTTTAGACCAAGCAAGTCCTTTGCATTTTCACTTAAATACGTTTTATTGTTTTCCAAGTCAATTTCCCAAGTTCCCATTTTAGTGAGTACATTAGTTTTTTCAAGTAACTCTCCTTGTCTTACTTTGCCTGTAATATCTCTACCAATACAAAAAACATCATCTCTTTCTTCCAAGCGAAACAAAGTCCAAGAGACGTAAAAGGTGTTGTTATTTTTAGAATTTAAGCGTATTTCTGTATACTGTTTTCCTGGCAATTGAACAGCTGCAGAAAGGATCTCTAAAGCTTCGTTTTGATCTTCACTGTGGATAAGCTCTAAAAAAGGCATTGACAAAAACTCATCTTCACTGTAGCCAAGTAGCTCGGTTGCGCGTTTATTTACTTTTTTTAAGTACCCATCTTTTCCAGCGACAGCCATAAAATCTGGGGTGTTTTCAAAAAAACTAGTTAATTCATTTTCGGATTGTTTTCTAGAAATTTCATAAGCTAATTGTATAGAAAAATTATCAAAAATAGAGCGAAGGCTCTGTTCTCGCGAATAAGCATGTGTAAAGCCTAAGAGCACTACTCCCAAAATGGACCCATGAGACTGAATTGGGAAAGCATAACTCAGTTTAATGGCTATGCCATCTTCCAAATGTTTATTTTCTTGATGAACAGTCAGAAGAGGTTGATTGGTTTTAAATATTTTCTTTACGATGCTTTTATAAAATATACTAGTGCCAGCACTTTCCAAATCGACCTCTTTTCCTCCCTTAAACTCTACCGATTTAGTTGTTTTTTTTGAGTGAGGATCGCAAAGCCAAATCTCATTGACATAAGACCCTAATTGATTTTCAATCTCTTTCAGGACCTTTACCAATAAAGGATCTAAAGACATGTTTTCTGTAAAAATTTTATGAGCCTGTGTGAGAAGCTGATGCTTTATTATACTGTTCTTTAGGTCATTAATATCTCTATTTATCACCACCCAGTGTGTGTACCAACCTTGATCATCCATGATGGGGGTAATGGATAAATTATTCCAAAACTCTAGGTCTTGTTTTGTAAAATTTAAAAGATCAATGTCTACTGAATCCCAATTTTTCAGTTTTTTGTTTAAATCTGTAAATTCTACTTTGTTTTTATCAGTCACATAAAATTCGAATGGAGTTTTCCCTATGATATCAGGGCTATCACAACCAAATAACTTCTGGAAACTTGAATTGGCATAAATAATTTCTGAGTCTAAAAAATTATCATTGTGAACTTTAGCCATCAAAATGGAGTCTTTTGCTCCTGCAACCAATTTTTCTAAAAGATCCAAATGGTCTTCTCGCTTTACTGCTTTAGTAATATCTTGTAAAGCTCCAACAAGCCGAATAGCCTTTCCTTCATCGTTTCTGATGATGATTGCGTTTTGTCTTACATTAGCATAGGACCCATCCTTTTTCAAAAATCTATAGTCGAACGTACATTTCTTTAAATTTTTATCCTCTTTCGCTAGTTTTAAGCTATTTAAAAAGGGGTGAAGGTCATTAGGATGGATTTTAGATTCCCAGAAAGACTTTGAAACTATATTGCCTCGTCTTTTGTAACCAAAAAGGCGCTCATATCCTTTTCCCCAATGCAATTTATCACTTTTTAAATCCCACTCCCATACAGCATCCGAAGTGGCTTGAGAAGCAATGTCAAACCTGCTTTCTGCTTGCTCTAATTCTTCCTTAATATAGTAGCTTTCAGTCACGTCTTTTACGGTAGAAATCATAAGATTTTGATCATACAAAGGGATGTTTTTAACATCAACGATTTTTACCCCTTTTGATCTTGTAGTGATTTTTAAATTTTGCCACTGCATCTTTTCAGGATTTCGAGAAGCGATATCACCTAAAACTCTTTCTGAAATTTTTTTCCTATAGTTAACTTCTGGATAAGCTTTTTCAAAAAATTCTGTTACATTTTTAAAATCATCAATTTTCCAACCATAGATGTCTTCAAACTTTTTGTTGACGTAGATCATCACATTATCGTCTATTTTATTGATAGCAATGCCTAGGGGAAGAGATTCAAAAATTCTTTTAAAGAGAGTGAAATCTAAAGTTTTATTATTGTCATTAAAACGAAATTTCTTTTTATAGCTTTGAGTGACCGTCGCAAATAAATATGGAATCCCACTAATCTCGATTCGTTTGCATTCAAAACAAAAATCTTTATGGTTAAAATTTACATCAAACTCTGCTTTTGATGCTGATTTTTCGGAAATTGACTTTAATTGAGATTCAATAAATTTTAAAGATTTACTATCGATTCGCAATGTTTGTGTTAAAAATAATGGCAAGTCGACCAACTCATCTTTTATTTCTAAACAATCAAAGAGCTTTTTAAATTTTTGGTTACACCCTTCTACTTTGGAATCTTTCTCAGAATATCGAATTAGGAGTGCAGGTGATTCAAAATAATCCAATATCTGCTTTAATTCTTTAAACTTTGTTGGCATATATTCGTGTTATTAGTTAAGCGTGTCCTCTGCAATAATATAAAAATTAAGGCAAAAATATTGAGTATTTTAAATGTAAATATCATTATAATTACATAAAGAGATAGTATATGTAAATAGCTCAAAATATGTTAAAAAAGCGTTTTGGAAAAATTTTGGATGGAAGTCAGATAATCTAATTAAATTTACTTAAAATTTCTATCCTTGCTTAAGATTACATTGCTAACGATAAAAATTATACACTTACAAAGCTATTAGTTTTCTCTAGGAAGTGAGGTCCCTTAGGAAAAATTTGGGCTGAACAATTGTTAAGATTGAAAACAAAGAGGCCAAGGCCAATCTAAAAGCTCTCAATTCCACAGAAAATTTACTTCCCAATAAAGGGGGAATTAAATTTTGTAAGACTGTTGACCTTTTTTAATTAAATTCAAAATATCTATTCCTATTTTTGATTATCTATTTTGGCCATTAAAACGCCTGATAGAATTTGACTTAATATCAACATTGAAGTACTCATTAAACTTATGATCTTATGAAAAATTATCTTTTATTACTTGTTAGTATATTACTTATCGCTTGTCACGATAACCCAAGGCTTAGCAAAGAAAAAAATGCCCCTACACCCCAAAAATTTGGCATTGTTATCCATGGTGGCGCTGGTGTGATCAAAAAAGAGTATATGACAGACTCTTTGCAAAAGGCTTACGAGAACAAATTAAAAGAAGCTATAGAGATGGGACATACCATTCTGTCTGAAGGGGGTACTGCTTTAGAAGCAGTCCAAAGAACCATAAATATCATGGAAGATTCTCCTCTATTCAACTCTGGAAAAGGAGCCGTATTGAATGCAGATGGTATTGCAGAATTAGATGCCTCGATAATGGATGGAAAAACCAGAAATGCAGGTGCTATTTCTGGTGTACAACACATAAAGAACCCCATTAACCTAGCTTTTAAGGTCATGGAAGAATCAGATCATGTGATGCTAAGCGCCTCTGGTGCTGAAGATTTTGCTAAGCTAAATGGACTAGAATTTATAGAGAACTCCTATTTTATAACAGACCGTAGAAAAAAAGCACTAAAAGCTTCCAAAGCAAAAGAAAAAGGGATCTCTGATGGTGATACGTTTTTCTTGAGCAATGAAAAATTTGGGACTGTCGGCTGTGCTGCTTTAGACCAAGAAGGCAACTTAGCTGCAGGTACCTCTACAGGAGGGATGACCAACAAGAAATATGGAAGAATTGGAGACTCGCCTATCATAGGTGCTGGTACTTATGCCAATAATAAAACCTGTGCAATTTCTGCAACAGGTCATGGCGAATACTTTATCAGAGGGGTAGTTGCTTACGATATTGCCGCCCTTATGGAATACCAAGGCATCAGTCTAGAGCAAGCAGCAAAACGAGTAATCCAAAAGAAACTTACCGATATGGGTGGGACAGGTGGCATCATAGGTATTGACAACAAAGGAAACATGGTCATGGAATTCAATACTCCAGGAATGTTTAGAGCTTCTAAAACCATGAAAGGTGAAACCATTATTAAGATGTACGAGGATTAACCTCAGCCTTTGATTTCTAGTTGTTTTTTGGCGACATCAACATGTGTAGTGGGCTTTTGACAGGTTTTGTTTTCACAGACATATAGTACAGTTTCCAAAGGATCTAGAGGTGTCTTTCCTTTTAAAAGAGCCAAATTTTCTTCATGTCCACCCAAGAAAATAGCATTTTGACAGAAGCTATGCTGAAATTCTAATGCCCTTACTTTAGCCTCTTTCCCCATAATCGCTACTTCATAGAAAGGATGAGAAAACCACCCGGATAGAATTTGCCAATTGGCGTAGTAAGGGCCCGATTTATGAAGTTTTGATTTGACTTGATTCCACATTTTCTCTGATGCTTTTGTATATGTCGACTCATTGAAAAAGCGCCCCATCAAAAACAAGGATTTAGCTAGAGACGAGTTGGAAGCAGGAATCACATTATCATTAATTTCAAAGGTTTTTGAAATGAGCTGCTCTCCTTTGGTCGATGAATAATAAAACAGTCCTGTTGAAGAGTCCAAAAAGTCTTCTAGACAGCTATTCACCAAATCTTTCGCTGTATTTAAATAGTGGATATTAAAATTCACTTGGTATAATTTAATAAGCGCTTCCACCAAAAAAGCATAGTCGTCCAAAAAACCAAGTATAAATTTGGAGTCTGAACTTTTGGTTCGTAATAATTTTCCATTTTCAGTAACCATAGACGCTAATAAAAACTGCGCATTCTTTTCTGCTAAGTCTAAATATTCAGGTTCTTTTAAAGCTGTATAAGCGTCCACCAAGCCAATGATCATCATCGCATTCCATGAAGTGATGATTTTATGATCCAATGGAGGATGCGGCCTCTCCCAACGAATTTGAAATAATTTGTGCCTCAATTCATTTAGATCACTTTTAAATTTTTCGGGGTCTAGATCTTTAGCCTTTGCATAAGAGTCTGGTGTTTGTAGGCTAAACAAAATATTCCTGGGTGATTCCCAGTTACCTCGCTGAGTTACATTATAAAAGCTTTGAGCTAGGTTTAATTCTTCTTCGGTTAACACCTCAGAAAGTTCTTTATAAGACCACACATAATACTTTCCTTCTTCCCCTTCACTATCGGCATCTAAAGAAGCGTAAAACCCATAATCCTTGCTCATGAGCTCTTTGTTCACAAAATTGATCGTATCTGAAATCACTTGTTTGTATATGGGCTTGGGCGCCAACTTCTGAGTGTTCGCGTATAAACTAATCGACAAAGCGTTATCGTAAAGCATTTTTTCAAAATGTGGTGCAAACCATTCAGCATCCACAGAATATCTTGAAAATCCACCACCAATTTGATCATAAATGCCTCCAAGAGCCATTTCATCTAGTGTTTTTGTAACCATCTCTAGAACCGAGTGATCTTTGGTAATATTATAATATTGGAGTAAAAACTGCCAAGAATTAGCCATTGGAAATTTAGGCGCCCCCTTAAAACCCCCGCGATCTCTATCTACTGTTTTTTGCCAGTTGACCATTAGATCTTGATACTCTGTTTTAGAAAACTGAACGTTTACGTCCTCTACTGGACTTAATTCTTGAGCTAAGTGTATACCGTCTGTCACCTTTTCTGCAGTGTCTAGAAGAGATCTATAATCTCGAGAATAAGCTTTGGCTATATTTGACAACGCTTTTTTCCAATTTTCTTTAGGAAAGTAAGTGGCTGCATAAAAAGGTCTACCGTCTGGTAAGGCAAATGCATTAAGTGGCCAACCTCCACAACCTGTTAGCATCTGAGCGGCCCCCATATAAATATGATCGATATCTGGGCGCTCTTCTCTATCGATTTTTATACAGACGAAATGCCTATTCATGAGCTCTGCTACTTCGTTGTCCTCAAAAGATTCATGAGCCATCACATGACACCAATGGCAAGCGGCATAGCCCACACTAATCAAAATAGGCTTATTTTCTTGCTTTGCACGCTCCAAAACTTTAGGACTCCATTCTTCCCAATGCACAGGATTCTCTGCATGTTGCAATAGATAAGGACTTGAAGCAAATTGAAGATCGTTTTTGAATCCAGACATAGAGTACTTTTTCATCAAAATTACATTTTCTTACCGCCTTCTGAATGTTAAACAGTCTTAAAACTCATGATTTTAAAATTTAACCTAGTTGAGTTATGTTTTCTCAAGAGGCTTTATAAAATTGGAAAGCGTTTTAATATTCTGTATTTTCAGCCTAAATTAATAAACCCATGATCAATAAAACTGTAAATAATGTTACCAAAGCTTTAGAGGGCGTTCACGATGGAATGACCTTTATGCTTGGGGGCTTTGGCCTTAGTGGTATTCCCGAAAATTGCATACAAGAACTTGTGAAACGCAATGTGAAAGAGGTGACTTGCATTTCAAACAATGCCGGTGTTGACGATTTTGGATTAGGGCTACTTCTGAAGAAAAAACAAATCAAAAAAATGATCTCTTCCTATGTAGGGGAAAATGCTGAATTTGAAAGACAAATGCTGAACGGAGAATTGGAAGTAGATTTAATTCCTCAAGGCACCTTAGCAGAGCGATGTAGAGCTGCTCAAAATGGTATTCCTGCCTTTTATACCCCTGCGGGATATGGTACTGAAGTAGCTATAGGAAAGGAAGTTAGAGATTTTGATGGGAAACCTCATGTCATGGAAGAGGCTTTCAAAGCTGACTTTGCGTTCGTAAAAGCATGGAAAGGAGATGAAGCTGGTAATCTCATCTTTAAAGGGACAGCCAGAAACTTTAACCCGTTGATGTGTGGCGCTGCAAAAGTTACTGTTGTGGAAGTGGAAGAACTTGTAAAACCGGGAGAACTCGATCCTAATTTCATCCATATTCCAGGTATTTTTGTGCAGCGTATTTTCCAAGGAGAAAAATATGAAAAGCGAATTGAACAAAGAACCACACAATCTTAAAAACGAACTTTTGAAACCAAACACTTATGTTAGATAAAAATGGAATTGCAAAACGGATTGCCCAAGAAGTCCAAGATGGCTTTTACGTAAATCTGGGCATTGGCATACCTACTCTCGTGGCCAATTATGTGAGAGACGATATTGAGTTAGAATTCCAAAGTGAGAATGGAATTTTGGGAATGGGGCCTTTCCCGAGAGAAGAAGATGTAGATGCAGATCTCATCAATGCTGGAAAGCAGACAATCACAGCACTACCCAGCGCTAGTTTTTTCGACTCAGCTCTCAGCTTTGGGATGATACGCGGTCAACATGTTGACTTAACCATTTTAGGGGCGATGGAAGTCTCTCAAAATGGAAATATCGCCAATTGGAAAATCCCAGGTAAGATGGTGAAAGGAATGGGCGGCGCTATGGATCTTGTAGGCTCTGCAAAAAAAATAATTGTAGCCATGATGCACACTAATAAAGCGGGTGACTCTAAGCTCTTAAGGACCTGTTCTTTACCTTTAACAGGAGTTGAATGCGTTACTAAGATAGTGACTAACATGGCTGTACTTGACATTATAGATAAAAAATTCAGACTTTTGGAAAGAGCTCCAGGGGTAAGTGTAGAGTCTATTCAAAAGGCAACTGAAGGAGAATTAATCATAGAAGGAGATATTCCTGAGATGAAATTATAAACTATTCATTTCATAAAAATTAAAAAGCGCCAACCTTGAGATTAGCGCTTTTTTTTTGTAAAATTAAAGTTGTTTAGTCTATAAGAATAACAACTTTATTATCATTCAACTCAATGACACCTCCAGAAATATCAAAACACATTTTTGAATTTTCTTTATAAAACTTGTCCTTTAAACCCTCAGGTAGCTTTACAGAAGAGTCTAGCTTTATAGATCCATTCTTTAAGACGGAAACTACTGGAGCGTGATTATCCAACATCTGGAATTCTCCATTGATGCCTGGAACGCTTATAGATTTCACCTCATCGCTTAGAATAATTTGCTCTGGACTTACTATTTCTAAATGCATGTGTTTAAGTTTCAGACTAGTTTTCGTTCAACATTTTCTCACCTGCTTCAATCGCCTCTTCAATAGAGCCTTTCAAGTTGAAAGCAGCTTCTGGAATATGATCTAATTCACCATCCATAATCATATTGAATCCTTTAATGGTCTCTTTAATATCTACCAACACTCCTTTAAGACCAGTAAATTGCTCAGCAACGTGGAAAGGCTGTGAAAGGAATCGTTGTACACGACGTGCTCTAGACACAGAAAGTTTATCTTCTTCAGATAATTCTTCCATACCTAAAATGGCGATAATATCTTGTAATTCTTTATATTTTTGTAATAGTTCCTTAACTCGTTGAGCACAGTCGTAATGGTCATCTCCAAGAATTTCTCTGGTTAAAATTCTAGAGGTAGAATCCAATGGATCTACTGCTGGATAAATACCAAGTTCTGCAATTTTTCTAGACAATACTGTAGTAGCGTCC
>Ga0306877_1000275_pt1 | contig 19220 bp, 16 predicted proteins | sample AntDeeMetagenom2_FD_190419 | JGI IMG/M metagenome (GOLD analysis project Ga0306877, IMG submission 190419) | Saline lake microbial communities from Deep lake, Antarctica - Metagenome #2 (v2) (version 2) | ecosystem: Environmental > Aquatic > Non-marine Saline and Alkaline > Saline | place... | reverse complement strand
AGAACTAAAAAAGTATAGATTGAATGTTTGCTTGTCAACTATTTGAGCAAGACGCCGACAAAGATGCTGGGGTTTAAAAAATTGTTAGTTTTTTAATTCAATAAATGTAGATTATTATATATATAAAAATGTAGATTATCCTATTTCACAATAATTTATAAATTTTCATTGGAGGGAATACCTACATTTATTTTATTGAGATAATCTATATTTTTCATGGTGGTAATATTTAGATTTCGGCATTGTTCTGTAAAATTATATGTCGAATTATATATATATGGCTTCGTTTACGCAACTTTTAAAATCGAGACAAATAGTCAACACAACAAATATAGATATTAACGCTGAAACAATTGATCGTATTATCAGTGATATCAGTAATATAGATACATTGACGTCCACGCATACAGGTCAAATCGGCTCGAACTCTAGTGATATCGGTAATTTAGAAACATTGACGTCCACGCATACAGGTCAAATCGGCTCGAACTCCAGTGATATAAATGATTTACAAATATTGACGTCCACACATACAGGTCAAATCGGCTCGAACTCCAGTGATATAAATGATTTAGAAATATTAACGTCCACGCATACAAGCGATATAGGAAAAAAACAAGATAAGTTAATAGCCGGTACAAAGATATCGATTGATGAGACAACTAATGTAATTTCGTCTACAACTGAAAAAGGGGACATAGGAGAAACTGGTCCACAAGGTATACAAGGCGAAACTGGAGCAGTTGGTGCTGATGGTGCTACTGGTCCGCAAGGTATACAAGGCGAAACTGGTCCGCAAGGTATACAAGGCGAAACTGGAGCAGTTGGTGCTGATGGTGCTGATGGTGCTACTGGTCCGCAAGGTATACAAGGCGAAACTGGTCCGCAAGGTATACAAGGCGAAACTGGAGCAGTTGGTGCTGATGGTGTTGATGGTGCTACTGGTCCGCAAGGTATACAAGGCGAAACTGGTCCGACTGGTCCGACTGGTGCTGATGGAGCTGATGGAGCTGATGGTGCTACTGGTCCAACTGGTCCGACTGGTGCTGATGGTGCTGATGGAATTGACGGTGCCGTTGGTGCTACTGGTGCGACTGGTCCTCAAGGTCCGACTGGTGCTGATGGCGTTGACGGTGCTGATGGTGTTGATGGTGCTACTGGTGCTGATGGTGTTGATGGTGCTACTGGTCCGCAAGGTATACAAGGCGAAACTGGTCCGCAAGGTATACAAGGCGAAACTGGTGCTGATGGTGCTGATGGTGCTACTGGTCCACAAGGTCCACAAGGAGACATCGGTCCTGCTGGTGGTCCACAAGGTCCTGCTGGTCCTGCTGGGGCTGATGGTGCTGATGGTGCTGATGGTGCTGATGGTGCTACTGGTCCGCAAGGTCCTGCTGGTTCTGATGGAATTGATGGTGCTACTGGTCCACAAGGTCCGCAAGGAGACATCGGTCCTGCTGGTGGTCCACAAGGTCCTGCTGGTCCTGCTGGTCCTGCTGGTGCTGATGGTGTTGATGGTGCTACTGGTCCACAAGGTCCTGCTGGTGCTGATGGAATTGATGGTGCTACTGGTCCACAAGGTCCGCAAGGAGACATCGGTCCTGCTGGTGGTCCACAAGGGGAGACCGGTCCTGCTGGTGCTGATGGTATTGATGGTGCTACTGGTCCGCAAGGTCCTGCTGGGGCTACTGGTCCACAAGGTCCTGCTGGGGCTGATGGTGCTGATGGTCCGCAAGGAGAAACCGGTCCTGCTGGTGCTGATGGAGTTGATGGTGCTACTGGTCCACAAGGTCCGGCTGGTGGGGCTGCGGATTTAACCAATATTGAAACCAGCAGAATAGATGTTAGCGATAAAATTGTAATTAGAAATAGCCAACCAACTTTGTATTTAAAAGATACAAACCAGCGTTCGGGAATGATACATATGAATAGTAATAGAATATATTTTCTCTCTGGCAGTGCAAATAGTGAAAGTTGGTCACAAGTAAATGGACAATGGCCGTTAGTACTACATACTAATTCAAACAGAGCTCAATTTGGTGGAAATTTGGATGCGGTAGGACAGTTGAGAGGGTCGTCTCTTTCTATTTTAGGTAGTGCATCTATAACTTCCACAATTACAGCAGGTAGTCAAATAACAGGGTCTTTGTTAAGAGTGGGCCCTATGATCGGAGATAGATTATTTTGGAGAATTGGAAATTACAGCGACGAAAACTTAGGCTTTTATCAAGAGCGATACGACTCTGGAAAAAACGAAACACGAATAGTTTTAAAAGGGTATATTGAAGACGATGGTGATGGGTATGGTGAAATGAATTTCACGGGACAACACAGATGTTTTATAAAAAATTTACCATTTTCACAGACAAAAGACTATGAAGGTCTTATTGTATGTGCTAACCAAAACAGCTATATATCTATGTCACCTAAAATCAAAAAAGGAAATAAAGCCATTACACAAAATGAATCTTTACCATATGTGAGTTTATGTACAAAAACAAATGACAAATCATGTTTTGGGGTGATTTCAGCGGCCGAAGATCCAAATAAACGAATAGACCAGTATGGTGCATTCTGCACACCTTTTGATAAAGAAAACGGAGATACACGTATTTATATTAATTCTGTAGGTGAAGGTTCTATTTGGGTCAGTAATAAAAATGGACCACTTGAATCAGGTGATTATATAACAACTTGTGATCTGGCTGGGTTCGGAATGAAACAAGGTGACGATATTTTACATAATTATACAGTAGCCAAAATAACAATGGATTGCGATTTTAATCCGCTATATGTTCCTAGACAGACTATATTAAAAGATGCCAGTGGAGAAAATATTTTAGACCCTTACGAACAAATACAATGGACAGATGAAGAAGACGCTTTTGGAAACGTAGTCTATGAATATGAATATAACATTCTATATGTCAACAGCGAAGCACAAATCATCCCTTTCGAAGAATATATTGATAATTCAAATAATGCTTATATAGTTGCTTATGTAGGATGTACATATCATTGTGGTTAAATGGAATGATAAGTTTTAATCACTTTCACTTGTTTCACTATCACTATCCATAGAGTGGTTTAATCAAGACCCCGAACCTAAAGCAATTAAACGTATTGAAACATTAGTTGTCTTTTTTTATATTGAATATATATATATGGCGTCTTTCAGACAACTTTTAACGTCGAGACAAACAGATAATACAGAAAATATTGAAGAAAATACCGCCAATATTGAGAGCTTGTTCATTACGACCACCGAACATATTGGAACATTAGCAAGTCATCAAACACAAATAGACACAAACGACGAGGACATCTTATCATTACAGGGTAGGTTGGACACTGAAGAACCGAAGACATTCGCTTTACAAGAGCTAACTCAAAGCCATACAAGTCAAATAGAGTCGAATGATGGTGACATATTGGCATTACAAGGGAGGTTAGACACTGAAGAACCGAAGACATCTGCTTTACAATTGCTTACAGCAAGTCACACCAGTCAAATAGAGTCGAATGATGGTGACATATTGGCATTACAAGGGAGGTTAGACACTGAAGAACCGAAGACATCCGCTTTACAATTATTAACTACAAGTCATACTAGTCAAATAGAGTCGAATGATGGTGACATTTTAGCATTACAAAATCAAAAACAAGAGAATCTAAATACAGAATCCGATATAAGTATGAATAATTTGTCTCTAGAAAATGATTTACACATTAAGGGAGATTTAACTTTAGATGGTTCGTTTAATATCAATAATCTTATGTACAATAACACCACTATAAATAATGAAATCATTATATCTACACAATTAGATATTTCCAATCAAGGATTCGGTCCAGCGTTAAAAGTAAGTCAGTATGGAAATGGTGACACGAACCCAGTCGCCTTATTTGACGCAGGAAATGAAGGGGATGCTTTATTGATTGACTCGGTTGGAGACGTAATCATATATAAAAATTTGGCGGTTGGTGAAAGAAGTGTAAACCACGCATTCACACAAATAGACGATTTGGAATTACTCACTCAAAGCCATACAATTCAAATCGAGTCTAACGACGAGGACATCTTATCATTACAGGGTAGGTTGGACGCTGAAGAACCGAAGACATCCGCTTTACAAGAGCTAACTCAAAGCCATACAAGTCAAATAGAGTCGAATGATGGTGACATATTGGCATTACAGGGTAGGTTGAACACTGAAGAACCGAAGACATCTGCTTTACAATTATTAACCACAAGTCACACAAGTCAAATAGAGTCGAATGATGGTGACATATTGGCATTACAAGGAAGATTGGACACAGAAGAACCGAAGACATCTGCTTTACAATTGCTTACAGCCAATCACACAAGTCAAATAGAGTCGAATGATGGTGACATATTGGCATTACAAGGGAGGTTAGACACGGAAGAACCGAAGACATTCGCTTTACAATTATTAACCGCAAGTCACACAAGTCAAATAGACACAAACGACGAGGACATCTTATCATTACAGGGTAGGTTGGACACTGAAGAACCGAAGACATCCGCTTTACAATTACTTACAGCCAATCACACAATTCAAATAGAGTCTAACGACGACGATATATTAGCATTACAAGGAAGGTTGGATACAGAAGAACCGAAGACATCCGCTTTACAATTACTTACAGCCAATCACACAATTCAAATAGAGTCTAACGACGACGATATATTGGCATTACAGGGCGAAGTTAGTGGAAATACCAGTTCTATATCCGCTTTAGAAGAATCCAAACAAGACAACTTGACAGCAGGAACACATATAAATATTATCAACAATATCATAAGTGCCGAGTTTCCAGATGGCGAATATTCTAACACATTTTATGTGAATGATAATGAAGCAGGATTAAGTGGCTCGATACAACAAACACTCGACCTTATGGCACAACAAGAAGCCGTCGTATTGAAAATATCAGCGGGTTCGTATGGGATTGAAGATGTCGTAATAGACAATAAACGAAATATTGGAATACTTTGTCCATTGGTTGGAAATAGAACTATCACAGAATTAGCTGGAACAAAAACTTTAACCATAAGTAACTCTGAACGTGTACGATTAACTGGGTTACAAGTAAACGGGATGACTACTATTTCGGGGGATTTATTGAAACACTACTTTCATGGTATTAATTTAAATGGTGGTTTAACGATTAGCGGAGGTGGTTCAATTCCTTTTAAAGAATGGATGATCATAAGTGATAGCGACATTATGTCTCTCAATGTCAGTAACTTCACAGGGATTTTATACCTATATCGTTGTAATTTTTCAAATGCCTCTACTTTTATATTGAACCCATCGTTTTCGTATCAACAAATCATTATGATTGATTGTCAAGGAATTCCTGATGATGTAACTTCGTTCAACGCCACAACGGGGTCTTATTTGCCGATTGGTTTAACTGGGTTCTATAGAAATGGAAATCAAACCATAGCGAATTTGTCTGAGCGTTATTATACTCGTAATGAAACCCCGTCACAATTGAACGAACTAACCAGTAAAGATTATGTAGATAGACAACTGAATACGAAACAAGATGGTATTGAGGATGGTGATTTAAATATTTCGAATATTGCTGAATTACAAACTTCATTAAACGCAAAACAAGATGTTATCGCAGAAGGTGATTTAAATATTTCGAATATTGCTGAATTACAAACTTCATTAAACGCAAAACAAGATGTAATTGTAGATGGTGGTTTATCTATTGCTAAAACGGCTACCTTACAAACTTCATTAAACGCAAAACAAGATGTAATTCCGGTAGGTGGTTTAACTATCGCCAAGACGGCAAATCTACAAACTTCATTAAACGCAAAACAAGATGTAATTGTGGATGGTGGTTTATCTATTTCTAAAACGGCTAACTTACAGAGCTCATTAAACGCAAAACAAAATGTTATTCAAAATGGTGGGTTGTCTATTGCGAAAACAGCAAATCTACAGACTTCATTAGACGCAAAACAAGACGTCTTGACGGCGGGAAATAATATCACGATTGATGTAAATAATGTCATTTCTTCGAGTGTAGACCAAGGCTCTCAAGGCGAACAAGGCATTCAAGGCGAAACTGGTCCTGCGGGTGCTGATGGCGTTGATGGTGTTGATGGTGTTGATGGTGCTACTGGTCCGCAAGGTATACAAGGCGAAACTGGTCCTGCTGGTGCTGATGGAGTTGGTTCATCATTAGAAGCTGGAGCCAATATCGACATTACTGATGGGATAATATCAGTTACAGGAATCACAAATGGAACAATTGACAACGAAGCAACAAATATATTTTATGCGGTAACAACCGATGCGATAACAATTGGGGACACAACTTCTTTTATCAATCCTTTTGATAATCTGGTTAAAACGAACACAGATTTGTTTAATTTAACGGATGATTCCAAAGTTACCATTTTAAAGAGTGGTAATTATAAAGTTGAATTTATGTGTGGATTTTTTAACGTATCAAAAGGTAGAGCAAATATAAGAGTAGGGTGTCGCATAAATGGAATATATGATAAAACGTTTGGAGGACAACCAAGTTGTTACTTAAGAGATCAGGCATATGTACGTTATGGGTCTTGTTCTAATTCTTTATATTTTTCTCTCAATGCTAATGATACGATAGAGTTAGAAAGCAACTTAAACCTTGGGGACGAGATCGGATTTGATTCCAATTTTGATTCTGCTTTTCAACTATTACGTGGAAGCAATATACTAATCACGTATTTAGACCAAAGTGGTTTACAAGGTGCTGATGGTGCTACTGGTGCTGATGGTATTGATGGAATTGACGGTGCTACTGGTGCTACTGGTCCGCAAGGTATACAAGGTGAAACTGGTGCTGATGGTGCTGATGGTGCTACTGGTCCGACTGGTGTTGATGGTGCTGATGGTGCTACTGGTCCACAAGGTATACAAGGCGAAACCGGTCCGCAAGGTATACAAGGGGAAACTGGTGCTGATGGTGCTGATGGTGCTATTGGTCCGACTGGTCCGACTGGTGCTGATGGTGAAGTTACCCTAGCCCAATTGAACACAAAACAAGACGTCTTGACGGCGGGAAATAATATCACGATTGATGTAAATAATGTCATTTCTTCGAGTGGTGGTGAGGGTGGTGGAGGAATAACCCAACAAGAACTGGACGATGGACTGGAGACGAAACAAGACATTCTGACCGCAGGGGCAAATATATCTATTGTAGGTTCAACTATTAATTCAGGAAGCAGTGCGTATTTTCTCTGTTTTTTGAACCTTAATTATACAAACTTGATATTAGGTGATTATGCGAGATTTCCAGCTATTTCGTTCCAAAAACCTAATACAGGAACAATGGTTGAGCAACATCGTGGACATGCATATACCATTCAAGAAACCGGATTATATTTGATTGGATACTCACTAACCATGTTGAATCAGGGAGGAACAACAGCAATACAAATTGTATATGTAAGAAATGGGGTTGAAAAAAGTATAACATACAATGGTATAACTATACCAACGTCTGAAAATAGAAGTATTATTTTTCCATTAGAAGCAGGTGACCTTATAGCTGTGAAATATAAATCAGGAAACGCAGGTTATCTAACGCTTTATGGAACACCGTCTACAGAAAATATACAGACAAATATGTATGGATACAGAATCGCATAAAAACCATTTCAATTTAGAATAATATTTATATATAATATGGAAAAAGACAAATTATCTATAATCGTTCAAGACCTTAAATCAAAACGAGATGCCTTGTCGTTGGCACACGAACAACTTAAAAAAGACAGCGATGACTGGAATAAATGTATCATCGTTTTGTCTCTCGTTACGGGAATGTTTGAATCTATGAAAATACAAATGGGATGGCAAAGTGATGCGGTCGCATTAGTTCCAATAGCTTTATCGTCCGTCATTGCGTCCGTATCGGCACTCATTAAGTTTAAGAAGTTTCCTGAACAAATGGAGGTCATTTTACAATCTCAAATGCTTTTAACGCATACACTCAACAACGCCCGAAACCAATCCGAAATGAACCCACAATTACATAAGGAATACAACGATGCTTTAGAAAAGTTAGAAATTAGTATATATCCCGATGTACGTCGAAAATATCTGAAAATATCGCACAATAACCTGATATCTATTGTGAAACAAGAAGTGAAGTTTTTCGATTTGCTTCAAAAAGCAAAGAATGGAGAACCTATGTCAGCCAACAGCAGTTTGTCGTCGAACGAAAACATAATACGAACGGACGAATATGAACTTTAAGTATGGTGTAAAATCGCTCACAATATTGACCATAATATTGCGAACCATATCCGCCGTGACATTATTTAGGAAAAATCCCAACTTTCCGAAAAATAAAATCTAAACATATATTATAATGTTCGACAACCTACCAAAGAAATATTTGATTTATATGATATGCTGTAATGTAACCAACAAAAAATACATTGGTCACACTTCAAACCTCACGTCTCGTCTTGCGGTTCATTTAAGCACCTACAAAAATCAGTCGTGTATGTGTACATCCAAAGAAGTATTTAAAAGCGAAAATTATAATTGTATTGTTCTTGAGGATAATTTAGACAATAAATTGAAAGCAAAAGAGCGAGAGCTATTTTATATGGGTGTATTCGAACATAGTGTTGTAAATAAGAACAGACCAATGCTGGTTGATATGAAGGACTACCAAAAAGCATACCAAAAGGAATATAGAAAAAAACAACGGATTCCACCAGTGACTCATAGTTTATCAGAGTTCATGTAGAGACAAATATTAACTAGGAAGGTATTAAAGATAAATGAAAAATTGATATAAAATCTTACTATATATATATATAAGAATGACTCATCCAAAAAATAGTGAATATGTGAAAAAATGGCGTGAAAACAACAAAGAACTCAATTTACAACGAGCAAGTAAATACTCCACCAAATACTATTGTTTCAAAAGACAACAAACCCTTTTATTCCGGATCGACCCCTCCCTATTTCTTTAGGGGTTTTCTTACTATAAAAAATCGCTGATTCTTTAGGGATTTTTTATATATATATTTATAAAAATTGATTTAAAAAAATCTTACTCATATATATAATGATGAACTATTTGGAACACATTGACAAAAAACGAGTGGAACAACTTATCAAGAAAGATGACGTAGATGATGACATTAAAAAACAACTGAAATCTTATTTACGAAAATACGATTACAAGAAAGGCGGATTTTTAGTAGAATATGAAAACAAGGGCATTGGTCGTGGTAGAAAATATGCGAAAGGTTCTTTGTCTTTACAAAACTTTAAGAAGACCATTCGTGAAACATTGGTATATGACACACACACCGACATTGATATTGTGAATTGTCACATTGTATTGCTAAGTCAATATTGTAAGAAAAATGGTTTTGTTTGCGAAAAAGTAGACGACTACGTATCTAATCGTAATTATAAATTACAGGGCATTATTGACACATTTAAAGTTTCACGAAAAACGGCGAAGGAACTCATATTGGTTATGATGTATGGTGGGTGTGTCAACCAGTATTGTTGCGACAATGGATTTGACATTACTATTCCTATGCCTTCGTGGGTAGGCGAATTGGAAAAAGAAATGACTTTATTGACTGATCGCATCAGTTCCAACGAAGCAACCATATTTAAAGAAGTCAGCAAACTAAAAAAAGAAAAAAACAAAAAAGCGTCTTGCTTGTCTTATGTATTACAAATCATTGAAGATGACCTTATTATGAATGCTTCTAATAAGTTAAAACAATTAAACTATGTAGTAGACACATTATGTTTTGACGGGTTGCTCGTAAATGCGACCAACTTATCCAGCGAATTATTAGAAGAGTTGTCGTCGTATTGTTATGAATGTAGTGGGTATAAAGTAGAGTTTTCGTTTAAACCAATGGAAAAGCATTACGAATGTGTTCCAGAAGAATACGACTTCTCTGATTATGATTTTAAATGTCTTGATGAATATAGTCAAACTTACTGTGCCTCTCTTGTAGGTGACACATCTGAAGAGACCTATCAGTTGAGGAAAACTTACTTGGAACATTTCATCTGTAAAGTCCAGCAACCTCAAACAGTGTATTTATATCAAAATGGCAAACATAAACTACCACAAATCATGAACCCTACTGAACTAAAAGAATTATTTAAACCAATTCAGAGTGGATACGTGTCACAACAAGGTGTTCCACAAAGTTTTACTGACCGATGGACGAATGACGTGAAACATAGGTTATATCGCACGATGGACTTTATTCCGTTTAACCAAGAAAATCCAATTGAAGACGATAATGTGTTCAACCTTTTTGAGGGATTTAATCCTGATATTTATGGTGAGGAGATGAATGAGGACACTATTCAGAAGAAGATTACCCCATATCTGGATTTGGTTAAAGAATTATGTGGTGGAGAGGAAGACCACGCTATGTATTTCCATCGTTTTATCGCACAGATATTCCAAGACCCTAATCGTAAAGTTCCTATTTGTGTCATCTTTAAAGGGAAACAAGGTACTGGTAAAAATATGATGTTGGATGCTATTGGTAATATGTTAAACAAAACACATTATATCACTTCATCTAAACCCACAGACTTCTTTGGCGACCATGCGGAAGGGTTTTGTAAAAAATTGTTAGTAAATCTAAACGAATGCGAAGGCAAGAATACGTTTGATTTTGAAGGAAAAATTAAATCGTTTATTACAGAGGATACCATCACCGTTAACCCCAAGAATGTGAGACCATACAGTATTGCGAATATGGCAAGAACTGTCATCACCACCCAGAAACCCAATCCTATCCCTATTGATGTCAAAACCAAAGACAGACGGTATGTGGTATACAAAACTACCGACAAATATATTAAAATGTCTTCAAAGTTTTGGACACAACTACATAACCATTTACGGAAACCTGAAATGATGCAAGCTTTATATCAATGGTTTATGACGTTTAACTTGACCGATTTTGACTGGATCAAGCGTCGTCCACTCACCGAGGCCTACAAGGAAATGTGTAATCTATATTCCCCAATTGAGGCGTTGTTCTTTGAAGAATTTTACGATAACGAGATATGGCTAGGGTTAGGTGTGAGTGGTAGGAAAGATGAAGTGGTTACTATCCCTATGCAGGAGTTGTTTGAAGAATATGAAGGATTTTGTAGACGTCACAGGTTCTTGAAAGATGATACAAAAGCCACATCGTCACGTGCATTTATTTCAAAGTTGGTGGATTTGGAGATTCCTATGACAAGGTATAAAGCACATGGGACTAATTCTATTAAACTATCACCACAAGAGGTATACGATTACATTGACAAAAAACGCTGGATAAATGGATACAGAGATGACGAAGAAGAGATTGAATATGTAGACAAGGGTGAAGATGCTAATGAGGGTTATTTTGATTAACCAATGGATTCGGGGGGACTTGGGGTACTTTCAAAGAGATTCTGGTTGGAGCATATATTTTTTTTTAGACTTGGTTTATTTTTTATTTTTCCCATATCTTAGAGCTTAGAGGCCTCAAAAGTCCCCCAAGTCCCCCGGTTCCGCAAATTTATTAGTAAGATTTGGGTGGTCAATGTTGATTGGTGGGGAAAGTGGGAAATCTTGCCCCTGATTCGTAAAAGTCTCCTATACACCTCCTCATGTAGACCTTTTATCATATTCGGGGCAAGATTTCCCACCTTTCCCACCTTATCTTACTTATTTGTTACATTTGTTACACCCCTTTTCTTTCCTTTCTTTCTTTAGAATATATTCTATATTCTCTTCCCTAATGATAAAAAAAATAATGATGATGATAATAATAATGATAATGATAATAAAAACCTACGTATACTTCTTTACAACAAAGTCCGCAAATTTATTAGTAAGATAGTTTAAAGACAACCTACATATTACTCTATATGAGCTATGAAGAAGTATTTATAGCCAATATAATCCTTAAAATGAGGAAATATCAAAAAATCAATAAAGTCGAAGACCAATGTGTGACCAATTGCCAATATCTCTACGATTGTTTCAAATTCAACAACTTTGACGTTAATTTTTCAGTAAGACCTATATATGTCGTTTCTATTGACCAAGATACATTAACCCTTATGGGAGGACATGTGGTCGTAATGACACGAGACGCCTTGTTAGAATCATCGTATGATGTCCATACAATGAAAAACAAGAAATATTACCATAATATAAGCGACGTATTACGTGTGTATAAAATACATGATAAAAGCATTTTAAAAAAAGCAATAAAAGACCATATTAAATTTCAAAAAATAGCAGATGAAATCAATAGCGGAGTTATGCTAATCGTCAGTAAAGAACATTACAATAAACAAGCAGATTATGTGGAAAATATGTAAGATTCACCCTTCACCTCATAAACTATTAAGTAATATCTGACAAATAACATATAAAGAAAATATATCAGTAATATATAATGAAAACTCACAACGAACGTCAACTAGAAAAGTTTTTGAAGTTAAAACAAAAATATGGCGATTTTGTTCGAGTCGATAATGTCTGTGTGTTTAGGGGAAAATCGAAGACAGTTTGTGTAAATATTGATTTACATTTAATTGAACCTCACCAAAGTAGATTATAGGATGCATAAGCGGGACTATACGGTTCGGCATCTTTCCATTTTTTGTTTCGTTTCAAAAACTTTTGTCTCCTTTCCTCGTCTCTATGTTTAGTAAAATCTTGATAGAGAGATGAACCGAAATGGATTCTCTTGTCAGTATATGGATCTATCAACATATACTTTTTATTCTTTCGGGTCGAAAAGTAGATTTGAACCTCGTCTCCATACAAGTTCTTTGCTCGTTTTAACACCATATCCGGGTCGCTAACTTCATATATATTCATATATATTATACAAGAGTTTTTTTTCAAAAACTTTTGTCTGTGTATAATATATATGTACATTCTATCCATAGTTCGCCACGATATCAATCACGGAGAAATGGATATATTCCTGCCAATGAAAGTACCTACAAGGTCTATGTGCGAAATAGCATTCACAGATGCGGTGAACGAAGACAAACAATGTTTATCGAGAGACTACGAAGATGATGAATTTGTAGAGAATAATTTTGAATATAAACACAGAATAGATGAACTCGACGGATTGCTTCATATCAATAAGCGTCGTGCAACCGATTAATCATAAAAAAACAACCGATTAATGTCGTCCAAAATACAAAAAATCATAAACTGCTCGTCTAGAGTAAGTTCATACATATAAATTAGAGTTACATTTTAATTCTAATTTATAATTCAATTAAAAAATACGGCGAAGATGAATGGAAGAGTCGTCCCCAAGAAATTTGAAGTTTGGTAAATTACCTACACCACTCGATATAGATTGGTATAAATACGTCCCCGTTTCAGCGGTTGTCCCGCCAATCGTTACTTCTTCAAAGACGGGCTCTGCCAAAGTCACATAAGAGAGTGCTGAATCTTCGGTATTGTATGTATTATTAGAGCCACTTCCCGCTCTGCTAACCAATACATTGACTATACCCTTTTTATTCCCAATATGACCCCTAGCACCACCGCTGTATAGACCACATCCCGACGCTTGAAGTTCGTAAGACCCAGCATCAAGTCGTGAATTAATACTGAGAGGAGCTTTATACACGCCGACAATATCTCCACTCTCGGATGACGCAATGGAACTACGATTTATTTCAACTCCGTCTTTTAACAATATAAGATGACACGCTCCCAATGCGGAATATTCAATCACTGGTCCAGCGGAAACACCAGCATCTGAAAATCCACTTTCTGTGAAGCATTGAAATTGAACTTGGGCATTAAATATGGATCCATCTTTGCCGGAAGCTATGTCAAATGTATCTAAAGTAAAAGTAGTTAAAGAACTTTCAATAACATTTCCGCTAGTCGTGTTTGTGTTGGTTAGTAACGTATCATTCCACGTAAAGTCATCGCTCCATTCCATAGATTTAAAAGTGGAAGAAAAATCTGAAGTGTCACTTCCGGTAAAGTCTGTGGGTTCAGAAACACCATCAAATTCGGATGCTCCCATAACCAAATTAAACTCGCCTACATTATCATTAATATAAATTGGTTTATTGATGTAATATTTACCCGCTGTGTAGTTAGATGTCGTAGGAGTAGTCGAGACGAAGGAATTCGTTACGTCTAAAACAATTTCTTGGATGGTACTATCTTGGTCAGTATAATTCAAGGCAAACTTCTCGTGAACATTCGACAAAGGAAAATACGCTTGATCTGTTTTAAATTCAAAAGCAATCTCTCCTGTAATTAAATAAAAACCTGATTCAAGCATACTATCGTATTTTGCTACTTCTAAAGTGGTAGTTCCTGTATGTTCGTTTGTGTCTTCAACCATTTCATATTCAACCAATTTACCTCCATCAATACACCCATCACGAAGCGTTTTTAAAGTTCTCATATATACTAAGTTAAGATAAAAAAAAGGGTTACGTGTTTATAAATCCTTGCTAAAAGTCAATTTTCGTTGTGTGAGAACCAGTTGCGGGTATGATTTCATAATAGTAGTCCATCTACTTTTGACATTTTTCAACTTTTCAATTTGTTTCTTGTCAAGTCCTAAATAAGAGTCCAACAAGTATTTTGAAGATTTCCCCCCCATCGCATTCATAAAAAAGGTTACACTATGCGATTCGGTCAAAATAAGTTTGGTAGCTTTGCCGTTACAAGCCGTATGCGTCGTGTAAACCACACTCGTTCCAGTATGCCTTCCTGTTGTGAGTGCTTTGTCTAGTATTTCATACACTTTCTTTAAAATCGGTTTGCTTGATATACAATCAACGTCGTCGAATATGAGTAAACTATCTTTAAAATCGTCGATTGAAAATTGTTCTCCAACAAAGTCATCATCGTGTATTTTAAACCGCTTCACTTTCTTTATTTTGTCCAATACCGCATCATCACCAACCGACGAAAATAACATAACCTCATTTCTCGGATGCTTTTTTATGTATTGTTTTATGTATTCGGCACTATAATACGATTTTCCGCTTCCACTAGCACCAGTTATATACAATATGTCTCGTTCTTTGTTACTTGCAACTTGCTGAAATGATTGGTGTGGTTCTAAATCAATTGTGGTATATCCGTTACGAACTTCGCCATCCAGCTCTGGATCGGATAAATAAACAATTTGTTCCTTCTTTGTATTCCTTTTATCGATAATTTTAGCAATAGGATTACCAACGGATTCGAAATTCAACATTATATAAAGATTAGATTATATAATTCTATGAAAAGTAATATAAACCTAACTAAAATAATCCAATATCTATGATTGAAATAACCAAAATAATGAATTACTTAAAAAGAACTAATCCGAAACTATTTTACGAGATAAAACAACTACAATACATCAAACAAGTTTAAAGTCCTTTTTGTGAAATGAATCGTTTGGCTTGTTCGTTGATGTTTTTTTTCAGTGTTCTAATTTGTCTCCTTAATAATGGTTTCATTTCGTTCTTCTTTTTCTTTTTACTTATTTCTTCTAAATCGTTCACTACTGGAAAAGCGGATATAGTTTCTTTAAGAAGTTGTAGACTTTCACGTATTTCTGTTAAATTAAACTTTGAACTATCCAACACCAACAACATCGTCTCTAAATCACTCTTACATCGGTATATGAGACCATTGGGTGAGTTGAAATATTCGAGCAAAAGTTCTTGTTTCTGTGGTTCTTCGTTTTTAAGTTTTAACAAACTAAACATTCGTTTTAATGCTTTCATATAATTTCCGTCTCGAACTTCCATAGCGTATTCATTTTTAATATTTTCAACGATTTCTTCTAGAGTCATAATAGACATATTTGGTTCTCCATCTAAATAAATGTTGTATACTTCTGTAATCTCAACAAATCGACCCGATACTAAAGCCACAATGTCCATTTTTATCATCGACTTATGTCGTAACGCTTCCGCAAAACTAACCCCTTGATTATTATTGTTCTTGATTTCTTCATACGTCCAGCGTAACGAAACACCATTTTTTTCACCACATTTAAAGTCTGTAATGACTACATTGTCTGACCGCTTTACCACTTCAAATACGCTCTTAAAATGGTTATAAATCATTGTATCGCTTTTACCACTAACGTTTTCAAATAAGTCATAATCCGAATAATAGATTGATTTTTTGATAGACGCTGAACCTACTACATTCACTTTGGATTCGAGAGACATTAGTTTGCCGATACTGGCTACCGCATTATTGTATTCCTTCATTATATAATATACCATAAAATAATAAAGGGATATGCCCTTTTAAATCCGTCGTGTGGGGGCGAAACCCTACGGTTCATTTGGGTTTAAATTAATGGACGATCGGCTATCGATGGTTGAACCCATATTCTGAATGAGGTTGTTTAATTCGCTATATTTCTTTTGGAGTCGCTTGAATATGACATCATACTTAGATATCTCAGGTGAAGCAGACGATACACTGAAGTTCTCTTTTATGGTTTGAGCGTCACCTTTAAGTGCTTCTTGTAAATCGCTATCGATTTCAATCGTCCATTGTGATAGTTTACTTTTAAATGTATTGTATAATGATTCAGTAAGTGGTGTCATTTGTTGAAGAAGATTCGCAATGGTTGAGTCTGATTGGCTTAGTGTCTTATATATGATATTTTGTTGAGCAACATCAGGTGACCCTAATTTTAGAGCCATTTGTTGGTTTTTGATAAAATCAAGGTTTTCTTTCAGTGTTGCTTTATATTTACTGCCTCTTACTGCACCAGCAAACTTTTTGCTCCATACATCAAGAGCAATTTCAATTAGAAAACGTCGTTCCATTAGGTCGGGTACTTTATTTATCTCTTCCACGTCTGCCTCCATTATACTTTTCAAGTCTGTTAGTCCCTTCTCAAGACTTACAGATAGTTGGTTTTGAACTGTTTCTTTAGTATCAACATTATCCAGTTTGTATTGTGTATATTCAGCCTCAAGTTGTTGTTTCAAGAACGACTGATCCCCTTGTTGTAGTGTTGTCTTTACTTGTAGTTGATTTGCTAAACCATACAGATTGTTGAAATCGCTCAACCATTTAGACGAACCAGTGTCTTGACCGGATTTGATTCTCGCTATTGTCTCGTCGGGTGTTTTTTTCAATTCTTTCATGCCTAAACGCTCAAAGCGTTTAGCGACTTCAAACACGCTATTTCCATCCAAACTATACACAGAAGTCATATATATTTAGGCGTATATTTTATTTTCATAATATATAATGAAACAATTTACAGAAAACACATTGAAGAAATCGCAATATGTTGACGCTATTAATTACTTTGTCACCAACTTTGATTTAGAGTCAGCATTCCCACATTGTAAAATCGTCAAATACGCTAATCTTGAAAAATATCAACATATTTACGATTTACTCCCAAATCGAATAGATTTTTGCTTTATATTGACCGAATCCAAATACAATCAGGGTCATTGGACTGCTTTAATTAGGAACGATAACAAATTCGAATATTTTGATAGTTATTCCGACAGCCCTAAATCAATACTTGACTTTATCCCAAATTATATGAACAAACAATTGGGAAACAACTGGTCCGAGGATTTAGGAAAAATTATCAAAAGTATAAAACCAACAGACAAGTTTATGTATAACAAAACCGCACTACAACAAGAAATGGAAGGCATCAACACGTGTGGACGTTGGTGTATCCTTCGTGTTGCTACTTTTCTAAAAGAAACTATGGACAACAAGCAATTTGTCTCTTATATCAAGAAGCAACAGAAAAAGGTAAAACGACCGCTCGATGAAGTTATAACAATGTTGGTCTAAATTTTTTATATAGGATAATATATATAATGTCACGATGGGAATACGTGTATCTGAATTGTCTTATAAATAATATAGATAGTAACAGCGACTTTAACCACGAACCGCACCTTGTGTTCAATGAAGACAGAACTTCTCCGCTAATTACCAATTGTGAAAACTACGATATGAGCATTGCCAACTTTAAAGTGGATTTGAAGACATTGCCAGTGTTTATTCCAACGATAAAATACTCCGAGGATGATACGAATGAAAGCATTCGTAACCGAACAATATACAGTATCACCCTCGAATATGGTGGTTACGCTTCTACTGCTCACATTTACTTTGAACCCCAAGACAAAACCAACGGAACAACGCCTCCAAGGTTCAAGGGTGGATATGCTGATTATCGTTCAGGGTATTACAATCTGTACAACTATGAGTTTTTTTTCGTGTTAGTCAACGAAGCGGTGAAACAAGCATTTATTGGTCTTCAAAAAACTCTACTGGAGTTTAGTCAATCAAAGGATATAGGGACAGACATGCCTTATTTCATTTTTGATAAAGATACTGGTTTAGTGTTTTTAAATGCTCCCGAATTGACATTTAACGATGACACCCCCAGCGATGTAGTCAATATTTACTTAAATAAACCGCTTTATAGACTCTTCAATTCGCTACCATTTACACACGAACTAACTACATTTGAGACTATGACCACAAAGGTGACCGCAAATGCTTATAAAATAAAAATGAGTGACTTCGGCAATGTCGCCGAGAACCAAGTCTTTCCTCCACAATCCGACGGAACTATAGCATCGGTAAAGGTCAACTATATATCGGTTCTTCAAGATTACTCTACTCTCGATACTTGGTCACCAGTAGAGTCTATTGTGGTGACCTCAAATACGATACCGGTTCAAAGTAGCAACACATCCGCAAACCATAGTTTTCAAAACGGGTCTGAAACCATAAGCGGTTCTAGCAACATCGTAGAACTTGAACTCTCAGATTTTAAGGCAGGGACACCTATCCCCGGGGTCATTTACGAACCATCTTACCCACGATGGATTAATATGCGAAACCAAAGCGAATTATCCAATATCAATATTGAAATGTATTACCGAAGTAAATTAGACGGCTCACTAATCCCAATCACTATATCGTCGGGTGGAACATTTAGTATAAAATTGGTATTTAGAAAGTTAATGTAGACTGAATCTTTTAGAAGAAGTTTTATCGCTAATTGCTATTTTTTTTATCTTTCTACAATATATAATGTCTAGCGAACTTTCTACCTTTCTAGTCCAAGATCCACGTATCAGTCGTATCACCAGCGATGTTCACGTTGCTGTAAA
>Ga0306877_1000176_pt1 | contig 25025 bp, 27 predicted proteins | sample AntDeeMetagenom2_FD_190419 | JGI IMG/M metagenome (GOLD analysis project Ga0306877, IMG submission 190419) | Saline lake microbial communities from Deep lake, Antarctica - Metagenome #2 (v2) (version 2) | ecosystem: Environmental > Aquatic > Non-marine Saline and Alkaline > Saline | place... | reverse complement strand
CGCTTCAGCAGTATGCGGAGTCAGTGACTGAGGTGGAGTCTATGGAGGATTTGAGTGAGGCGTGTGCTGGGTTTGAAAGGCCAGAGGTATTGGTGGAGGGCGGGGTTTCTCCGGGGGCGATTTCCGGGTGGTATGTGTAGATCCAGATTCGATATTCACGTTGAAACAACCAGACTGATTCGGTGCCTTTATGTGTAATCGGGTATTTGTTGTGAGTGTAGGAGGCAGACCCCACATGACCACCACTCAAACCCGAACGTTCGACGGCGTCCCGACCCACGAGATCGTTGACTACATCAACCGCACCGCCGACCTCATCCAGAACCTCGGCGACGACTACGCCGATGCCCGTGACGAACTCCGCGCGGAATACGACGTGGCCGTGGCCGAAATCAAGTCCCGAAGCCCGAGCAACGAGTCCGTCGACGCGACCGAGCCGAGTCTCGCGGAAGTCGCACCGGAGTCGGACACAGACGCCGGGCACTACCTCACGCACGTCACCGAAGACACGACCGAATTCTCCGCCCGTCACTCCCGCACGACCGACACGGTAGTTGAAGGCGGCGAGATCGTTCACGTGGTCGAGGAGACCTACGACGAGGACGCGCACGGGGATTCGCTCGCATGGCGGTACGGGCATTCCAGTGACTGTTTGAGTTGCGGCGCAGAAACGGAGTCCGAGCGCGCCACCGGGGAAGGTCAGAAGGTCATGGACGTTGCGTGTACGGAGTGCCAGTTCACGGCACAGTACGTCTCCAAGAAAGCCGAGTACGGAACCCCGGACGACAAGCGCCCGGTGAGCTTCCGAGCGATGATTCCGCACTCGGAAGATGAAGACGCACATTCTGCGTGGGAAGCCGCCGCCGAAGACGCGGATAATGTGAGTGGAACGGCGAACATCGTTCGCGCTCTCGTTCTGGATAAGATGAACGCCATCGGCCAGATTCGGGACGCCGCGTATAACCGCGACGAGAAAGAAATCAAGACGGTCGAGTGCGGCGCGTGCGGCGATGTTGTCGAGGAGCCGGGTACTCGCTCGCATTCGCACTTCGGAGACGTGTGCGGTGGCTGCGAGGGCCGTGAGACGTGGAGTGTTGACGACGCGGAACTCCCGAGTGATGTTGAGGCGAAGTTTGATGCGCATAAGTCCGTCACCCCAAGCCGCCTCGTGAATCTGCTCCGAGATGTACTGTTTTACCCGAGCTACATCGCCGTGCAGAACGACGACACCGATCTCAGTGACGCGCCGAACATCACCACGGGGAAAGGTGGGAAGCGCGGTGTGTACGGGAACGGGCGTCCGGGAACCGGGATGCGCCGCCCGAACGGTGCGTTGTACAACAACAGTCACTGGCGAACCTTGCTCGGTGACGCTGTTGACACCGGGCTGATTGAACGGGTTGACGATTCCGACACGCGCTCGGATGAAGACGCAGGGGCGGCGTGGAGCGTGACGGAGAAGGGGCGTGACGTGTTCTCCGAACTGGCAGTGTGCAAGACGTGTGGCGGGAAGAAGACGCCGTATCTGCGTGTGTCCACGTCCACAACAGGACAGGGATACAGTCGGAAGTCGACGCGCCTCACGGTGACGTGCGGGGACTGCGAGGAACTGACATCGACGCCGGGGGCGTTGACGTTAGCGTCATCCACGGGCGGGCATTCCCACCGGGAACTCCCGGGCGTTGACTACTGAGGCGAAGACGGGGCGGGAGGTTCGGTGTGCCCCCAGTTCGCAATCGCGGGGATGCCGTGGTATTTGTGCATGTGTTCAGCAGCGTGTTCTCCTTTCGGAGTTCCGTGTTCCGCTTCGCGTTCCTGAAATGTGTCGCGTCGATGAGTGTGCCCATCAACGATACTGTAGTAGGTTGCGAGCCCGGTATCGGTTGTGGTATTGATGTCGAGAACAACGGCGGCATCCGCGTAGGCGTCCAGTGACTCGATAATGGTTCGCGCAGCGTGAGCTGTGGATTTGTTCAGCAGCACTGCGAGGAATCGGTACTGGGTGCCGTCTTCGCAGTGACTGTGTTTGAGGGCGTTGTGTTTAATGATGAAGTCCCCGTGTGTTTCTTCGAGGTGGTTGATTGCCGTTTCTACGACTGAGTCTCCGCGTTCGGTGCAGTGCGTTCCGCCGTTTTCGAGACGGAAGGTGACTGTCACGGTGTGTTTCATACTGAGAGGGAATTCAGTGCCGCCGTTATAGTCTTCGAGTGGGAAGTTCTCATAGATTCAGTTAATTTTGGAACAGGTTAATAAGCTGAACGTTCAGACCCCCGGTGATGGCAGCCTCATTACAATACGAATGCATCTTGTGTGGCGCAACAGCACCGGCGAAAGACGTTCCGCCGGTTGAATGCGAAAATCAACGAGAAATCAACGGTGAACAGAAGAAGTGCGGCGGACGACTCAAAAAAGTGCAGTGACTCACCCCTCAGGAACCAACTACTCCGTTTTCTTGTCAATAGTCACTGAGAGCTATCCGATTTCAAGTCTTCGATACGCGAATCAAGAACTGTTAACTTCCGAATCGTTACAAAATGGGTGTACAGTACCCCACCCAGCGCCAGTGCCGACAACCCACTGATCAGCAATCCACCGTTCGATTCGCCAAGGATGTAGACGGCAACACCCAAAAGAAGCCCAAATGGAGCAAAGAGAAACACCACTCCAATCGGTTCGATAGCCGATTCCACCTTAATCTGGTCCCGTCTGCATTTCAACCTCCGGAGTTTCGTTTCCCGATCAACAACCCCCTCGGTCCCCGGATCTGATTGAGATCCCATAGAGGCACCACACGCTGATCTCTGAAAAAGAATGGGTTGTTCCCGTTCACCCCCAGTTTTTCAGTGACTTATCCGGCGTCGACGTCGCCTTCCCCATCGACATTCGAATCGCTTTCACCGCCATTCTCAACTCCTTCATCAGTCCCGCATCGATTGTTGAGTAAGTACCCAGCACCGATCAACACGAGAAGGACGACCGCAGATCCTCCGAGCATCACTGGGTCATTAAGCAGTTGTTCGATTATCGTCGGTTCGGGTTCAGCGTACCGCGTTTCCGTACCGCCACCATGGGCTGATACGGCAGAAGATACAGTTCCGAGTGCCGAAACAGCCGCGAACAACGATTTGTGGAGTAGAGACGCCATATACGACGGCGGCTGGCGACTCGGATTAAAGTTGTTCGTGGCGCAATCGCGAGATTATGAGGGGTTCCGAACCTTGTTTTGGTCGTTGTCCACAGGTACAATCTGGGAGAACGACCATTTCGGCACGAACACTATGTGGTAGTAGAGTTCGTATTTCGCGTGACGGGTACTCTTCACCATCTATGCATACTATCACGGTCGGACGGGTTAATGATTGCGTTGGAAACCCCGTCTATGCCATCGTCGGCGGTTGAATACTGTTGGTCGGCTTCATCCCCGCCCTGAAGGGCGAGGCTTTCGCCTCGAATTTTCCGTAACTCGCGACAGCGAGTGCAGTCGTCGACCGATGTAGTCGTCGACCGGGACAGTCGCCGGCCGAGTCAGTCGTCGGCTTCGGCGGTAGCGTGATCGTCGGCGCCGTCGTCCTCGGTCTCAGCGCCTGCCTCCGCGTCGGCGTCGACCCGTGGGAAGTTCTCGATCGTCGCCTCGCGGAACGCCGCCTCGTCGAACTCGTGGTCCTCGTCGAAGAAGTCGAGAACCGTGTGTACGTCGGTCATCGCGTTCTTCAGCGCGGTCGACGCGCCCGGCGAGGGCGTGATGTTGAACAGAACCCCGTCGCCGGTGATCTTCGCCTCGCCCATGTCGAGCTCCTTGGTCTCCGTATTGACGATCTGCGGGCGCACGCCGCCGTACCCCTTCGCGCGCTCGATGTCGTCGACGTCGACGCTCGGCACGACCTTCTGGACGTCCGGGAGGAACGCGCGCTTGCCGATCTCGGGGATGTCGTACACGAGGTTGCGCACGACGTAGGGGAAGAGGATGCGGTCCGAGAGGATGTTGACGTAGCTCAGGACCGACGCCGGCGAGAAGCCGAACACGTCGGCAAAGTCGCTCACGGTGGAGAGTCGGCCGCGTTCGAGTGCGGGGACGAGCTTCGCGGTGGGGCCGAAGCGCGTGACTCCGCCGTCGTGCACGTCGGCGTCGCCGTGGACCGCCGCGAACGGGAGCTTCTTCATCTGCAGCGTGTACACCTTCCCGTTCAACAGGTCGTCGGCGAGGAAGAAGCTCCCCGCGACCGGAAGCAGCGACATGTGCTCGCCGTACCCCATCTCCTTGGCGAACTGGAGGCTGTGGGAGCCGGCGGCGACGACGACCGCGTCGGCCTCGAAGTCGCCGTCGTCGGTCTCGACCGTGAACCCGTCGTACCCCTCGTCGACGTTCTCGACCGCGGTGCCGAGGTGGACGCCGACACCGTCCTCCTCGCGGGCGGCGTCGACGAACGACTTCGCGACCGCGCCGTAGTCGACGACATAGCCGTCCGGTGTCTGGAGCGCCTTGAGCGCCGTGGTCGGGTCGCGGCCCTCGACGACCTTCGGCTCTAGCTCCTCGATCTCCTCGCGGCCGATCTCTCGGAGCTTCGGGTAGAGGTCGCCGAATCCGTTTTGATGGTAGCGCTCTTCCAGCTTGGCGGCCTCCTCGTCGCCGACGCCGAGGACCATCTTGCTGCGCTTGCTGTGCATCTCCCGGTCCGGGTCGGTCCCTTCGAGGTAGCCCGCCAGCAGCTCGGCGCCCTCCTTGACCTCCTCGGCCTTTTCGAGGGTGTAGTTCGTCTCGATGTCGCCGAAGTGCAGCGTCTGGGAGTTGTTCGTCCGGTGGGAGTTGATCGCGGCGATCTCCCGCTCTTTTTCGATCAGCGTCACGTCATCGATGTCGGTGAACTTCGCCACCGTGTACAGAAGCGACGCCCCGCTTATCCCCCCGCCGACGATGATCAGATCAGTGTTCTCGGACATGCGTGGTGAAAGCTCTCACTCTTCAGAACGGGCTCGGTCGTTAACGTTCTTGCTATCTTCGCCGCCGATCCGGCGGTAGAGTCCCTACAGTCGTCGTTTTTGAAGTTCGACAACTGTCGTACTCGAAGCGACCCTGACGGAGGGCCCCGACGGGCTACGGCTCGTCGCGAGCGGTCCGGTACCGCTCGCGGAGCCGGGCGAACAGCTCCCGACCGGTCTCGGTTTGAAGGCGGGGTTCGGTCGTCGCGAAGAATTCGTCGAGGTCGTCGTACTCGCGGAACGCTCCCGGGTCGCCGCCGGCGGGGTCGTACCGGCCGCCGCGTTCGTAGAGCACCGCCTGTAGGCAGACGTCGAGCAGGTCACACTCCTTGACGAGTATCGCCTCGGGCGACTCGCGGGCCTCGTAGTCCTCCCACGCGTCGCGAATACGGTCTGGGAGCGCGCCCGCGAGGTCTTCCATCGCCGCGCGCTCGGCCGCCTCTTTGGCGGCGGCGTCCACCGAGTCCGCCGTCGAATCGGCGCGCGTCGCGGCGTCGCCGGTCTCGGCCTCCGCCACGTCGTGGACGACGGCGAGCCGGAGCGCGCGGTCGAGGTCGAGGCCGGGCAGGCCCTCCCGGAACTGGTCGCCGAGGGCCAACACGAGGTACGCGACGCCCCACGTGTGCGCGGCGACCGACTCGGGGGCGTCGACGCCGCGGAGCTGCCAGCCCGTGCGCCGCTCGTCTTTCAGCGCGTAAGCGTCGAGGAGGGCGTCGAGCGCGGGACCGGCGTCGGAGCTGTCGTCGTTCGGATCCGATTCGTCGTCCGCGTTCATCGCGGGGCGCTACTCGGCGAGCGTCCAGGCGTTCTCGCCGGCGCGGTCGGCCACGTCGCGGCGGACCATCTCGTCGAGCACCTCGTCGAGGCGGCCGGCCTGGGCGACCTCCATCTCGATGCGGCCGATGCCGTGGAACTCGTCGAGGTAGTGCCGAACGTCCTCCCGGTCAAAGACCGTCTGGTCGGCGCGCTCCATCGCGCCCTCGGTGAGGTCGATCATGTCTTCGAGGAAGTTCCACGGGTAGACGACCCACGTCCACTGTTCGAGCCGTTCGCCGACGAAGTCGGGCTGGAACTCGGAGGTACCGAGCAGTTGGAGCGTGGCGGTCCGGACCTCGCCCGCGTCCCGGTCGTCGACGTACTCCTCGGCGCGGCGGATCGAGCCGCCGGTGTCCGCGATGTCGTCGATGATCAGGACGTCTTTCCCCTCGACGCTTCCCTCCGGCATCGGGTAGCGGATCTGGGGCTCGTCGCTCTTCTCGGCGGCGCCGACGTAGTGTTCCATCTTCAGGCTCGTGAGGTCGTTGAGCCCGAGGAAGTCGCAGATGCATCGCCCGGCGAACCAGCCGCCGCGCGCCAGCGCGACGACCACGTCCGGCTCGAAGTCGGCGCGCTTCACCGCGTTGGAGACGTTGCGGCAGAGCCCGTAGATGTACTCCCAGTTGGTGAGGGTGCAGTCGAAGTCGTCCGGGAGATCGCTCATACGGCCGTTCCTCCCACCCGCGCGCTGATAAGGGTTTAGCAACGCTCCTCGAAGACGACGACCGGAGCGAGGACGACGCCGTGACCCACGCGGAACCGTGACCCACGTGCTGTGACCTACGCGGAGTCACCGCGGCGAGGCTGGGGCTTTGGCGGTGTTCGCCGTCGGTCCGTCGTCGACGATTTATAAGCAAGCGGCTGGGGCTTTGGAAAGGTTCTCGGCGTCACCGACGGCGACGACGGAGAGAGGAACCGCGAACACGAGAATCCATCCAGATCCACCAATAAAACACGCATCGTATCGGTCCCGACACGATTTAGGTGACCCGCCCGCAACGGGTCGGTAATGAGTACTCAGGCCGCGACGGAGGAGCGGACGGTCGTGATCGGGCTGGAGGTTCACGTCCAGCTCGAGACCGACACGAAGATCTTCTGCGGCTGCTCGACGGAGCCCGAAGAGGACGAGGAGCCGAACACGCGCACGTGCCCGACTTGCCTCGGGCTGCCGGGCGCGCTGCCGGTCCTCAACGAGGGCGCCGTCGAGGCCGCCGTGAAGATCGGCAAGGCGATCGACGCCGACATCCCCGAGACGACGACGTTCCACCGGAAGAACTACTACTACCCCGATCTCCCGAAGAACTTCCAGCTCACCCAGTACGACGCCCCGATCTGCCAGTCCGGCGAGCTTGAGGTCCGCGTCGACAGCGAGCCCCGAACCATCGGAATCACCCGCGCGCATCTCGAAGAGGACCCCGGGAGCCTCCAGCACGCCGGCGGCTCGATCGAGACCGCCACCCACACCCTGGTGAACTACAACCGCGCCGGGACGCCCCTGATGGAGATCGTCACCGAACCGGATTTCCGGTCACCGGCCGAGACTCGCGCCTTTTTGGCGAAGCTGGAAGAGGTGTTGGAGTACCTCGGCGTCTTCGACCCGACCCGCGACGGGAGCCTGCGCGTCGACGCCAACGTCTCCTTGGTCCCCGAGAGCGAGGTCGCCGCCGACGGGACGATCAGCGACGACGCCCTCGCCGACGTGAACCGCGCCGAGGTGAAGAACATCTCCAGTCACAAGGGCGCAGAGCAGGCGCTCGCGTACGAGGTCACCCGGCAGGAGAACGTCCTCCGGCGCGGCCGCGAGATCGAACAGGAGACGCGCCACTGGGACGAGGCGCGCGGCGTCACCGTCTCCATGCGCTCGAAGGAGGCCGAGAAGGATTACCGGTACTTCCGGGAGGCCGACCTCCCCGCGCTGGAGGTGTCGGACTGGAAATCGCAGATTCCGATCCCGGAGCTGCCCGACGCCCGCCGCGAGCGCTTCCGCGAGGAGTACGGGCTCGACCGCGAATCGGCCTCGAAGCTCACCTCGACGAAGGCGGTGGCCGACTTCTTCGAGGACGTGGCCGAGCAGTTCGACCCCGAACTCGCCGCGACGTGGGTCGCCGACAACCTCCTCGGCGAGCTCAACTACCGGGAGATGTCGATTACGGACGTGGAGGACCGCCTCGACGAGTTCAAACGCCTGATCGAGTTAGTCGCGGCCGACGAGCTCACGGTGAAAAACGCCGAGGAGATCGTCCTCCGTGAGATGCTCGACGCGGGCGAGGACCCCGAGACCGTCATCGAGCGCGAGGGGCTCGGCGTCGCCGACTCCGGCGAGGTCGCGGCCGCGGTCACGGCCGCCATCGACGACAACCCCGACGCCGTGAGCGACTACCACGACGGCGACGAGGGCGCGATCAACTTCCTCGTCGGACAGGTGATGCAGGCGACGGGCGGGAGCGCCGACCCGGGCGAGGTGAACGGGCTGCTCCGCGAGGAGCTGGACGGGTAGGTCGTCGATGCATGTCACCGTCGAGGTCGTCGGCGAGGGGACGGCGGAGTACGACCTCCCCGACGACGCCACCTACGCCGACCTCATTCGCGAGGCCGGCTACCATCCTCAGGAGGCGTCGGCGCTGGTCGACGGCTCGCCGGTTCCTGGCGACCGCCTCGTCGACGCCGAATCGGTCCGGCTGCTCAGGCTTATCAAGGGCGGATCGACGGGCGGCGGCGCGTGAGCGGGGAGGGCGACCCGTCCGACTCGCCCGACTCGCCGGACAATATCGAAATCGGGACGGCCTCACCCGACGACCGCCTCGATATTCTCCGCGTGCTCGACGCCGCCATGCTGGAGACCGACGCCGAGACCGTCGACGCCGCGATCGACGCGGGCGACGCACTCGTCGCCCGGTTTAAAAGAACGGACGCGGTCGTCGGCGCGCTGGTCGCGACGCGGCCCGAGTCGGACCGAGTTCACGTCGACGCCGTGGCCGTCCGGCGGGCGCGTCGCGGCCGAGGGATCGGCTCCGCGCTCGTCGCCGAGACGGTGCGGCGCGCCGAGCGCGACGCCGAGAGTGCGGTCGTCACCGCCGAGTTCGATCCGGAACTGAAGGGATTTTACATCGATTTGGGGTTCGCCGTCGACAGCGAACGCGACGAAGTCGAGACGGGCCGTTTGCGCGGTCGCTGCCCGGCCGGCGGTGGCAGCGCCGACGCCGAGTGAACCGGCGAACGACGCCGATAAACGGCCGGACGATCTACGACGGGGCAATGAGTGGAAAGGACGAGTACTACAACAAGTCGAAACAGCAGGGGTACCGCGCCCGGTCGGCCTACAAGCTGAAACAGATCGACGAGGAGGCGAACCTGTTCGAGCGCGGCGACACCGTCGTCGACCTCGGCGCCGCGCCCGGCGGCTGGCTGCAGGTCGCCGCCGAGGAGGTGGGAGAGTCGGGGACCGTCGTCGGCGTCGACCTCCAGCGCATCGACGACCTCGACGACCACGACGTGGAGACGATCCGCGGCGACATGACCGAGGAGCGCACCCGCCACTACCTGCGCGAGGCGATCGGCGAGCGCGGCGCGGACGTGGTGATCTCGGACATGGCGCCGAACATGACCGGCGAATACGCCCTCGATCACGCCCGGTCGGTCCACCTCGCGCGGCAGGCGTTCGACGTGGCCGAGGAGCTGCTCGCCCCCGGCGGCGACTTCGTCGTGAAGGTGTTCCAGGGCGAGGATCTGGACGCGTTCCGCGAGGACGTCCGCGCGGAGTTCGAGTACCTCCGGACGGTCTCGCCGCCGGCCTCGCGCGACTCCTCCTCGGAGGTGTACCTCGTCGCCAAGGGGCTGAACACCGCCCCCGTTGCAGCCGGCGACCGGATCGAGGTGACGGTCGAGGAGCGCGGCGACGAGGGCGACGGGATCGCGTACGTCGAGGGGTACTCGATTTTCGTCTCCGACGCCGATGTCGGCGAGACGGTGACCGTCGAGGTCGTCGACGCCAAGCCGCGGTTCGGGTTCGCGACACGCGTCGACGTGGGTACTCCCGATTCCGACGAGAGCGACGAGGGTGAGTGAGGCGCCGTGAGCGGTGACGGAATCCTCGGATCGCTGTCGCTGGTCGGACTGCTCAGCCTCTGTTGTATCGGGCTCGGCGGGATCGCGGGCGGCGCCGCGGTCGCGGGCGGAGGCGCCTCGGCGACCACGCTGGCGACGGGAACGACGAGTCCGCGCGGCGCGCTCGTCTCCGGGCTGGTTACCGCCGCGACGGTGTTTGTCGTCGGAGTGGCGGTAAAGCGACGACTGCGTCGGAGCAGCGGCGCCGACGGCGACATCGACGGCGAGCGCTGATCGCGGTCAGGCGGCGCCGCCGCTCCGGACCCACTCGCGGAGTGTGAACCGGTCGTAGGCGGTCTCGGCGGCGACGGTCCACTCCGCTGAGTCCCACGCCGGGTAGAACGTGTCGCCCTCGTAGCTCCCCGTGACGTGGCTGAGTACCATCCGGTCGAGGTGGGGCTGGAACAGCTCGTAGATCCCGCCGCCGCCGAGGACGTAGACGGTGTCGTCAGCGGCGTCGGTGTCGTCGGCGTCGCTATCTCCCTCGTCGAGGATCTCCGCCGCGCGTTCGAGCGCCGAGTCGACCCCGTCGGCGACGACCGCGGTCGGAACGTCGACGGACTCGACGCTCCGGCTCACGACGATCTGGCGAGAGCCGGGGAGGTGGTCGCGCATCGAGTCGAAGGTGCGGCGGCCGAGGATGACGGGCGAGCCCGCGACGCGCTCGCGGTACTGCCGAACGTCGGCCTCGATGTGGGGCCACGGCACCTCGCCGTCCCTGCCGATGGCTCGGTTCTCCGCGAGCGCCGCGACGCTGACGAGTTGCACGGACGCCCTACGAGCGCGGGCGACAAAAAACCGGCCGGGCGGGGAGCGGGGAGGACGGGAAGCGGAGAGACGAGAGCGCCGCGCTACTCCCCGAGCCCGAGGAGGTCGAACGGATAGCCGTTGTCGTTGTCGTCGGCCTGCTCGTAGACGACGCGGGCGGCCGCCACGTCCTGGATCGCGAGGCCGGTGGAGTCGAAGACGGTGACGCCGTCGATGCCGGCGCCGCTCCCGGCATTGTCGCCCTCGCTCCCGGTCCCGGTCCGACCCGGACGGTTGCCGACGACGATCTCGCCGATCTCGCCGTAGATGTCGTCGTCGGTCAGAAGCCCTGCGGCGTAGGGGACGTTGATCTCGCCGGAGTGGGTACACTGCTCGTGGTCGTCGATGACGACGGTCGCGTTCAACAGGAGGTCGTCGGCGAGTTCGTGTTTGCCCTCGGCGTCCGCGCCCATCGCGTTGACGTGGGTGTGGTCGCCCACGTCGTCGGGGCCGACGATGGGGGACTCGACGGGCGTCACCGTCGAGAGCACGTCGCAGTGGCCGGCCTCCGCGATGGAGCCGGCGCGGACGTCGAAGCGGCCCTCGAAGGCGTCGATGAAGTCGGCGACGCGCTCCTCGTCGAGATCGCTGATCACGACCTCGTCGATGTCGCGCACCGCGGCGATCGCCTCCAGTTGGGTGTACGACTGAACGCCGGCGCCGACGATCCCGAGCGAGGTCGCGTCCGGGACCGCCAGCTCGTCGGTGGCGACCGCGGCCGCCGCGCCGGTGCGTTTCATCGTGAGCGTCGTGCCGTCGAGGATCGCCAGCGGGAACGCCGTCTCGGGGTCGGAGTAGATCATCGTCCCCATCACGGTCGGGAGGTCGTGGTCGGCGGGGTTGTCGGTGTGGACGTTCACCCACTTGATCCCGGCTGCGTCCCAGCCGGCGTCCTCGGCGGTGTCCTCGGTGCGTACGTCGAGGTAGGCGGGCATCGAGCGGAAGTCGCCGTTGTACTCGGGCAGGTCGATGTACGACTTCGCCGGCATCTTGGCGTTGCCGCGCTCGTAGGCCGTGAACGCGCCGCGGACCGCGTCGATGACGCGGTCCATGCGGGCGTTCTCGTCGACGTCGTCGGCGTTCAAAAGCAGCGTCTGCATGGCGCAAACTTTTCCGGAGGGGTACTTCAAGCCTCTTGAATCGGTGGCGGCCCGCGAGCCCCGATCCGAGTCAGACCATGTCGCCGCGCACCGACGCCCCCTCCTGTTCGGCCCGCCGTCGCTTGAGGGTCTCGGCGGCCTCGTTGGCTACGTTCTCGTCGGCGCCGAGCATGCCGAGCGCGGCGGAGAGCGTCGGCATCGCGAGGGAGGCCTCGCGGAGTCGGTCGAACGCCTCCTCGTCGCGGGTGCCATCGACCCACAGGCAGACGCCCCGCGGGTCGAGCACCTCCTCGTAGGCGTCGCGGGCGAGCGCCCCCTTCAGGCGCTGGCGCACGTTGTCCTCGAAGCTCGCGTTACACACTTCGAGGTGGATCGGCTCGCTGTCGTCGGGCTTCGCCCGACTGCCAGAGGCGCTCCGCGCCTCGCTGTCGTCGACCAGTTCGGCCGCGAGGCACTTCTCGGGGGCGGCGTACCCGTTGTCGCTCGTGCGCACGCGGTCAGGGTGCGCCTCGGCCCACTCGGCGTGTACCGAGGTGCCGACGCCCTTCACGCCGTACTCGGCCGCGAAGTTGGCGGCCGCGTCGCTATCGCCGCCCATGATCACGTCCTTGGTGAGGTACACGTCGAGCCGCTCGACCGGATCGAGTCCCAGTGCGACGTCGCCGAAGGCCCACACCTCGCGGACGGGGACCGGCATGGTCTCGCGTTCGACGCGGTCGACGAGGGTCTCCAGCCGGGCGACGGCCTGCTCGCGGTCCATGCAGGAGGCGTAGGCGGGTCGCGGGCAAACCGGTTTCGTTCGGTGGCGGTCGAGGTCTCAGATCCCGTCGAGTCGCTCCGCGATCGACTCCCAGTGGCTCCCCTTCCAGAACCAGCGCCCGCAGTCGCGACAGCGCCACGCGGGGCGGGTGTCGGCGGTGTCGGGTTCGGACTCGGGCGCCCCCGCCGTCCCCACGTCGTCGGGCACGTACTCGGGGCGGTCGTCGGGGTCGGCGCTGTCCGAGGCCGACACCCGATCGACTCGCCCGTTACAGGCGCCACAGCGCGTCGGCTCGTCGACGAGCGCGACGGGGGAGCCCGCGGCGGCGACCTCGCGAAGCTGGTCGAGCACGTCGCGCTCGGTGAGGAGGACCGCGTCCCCGGTCCGGGCGGCGAGTTCGCGATCGCGGGTGATCAGGGTCCGAGCCTCGGCCGCGGCCAGCGCCAGAACCTGGTCGTCCGCCTCGACCCCGCGGTCGAGCGCGTAGGCGGCGTCGTAGCCGCACATCCGGAGATACGTCGCGAGCTTCCCGCACATCGCGTCGAGGAGGACGCGCGGGGGTTCGTCATCGGCGGCCGCGCGGTCGTCGGTCGGCATCAGCCGTCGAGGAACGCCCGGATCTCGTCGGGGGAGCGCGCGTTGAGCACGTCCGCCGTCTCGGCCCAGCCGCGCCGGGCGGTGTGGACCCCGTACCGGGCGTTGTCGAGCTCACGGGGCGCGTGCGCGTCGGTGTTGACCGCGATCGTCGCGCCCGCGTCGATCGCAGCCCGGACCATGTCGCCGTCGGCGTCGAGGCGGGCCGGGTTCGCGTTCACCTCGATCGCGGTGCCGGCGGCCGCGGCCGCCTCGACCACGGCCGCCACGTCGGGCGCGATGCCCGGGCGGCTGTTGATGATCCGGCCGGTCGGGTGGCCGAGGATATCGACATACGGGTGTTCGACCGCCCGGATCAGCCGCTCCGTGGCGGCGTCGGGGTCCTGTCCCAGCGCGGAGTGCGGCGAGGCGACGACGATATCGAGGTCGGCGAGGGTGTCGTCGTCGGTGGTGATCTCTCCCTCCGCGTCGATGTTGGCCTCGATCCCGTGGAACACCTCGATGTCGGCGTCGGTAGGCTCGCCGGCTCCGCTCTCGCCGGCTCCGCCCTCGCCGGCCCAGACCGCTCCGTCGACCGCGTCAATCGCGTCGGCGACCGCATCCGCCTGCGCCGCGATCTCGGCCTCGTCGAGCCCCGTGTTGCCGAAGATCCCCGGGCCGGCGGCGTGGTCGGTGACCGCGTGCGCGTCGTACCCGCGCTCCGCGGCCGCCTCGATCATCTCCGCGATCGAGAACCCGCCGTCCGACCAGTCGGTGTGGGTGTGGAGGTCGCCGCGCAGGTCTTTGGTCTCGACGAGGTTGGGAAGCTCGCCCGCCGCGGCCGCCGCGACCTCGCCGTTGTTCTCCCGGAGTTCGGGCGGCACGGGATCCATGTCGAGCGCCTCGTAGACGCCGTCCTCGGTCTCGCCCGCGACGCGCTCGCCGACCCGCTGGCCCGCGTCGGGGTCGTCGACGTCGGAGATGTCGAAGAGGCCGTACTCGTTGAGCTTCAGGCCGCGGTCGATCGCGCGGTTGCGCACCGCGACGTTGTGGGCGCGCGAGCCGGTGAAGTACTGGAGCGCGGCGCCGAACTCCTCGCCGTCGACGATTCGGAGGTCCACCCGGGTGCCGCTCGCGCGAACGCTCGCCTTCCCGGTGCCGGCCTCGATCGTCGCGTCGGCCTCGGGCCACTCGGTGAACGCCTCGACGATGGGCTCGCGCGCGTCGCTGGCGACGAGCAGATCGATGTCGCCGATGGTGTCTTTCCAGCGCCGGATCGAGCCGCACACCTCGACCGACGCGACCGCGTCGAGGTCGTCGAGGTACGACAGGGCGGCGTCGGCGACCGGGCGCGCGTCGCCGAGGCGGGTGCGCTTCCGGGCCTCGCGCGCGAACGGGATGTTGTCGAGGATGTTCTCCTCTGTCTTCGCGCCGAAGCCGGAGACCTCGCGGATCTGTTCTGCCTCGGCTGCCGCCTCTAGTTCGTCGAGCGTCGTGATCCCGAGCGCCTCGTAGAGGCTGCCGACCGTCTTCGGACCGACGCCCTCGACCGCGGTCAGCGCCCCGATGTCGGCGGGGAGCTCCGAGCGGAGCGCCTCCAGCTCCTCGATCGATCCCGTCTCGAAGTACTCGACGATCTTCGACGCGATGGCGTCGCCCACGCGGTCGATCTCGGCGACCGCGTCCTCTCCCTCCCCGGCGAGGTTCTCGATCGGCGCGGTGTGTTCGCGGACGTTCTCCGCGGCGCGGCGGTAGGCGGTCGGCTTGTACTCGACGCCTGTCGCTTCGAGCAGGTCGGCGAACTCCTCGAGGAGGGCGGCGACCTCGTCGTTACGGCTCATTGCGTGACGGTTCGGTTGGCCGGTACTAATAAGTGAGAGCGATCGGGACGAACCAGTTGGACAGCCCTGTTGAAACCCACCGTGGGCGATAGTGTCACGCTCAATCGCTCAGTACAGACCGCGAAACGACAGATCACCCGACAAATACACTGCACTTCGCTCCGAGGTAGCTGCATACGTTACCAGATTATTTGTTATGAAATTCATAACATGTCAGGAAGAGATAAATCTATGAGGATTTATCAAGTCAGCTTGTTATATAGTCTCATGGGGATTTTAGATATGCTTGAAGGTGAGATGACAACGAAACAAATGGGAGTTATAATGATTCTCTACATGGTGGGTCTGGCGGCTTTTGGGGTGCTGGCTGTTATCGTGATACATGGTCTCGGATGGCAGTGGCTATAGAGAATCGCTGTAAGGCGGCGACGGACAACTGTTAAGTCAAAAGTTAAATAGAGGATCAGCGACACCCTATGTCGAATCTACTCCGAGCAATAAGCACTCTTAAGCGACCGGGTATTTCAATGATAATCCCTTGAAAAATATTATTTCAACGGGGCCAGTTGGGCGTATATAGACGATTGGCGGGAGATAGATGGTGACACTTCCAAAGCCCCAGCCGTTGTTTACCGAATCTCTCGGTGAATAGGAGTAACGGCTGGTTGGCACAGCCATCGACGTTGTTGTTTGACAAGGAAACAGATGCGTTCGCACCTCAAGAACAGGTAACGTCGTAAACCAAAATATCCCAACCCAGCGGTGCGGTGCCGTGGGAATCCTCGCGCTTCAGCGCGGGGAGGATGTCAAAAGCGATCGAATACTGCTCGGCGAACACCTCCAAAGTCCCACCCCGCCCCGCACAGCGCCTCACGCCTCTCCAGCCTCGTCAGTCGTCCTCCGCGTTGCTCCGGACGACCGACTCCAGCGAGGGACCGGAGGTCCCTCTGGCAGCCGGCGGCAAAGCCGTCGGCGACGCCACCGCAGATCGATTTATAAAGAGTCGAAGTCCCCCGGCCTCGAAGTGATCGATGGACAAGACATTTGTTCGATCTCACAGATCACCCGCGTATGCCCTCCCCGCTCGCTCCGCTCTCCGGACTCGTCAGTGGCCTCCTCGATCGCTCGCGCGCCGGTTTCCGATGGCTCAAGCCGGACAAGCAGGCTCTCACCGTCGGCGTCGTCGTCTTCGTCACCCTCGCAACGACCCTCGGAATCGTCGCGCTCGGCGCCGCCTTCGACGCGACGATCGACCGCGAGGTGACGGTCGACAACCCCGACTATCCGCCGGAGTCGACCTGTGAGACGTTCGGCGAGGACGGCGACTCGGTCTTCGTCGAGCAGTGCGACCGGCCGGAGCGGATCGACGTGGATGTCGGCGAGGAGCTGCGGAGCGCGTCGGGCGAGTACGTCGGCTACGCGCTGATCGGCGTGCCGATCTGGTGGGCGATCTTCGCGCTCGCGCTCCACGGCGGGGCGCGCCTCGCTGGGGGATCCGGCTCTCTCGGCGACTCGTTCGCCATCGCGGCGTGGGCGATCGCCGCGGAGGTGGCTCGGCTGGTCGCCGGGCTCGGCGCGATCTGGTACGTGCTCGCGACGACGACGGTCGAGGGGACCACGATGGAGTCGATCGCGACCGAGATCGTCGCGGCCATCTCGACGATGCAGGGGCCGCTTCTGGTGGCCTCCGCGGTCGTGATCTCGGTCCAGTGGGTCGTGGTCGTCGGCGGGCTGGAAGCCTACCACGACCTCGACCGAGGGATCGCGGGGACAGTCGCGGGCGTCCTCGCGGTGTTCGGGCTCCTGCTCGCAGCGGTGTGAGGGACGCCCCCGAATTCGAGAGTTTTTAACCCGGTCGGGGTCCCTCTCCCGACATGATCCTGTCGGACGCGGACATCCTCGACCGCCTCGCGGAGGGGGACCTCGTCGTCGAACCCCTCGACGACGTCGACCAGCAGGTCCAGCCCGCGAGCGTCGACCTGCGGCTCGGCGAGCGCTTCCTGGAGTTCCAGCGCACGAACATTCCCTGTATCCACCCAACCGAGGCCGACGAGGTCGGCGACTACGTCACGGAGACGCGCGTCCCCGAGGGCGAGGAGTTCATCCTCCACCCGGGCGACTTCGTGCTCGGGACCACCACGGAGCGCGTCGAGATCCCGCCGGACCTGCTCGCGACCGTGCAAGGCCGGTCCTCGCTCGGGCGGCTCGCGATCGTCATCCACGCCACCGCGGGGATCGTCGATCCGGGGTACAAGGGGCAGATCACGCTCGAACTGTCGAACCTCGGCACCGCGCCCGTCGCGCTCACGCCCGGGATGCGCGTCTCACAGCTCATCTTCACGGAGCTCAAATCGCCCGCAAAACGCCCGTATGGCGTCGAACGCGGCTCGAAGTATCAGGACCAGGACGGCCCGCAGGCCTCCCGAATCGGCTCCGATCCGGAGTTTCACAGTGACGAGAACCAGGCGGCGGAGCACGAGTCGTGAGGTTCATCGAGGAGGTCGTCGTCGACGAGTTCCTCCCGACGGTGCGCTCGATGCTGGCGGAGGACCTCCGCGAGCGCGGCTTCACCCAGCACGAGGTCGCCGACGCGCTCGGCATCTCGCAGTCCGCGGTCTCGAAGTACGCCCACGGCGACGTGGCCCGCCACGACCGGATCGTCGCCGATGAGCGCGTTCGCGAACTCGTCGAGCGCGTGGGCGAGGGGCTCGCGACGGGGGAGATGACACCGGTCGCAGCCCTCGCCGAGATCGAGGTGCTGATCCGCCGGTTGGAGGAGGGCGACCTCCTCGCGGACCTCCACGAGGAGGCGATGCCCGCGCTCGCCGACGCCGAGGTGGAGTTCGCCGTTCACGACCCGGACAGCGGGCTCCGCGAGCGCGAGCGCGTCCTCTCCTCGGTCCGGCGCGGGCTCCGCACCCTGACGAACGCCTCCGGGTTCGCCGGGCTCATCCCGAACGTCGGTGCCAACGTCGCCGAGTGTCTCGACGACGCGCGGACGGTCGACGACGTGGCGGCCGTGCCCGGTCGCCTCGTCGACGTGAAGGGACGGGCGATGGTCCCGGGCGAGCCCGAGTTCGGCGTGAGCGAGCACGTCGCGACGGTCCTGCTCGCCGCGCGTGAGGCGGGCGCGACCGCTCGCGGCGCGGTGAACGTGCGGTACGCCCCCGGAACCGTCGAGGCGCTCGCCACCGACCATCCGACGGTGGAGTTCGACCCCGAGCGACCGACCCGGGAGGCGGTCGTCGATGCGGTCGCCGACGCGGAGCGCTCGGGCGGCGACAGCGCCGACAGCGACACCCTCGTCCTCTACCAGACGGGCGCGGTCGGCGTCGAGCCGATCGTCTACGTGCTCGCGCCGACCGCCGCGGACGCGGCCCGAATCGTTCGCGGGCTGGTCTGAGCGCGGCCCCCGACGGCCCCGAACCAGCGGGCTTTAGGCCCGTATCCACGACACTTCGATACACACCACATGAGCCACGACGACTTCCCCACCGACGATCCGGCGGTGGTGACCTGTGGACTGCCGTACGCCAACGGCGACCTCCACATCGGCCACCTCCGCACCTACGTCGGCGGCGACGTGTACCGGCGCGCGCTCGAACGACTCGGGCAGGAGACCGCGTTCGTCTCCGGCTCCGACATGCACGGCACCCCCGTCGCGGTCAACGCCGAGCAGGAGGGGGTCTCCCCCGAGCAGTTCGCGCTCGACTGGCACGAGCAGTACGCCGCGACGTTCCCGAAGTTCAACGTCGAGTTCGACAACTACGGCCACACCCACGACGAGACGAACACGGCGGTGACCCAACAGCTCGTCCGTGACCTCGACGAGGGCGGCCACCTCTACGAGAAGGAGATCATGGTCGCGTACGACCCCGTCGACGACCAGTTCCTCCCGGACCGGTACGTCGAGGGGACCTGCCCCTACTGCGGTGCACACGCCCGCGGCGACGAGTGCGACGAGGGGTGCCAGCGCCACCTCGAACCCGGCGAGGTCGAGGACCCCGAATCGACGATCACCGGCAACCCCGCCGAGTACCGCGAGCGCACCCACCAGTTCTTCGAAGTCTCCGCGTTCTCCGAGTACCTCTCCGGCTTCCTCGATCGGCTGGAGGGGACCTCGAACGCCCGGAACCAGCCCCGCGAGTGGATCGAGCAGGGGCTCCAAGACTGGTGTATCACCCGCGACATGGACTGGGGGATCGACTACCCCGGCGAAAACCCGCAGGACCTCGTCTTATACGTCTGGGTCGACGCCCCGATCGAGTATATCTCCTCGACGAAGCAGTACACCGAGCGCGTCGGCGCCGACGCCTTCGACTGGGAGGCCGCGTGGAAGGAGGGCGCGAGCGACGCGCACCCCGAGGGCGGCGAGATCGTCCACGTGATCGGCCGCGACATCATTCAACATCACACGATCTTCTGGCCCGCGATGCTGGAGGCGACCGACCACACCGAGCCGCGCGCCGTGATGGCGAGCGGCTTCGTCACCCTCGGCGGCAAGGGCTTCTCCACGAGCCGCGACCGCGCGGTCTGGGCCGACGAGTACCTCGACGAGGGGTTCCATCCCGACCCGCTGCGCTACTACCTCGCGACCAACGGCGGGTTCCAGCAGGACGTGGACTTCTCGTGGGAGAAGTTCCGCGACCGCGTCAACACCGAGCTGGTGGGGACCGTCGGCAACTTCCTCTACCGCTCGCTGCTCTTCGCCCACCGCAACTACGACGACGCGCCCATCGCGGACGCGACGAGCGACGAGGTCGCCGAGCGGATCGAGGAGGCGATCGCCGACTTCGAGGCCGCCGTCAACGACTACTCCGTGCGCGCGGTCGGCGACGCCGTCACCGACCTCGCCCGGTTCGGCAACGAGTACATCCAGCGCAGCGAGCCGTGGAAGCTCGTGGACGACGACCCCGAGGAGGCCGCGCAGGTCATCCACGACTGCGTCGCGATCGCGAAGGCGATCGCGGTCCTGTTCGAGCCCATCGCACCCGAGAAGACCGAGCGTCTCTGGGACCAGCTCGGCGAGGACGGCTCGGTCCACGAGACCACCGTCGAGGCGGCCCGCGAGGGCCCCGCCGGCGACCTCGCGGAGCCGACGGAGCTGTTCGAGCAGATCGAAGACGAGCGCGTCGAGGCGCTCAACGAGAAGCTGGAGGCGCGCGCCGCCGAGGCGGAGGACGGCGACGAAGCGGACGAGGAGAGCGGCGACGACGGCGAGGCGGACGACGGCAGCGACGAAGCGGACGACGACACCACTGACGAACCCGACATGACCGACATCGAACCCCTCAGCGACGACCGCATCAGCTTCGACGACTTCCAGGAACTGGACATCCGGATCGGCCGGATCGAGGAGGCGGAGGGTATCGAGGGCGCCGACGACCTCCTGAAGCTCCGCGTCGACCTCGGCGCGGAGACCCGGACGATCGTCGCGGGGCTCAAACAACTCCACGACGTGGACGACCTGCCCGGAACGAAGGTCGTCGTGCTCGCGAACATGGAGAAGGCGGAGCTGTTCGGCGTCGAGTCGAACGGGATGGTGCTCGCCGCCGGCGAGGAGGCCGACCTCCTCACCACCTACGAGGACGCCGGGCCGGGGACGAAGGTGAAGTAAGCGAGAAACCGCAGTGCCGATCAGGCGATTTCGGTCTGACGGTCCGCCTGTGCGGCGAGGTGCAGGAACGCGATCGCGCCGAGAAAGAGGATCACGAACGGCAGCGTCGTGGCGTCTGGTTGTGCGTAGGAGCCCGCGACCGCCAGTGGGCTGACGCTCAGCCCGAACAGGCCGACTGCGTAGCCGGCTCTGTCCGGCCAGTCGGAGAACTGGAAGGTGCTCCCGAGCAGCGCCGTGTCGAACGCGAGGTAGAAGTAGCTCGCCGCGGCGTACACCGTTGCCGTCCCGGTCGCGACGAACGGGTCGGGAGTGAGGAACGCGTAGACGCCGATCGCGATCAAGAGCCCACAGACCGCGGCCAGCGGGAGGTCCGTCTGCATGGTCTCGGGTCGTTTCGTGTCGAGGTAAAACCCGGCGTACCGGATTCGGTCTCGGCGATCGGTCGGTACGGATCGGTTCTCTCCGGACGCGCGGCCGGGCGCTCCTGCGCCGGTTAGGCGTCCAGCACTTCGATCAGGTTCCCCTCCGGGTCCCTGACGAACAGGATCGTCGTCCCGCTTTCGGTCGTTCGCGGCGGGCTCAGCGTCTCCACGTCGTCAGCGAGGTCGGCGTAGAACGCCTCCACGTCGTCGACGGACAGTCCGAGGTGGGTCGCGCCGGGCCGGTTCAGTTCGGGGACGTCTCCCGACTCGCCGGTCGGATCGTACGCGACGAGTTCGACGATCGCGCCGTCGGCGTCGAGGTGTGCGAACTCGGCCGACGCGTCCTCGACGGCGACCGCCTCAGCGAAGGCGTCGCCGCCGACCGCGAACTCCGAGAGACGGTCGAGGCCGAACGTCTCGGTGTAGAAGTCGACGGCGCGGTCCAGATCGGCGACGGTGATTCCGACGTGGTGAGCGGTTGGATCGGACACGGTCCGTGGATCGCCGGTCGACGAGAAAACGGTGTCGGCCCCGTCGGTGAGAGATTTATAAATGGGTGACGGCGACTCTGCGGTGAAGACCTCCAAAGCCCCAGCCGCTCGGTAGTACGTGATCGATGACTCCGCGGTGAACACCGCCAAAGCCCCAGCCGCTCGGTAGTACGTGATCGACGACTCCGCGGTGAACACCGCCAAAGCCCCAGCCGCTCGGTAGTACGTGATCGACGACTCCGCGGTGAACACCGCCAAAGCCCCAGCCGCGACGACTCGTGCGACTCGTTGCGCCCTTCGGTCGCTCACTTCGTTCGCTCCCTGCAGTGCTTACGTCGTCGAGCTTCGTCCTTCCGGGAGACTTCGTCTCCCGTCTTTCCGCTCGCTACGCTCGCGGAAATCGCGACTGCCCCTTTGAGTCCCACCCCAACCGCACAGCACCGCAGCCTCAGGCCTCCCCAGCCTCGTCGCCGGCGGCTTCGCCGCCGGCTGCCCGTGGCGCTACGCGCCACGCTGTCACCGGACTACGTCCGGTTGCAAGCGAGAGCTTCGCTCTCGCCCTGTCGCTGGCGGCTTCTGCCGCCAGCGACTCCCTCGCGCGTGCACCTCGCGCCCTTCGGGCGCTCGGCGGCACGCGCCGCCGCAGTATTCGTTTATAAGTCGTCCTGTCACCGGATACCTGCCGATCGACGACCGGAAGCGACCGAGCGGTCCCGGCCGTTTATAAGCGTGACCGAGGTACCAACGGGCGATGACCCTCGGCCGGATCAGGGAGTACGACGTACTCGTGCTCACGTCGCTGATCTGGTTTCTCGGGAAGTTCGTTCGGTACGCGTTCCCGCCGCTGTTCGAGCCCCTGCAGGCGAGCTACGGGGTGAGCAACGCCGCCGTCGGAGCCGCGTTCTCGGGTTTCATGGCCGTCTATGCCCTCCTGCAGTTCCCGAGCGGAGCGATCGCCGACCGCGTCGGGGCCGTTCGGGTGATCGCGTTGGGCGCGGTCGTGGCCGGTGTCGGTTCCCTCGCGTTGCTCTTTGACACCCCCTTCGCGGTGCTGGCGGGGGCGATGCTCGTGATCGGCGCGGGGACGGGCGCGCACAAAACGGTCGCAATACGGCTGCTCTCGCGGGTGTACCCGGTTCGGACCGGGCGCGCGCTCGGCGCCCACGACACCGTCGGCGCGCTCGGCGGGGTGGCCGCGCCCGCGGCGGTCACCCTCTTCGTCGCCGCGCCGCCCGCGCTCGCCGGGTTCCTCTCTCGGCTCCCGGGCGCTGACTGGCGCGGCCTGTTCGTCGTCACGGGCGTCATCGCGCTCGCGCTTGCGGGAGCCTTTGCCCTCCGCGTTCCGGGTCGGCTCCCGGCTGACGCCGACCGCGGCCCGGAGCGAGAGGGGTCGGAGCCGGGCGCGAGCGACTACCTCGCGTTGTTCGAGGACCGACGACTCGCGGCGTTCGTGATCGTGACGATCGCCTTCTCGTTCGCGTACAACGGGGCCGTCGCCTTCCTCCCGCTGTATCTCTCGCAAGCGGCCGGGCTGTCGACCGCGACCGCAAATCTGCTGTACTCCGCGCTGTTCGCGGTCACCTTCGTCCAACTCGTCTCCGGCGACCTCTCCGACCGATTCGGCCGCTTCCCCGTGATGGTTGCTGCGCTCGCGCTCGCGGCGGCGGCTCTCGTCGGCGTCGTCGCGCTCGCAAGAGGGGAAACAGGGGCGGGACCGATCGTTCTCGGCGCTCTCGTCGTCGCGTTCGGGCTCGGTTCTCACGGGTTCCGCCCGGTCCGCGGCGTGTACCTGATCGAGGCGCTCCCCGAGCGACTCGCTGGTGGCGGGCTCGGCGTCGTCCGCACCCTGTTGATGGGTGCCGGCGCGCTTGCTCCCGCGACGGTGGGGGCGATCGCCGACGCGTCCGGGTTCCGACCCGCGTTCGGGCTGCTCGCCGGGGCGCTCGCGCTGGCGGCGGTCGCGGCGGCGGGGCTGTGGGCGACCGAGTGAGGGGCAGACCCGGAAGTCGACCGAAACGACCATTCCTCGCCCGCGCGACCCTCGCGTATGCACGTCGTCGTCAACGCGGCCCAGAGCGTCGACGGGAAACTCGCAACGCGGCGCCGGGAGCAGCTCCGGATCTCGGGACCGGAGGATTTCGACCGAGTCGACCGCGTCAGGGCGGCCGCGGACGCGGTGTTAGTCGGGGTTGGAACCGTCCTCGCGGACGACCCGCACCTCACGCTCGACGAGGAGGACCGACGCGTCGAACGGCTCCGGAACGGCCGCCCGGGCAACCCCGCCCGCGTCGTCGTCGACTCGACCGGACGGACGCCGACCGACGCCCGGATCCTCGACGACGCGGCGACGACCTACCTGCTCGTCTCCGCGTCGGCGCCCCCCGAGCGACGCGAGGCGCTTGCGGCCGCCGGTGCCGAGGTCGTCGTGGTCGAGGGCGGAAGCGGGACCGAACGTGAGAGCGAGAGCGACGGGGACCACGTCGACCTCGTGGCGGGAATCCACGCGCTGGCAGAGCGGGGCATCGACCGGCTGATGGTCGAGGGCGGCGGTGAAGTCATCTACTCGTGTTTCGCGGCAGGACTCGTCGACGAGCTTCACGTGTATGTGGGGTCGATGGTGATCGGGGGGCGTGACGCGCCGACGCTCGCCGACGGTGAGGGGTTCACCGAAGCGTTCCCGCGGCTCGATCTGGTCGATACCGAGCGGCTCGACGACGGAATCGTGCTCTCGTACGAGGTCGGAGACGGCACGCCGTAGGCAGGTCGTAGGGGGTAGATCGTAGGCGGCAGGTCGTAGGCGGCAGGTCGTAAGCGGCAGGTCGTAGGCGGCAGGTCGTAAGCGGCAGGTCGTAGGCGGCGAGCGCGGGGAAAACGACTGATACGTAGCGATGTGTGTCGGTGTGTGCGTGTGTCTGTGTATGATCGTGTGTGATCACTCACCACGGATCGGGCGGTATGCGGTCCGTGCTATCGGTTTACACCCGAATCACCGAAGTATTTATATGTCGGCCTGCGGTAGGATCTGGTACCAGAACGCCTCCGGCGCTGGTGGGATCGCACGCTGAAATGAACGGGAGCTCTTATGTACGGCTTGACGCACGACAGCGAGCACTTGCCACCGCCGGAGCGGTGATGGAGAGATAAAAAATGGTAACGAAAGAAGAAGTCATCGAACAGTACGATATCGAGGCGATGGACGAGGCGGACAACGTGGACCTTTCTGAGGACGATCTTGAGAACGGATCGAAGGGTCAGCTCATTAAACGCGCCGGGCAGCTGCGCGACCGACGGAACGAGCTGAACCAGATGGCCTCCGAGCGCGCATCCAACCGCGACGACCTCAACGCGAAGACCCGCGAGAAGGTCGATGAGGCCCAAGAACACCGCGAGAAGCGCGACGAGCTCAACGAGCAGGTCCAAGAGCACAAGGACAAGCGGAACGAGCTCAACGCCGATGCCAACGAGCTGTTCGACGAGGTTGAGGAGCTCAAACAGGACATGGAGCTCGGCTCCGGCA
>Ga0306877_1000175_pt1 | contig 25091 bp, 29 predicted proteins | sample AntDeeMetagenom2_FD_190419 | JGI IMG/M metagenome (GOLD analysis project Ga0306877, IMG submission 190419) | Saline lake microbial communities from Deep lake, Antarctica - Metagenome #2 (v2) (version 2) | ecosystem: Environmental > Aquatic > Non-marine Saline and Alkaline > Saline | place... | reverse complement strand
TTTCACACGGTATCTCAAGCAGTATCTCTCGTCAGCGATCAACCTGTTTCCGCAGTTCTACACAAGAGTGAGTCAGTTATTGAGACCGTTGGTGAGCCTGATCGCGTTGTTGAACAACTCGGTTATAACACACACCACTGCTTCCGCTGTTCTTCTCTATAATCGGAGGATTCTTATTGAGGCTGTTGACGGCAAAATTGAGCAGATGCTCTTCCTTGATCTGGTTGTCTACTTGGTTTGGTTTCTTACTACGTCCAAGCAGACACTTCCTCTAACCCTATGTGATCGACTGAGCCTAGGTATCCAACTATCTTTGAGGGAATGTGCAAGACATAGTGGATAGATCTATCAACACTGTCCAGTTTAAAATCCAAACAGTCTGATTGATCGTGTTTCTGGTGGCTATTTCCATCATTTCAGTTCTTCATCGAACTCATTCTCACAAGTATCACATCGGTAGCGATACATCGCATACGGTCGCCCAGTTTCTTCGTCAATAATGAAGTCCGCCATAAGGATGAGTTCAATATTATTTTCTTCGCCACAGTGAGTACAGGCAACCATTATGATAGTCAACGGTCTGAATACAGTTTGTTGTGTTGCTACCCCAGTACTGACTGTCGATAACACGTACGACTTCTGTCAACCCCCAGAGAGTGTACCATAGCGGCCAGTTAGTACGAAATCCGTCGTAACGGGTTTTATAATCCCGCTTACTGTCGGGGGCCAATATGGTCGTTGTCGAAAAGGTTACCCGATTAAGCGAGCGCCGCAATCAGACCTCGTCCGAGGCGTTTCCGGACGAAGCACTTGCATTGATTCGATCAGCGGTCGATGCCGTCCCATCAAGTGTATTCGATGGATCGGCGAAACACACGGAAGTCGGGGGGTTTGATGCCACAATCGCCAACGGCATCCCCCAGTACGAATACGAAGGGGACGCTGCTGGCGGCTACAACCCAAACTGTAAGCTCTGGTCGCACCTAGGATTTAATTACAGTGTCGACCTCTACGACGCCGACGCCCGGATTGCCATCGAAGTCGAGAAGACCGAACGGAAGAGCGTCAGCGACGATCTGATTAAGTTCCAGAAGGGGTATAGAACCCAGAAAGATGGTCGACCGAAGATCGAGTTCGGGTGCCTGGTCGTGCCAGTGAACTACCGGGGATCGGATAACCTCTACCAGCATAGCCTGACCAAACTCGACTTCATGAAAAGCGTCCTGTTCATTGATGATGTCGCCGTCATCGGTTATCGCGATCCACGACCGGACTGATGCCGTCCCCAGACCAAGTCGGTTGTAGGCGGAACGTGACTCACGTCTGTTGACGTAGAATGTGTGTGGAAGACTATAGGTGGGAGTCTCACACTTTATGTTTTTAGTGACAGAAATGTGGGAAATTGGCACTATAAATAAATAAGATTATATCTTATAGAAACAATCATTAAGAATGGGGGGTAATACAACCAAGTGTATTAAATGTTACAGAGTCTACAATACTACCGTGAATAATCACTGTCCACGCTGCAAAACCCCGCGACACCCTCCAACAGACAAAGGAATGATGGGGTGAGATAAGGCGACAAATTCAAGCTCTAAATATAATATGGCCGTCATGACTGCACTTCATGTGCCGAGTGAAATACACACCGGGTTTCCGCTGTTATCTCACACCCCACGTTCAAAGTGAAGACACACTCCGTTATCGATCCTGACACAGGAAGGTCAAGATTTCCACGATAACCAGACATCCTGGTTATCCGTTTTTCGTTGCTCGATCTGGCCGGTATTGGCCATCAGATGCAGTTGTTCTTGGACGATCTCTGTATCAGCCTCAACGACAGAGGCAACGTCGTCTGTAGAGAGGGCTCTGTGATCCACGAGTGCTGAAACAATAGCTCCTCGAAGTTGGATTCTGTCGTCTGTGAAATCTGGTGAGCTATCGTCCATACCTTGAGTTGCCAGTCGTAAAAATATCTGTATCGGTCCAAATATCAGTATCTGATAGACCAAAATATCGATACGTACGTTTGCAGCCTTGTATGTCAGCGTTTGATAAAATATCGCGTTGCGAGTGTGGTCAGTTCTGCTGTGACTCCATGAATTCTATCGCGGTCCAAATATCTATGATTCGAACTCTCCCCTCGTAGTATGTGTTCTCAATCACTCCAGAGATCGCTTTTTCGGCGTTTCTATCATCCATCAAAATCCCGACTGACTCATGTGATGTCGACCCGAGCAACATCACAGCGACTGCAGGCAGTTCTGAATCTGTCTTTCGTAACACATCTGGGTCGGTTTGTTCGAATTTAGCCAGCCGCTCGTGGACTCGGTCCATGACTTCTCCAGCACGAGGCCCATCGTGAACTCGCACCCCCAGTTGCACGTCGTCGACGGTAGTGATCCACTCTGTCGTTGCTGCTCGGTCGACCCAATCAATGCTAATGTATCCACGCTGTTCGGTCAGTTCTTCGACGACACCACGACTCAGGTAGAGCTGACGGTCCTCGGCCTGGACGTACTCGATAAACGTCTGGTACGGATCGCTATCTGTCCCACCAATTGTTCGCAGGAAACTCGTATCACAGATGAGTGCAGTCGGAAACGGCGATGGGTGGACCTCACTCATCGGCACGCTGGTATGGCCCCTGGTCGAGTGCCCGGTCGTGGACGTCGACGTCGAAGGAAACCCCGGTTAGTGTCGGATCGTGGTCTTTGACTACAGTGATGATACGTTCAATCACCTGGGTGACTGCAATTGCTTCTACGGCAGGGATATCAAGGTCATCTGCAACACCACGACGGGTAGTTTCACCTTTCAGATACTCGATTGTCGACATAACCACAGGAGCGAGGGCCGCCTTGCCGTGTCGGTCGACAAAGAGTTCCAGATCGTCGTCGACACTCGTCGCCCCATAGACGGCGATAAGGACGGGGCCGAGTTCGATGGTTGTTTGATCCGTCCAGTTACCGCTTACCGGTTCAGCACGCCACAGTGACGATCCGTTTTCGTACGTGTCTAGTTCCGTTGCGATGCCTAGCTCTGCTAGTGTGTTGGCGTATTTGTAGGCTGTACTCTTTGAGAACCCTTGTCGATCACGAGCTGCAACGACGGTCGTTGGCGAGTTGATCAGCAGATCAGTGTAAAACCGTGCGAGTTCGGGAATTCTCAATAGCTCCTGGACAACAAAGAACTGATGTGCTGTCTGTCCAGCATCCGGTGACGGTGTGGAGGGCGGAGCTTTCGACATAGTGCATAGTTCGCGGACTATAGACTAAAAGGTTTGCACGAGAGATTGCCAGTCAGTAGATGTCTTCAGTAGACGTTCCGGATTGGATCACAACCGCTATCGAATTCACCGCCCTGAGAATAGTTCATTGCTTGCCATTCAACGATAATTAGCCCCTTAATTTCGGTACAGCACAGTTTAGACTATGATCGCTTTATTGAATAACTCGGTTACGGTCGCTCTGGCTGTCTTTGAACACCGGTGAGGAAAGAGACCTGAGCAAATTGTATACTCGATCTGTCATGCAAGACTGCGAGCGTGAGCTGATCAATGGCGAGACACAGTTAGCAAAGCTGGTTCTTTCTGCACTTGTACTGCAGGTCGAACAGCAAGATGGCACTGTACCTACCTAGGCGGTATACAATCAGTACACAGAAATCATCAAGTCGACCGAGTCAACCCCTGTCTCGGAACGACGTGTCTCTGAAATTCTCAAGCAGTTTAATTTCCATTCGGTAATCCGTTCAGCACGGATTGGTCGAGGAAGAGGCAAAGGAATTACCAATACTCACCGAATTCTCGAAGATCTCGATATCGTCAACCAAACACTCGCGGCAGATTCAGAGATTGACTACTTTTCATCGTGAGGAACACTTCGTAATCGAAGAGTATCGGTCAATGTATATTAAGATGTGAGGTGGCTTCTTTCGATTGCGGGCAAAATATCTTTGATATAGGCCTCTCTTCATGGCATATATCAATCTTTTTCGGGTACTTCTTCAGGAATAAGCTCATAAATTCCACTCCCGATATTTGTAATTATTCCTTCATCAGATAGTCGCTTAAATCGCTCCCGTATGTATTGTTTTGAATACCCTGTTCGATCACCGATGTTCGGAGCATTATTTCTCCCTTCACGGAGAACTTCTATAATTTCCCAGTCGGCATCGCGTAGATCGTCCGCATTCATATACGTAGGTGTCTACTCAATCATGTTAAGATGATTGGCTTGTGTCTATAGCCAGTAACCAAATACCAATAGCCTATTACCCATAGGTTTATGTTCTATCAAGATTTAATGCTAATCAGAAGCACGGACTGCCTCAGAAAGTGAGGCCGGTGCGACAACACCGACCCCGTGCTTCGCAGGACGAAGCATGAAAGACTCCGAATCTACGCCAGATGAATCTGTCGAACAGCACAGCGACCAACCGCAACTCCAAGCCTGTCCGAACTACGATGTGGTTGGCCTCCCAGAACGGATTGCAGCCCACGACTACCGTCCGAATCAAGCACGTAACTCAGCCTCCCACAAGCACACCAACACGGACACCACCACAACCCAAGGCCCAGCACTCAAACTCAACACATCCATCGCCCGCCAACGAGAAGCCGACTACACCACCGGCAGCCTCGAAATTACACGAGCTGCAACCACCGAGCCAACACTGACCCTCGGGTTAATCACCAATCGAGAGTCGACCACAATCGAACTGACCCCACAACAGGCACTCCAGGTCGCCGACACACTCCAGACCACGGCCACCGAAATAGTGGCCGCCGAACTCCCAGAAAACACCCCACAGACACCCACTGAGAACACACCCCAACACACCGAGTCCACACCGTCGACAGAGCCCACCCTGGAGGCATTCGAGACCGATGACTGACACAGCTGCCCTCACGGCCCACCTCGAAACCATCCCACCAGAATCGACGGTCGAACTCACCTGGCAGACACCCAACGGCACCGCCCAAACCAAAGGCCAGCTCGTCTCCTACGATCCTCACTCGGCGGCCAGACGCATCGAAGCCACCGGGAGCACGCTGCTGTTGGTCCCGGCCGAAGACGGACGCGAAATTTCGGTTGCCGAACTCACAGACGGTCAAACGACCTACCGTGGTGAGCTCTGTGAACTCTCGGTCAAAGACCACGCCACAGAACCACTCGAAATCACCGAACAGGGTCTCAACGTCCCGGCCTACCTCGTCGGCTACACTGGCTTTCTGGTCGTCGAAACCGACACCGAAAGTCACGAACTCCGGATTCCTGATCCGGGACTCGAAGCCTACGATGACCGCTTGCTAGCTCCCTGCAACGACCCCACAACAACTGAACTTCTCGTGCGCCCACGGGCAGGCCCACACCGACAATACGAGCTAGTCGACACTCGCCCAGACACCAACTCGACCACCACCGACCAACCGCTGGCCGAGTATGAGGGCCTCGACACAGCGATCCATACGGTCGCTGCACTCAACGAGACGGTCGCCACCGACGACGACCTCACCGACACTACACAGACAGAAGCCAGACGCCGTCTCCAAAACATCCAAACGACGCTGCTCGATGCTCACAACATGCTGTGTGATCCTCCAGCAGATCCCGACTGGCAGCCGACCGCCGACGAGGCCGATCCCATCACGGCCTACCACACAACACTCGACCACCTACAAAGCAACCTCGAACAACTGGAAACACAGGCCACCGACGAGACCGGGAGTTTGGATCGCCAACAGTGTGCCCTCAAATTCAGCAGCGCCCAACATGAAGTCGACAAACTGCGCTCGGTGTTGTGTACCTCTACCGACGTCCCACCACGGACCGACACGGACGGCCGCCAAAATGGCGATGGACGGTGGCTCGAATATCAACTGAGTAACTCACTGCAGCGGTGGGGCTACCGGACCCAACTCCGAGAACCGATCTACGGACTGGAGGTCGATGTCGTCGCGCGCCGCGATCCCAAACAAAACGACCCCACCGACTGGATCGTCTCCCAGTGCAAAGACTGGGAAAATCGACCGATCACCCCAGATGTGATCTTCCGGCTGTGTATGCTTGCCTTCAGCGCCAAAGCAATGCCCGTGTTGTGTCATACAACTCAGCTGACAGACCGTGCTAAAGAAATTGCCAACACGTGGGAAGTGCGAGTCTTAGAACTCGACGACCTCAACCGAGGAGCACTCCCAGCGCCAACCTCCTTGGCACTCAGCGACGATCTCATCTCGTTCCCAACTACCTCTACGGCCCGCGAAAAACGGAACCCGCTTCCTCTCTTGTTCCACGGTGAGCCAGACAAGCACTTCACCTATGTGCCGGGCTATGAGCCTGTTGGCCTGACCCACGAGTATCGACCCGTCGACGGGCAAGACTGAACACCAAATCGATAGAATATATAAATAGGGTTAATCGGATTATCGTATAACTCGATTATGAACATTCGATCAGATCCTGTTCGAATCGTTTTTGCATAACGTATTAAAATCTGGAATTTTGAGTCTGGATTTATTAGGATTATCCGTGCAAGCGGTTTCCAGACGACGAGGCAGGAGGCCGAACCGTCCGTCTATTTTATTGGCGTTTTTGCGCCAAGTGCTCAAAATCTACTCCTGATTAATTGGGTTCACAACTATATCGCCGTCTGATTTTTTGACCGATACTGTTTGGCCGACACGGTGGAGGAACTCATCAGTCGACATTTGCCCATCTGAAAACTCTTTACACCACTTGGCGTCGATACAGAAGTAGGCGATACCACCGTTCTTACCGTTTAATCTGAAGTCACTACGAGTGACAGGGTATGATGAACGGTTCACGACGGAACAGAAAGCGGTGGCAATTTGATTGATAGCGTGGTGTATCGATTCGTCTGATTCACACTCTCCCTCAACATCGATCTCGAAAATGCCTCCTCGATCAGGTGCGTATGCAGCTCCGGTAACAACATTGTCGTCTCCGTACAGCGTATGCGAAAATCCCTCGACAATAGTTTGTAATTCCTGATCGATTGATGGGATATTGTCGATCTGGCTAATATTCGGCAGAATCAGTCGTATCGTTCCATGGACCACCAACCCAACGAGTGCAAATAATAGAACCCCACCGACAAAATCGATTACAAGGAGATTGCTAACAAGGAGATAGACGGCGATAACATAGAGGACAGATACTGCAAACTGGAAAACAGAGAGTACTCCTATTGCAACCCCCCAAAATGTGGACTGCAGAGTCCCCTCGTTGAACATCTCCAACCACGAATCAGCTGAATACTTGGCTGGTACTTTATCTCTGTAAAGCAGGGTTCCGATCCGTCGGATCTCCCGTTCGCTGCTCAGCTCAGCTTCTTCTCTGCCATCCGGCCCATACACTGACTCTGATATTGAATGGCGACTGGTGACGCCAATTAATCCAATTAGAGCGAGTACGAGCAGAATTTGTCCTCCAAGGTGGTAAAATAGGTAGACGAAGGATACCGGTATGAGGTAGTACAACTTGTAGTTAGGACCTGAATCAGGAACGAAAGAGATTGGATTCATCCTTGCAGATATGAGTGACTGACCCATTAAAAACGGTGAGAAACCGTGGGATTAGTTATAAATTAATAACCACTGCGAATTGAAGACAATAAACTAGATCTTTTGATTGAATCCGACGCCTTACGGATTTGATCATTAACTCAACTGAAACATTCTTGTAACTCCGAATATGTAGCCTGTATATGACTCTCGATTTTCTCGCCACACGTATGTGGCGACCTTGGTCCCCGGACCACGATTATTTTGAGATAGAAGGATTTGATCTTGGCAATGGTTCCAATCAGCTAGAAATTGTCCTTGCTCATTCTGAAGGTCGTCCTCGAAAAGATGAGATGCGTCGTATCTGGAAGGATCGCCGGGGTGGACGCCCGAATCCTGTTCTTGTTGTTACTACATACGATACTGATTCTGTTGCGCTCTGCGGACCATCTGGTGATTCTCCACCAGTTTATCACGACGTTGATGTCGGAGTTGCTGAGCGAATTGTCGATGTTGCCCTTGAGAAACCGGACCGTTTTGCGGCACATCGTTTTCTTGGAGAAGTACTGGATCAAATAACCGACGACCTCGTCGGTCTACGTAACCAGGGTCTCCTCTCAACACACGAGCTTCGTGTCGGCGTTCCGCACCGACAAGACTGGGACGATGCTGCGACCAAAGCAGATAATGCCCTCGGGGCTGACGACGGTCGAGAGTTAGTCGAAGAACTCGGATACGAGATCGAACCGCTGCAAGGTGGTGGCTACGTTCTTCGAGATGGTGCAAAAAAGACAGCAGTCGCTGTCTTCCTCGAAGATGATGAAGCCTTCGAGCAAACGAAAGACCGCTTCTCAGGCAAATCGGCAGTCAGTTATTCACTAAACAAAGCCGATAACGAGAACCTACAGTACGTCGTTGCCAGTTCGGGTACCACTCTTCGGCTCTATACGACAGACGCTGATGCCGGATTTGGATCGCGTGGTCGGACTGATACCTTCGTCGAACTCAATCCAGATCTTCTCACCGACGATATGGCGGGCTACCTTTGGCTTCTTTTCTCTGCTGAAGCACTCCGTGATGGCGGATCATTAGAAGAAATTATGGCTCGCTCTGAGGACTACGCTGCCGACTTAGGTGAGCGACTTCGAGAACGCATCTATGATGACGTAGTACCGCAGTTGGCCGAGGCTATCGCAGAGTCGCGTGATCTCGACGACCCAACAAAAGAAGAACTGGATCAGACCTACCGGATGGCATTGGTCCTTCTTTACCGCTTGCTCTTCATCTCCTACGCTGAGGACGAGGACTTCCTCCCACGACGACGTAATGGCAACTACCGTGAGCACTCGCTGAAGAACCTCGCTAAGCGTATTGACCGAACACTAACCGACAATGAACAGGAGTTCGACGACGACGCGACAGACTACTGGGATGAGGTGATGCAACTCACGAAATATATCCACAATGGCCACGCTGAGTGGGGCTTACCAGAGTACGACGGTACTTTACTCTCTTCGAACATGGATATGTCTGAAGCTGGTGCTGAACTTGCAAAAATCGAACTTACCAATGCGGAGTTCGGTCCTGCTTTGGGCAGCCTACTCATCGACGAGACACCTGACGAGCGCAAAGGTCCTATCGACTTTCGGAATATTGGCGTCCGTGAGTTCGGTGTCATCTATGAGGGTCTCTTAGAATCTGAGTTGTCTGTCGCCGACGATGATTTAACTCTTGATGATGGGAATTACCGGCCTGCAATAGATGACGAAACAGTGGATGTTGAAGAGAGAGAAATATATCTGCACGGCCAATCAGGAGAGAGAAAATCTACGGGATCGTATTATACCGGGAGTGAATTCGTTGAACATCTCTTAGATTATTCGTTGAAGCCTGCTCTCGACGATCACATTGATAAACTCAAAGGGATGTCGGACAATAAGGCAGCGGAGCACTTCTTCGACATTCGGGTTGCGAGTCGACCATTGATTCCCTACCGACGCTGGCCTAACCGAGACATGGGCGTGGACAGCCGTCTTGACAGTGAGAAACGATTTTAGTAGACTATGGGACCTATTAAGAAGTAATGGACTCAATCATTAAATTCACCGCCGTTGCTGTGGTGTCCCTCATTGTTGCTGTCCCTCTCTGGATGCTGATCCTCACCGGCGAATTTTCAATGTCGATGTTTGCCGACCCTGAGCTTCTTTTTTACACGAGTTTCGCACTAATCGTCTTATTATATGGTTTCTGGAAAGATCACCAAAATAAGACCGACGATTAAATGGATTTTCATCAGTGCCCAAGTTGGGCACGGGCCGGTGAAAACCCACTATTGTAGACGAGGAATACATCCTCTAAGTATAGCAACTATACCTACATTCGCCAAGATGCAAGACTGCGAGCGTGAGTCTTGCACTAATCATTCTCCGGATCACGTGAATTTGAATCAATCAGTACAAATCACGAGTTACTTGGGAGAAATTCGTCCACTATTGCTAATCCGACAAAGCCCGGAATTACCACAAATAGAGCGAAGCCAAAGGGAAAAAAAGAGTTTACAACGCTTATGTCCGAGGGATAGTTTATCAAATAAAGATTTGCCACCACCCAAATAGTGGTAAGAGTAATCCAACCACCAATTCCCAGCCATTTGCTATTCCAACGGCTCCAATCGATTCGAAATAATTTTGATTTCAATACGTCTATCATATGGTGAAATTACATTTTTTTGGATAAATATCCACGGTCTATTTTGCGCTGGTTAGTAACGACAGATGTCGAGTATATTGATAGACACGATCTGATCAATACGTACTCCCTGTGCCACTTATACTTCAATAAATTGGCTGTGGAATAAATGCGGAGACCGTGCTATATTGATCCTCTAAGTGTAGCAACTAGACCCACATTCGCCAAGATGCAAGACTGCGAGCGCACATCTCGCAAGAACGCACTCCAGAACGTGGCTAGAGTGTTCGATCTATTGCACCTGTCCACGGTCTGCCCAGGTTATTATTAGGCGTTCGCGCCACCCGTCAATCGTGAGGTAGCGGTGTTTGCCACCCATCCACCGACACGACCGAATACGAGGCCGAATATGGGGGAAAGACACAGGACTAGCCCGCTAGCGAAGATCCAGAATACGACTCTGGACAACGGCCATGCAGCCATCGTATCACTGATCGCGGTACTGACTATTGTCACAATGAGTGTGACCACTGCAAGGGTTCCACCGATGAAACCAGCACGGAGTCCGGCTTCATCAGGATTTGTTGAGCGGACTGCGGCGATAACTCCCGCAGAGAACGCTCCGATTACGATGATGCTACCGCCGATAGTCGCCTCTGAGTTCGGTAACTGATTTATGATGGCAGCGACAGGTAGCGAGACCACCGCACCGATGAGCGCGAACCGCCAAGCAGCAGGTAGAGTTTGAAAACGAGGATCTATATCCATACGTGTGTTTAATCGTTGGTTCAGAGACAGTATATGATTTTCGTAGGGTCAATCAATGAGATTTGATCTGCTATATCTATGCTCTAAGTGTAGCATTGGGTCGCGTAATCGAGTGATTCAAATCCTGATTAAGCACTGATGTGCGAGACTGAGAGGGCAAGTCGACCAACGCTCGAACGAATGTCTTCGCCGTGATCACTGGCGGTGACCAGGATCGGCTCGTTGAGCGCGACCTTGATCAGATTGTCTGTGAGCCGCCACAGATTATAGATCAGCGTCGATAGCACGAATTTATACAGGCAAAGCCGATAGTCCGTCGACGATGTCTTCGGCATGAGATCCTTGATCAACTTGTACTAGTTCTCGGTATCCCACCTCCAACTGTACCCGTTATCGAGAGACGGCTCGGCGTGCCAGATGAATCGCCTTCTCAGTAAAACGGAGAATATGCGACTTCGGGAGGGTCTTCATCTCGTGGAATTACGGGAGAATATGTAAAACTATGAGAACTCCAACAAATCCAAATATTAGAATGAGTGAACAGATATTATGGATATTCTGCTTCAAATCGCTGCGCTCGCAACAATAGCGCTCGGGTTAGCCTATATTGCTTTCCCACAGAAAATGTATATTTTTGATTTACGACACCAAAATGAAAATTTATCTGAATTATCTAGAAAAGGTGTTTGGATCTATCGGTTACTTGGAGTTGTACTTCTCCTAATAGGCATTCCACGGTTATTTTGAGTCGGAACCCTACAACTCACAATTTTTAGCCTTGTTTGGAAGCCAATATCACCGGTTAGAGGCGTCGGAAGTTGGTTCAACGATTCTAACAGCACATTTAACAACGAATTCACGGAACTGACCGAACCAAGTTCTCGCTCAAACGATCTCGCTGTATTTGCGTCGGGGCGCTAAAAATGTTGATTCGATATTTGAGCGTTGATGGTACGTCGTGTCATTGAGAAAAACATTGATTGCGACACCGTGACAGCCGGATCCGCGGTGCTTTATCACCGGTTTGATGTCCTCAGACAGCTGTATTGAATCACCATACAGCAGCGGATTTTATTATTTCACGAATTGAGATATTTGGTTTCGAACGCTCTTGATCCACCGTTCACAATTGGGTGTACAAGGCCGATCTACAGCCTGACTCTGGTTGGAGTCCGGATCACGTTGCGGTTGACGAAACTGTGATCTGACTGAACGATGAGCAATATTGGTATTACTCCGCAGTCGATTCCGAGACAAGCGAATTACTCTATACAATGCTTGAACCGACAATAACGGAGGTTCTCCTCATTCGTTTCTTACGGCAATTTCCGAGAAACACGACGTCTTCGATGCTGTGTTTCTCCTCTGAGTAAAGCAACACCCACAATGGCCCATTTTCTGTCGACCTTGCTGAGTAAAGCAGTTACAATAAGAGCCTTAGTGAGCATTGACACTCTCTCTGCCCCCAAGTAGAAGGCTTTCTTATCGACTTTCGGTAAATCGGTACCCATATACAATAAGTGGTGATCCGACGACACCGACGACAAAGAGCCCAAACAAAGCAAATCCAGCCGACAAAATACCAGAATTAACACCCGAAGTCAGAAATGTCGGGATCGTCCAGAGTGTGAGAAAAACAGGGATTGCAACGAGTAAAACTCCAATTCTGAGATACCGTTCACGCGCCAGAAGAACACCAATCAGTGGCAGTACTCCTGTCGCAACGGCAAGTACGATGCTATTGGGAGTTATCAGAACGCTCGTTCCGGATCGGAGCAGTATTATTGAACCCAACGCCACACCACCTGATGCAAGCGCCACTCCTGCTGCGGCCTTTTCGCTAAGTGGGCGGGTCTCTCCTCGAATAAATGATTGAAGCAACCAAAAACCAGTCGCAGTAAACGCGCCAGCGACAGAGAGTAACAGTGCTGCAATCGGTTTGGTAATCAAGTGACTAGCAGATACTCCTGTTTTAACGACTTCGACGGTGTAGTAGGTGCCGTCAGCAATAACAATCCAGCCAGATTCTATCTCACCAGTCACAGGCTCGCCGGTAGCGATGGCCTCCTGTGTCGTTGTGGAGGCTTCTTCGTACGGTGTTGCAACTTTTTGTGTGAAAGTTTCAGCATCGATGGGAGTCATCGTGATCGTCACTTCATCACCGGTTGATTCGAAGTGATACTCATAGACCGTTTGGTCGACGATAAGATACGAGAATCCCGATCCATCAATGTGGCTGAGATCGCCGTCAAGTTGGCCTGTGAACTCACCAGTCTCGATTGCAGTATTGACTGCCTCAACATGTGTCGTTGGCTGTGTATCACCGTTGAACTGCCGAACTTCAGGGGTGTACCGAAGTGGTTCGACGTTCTCGTTCGGATCGTACGGCTCCATCGAGTACGTTGGGTCCGCACCCGTCGACCCGAGGGCAATAAACGAGAGGATGAGTCCGACCCCGAAGACGAGAAGGACGAGCGCGGCAGCATACGGATGAGACCGTAGGAGGGACATATGTGTTTATACGACAACAGGATTGAAAGTAGTTCAATTTACTTATCTCCTTCAGATCTGAGTGTCGACGAACGATGTTTGATAAAACATTTGCCAGAACACTCAATCCTATTTAGCAGATAGGTAGCTTGATTGTCATGTAGAATGGCATTTTGGTCAATGCCTTCCACGCCATTATTCGCACCTGGGGAATTTTTCACGCAACGAACGCCATCTCTCCTGAGTGCTGGAATAATATTGTTACTCACAGGCATTGTTGCTGTCGCGAGTGCAGCACCTTACATAAATCAGGTCAGTTCTCGCCCCAGATCTGCGTTGAGACGTACTCGGCAACCACCGGTTCGTGGGTGAGCTCGACGAGGACACACTCGACGAATGAAACAATCGAGATTGGGCTCCGATCGTTGGGCACAATGAGTTCTAGATCGGCCCATGGTGGATCGCTCGTATACTCAGTCTGGTTCGGATTCAGTTGGTACTCTTGTGGGTTATATTCAGTCGACATAGTTTGTAGTCTAGAAGGCGGCTTTGTGCGCCCTCACCCCCTCAGGGGGGGCGATAAAATGCGGAGTCGTAACGAACACAAACAGGTCTGTATGCTGACCGAAGCCACTACGGCGGATTCGGTTGTTGGAGTTGACGAAGGTGACCGGTCTCAACCATATTCTAACTCAGATTAGTATGTCTGTGGAGGCTGTTCGAGGATCTCGAAGATCTCCTTTGCGCGATATTCCTTGTTCCTGCCCTTACCTGTGACTTCTTCAAGAATGTCGTCTTCTTCGAGGGCAGTGATTGCACGATAGGCAGTCGACTGTTCGACATCGAATAAATTCTGCACAGTCTGGGTCGTGAGATAGGGCTGTTCGAAGAGGGCACAGACGAGTCTGTGTTTGGTATACGAGATGCCGCCATAGTCTTCTTCGTACTGTCGTCGAAGCTCATCGAGTGCAAGCGTCCTGTTGACGGATTCTTCGGCTTGTTGGGCAATCCCGCGGATGAAAAACGAGAGCCACGACTCCCACTGTCCGTCGAATCGAACGCTATCCATTCGATCTACATACTCGGATTTGTTTCGGTTGAAATACTCACTGAGATAGAGGTTGGGATGCTGAAGGTAGCCCGCATCGTACAACTGGAGTGTGATGAGCAGTCGACCGAGTCGACCATTCCCATCCCCGTATGGATGGATCGTCTCGAACTGATAGTGGAACAAGGCGATATCAACAAGTGGGTGGTAGCTTCCCCCAGTTCGATAATATGTTATCAGAGCCTCCATGAGACCCTCGACGGCTCCTGGAACAGGTGGGAGAAAGTCCCCGAGATGATTTGGGATACGCTTGTATGTGCCGACTGTATCGGTATCGACTCGATCATCTGGAACCCCGGTGAGGAGCCTCTCGTGGAGCGAATGGAGAAGTCCAACGGTGATGTTCTCACCTTCGTCAATGGCTTGTATCCCATCTTCGACCGCCCGCTCGTAATTCAGAACTTCATGGGTATCTTTCGTATCCGAAGGCGAAGTAACCGCCTCGATGGACACCACATCGGCAGATTTGTCGAGACTACGAGTCTCAAGGCTATACAGGGCGTTATAGTCGATGTCTGCTCCTTCAATTTCGGCCGACTCCATTGCCTCTTTGCGGAGTAACGAAGTGTAGAGAACCGGTGGAAAATCAAGCTCACGGCTGATACCACTGAGTTGGCCGAGCCAAAAGGTAGCCGTAGCAAGTGTTTCATAGAATTCGTCGGTGAGTTCCAAATCCTGTGACGGTGGTAACGGATCGGGCTTGTAATATGATGTCTGACCGTATTCGACAAGTCGTCCCGGAGCAGACTCGCCCAAATCAGCTTGCTTCATGCACGTATATCCTCTAGGACACACCCATGTATGAATCTAACTCTGCCAAATGCATACTCTGTAGATCTGGGCAAGCAATGAATGCATCATAGTGGTTGATTGCAGCGTAGCATTGATTGTCGAGCTGTCTTAACCAACAAAAGATGATCTAACTAGCAACTGTTGGTTAACACTCATACGGCTAGTCTCGAAGCTCTGCGACCGATCGGCCAACCTCTCGGACATGCTCGCTTCGCTCAAGATCCAGTTCCTCGGCGAGATAGTCGACGGTCTCTTCGAGGTTCATGATGAGAAACAGTCCGCCAAGCAGTATGAATTTGCTGTTGAACAGCCAACCAAACTCATTCCAGACTGGCAGTCGCGAGCAAAACAAGCCAATTCTCTCATCAAACCATTGTTCAACCGCCCCACGAATTGTAGCCCAGCTGAGACAGTCACGCCGACTTGATCCCCAGTCGTCTGTTACACTTCGGTCTCGGCCAGTCGGTTTGCTTCGTCGACATAGATAGCAGCCTTCGCAATCGCACAGTGTCGACGCGTCGACTGCTATTGTCCAATATCATTCCATTCCTCGTTGCCGGGTTCGAGTTTGATCACGAGATCCTCAGGACTCTGCCCACCGAAGCGTTTGTATACATTGCAAACATAGCAAACGCTATGGGAACGATTTCCGCACGAGTGCCTGATGAGTTGGAGACAGAACTTGAGACCTATCTCGAAGACGAGAACCTTGACCGATCCACGGCAGTTCGAAAACTACTCTCAGAGAGTCTCGAAGACTGGCGTCGACACCAGGCACTTAAACAGCTGTCCGATGGGGCGGTGACATTCAGCAAGGCGGCCGAACTCGCAGAGATGTCTGTCTGGGATTTTGCTCAGTTAGCCGAAGATCACGATATCACGTGGGTCGATGACGACCATCTCGATGACGATCTTGAGGCACTCTGAATGTGGGTCTTCGATGCAACGCCACTCATCTATCTCGCGAAAGTCAACCAACTCACACTGATCTCAGAGCTCGACGAGTCGTGTGTCATTCCAGAGCGCGTCTATACCGAAGTAGTTGATACAGGCATCGAACAAGGCTATCCGGATGCTCGGCGTATCGAACAAAGCGTCGAAGGTGACATGCTCAACGTGATTTCAGTAGAAGACGATGAGTTCTTTTCACGAATTCAACGAAATCCCAAGCTAAGTGATGCTGATATCTCTGTTTTGGCTTGTGCATACACACATGACGGTGTGGCCGTGATGGACGAGACATATGGACGCGACGTCGCATCGACCGAGGGAATCACGACACGCGGCACTGCATACCTTGTGTTGTACCTTGCTAGCCAGAACGTTATCAGTGTTGAGAAAGCACGAACAGTGATCGACGAAATGGTAGAGGAGGGGTGGTACTGCTCACCCAGTATGTATGCGAAAATCGTCCAGAAACTCGATTCATTTTCTGGGTGATTTGAGGGCTTGTTTGATAACAGGGTTAGCAACTCGGTCCCAGTCATCTGTCACACTTCGACCTCGGCCAGTCGGTGTGCTTCGTCGACTTGGATAGCAGCCTTCGCAATCGCAAGGTTGCGACGTGTCGACTGCCACTGGTCGACATCACTCCATCCCTCGTCGCCGGGTTCGAGTTCGATCACGAGATCCACGGGACTCTTGACGCCATAGGTCTCACGGAACTCCGAAGCCGACTTCTTCATTTTCGAAATTAGTTCTACTTGTCAATTGAAGTAATTAGGCTCAGTGCTTTTGCCCATCTGAGGCCTGCACTGAAGTGGAGATACTGAAAAAGAGCCCATCGGACACAGCCCCCTGTCTGATAGTATGATGTGTCTTGTAACATCCCCCCATACGAGACCACATCAGCAAACCTAATTGACGTCGCAGCCGGACAAAAGCCCATCTTCGGTATCTCTGCCAGCAAACCCCCAAACGGACACTGACACAGCAAGACGGCCATTCCCCCCAGAATGGCCTGTTGCTGGATTATCAGTCTGCCTGGTTTCCAATACGACTGCTGCATTCCCCCATACAGCAGACTGAGTGGAACTCAATCCACGTTTGTATTCAAGACGGCTGGGAATATAAAGAGCGAAGCTGACTAGTCAGTGTGTGGCTTTCCCCGATGCTTCGAATAATTTTTCGAAGACCGAATGTTCGGCTTTGCGGAGGTGGCGATTGTAGGTTTGTCGGGTGATTCCCAAGCGATCTGCTAACTCGTCGCCTGAACTTGCCCGTGGGGTCTCAAAGTAGCCGCCATAGTAGGCTATCTGTACGGCGGTGAGCTGCTTTTCGGTCAGAACATCCTCGACGATATTGTACAAGAGCCGCGGCGAGTAATCGAGTTCGTGAGACACCACTTCAATATCTGAATGCACATGCCGAATTTCTCCAAGCGCAGTTCGCAGATCAAGATCCCCCGGTAGTTTTCCAGTACACACAGGTCGACCATCCGACTGTGTTTTGATCAGAGAGATCATTTTCCCTCCGAGTTGGTCAAAGACCAACGGTATGTTCAAGCCATCTACATGAACTTCTAGGCGACAGCCTTCGTCAGTCGACTGGAGTAATTTCGTATCCAGGACGGTGGGATCTTGGGCGAACACTTCGTATACTGTTTTTGTTGGAATGCCAGTTGCGGTGAGGTACTCAAGTGCGGTCCCATTAGGGAGTCTCACAACCTCATCGATATCGATCTGGAACTCGGAATCAGTAGCAGCCACAAACGGCTCGAAAAGCTGTTCTGAAGAGAGTTCGATCAGTCGAGTCTCCTCACTCGTTAATTTCTCTTCGCGGTCTTTCAGCGCTGTCGCATCTTCTATGCCGACAACAATATAGTCGACATCTCCACTCTCAGTAACTACGGGTGCTGAGTTACTCGACAACCATCGTTCAGTCCCATCTGGGAGTTCGATCCCGTGTTCGAATCCATACACTGCTTGTCTCGTTTTCAAAACTCGGGTGATTGGGTGTTCATCCACAGGGACTGGCGTTCCATCGTCGTAATAGATGTTCCATTCTGGTTGTTTGTAGGTCCGGCTCGTGATCTCACTCCGTTCGAGGCCTAACATCTCTTCAGCACGTTCGTTCGCAAATTCGATCGTACCAGAAGGGGCGACAACAACGATACTCACTGGGCTGGCCTCCAGGATCTGCTCGATGAGTGTATGTTCACCTGGGATACGAACAACTCCACGAATGCTGTCGGATTCAGTACGCAGATGAGCTATATCACCCACTTTCGGTGGTCGCCACCAAACTCGTGTGTGGTCCTCAATCAGTTTGGTCTTCAACAGTCCTTGACTACTCAGAGAATCCAGTGTGGCCTGCACTACAGATAGCTCACATCCCACAGCACTGGCAACCTCTTCCGTAGTGAGAGGCTCTGTAGGATCACTCACCGTATCGAAGGCCTTGAAAATCTCTTGCGTATCGAATTGGCCCAAACGATCCATTATTTACTCTAGGTGTGTACGCAAATAGACGTTGTTGACTATTTTCTTGATAGTCGGACTTCGGGTTTAATAAACAAAGAAAGAATAAAATTAGGCTACCCACCGGACTCAGTCCTCGACTGTTTTTTCGAGTTCTTCAGAGAGTCGTTTGAGACAGGTTTCGAAGAGGCTCAGTGGTGCTTCGCCCTCAACATCGTCTGGATCAACACAGAACTCACCAGTCGAACTCACGGTGAATCTGACGTCCCTCTTCGTTCAATAGCGGACCGACGACCTCACTGACGCCATCGAGAATCTCCGCTGATCTGATTGGCGGTACGTCCCCAGTGAATTCAGCGATTTCATCACTGCCAACGCTGTAGACGACACGTCCGAATCCGGCTTTGATCATTCCAGTAGCACACATCGAACACGGCTCTGTACTCGTATACATGACTGTCTCGGCGCGCTCATCGGCCGCAAGTTCCCGACAGGCCCGATATGCCAGATGGAGTTCGGGATGTCGACGGATATCGTCTTCTGTGACCACCCGATTTGAATCAGCCATGATGACCGAGTCGTCGCGGACGAGAACACTCCCGAAGGGCCGATCACCGCGGTCTGCGGCCTCATGTGCGAGCCCAAAGGTTCTACGCATGTGCGATTCGTGATCGAAGTCCTCAAAGTCTGAATCTGCCATGTTTGTATACTGATCCGGTCTGCATATAGTTCCACTTCAGCACGGGACCTGAGACAAGTACATCGACTCGCTCCCAATCGTCTGTCACACATCGGCCTCGGCCAGTCGATGTGCTTCGTCGACGTAGATAGCAGCCTTCGCAATCGCAAGGTCGCGACGTGTCGACTGCCACTGTCCGACGTCACTCCGTCCCTCGTCGCCGGGGACCAGTTTAGTTACGAGATCCTCTGGACCCTCAACGGGTAGGTCTCACGAAACTCCTTGCTCTTTTGGGCATCATCGACGTGGTCGACAAGCTCGTCGATCCAGTGTTCGATCGTGCTGTGCATCTCATCGTGTCGAGTGTCGCTCTCCTCGAAGGAAACCGATGTCTCACTGGGTGTAGCCATGATATTCACACGACGAGTTCTGTTTCTTCAGAACGCGCCGCATCTCCTTGGGGCGCGAAAAAATCGGCATCAACAGCAGTCTTAACCAACAAGATTCGTAGTTACCACTGTTGTTGGTTAATAACACGTGAGCCCAGAAGGAATCAGTGAGTACTCTGTTACTCCACTTCGACCCGGATCTCGTCGGCCCGTCGCTTGAGTCGGTGGAGAATCAGAACTCGGCGTTTGTTTGCATTTTCGTAGGCGACACACGCCCGCAGCGTCTCCATATCCTTGATCGTCGCTATCCCAGCGTCGACGAGCCGTGTGTTCGACGATTCGAGACGCTGTTGTGGGGTGAGGCTACTCGGTTCTGTGGATTGATCTGCTGAATTACTCAAATTAAATCGTCTCCACCCTTGGTGAGGCGATGAAAAAATCTGGTCGACTCGCTACTTAGTTACCTCTGGGGGTTGGATCTGCCGTGTCGATTCCGGAAAATTGTGAGTGTATTCTCGAAGACACTCAGTGTCGTTCGAGCTTAGTACAAACGTGGAAATCAAGCAGTCGACAAGCAATCATCGATGTCGGTGAGTCTAAATAGAGACCAATTGTCTCCCAGACGCTCTTCGAGGCCGTCGACAAATCCACTTTTCGAGAATAACACAAACTCTTCTGTCCGATCATCCGGTCCCCATCGAACTTTCGGGGCCTTTGCCTGTAAGCTATCCACGAGTGCCTCTCCGACTGGTTCTGAGGTCCATTTACACTCACCGAACAATATGCGGTCATCGGCTGGTGCAAGCCCGACGATATCTATCTCGTCTTCCCCGTACCACCAGCGACCGACTTCCGAGTACGACTCGAAGGTGCCATTTCGAATACCCTCCCAGATGACTTCCTGGCATACATCTTCGAAGGTCGCCGCAACGTGAGTTGGAAGATCTGGTTCGATCGTCCCCTCATAGACGATATCGGGAGCTTCCTCAATGCTGGATCGATTCGGCTCAACATACCGGAACCAAAAGCGGAGGAACTCGTCAGCGACGTAGTACCGGGACCGCTTCGATTTCTTGGCCGAAGCAGTCACAGGAACTTCACGGTCGACGAGCCGAAGACGCCGAAGGGTCTGGAGATATTTCGACAGCGGGCCCACATCAATTCCTGTCGCACCTGAAATCTTGTTTGGAGTCGTATGACCCAGTGCAACTGCTTCAAGAATACTCATATACCGGGCTGGATTTCGGAGTTCTGTCCGAAGGAGGAACTCAGGTTCATTGTACAGCACTGCTGTCGATGACAGGATTTGTGATCGTACGTTGTCGGCGAGTGATTGGGCGTAATCGAAGAGTGTGAGATACATGGGCGTCCCGCCAGTAATTGCGTAGGACCGAATCGAGTCTGCGGTATCGTAGTCGATGACTTCGCGGGCCTGTGTGAACGAGAACGGCGTTACATCGAACTGTGCGGTTCGTCGACCGTATAGAGGACTCTCATGGCCGAGGACTTCTGACTCCATCGTACTCACACTCGATCCACACAGAACCACCATCGAATCCGTCTCTTGGAGTTGCTCGTCGACCAATCCCTGAAGGTATGATGGGAGCGAATCGTTCTCGGAAACGAGATATGGGAACTCGTCGATGACGACCACGAGATCTTCGGTGTCAAGTTTGTCTCCGAGATAGTCGAAGGCCTCATCCCACCCATCAATTCGGGGCACACGCTCGTCGAAGTGGTCTGCAATCTGGTCGACGAACTTCTCGCGTTGTCGATGCTCGGCTTCTTGTGCGGCTAAAAAATAGATGTGCGGTCGGTCGGCACAGAATTCTTTGAGCAACTCGGTCTTTCCGACACGACGTCTCCCGTATACGACGACAAAATCGTGGCCTGAGGACTCGAAGGCACTACTGAGGGCGTCGAGTTCCTCGATCCGATTATAGAAGGTCATACTCTAAGTAATCATTAGTACGATAATAACTTATAGGTTGCGAGAATAGGTCCTTCGACGCCAGTGGAAACTCCCCAATACCTGTTTGAATACACCCTCGGTATGTTCGGCTCTGTTGAAGCCTTCAGAGGCTGATAGTTTGGTTCGACTATGCTGAATACACAGCGCGTATCTTGTAATCAAATCTTAGTGGCGATTTTACCCATCTAACACTCTGCCCACACCCAATCGATACCGTCAGACTCGGTGACCTGTGCGAGGATATCACCTTGACACGTATCGGTCTCCATCGTGAAACTGTCAGCTAATCCATCGACGGTGACTGACACGTTGAACTCTTCAACACCATCGGGATTTGCCTGACGAGTGTTGTAAGCCGTGACCGTTTTGTCCGGTTGGAGGGTATACGTCTGGTTGTGAACTGTTTTTCCTGTCTTTTCCCGACGTACGGCCACTGTCATGTTTACTGGTTCGGATCGCATGTTTTCAATCGCAATTTGATGGTCCGGTTCTGGCTGTGGTGTAAGTGGGCCTTCCCCCTGTCTTCCCGAACAACCAGTTACAGTAAAAGCCAGAGACAACCCAGTTAGCTGGAGCAGTTTACGCCGGTTCATACGTATCGCGTTGATTTCGTTTGCATAATATGTTTGTGAACAGTCAACCAAAATTTGAATCAGGGTGCCTGTCGGTTCTTACCAAAGTGGATAGAGAATCCAGTCTGGCCTCTGTCGAGGGGCCATGCAAGATAGAACCTCTGTATTCAGCAACCGGTACCTATCAGTCTCAGATGATTTCAACAGAGCTGCTGGACCCCTAATATACAGTAACGGTAGCTTGAGCCGGGCCAGAACCTCATTCATAGTTTTCAGATAGACTGCATAGAAGTGAATCAGTTTCGCACTCTCAGACACTCGTTCAGAGAGGTAGTCCTTCAATCGTATCTCGATGTGCTCGGACAGTGGTTGGCGTCACATTTGCAGCATCGGCGGCTGCCCGTTGTGTGAGCGGTTGGCCGTATTCCTGACTAGCACAGTAGAGACACGCTGCTGCGAACCCAGAGGGACGGACACCGACTGTCTTGTCGACTGTCTCCGAGTGTTCGGCCAACCGTTGGGCTCGATGTCGAACCTGATCCGAGACGCCGAGTTCGGATGCGAGCCGTGGGACGAACCCACTCGGCCGAATTGGTTGGGTAGGCAGTCCGAGTTCCTGGTTCAATACTTTGTACGCATTCATCACTCGCTGCTGATTCACTCTGGCTAACTCAGCAATTTCCTCGATTGTTCGTCCGAGCCCGTTGCACCGACACGTTGCATACACACTTCCTGCTGCTATCGCCTCAATTGAACGGCCACGGAGGAGATCTTCGTTCTGCGCACTTCGGAAGAGCTGGCAGGCTTGATTTCGGATCGATGCTGAGAGTCCAAGGGCACTCGCGATTCGACGGACCTCACCGAGCCCGTATGCCAAATTTCGGTCTGCTTTCGACCCGAATCGGCCACGACTGTGCTCCCGGCGCATCCTGGAGAGTCGACTGCGCTTCGATCCAGCGAGCTGGTTACCGTTGCCATCTCTCCACCGCCCGATCTCGGTCGACAAGCCGTTGTCGTGACGCGCCACCGTCCGTGGCGGCCCCACTCGTTTTTGCGATTCTGAGTGATCGGTAGAGTGTTGCCAATCTGGGCCGTGGTCAATTCGCTGTTCATCGACGATTAGGCCGCAGTCCTCGCAGGCGGTTTCAATGCTGTTCGTCCGTACCTGACCACCGCACTCAGCGCAGGTGGGAGTTTGGTCACTCGATACATCCTCATCGAACGTTTGGGCGTAGATTTCTCTGGTAGACATCCTAAACACGCGAAGTGCTTTCTGCACACCCCGCACCCCTCAGGGGGTGAAAAAATACGCGGGGCGGTCTACTCTGGGAGTTCGCGTCGACCAGTCTTCACGCATTCTGGTAATGATTCTGGGAGGAACCTCGTAGAGATAGAACGCATCGAGAGGGAAGGCCGCGGATGAATACAGATCAGACCACGATCAGGAAATAAAAGATACGTAGATAGTATAAACAATCATCAAGAGAACTTATTCCAGAATATGCATGTAATGGTAAAGGTCGATGTATTAACACTACTGTGGTCGAACGTTAGCGCATAGGTATGCTCAGTGACGGCCGGGGAATTGAAATCAGCGAGGCACTTCATGAAATGGCACAGGAACCTGTTATCGTTCTCTTTGCGCTGTTGACTCAGTTAGGTGACGTCTGGTTTCTCTTTTTGTTGGGTGGCATATACTACATCGTCGGTGATAAGTTCCCACAGTGGGGTGTTGAGCGGCGACGTGGTCTGTTCGTCCTCGGACTCTTGCTCACATATGTTGCCCTCATTGGGGTGCTCAAGGAGTTCTTCATGCTTCCACGACCGCCAGGAGCTGGCACACCGCCAGATATTCAATGGATTCCGTCCGTCGTTCAAGGAATATTCGCTAATATCTCGACCGGAGATGGGTATGGATTCCCAAGCGGTCACGCCCTCGGGAGTACGCTGGTTTGGGGTGGATTTGCGCTCGTTATGGGAAAAGACAAGCTTTCGCGTGTATGGCTTGCCTTCGCAGGCGTTGTAATCGTCATCGTCTCGCTTTCGAGAGTCGTCTTGGGGGTTCATTATCTCATTGACGTCGTAGTTGGAGTCGTCATCGGGGTGGTCGTGCTGAGCGTACTCTACAAAATCGCTGATAGCGGCACTAACCCTAGTCGGGTTCTCGGGGTGGCCATGAGTATCGGGGTTCTAGGATTGCTTCAGGGAGTTACTTTTGAAAGCGTAGCCGCAGTCGGAAGCGCTGTTGGCGCGTGGCTCGTTTGGCGTGTCGTCGCTGATTCAACACCAGCCCACCCATCAAGTCGACGTGAGATTGTTGCAAGCCTCGCCGTCTTCGGACTTGCAAGCGCCCTCTTTGCACTCTTGTATTCGGTTAAACCATCACTGCTGGTGACGTTTTTCGGCAGTATTACTACCGTCGGCGGTATTGTCGGAGCACCGTTGATTGGAAAGAAACTCGTCGAATAGTCAAGAGAACGAGACCTACTCAGCGTTACAGTTCGCCCCGACAGTTCACTCGGAACAGAATTTTCCTGCTGAATATCATAAAAATCCAGCTCTGTTGAAATCCTTAGAAAGTGATATATTCTGCTTCAATTACGGTCAATACAGAGTGTAGATTCAGCGAAGTATCTTAGATAACAGTGGGCGTCACGAGAGACGGACTAGTCGGTGGCGTAGA
>Ga0306877_1000143_pt1 | contig 29379 bp, 37 predicted proteins | sample AntDeeMetagenom2_FD_190419 | JGI IMG/M metagenome (GOLD analysis project Ga0306877, IMG submission 190419) | Saline lake microbial communities from Deep lake, Antarctica - Metagenome #2 (v2) (version 2) | ecosystem: Environmental > Aquatic > Non-marine Saline and Alkaline > Saline | place... | reverse complement strand
ACCTTTGTCGCCTGTACTTCGGCCACGGTCGCACCGATTGAAGTGCCGTTGGGGTTTTCAATCGTTGCCTTTAGCGTCTGCACCGCCGTAGATATGGCGCTGTCGGTATCAACCTCCGTCCGATAACTCTGCGCCAGCGTGGCACCGATTGATGTGCCGTTGGGGTCTTCTAGTTCCGCTTTGAATGTAGTTATCTGCCCCGCTATAGCCCCGTCGGCATCAGCCGAAGTGTAGTAATCATCTGTAATGGTCGCATTTGTGGTTTCGGTGAACTCCCGCGAGATAACCGTCAGGGCGGCTCCGGTCACATTCTGCGCAGCCAAGATCGCGTCCGTAATCCGCGTGTCGTTAAGAAGCTGAAAAACACTGCCGCTCGTGAGCGTTTCAAGCGCCTGATCGTGACGCTCAAACGCCTGATCAACGCGGAAATTGTAGACGTCCACAATGTCCTGCGCGGTAAGCCTCACATCGCCAGTTGTCACAGCAATCCAAGCTGTCCAATCCGCAGGCATGTCAGTGACGTACTGCGCCCGCACTTCGTAAATCGTGTCAGAAACCAGACCGTCAGTCGTCACCGTCTGGCCTTCGCGCGCGCCTACCGTGCTGGATGTGGCAAGGTTGACCGTGTCGCCCGCCAGCCTGACTTCGTACTTCAGCAGGTCAGCACTGAGCGCTTCATCAGCAGGCCATTCGATCTTGATCGCAGGGCGGCGGGCCGTGCCATCGCCATCTCCAATGTTGAACGCGGTGACAGTGAGTGTCGGCACGATCCGCGCGGGGATTGTCAGGCCGTTAGTCGGGTCCGGGGAGGCCACATCGTCGCCAGTATCCCATGCGACATCTGCCGCCTCGCGCTCGCGAACGGTGACAAACTGGTTGAGTGTGTTCGGGCGGTCCTCGACTGCCGTGATTTCAAACACCTTCGACGTGTAGCCATTCGCCGTGCTGGTCCAAGATATTGTATCCAGCGGTTCCAGTAGGGCGAAAGACGGCGGCAATACCATGCGATGAACACGGAATCGCCGCTGGTCCTTGATGTAGGCCGTGAGAAGCTGCTGCGCTTGGCTCTTGCTACTGACCGCGGGCAGACCGACATCGACGGTCAGGCGGCGACCGCCATCGTCGGTTTCCCACGTCGAGTTCAGTATCGCGTCGGCGCTGCGGCCCTCCCACACGTCGGCTGGCTCAACATAGGTGCCGGTGATCGCATTGAACGTGTTTTGCAAGCCGGGGAATGGGTCATAGCTGGCCGGTTCGGTGATCATAAAGTCATCATCCGTCAGGCTCATGACGGGGGATGCAGGCGCACCAACACGCACCCGAAACACGCCACCAAATTCGCTGATCTGCGCAAAGCTGGAGCGGTTCATTTCCTCAATAACTTCAACCGGCTCCATTGCCCCGGTGTTGATTTCAAATCCTGCAACGTACTGCTTGCGATCACCGATCAGCACGTCGCACTCATTCATGGCCGCGAACCAGTTATCCAGCGGCAGATCCTCGGCGAGCACTTGGCCGCCGTAGATATCGCCGCTGGGCAGTGTGATGCCGCGCAGGATGTTGTAATTGATCACCTGCGGATTGCCGCTGTATTCCCAAGTTGACGGTGTGGCAAAGCGGTGCGTGCCGGATCCACCCACACTGGTGTCTTTGCGCGGATCGTACAGTCTGATGCCCTGAGCCTCAAACCGAACGCTCGGCAGGCCGGTGTATATCTCGCGGTTGAGCGGAAATTCCAAAACCGCGTAAGCAGTGCCTGCGAGGATGTGGTCATTGGTCCACGGGCGGTCAGGGTGCGATGAGTAGCTTTCCACTAGCTTGAATTGCGCGGTAGTCTGCGTGCCGTCGTAGAACCATAGCCAGCCGCGCGGGTTGCCTGCATCGTCAAATCCCAAGCCAGCAAAATCAAGCCGCGACGCATCATCCGACCCCTCAGTCAGATCGGTGTACTGGCCGTCAATAATAATCCGGCCTGTCAGCCCCTCAATCGGTATATTCGACACTTCGATGATGTAGGTCAAAATACTGTTGTCAGCTCCGCGCGAATAAGCAGGCGCGACGGCGTGCCCCTCAGCCGCGTACGTGCCGACGATGAATTTCTGCGGCGTGGTGTCGCCAGCCGTTGTCTGCTCCGTCTGGATGCCCGTGGGCTTGATGCCTTTTGGTTTCTGCGCCAATAGCTGGCCGACAAGAGACAGGGCCGCGCTGACAATAATATTAGTGACGAAGGTAGCAACAACGCCAAGAGAACCAATCCCGGCGGCTACAGCCGTGAAAAAACCCGCGCCGCCAGAACTGGCTGCAAAAAACACAGCAAAAGCTGTGGATATAGGCTCTGCATGGGCCAGCCCCGGCGCGCAGATAAAGGCAACGAGGATAGCGAAAAACATGGTCATACGGTAAATGCCCTTTCAGCCTTTAGGCGCGACACATGGGCCAGCCCATCAGGGCGCAGCACGAACACGCGGTCAGCGGCAACGATCCCAAGCGCGCGGCCTTCGACCACGGCCAAGTCACCGATCTGCGCAAGGGCTGGTGGAATCTCGGTCAGGATTGATGCGGCAAGCTCGATGTGGCTTTCAAAGCCCTCAGATTTCAGCATTTCATCGCCATCGCTCAGGCTGGTGTACCGCCCGCGCCATTGCTGCGCGTGGTCAATTCCCGTCGCCACGCGGACCCACCCGGCAACGTAAAGTGCGCAATCATGCGAGCCGGGAGCAAACCGCCGCGCACGCACAGCCTCAAAATAAGCGTTCAGCTTTTGCACACGCGTCATCATCGCCCACCTCCTCGGCCCGGATCAGTGTTGGGATTTCCCACTTCCACCGGCACCACCACGGTCGCAGGGGCGACTGCTCTGGCGTTCTTCACGCCCCAGAAAACACCAACCGCGCCGGATATAGATGCATACTCCCGGCCCCGGTCGGTCGCGCTTATGCGGCGCTGCGCCTCGTCTGACTTTTTGATCGTCAGTGTTTTGGTCAGCGCTCGGGACGCGGAAGCGACTGTCAGCGTAACGCTATCGGTTCCGCCCTCAGCTGGCGTCGGCACTGGCATTTCGTCCACCCAACCCTTCATCACGCGCACCGGATCGCCGATCAGCACGCCCTTTTCGGGATCAAAGAAAACCCGGTGGACCTCGATAGGGGCGAGGCGCGCGTCGTATCCGTGAATAAGCTGGAGCACCTCGGGCGGGATGCCGGACAAGCTGACCTGCTGCATCCGAACCTGCAACCCAACCTCGCCCGTGATCGGTGCAATGCCCAAAAGCGTGCCCGCGCCGGTGTACGTCCGAGAAGAGCCGCCGATAGTAAAGCTGCGCGCGTCCAACCCGTTCCAGAACCCTACAGATTCAATCGCCCCGCTGCTGCGGTTTCGCGCTTGGATCCAGACGAGATGGCGGATTTGCACGCCTGAAGTTGCGGCGAGGTGAGCCTCTACCGCTGTGCCGTAGTCACGCATGGATCACCTCAATGTCTGGACGAATGAGAATTGCTTGCCGCTCGATATGACGGCCCTGTGCGATCCAAAGCCGGGGTTTGGCAGCAGCACAGCCTTCATCACCGGTTTTATCAATGTGACCGCCGCACCAGCGCTTGCGCCGGGCTGAATGAACGGGGTGACTTCGAACGCGTCAGTGCCGGACGCATCCTCAACAAGACGATGCAGTGCGTAGCGCGTCGGGCTGCTGCCGTAAGTCCAACCGATTAGATCACCTGCGCGCAGGCTGAAACCATTGGGCAGGCCATTCAGGGCCATCACGCGCGCATCTGAGCTACTGAGTGACCTGATAGTGACCGTCGCGCTGCCCGTGATTGAGCCGGTGAGATCATCGGCGGGATACGGTTTGGATGGATCGTAGACCAGAAAGCTAGATCCAGCCCGATCCAGAACCGACAGAAGCGCGTCGATCGCTGCGGTTTCGGCCCGGACGTTTGTTGGGGGCGTTTCAAAAGATCCACGCCAGACGGAATCACCAAGGGATGCCGATAGCTGCGACCCGCCAGCGGTGCGGCTGATTTGGCGAGGGTTGTTGATTACAAATTCAGCGACAGTGATCTTGGCCCTGTCCTGAAACGCGGCCAATGAAAGGGGGTAGGACAATGCCATTAGCCGCGCCTCCGGGGATCACTGTTGATGCGGTTCACGCTGCCCGGCAGGGTTGTGCGGTCATAGCTGCTAATGCCTTGGCTCGTGACGTTCACTGCGATACCTTGGATCTCGCCTTGCTGCTGGGCGCTAAACCCCTCGGGCGCAACGATAGTAATGGTCGCATTGCCGCCGACGCCGCCCATCATCCGGGACGTGTCCGCGCGGGAGGTGACGCGGGCCGGGCCTTGAATGAACTCGGGGCCGTGCTCGCCTGCGATACCGAACTGGCCGCTTGGGATCATCCCGCCGCCGTCGAAAAAGCCTGCGAACAAATCACTCAAGACGCTGCCACCACCTTTGCCGTTGCCGTTGCCGCTGAAGATCGCGCCAAATGCGTCGTTTATCATCACGTTGCCAAGCTGAGTGAGCAATCTGCCCAGCCCGTCAGAAAGGCTATTTGCGCCCATTAGCGCGTCGGCAAATACAGTAGACAGTCCGTCGCCGAAGTTTTGCGCCGCCCGGTCAACTTCGTTGAATTTCTCGTCGGCCAGATCCACAGCAGCGTTGAATGCGTCTTGGTCAATCTTGCCCGCATTCAGCGCTGCGCCAAGCTCGTTGACCACCTGAGCATAAGTGACTGCCTCGCGGGTGACTTGGCTCAGGATGGATTGGGCGGCGCGGGCGGATTCGGTCAGTTCGGTGACGCTGGATGCCGCGACACCGCTGCCGCTGCCGCTGCCGCTGCCGGTTGCATTTATAGTGGTTAACAGAGAAGACCGCTGTTCCATCAGGCCGACGCGCTCTTTTTCGAGCGCAATTTCTTTTTGCAAACCATCCAGCGCTGCATCGCGAAAACCGGGAGTTGACTGCATGGCAGATTTAAATTCGGGGCTAGACCTTATTTCAGCCTCACGTCGCGCCCCCGCTACTTCTTGCGAGCTTCCGCCACCAGACAAGGCGTCAACTTCTGCGCGCAATCCGGCTATGCCAGAACCACGCCCAAGATTGGCGACAAAGGCCTGAGCTTCGCTGGCCGCCCGGCCCATTTCATTGGCGAGGCCACTGGCCGCGCCAGATGCGGTGTTTAAGTTCCGATCCACATCCACGGTGTTTTTGTTCAAGTCAACAGTCGCGCCAGTCGCTTCCTTTAGCAACACCTCTAGCAGTTTGATTTTCTCCTGCGCAGCGTCATACTCCGGCCCGACCCCTCCAGCAGCATCAAGCATGGCCTGCTGTTCAGCCACAGCGGCACGCAGTTCAGAGGCGATCACTTCCACTTGCGCAGCGGCATAGCTTGCGTCGGCTCCAAATTTCTCGATGGATTCAAATTCTTTGGCGACATCAGTAGCGTCGATCAAGTCTTTGCGCGCATCATCAATCGTCTCTTGAAGAGAAAGGTAAGCATCCGTCTGCTTTTCTAGTTCAATGTTCGCAAGGCGGTCGGATTCAATGCCAGCAAGTGTGGCCTTTGCATATGCCAGCTTCGCGCCCAATATATCAACGGACACATTGCCCAGATCCATGAGACGCTCAGTAAGCTGCAACGCCTGACGCGCCTCTTGGTTCATGGCGTCCGCTGCATTAAGAACTGCCTGCTCCACCGGGTCATGCGCGGTAAAAAAGTCGGAAACTGAAGCTGTCAGCGAGCTAAGCTCCCGAGCAAAGGCTGTGACAATTTTCAGTGCTGTCCGAAGCACCGCCGTCAAGCCAGCCTCGCCTATAGCAATTGCCAAACCTGACAAAGCAGATGCGGCGGCCAAGGCATCGCCACCCAAGTTGTCGCGGAAAATAGCTGCGCCCTCAGCGGCAGCGCCGCTGGCCGCCGCAATGGCCTCGCTGAACGTATCAACCTTATCCCCGGCGTCGATTAGAACAAGCGCGCCAGAAGCTGCCTCGCGCCCAAATATCTGCATCGCGTCGGCGGTGCTTACGCCTGCATCGCCTAGAGCCTCCATAGCTTTAGAGAGCCCAACAGTCTCGGGGTTTACATCAGCGGCGGTCAGTCCGTACGCAGCGAGCGCGTCCTTGGCCTGCGTAGTCGGCCCGGCTAGCGATGCCAGCACTCCGCGTAGGGCAGTACCGGCCCGCTCGCCTTGAATACCAGCGTCAGCCATGATGCCGATAGCTGATGCTGTATCCTCTAAGCTGATGCCCATTGCAGCTGAGATCGGAGCAACCGTTGCCATTGCGCCGCCAAGCTGTCCCACGCTTGTGTTTGCGCGAGTAGATGTTGCCGCCAAAACATCGGCAACCCGAGCGGCCTCACCAGCCTCTATACCGAACCCTGACATGATGTTGGATGCAATGTCAGCCGCAGACCCGAGGTCCATTGATGCCACTGTGGCGAGGTCCAGCACCGCAGGAATTGCGGCCATGCTTTCCGCAGCATTGAACCCAGCCATGCCCAGAAACTTAAGGCCATCTGCGGCCTGAGAAGCGCTAAATTCTGTCGTGCCTCCGAGGTCTTTGGCAACGTCGCGCAGTGCTTCCAGCTCGGAAGCGGTGGCACGCGTGATCGCCGCGACCTGAGACATCGAAGATTCAAATTCACGTATTACGCGGACGGCAGCCCCAAGGGAAGCCACTGCCCCCACTGCCGCCGTTGCAGCCGCAGCCATTCCAGCAAACGCCAGTTTTGAAGACTTGCCCAGCCGCGTTGCCGCGCCCTCAGCGCTGCGTCCCTCCTTGCCGAATTTGTCTAGGTCTTTGGTGGCAGTCCGCGCTTGGCTGCTGTCGATTTTTAACGCAAGTTCGGCGATATCGGTCATGTGCGCGTCCTTCTGTCTAGGCTATTCGCCCGTTATCACCTTGAGCGCCTTCGTCGTCTGCGCGTCGAATATCTCAAGGTCACGCTTGGACTTGGGCCAGTCCCACGGCGCATCCGTGCTGCGATTATTAGACCGCCCGTATTCGGCCACATAGGCGTTTGAAGCTATGAGGGCCGCGTCCACTTCATACGGCGACATGAGACCGCAGGTTGCGGCGACAAAGTCCATGATCTGCCCGGCGCTAATGCCCTGCCTGCCGCCCATTTCCATCGGGGCGCAAAAGCCAACGCGCTGTAGGATATATGCCGCGTCGTGAAGGCCACTTCGATCGGGCAGGATATGGGGCGCGTTGTCCAGCTGCGCCCAACGCACGGGAGCCTTTTCAGAGTCCGCGCATTGCAGCCAAGCAAGTTGACGCGCCCACAATATCAGGCGGTCTTTGTCGCCTTGGTCTTTTTTCCCACTGCGGTGATCTCCAGATCAACTGATGTGCGCAGATGCTCAAGCGCGGCAAAAAGGGCTGTGCAGCTTTCAAGGCTGAACACAACCGGCTTGCCATTGTCTTTCAGGTTCCAGCTGTCGCAGCAGCGCGCCAGCAGTTCGGCTGTGCGCCCATCCCCCTTGAGGATTTCCGCGTCAAGCTCGTCCTCGGTCATATCGCTGTCAGCTTCTGCATCGGCCTTGTCTGCCCGCGTCGATTTAATCTGCATCTTGCGCACAGCCTTCTTGAACCGCGTGCCGTTGTACGGGTGCATTGTCAGCTCAAGCTGGCCATCGCTGCCGTCTTTGAAGCCAAATGGCTTGCAGAGAAATGACTCAAGGCTTTCGTCGATTACTGCGGGCTGGCCGGTCAGTTTTGCAAAGTCCGTCATGTGATAAATTCCTGTGGTTTTGGTTAAAAGGCCGCATTGGTTAACCACGCCAATGCGGCCCTATCCGTCAAACGCCAGGAGGAAAGAAACCAGCGCGTCGGGATGCTTACGCAGCGACCTTGATGTGCTTGCGATAGAACTCAGCCGCGATGGTGGCCATCAGCACGCTGCCGATTGCCGCGATTGGCGTGTAAGACGTGATGATTGCGAGGCGGTAGTAGACATCGCCATTTGCAAGCGTGAACTCCAAAGCTACTTTTTTGGTAGCATCCGAAGTGGCGTCCGCCGCCGTTTCAAGGGCAACTTGGCCCGTGTCAGCGCCGTCATAACCAAACATCAGTTCGCCAGCGCCAGCGCGTAGCATGTCAACGATTTTCGTCTCTTCGCCTGTAGAAATGTCGTCAAAGCTGGCAGTATCGAAAACACCCGTCATAGAGGGCGGACCAGATAGCTTACCGCAAGCAATGTAGGTCATTCCGGGAAAACCTGTTGATGCGTCGTCGTCGTGAGTTGTGGGCAGGGTGGCAGAAACGCCAACCGTGATGCCGACAGATGATTGCAAAGCCATGAGAGGCTCCTTCACTGATTGGGATGATCCCGGCCTAACCCCGCTCAGGGAAGCGACCCGCCGGGAAGGCCGCTATTCTTGGGCGCGCTGGATGCCGTCTTTGAAGCCGACCTGGATCTCGCCGTTTATTTCTGTGATGTGTGCAACCGTGCCGCTGAAGTTCTTGCCGCCAGTTGTCTGAAACTTGATCTTTGTGCCAACCTCGGGGGCCTCGCCCTCGGTGAATAAGCATGGCCCAGTCAGGATGCCGACCTTTGCGGGCTTCACGTATCCGGTGATTGGCGCGTAACTATTTTGGGCCGCCAGAGAGGGTGTTTTTTTCTTGGTCATGTCGGGGTTCCTTAGCTGTTGAGTGCCGAGTAGCGGATCGTCAGGGGAACGCGCCAATCTCGGTCATCAAGGAACCCGCTAGCGATATTGGCGGGCTGTTCAATTGTGATAAGCCCGCCGGTAATTGGAATGGTCAGCGCCTGCGGAAACAGAGCTGAGACGGCATCGGCATAGTCATTGGCTGCATCGTCGCCGTCGCCAAACTCGACCACCACCACGACGGCCATCACCCCCGTTTCCTGGATCACATCAGCCGACAGCATCGGGCCGGTGCGGGTCTGCGAGGGGAATAAAACCTCAAAATATGGGCGGGCCATTGCGCCTTGCGGCTCATATGCAGGCCAAGTGCCGAGCAGGCCCGTGCCACCCGCCGCAAGTCGCCCCGTGAGTGCGTTGTTTATGTCGCTGCGCTTCATCCCAGTTCCGCCCTTGCTTTTCTGACGGCGCCCTTGACGTAGCCCTGCCAACCCGCTGCCGCGACATCGATCCAGTACGTGCCGGGCACGCCGTTTGCGCCGTAGTGGACCGCCTCGGCGTATTCAGCGCCGCTGCCCTTGCCACCCCATGCAAACCTTGCCGTGTCGCCTGCCGTCATTTGCCCTGCGACAAAGGCGAAGCTGGTCGCGCCAGAGATTGCCGTGCTGCCGTTCAGGCTCGACTGTAGCGACGAAGCCAGGGCGTTTAAGTCGCGCGGGATCGTGCCTTTGACCCGACTGCCACCGCGATTGATGCCCGGCACGATTTTGATGTCAGCCACCAAGTCATTTGTGGCTTGCGAAACTACCGCGTCCATAACCTTTTCGGTCTTAGTGACCCACTTGGGAAGGTCAGCGAAACTGTACGTGGTCACATCAGCGCCCTTGTTTGCGCCAGTTCTTCCGGCGTCAGGCGCTCGGCCAAGCCCTTGATAAAGTCAACGCGAGGCCTCACCACACAGCGGCAATTCACCACCTCAGACGCGGGCGCGGACTGATCGCCAGGATACATCATTGCGAAGCCGCCAATATCAAACGCCTCGCCTTGCTGGCGTATCTGCCCATCTGCTGCGCGGTGACTGTCGCGCGTTGCGCTGTCGCCAGCGGAATCCCATTCTCGTGTGATGGCCCCCGGCGCTATTTGCCCGCTGTCCTGCATTTGTTGCAATCCCTCAGCCTGTGCCGCGTGAAGGCTGCCGAGCAGTTCGGTTCGTGCGATTGTTTCGCCACGCAGCCTTTGCAGCCGCCCGGTGTAGCGCGCCGTGATCCGGGATATGTCTGCCGCAGATACCGGCTTGCCCGCTTTGATTGCCCGACGCACCAGACCGTCGAACCGCTTGTCGCGCAGCTTGCGGCTGAAGTATCCTGCATCCAGATTGCGCAGATCATCGGCCATGTTGCGAACAAACGCTGCCTTCTGGCTGTCCAACCCAACAATTCCGCCCGTGCGCACGCCGCCGGGGCCAACGCGGCCCACCAGATCCAGCGCCGCTGCCCGTGGTGACGTCCCTCGCGTGATGGCGTCCGTCAGTGCTTCGCGCACCGCTTCAACAGTGCTGGTGGTGATCTCTACGATCTTATCGCTCGAAAACTGGCGCAGGATTGCCTCGGCGCGAAGGTTGCGGCTGTCGAAGCGCCCTGTCACCTTGACGCCCTGCCGCGCGCCTGCCGCTTTGACAGCATCAATCGTGAAGTCGCCGCCCACGAGGTGCGCGGCCCTCAGCGCTTCATCCAGCGGCCTGAAATAGCTTGCCCCAAGCCCGATAGCGGCCAGTGCGGCCCCTACGTTGCCAGCGCGAATTGCGGCCTCTAGCGCGGCGATTTGCACGTCGCTGCGAATGTTGGCGAGGGCTTGGTCAAACGCCTTGCGAACGCTTGGTTCCAGTTCGTCCAGCAGGTCTAGGAGGGTTTTGCGACGTGCCATTTAAGCTACTCGCGCATCATGCAGAGCTGCAATGCCTCGTCGGCAGTAAACCCTGCGCGCATTGAAGCATCGTAATGAACCTTGCGAACCGTAGCGAATAGGTCAGCCCTGCGTACTTCATCGGGCATAGAGGCCTTAGCCGCTTGATATAAGGCGTCCATCTCTGCCGACGCGATGAGCTTGTTTCCTTCGTAGATCATGGGTTGGTTCCTTCCATGCGAAACGACCCCGCTTGCGGGGCCTGTGGGTTGAGTTGTCGTGTGGTTTATCGGGCGTTTTTCATGGCATAGAACGCGACCAGCCAAGCCATTGCCATCAGTGCGCCCTGCTCAAATGCCGCGCGCTCTAGGGCGGCGCAGGCCTCGGGGTAATCATCGTAGATGGTGCGTGTCACGCCCTTGCCCATATTTCATACATCAGATCAATGCCGCCCGGCTTAGGCGGTTGCACGCCGTATATCTGATAATCAAGGCCCTGAACACTAATTCTGTCTGATACCGCTGGAACCACAGCGCCAACCCCTGCCATGATTTTAATGTCGGTCGCCAAAATAGCCGTGCCTTCGCGTTCTTTGTTGCTGAAGGTGCCTAGAACAACATTGAAATTATGTGTGACTTCAGGGCCATATACAGGCTTGTTGTCTGGTCCGGTCTTGACGCCCTTGCGCTTGATAATGCCGATCGTGCCGACTTCCGCCAACGCAGCGTTTATATCTGTTGCGACGGCGTTCCAGTCTTCGCTCATACTTTATAGGCTCCGATGTAGGTCCGCATATATCGGCGCAACAGAGCATCAATGACTGTGCTGACCGGGGTCGCCGCCGCCGCACCTTGCAGTCCACTATCGCGCAACGTCCACTGGATCGCGTCAACTTTGGTCAACGCTTTTTGCTGATCTGGCGTAAATGTCTGCGACCAAAAGCCAGGCGTTGCTAGCTCAAGTGTTGCCGCTTCATACACGGCATCATCAACCCCGTCGCTTGTCGCACCATAGGGGGACATAAAGTAATTCACATAGCTGCGTGTGACGTGCCTTTGCCCGCGCACCAATGCCGACGCGCTGGCGGCATCATCCGCAACCGTATCGCCAGCGGCGGTGGCGTATGCAATCCATCCGGCGATAGTTGCGGTCATTATTTCGACTTCGGCGCTGGTCCGCCAGGCATCTGTGGCGCGTCCTCGTTTACGGCGCCCTCTGCAGGGTTGACGATCATTGCCTTCGCTTGATTTGGCTTGGCTTTGATGATGCGCGCCTTTCCGACCAAAGCGGCGGGCAGTGTGTCGCCAGTAATATCGATCACTTCACCAACACCAACTTCATTACCAGCGGCGTTAAAGACACCTTTTTCTGTAATTTCCGCTTTCATGGCTATTTCCTTTGCTTGGTTAATCTTAGTAAAGGGGCCAGCAATGCCAGCCCCTCAAGAAGATTAGGCAAGTGTCGAGTGCGCCACGCCGCAGTTGTCTTCTGCGTCGAACTTGATTTCAACAGCAGCGGCCATCATCACCGAAAAGTTGTAATCGTCCTCGGGGTTTGCGCGAAACTGCGCGCGGGTGGTCATTGGCATACTGTTCAGCACTTGAATGACCTCACGGCGCTTCACAACGGCAATGATCTCACCAGCGGCGATGCTGTCGGCAGGGATGACCTGGCCGAGGTTCGCAATTTCCAAAACACGTTGGGCGATTGTCTTGTCGCCGTTCGCTTTGAAGTCGGTTGAGTTGGCATAGAACCAATCATCAAAGTTGACGTAGAGCGTCGCAGGAACTTTGAAGTTCTTCGCGTGCAGCAGCTTGAGAGTTGCTACGACGTTTGCAACCCACTCGGCACCCGTGGCCGTGATAAGCGCCTGCGCAGTCGTGCGGGTGGAGCGCTTGGGGTGCGTGCGCAGTCCGTAAGATTGCTCCCCGTTAACTTCGATTCCGGCGTAGCCATTCAGAACAGCGCTTTCGGCCTTTTCGGCAATTTTGCGCTGGCTGTTGGCTCGACCTGCGGCGTCCAGATTGAACCCCTCAGTGCGAGCCGCCTCGACCTGCCGCCAGCCGTAGCTAAACGAGCTGTCAATGATCGGGATTGGCGTTCCGTGGTAGGCATAGACCGGCTGATCTGTGCGCGCCTTGGACCTGCCGTCAAGAGACACGTTGACATTGCCGCTGTCGCTGATCGTCTGGAAGTGGTGGACCAGCTTCCCGATTGCCATTGGCATCGAAAGCGTTGCCGCCAGATCATTGAACACGGGCTGCAGGTCACGCTGAATCTCAACCCCTTCGCGGTCCCATGCGCCCCAGACATCCTTGGGCAGCGGGGCGGCGTTGCCGACCATCGCATCACTGCCAATAGAAGCGGCAAGCGCCACCTGCGAGGCGTTCCAGTTGCGACGGTTCGCAAGAACCGCACGCTGTTGTTCACTTGTATACAATAGCATTGTTTGCGCTCCTTACGATGCGGCTGTGACGAAGTTGTTGGCGATGCGAACGTCGGCAAGGGTGCCTGCCGAATATGCGCCTGGCACGTCGTCGAAGGTTGCGAAAACCCGCTCCGATACGCCCGATGCGATGAGGCGGCCATCCGCGCCGATAGTCAGGTTCGCGCCTTTTGCGTACGTCGCATTGGCAAGGCGCACTTGGTAGATCTCACCGACGCGAGGGCGAAAAGCGACGCCCGTATCTTCATCGGCATACGCCGTTGCGACAGACTGCTCAAAGAAATTTCGGTTCGACAAAATGAGCAGATCGCCTTCAATGTCTGCCGCTGTTGCCATGGTGAATTCTGTGGCGCTCTCAGTCACCAATATCCCCGGAAGGTATGCCCCCGCGACTTTTTTGTCGGAAACAGATTCAGCTTCGGAATTAACCGGGCCGCGATAAATGACGTTGCCTGCCATAATTATGCCACCTTCATGTTTGTGTTGAGGTCCACGTCCGCGAACTCGTCAGCGGGCGCGTCACCAAGCGCGGCGTTGAGGTTTGTTGCAGTTCCCGGCTTGGCTTTTTCGGCCAGCTTACGGGCTGCGTTAATTGTCAGCTCACCGGCGGACTCAGCGTCAAGAATGTTGGCCTTGACGATTGCGGCAACATAGCCTGCAAGCTCGGCTTCATCCTTGGCCTTGGCGTTGGCTGTCATTTCGACCTGTGCGTCGATCAGCGGCTTCATTGCCTCTGCCATTGCGGTAATCAGGTCTTCTTTCGTCACTGCTGTTTCGGTCAGGGCGTTCACCTTGCCGGACAGCGCGTCGAACTGTTCCTTGTCCATGTTCAAATCCTTTTCATGGGGTTGTTGTGGTTCCCGCGCTGGCGAGAACGCCTCTAGTAGTGCGGTTTTCATTCGCTCAAGCATCGGCACACGTTCGCGCCGCTCCATCGCTCGGGCTAGGTGGTCAACCGCCCAATCCAATTCCCGATCGCTGTCTTCCAGCGTCGAGTTTATTACGTCGATATGCTCACCCTTGGCATTCACCATCATGCCAACGCCCTGATCTGGGGTGGCCGCGCCTTCCTCATTCAAGAGGATTGCGTCGTGGTCGAAATACATATTGCGGGCGATGTGTTCGTGGTCTTCCCCGTCCGGGCTGTCCAGGCTGCACAGAAGGCCCGTGGACGTGTGGACGGGCTTACCTGCGTTGATAGCCTCTATCACTGCCTTGCCGTTGGGGCTCTGGCTCGCGACCTCCACGTCGATAATCTTGTCGATCAGAACGCGGCCATTCTCGCGGCGCACGTTGATATTGTGCGCGCCGATGTAGGAAATGGCGAGTCCGTCCGGGTGAGAGGCCGATACAAAATCGCCGTTGACCCTTGGGTGTCCAAATGGGGCCAGCGTATCGTTTAGGGTCATAAACCCCTTTTCGATTTCGTCAGCCGGATATTTGATTTTGTTCATAATGATGCCGTCAGGAAGCGTTGCCGACGGAACAATGATAACGTCCCGCCCGTTGCGCTTTTCATGGCGGATAGCGGCCATGTTCGCCGCCGTGGTGACGTTTACGCGTACTTGCTTCATATCTCATCATCCTCAATTTGATCCGGGCCGTCGCCTTCGTGGCCCGTGACCATGCGGATTTCGCCGACGGTATAAACCGGCTCAGCGGCCATCTTGGCGTTAGTGTCCGCCATCTTGTTAGCCAGATCGGCCTTTTCGGACGCGGTGTTTTCGGTCAGGTCTGACCATTCGATATGCCAGTCGCGCTCGGGCAGAATGCCGAACTGCTCAAGTCGATTGATGAAAACGTGCAGTGTGGGAATGACGGTGCCAGATCGGCGTGCCATGTTTGTTTTCGACCAGGTGTTGTTGTCTTCGGTGCTGGCGCGTTCGCCCGTCTGCGATCCGACCAGAACCTTGGCGGGGATCGGGATGGATGCCGCAAATCCCATCAGCGAAACGGCGTGGAAATGTTCAGGAGACGGCAGGGTGACGGCAAGGGTGCTGACCTTCATCCCCTGCAATAGCATGGAGCTGTCAAAGCCCTTGTTAAATTCGTCCGCAGTCTCGCCAATCTTATCGGCGACCTCGGTTAGATCGACTCCCATTGAATCGGCCATTGCCTGCAACTGGGCTTCTTTATCAATTTCAAACGTCAGGCCGCGCTTGGCGTTTTTCCAAAATCCCTCGCCGCCAGCGCCACTGATTTTTTGCAGGTCGAGCAGATCGTTGTACCCTGCCTCAAGCGCGCTGTCGGGATGAACAGTGCCGTCTTCTGACCAAACGATAACGCGGTTGGGGTGGACTTCGAAGGAGCGAGTCTTGTTTACGTCGTCGCCGACCGCAGCCTCGTTGAAGCTGAACATCTTAGGCTGGCCGTAGTCCACCGAAAGCTCGTCGGTATCCCACGATGAAACTTCAAGCTGTCCAGCCCATGCCGGGATGATTTCGACTAGGCCGTCTAGGCCGCCCCCGACGCGATCCACAGGCTCTTTGAACCGCTTGCTGTCAGCGAGGCGCAGGATGATACCGGAATAGCCGCCGACCAGTGACCGGCGGTCAGCATCCGCAACGCGCTGCCAGATGCGCAAGTCATCAAACCGCTGCCGGATTTCCATTTCAAGAGGCGTTTCATTCGCCTCTTTGGTTTCCCAAATTTGCGGGTTGTCCTGCCATGTTTTCAAAACGGTCTGGTTGATGCCCGCCTTGGCAAGCCCGTTCCGCTTATACATGCGATGGAAGTGCTCAAACACCAGCGTGGTGGGATATCCGTAGTCTGCATAGTGGTCGTGCTTGGCGCTGCCGTAGTAGCCTGGGAACATCTTTGACAAGCTGCGTTGCGTCGCGTTGGCGATGATATCCTTGGGGTTCATCATCTGTGCCTACTCTTTAGCAACATTGCGGTTTGCGGTGGTGTCTCTGCCAATTCCGAAAACGCGCGCGACGCGGCGTCCACTTGGTCTTTCCACTTCCCGACGGGAAACGTGGTGATCTCGTCAAGAAACGCTTTGTTCCAGTCGCCGCTAACCAGATAGACATTGCCGCCCTCGGCCTGCGCAGATAGCCCCTCGGCTCGCGTTGCCTTTTCGCCAGTCTCCGTCGACGCCCGGTAATTGTGCGGCGCGATCTGTTTTATCAGATGCTGAGCCCATGACTTGCCCGCGCTTCCAGGGTCTTGAGGTATTGAGCCGCGAACGCCGGGGTGCTCCGCCGCGTCCTGCCCTGCCGTGTTGACTATCAGCCGCTCAACCCCCGCGCCCGTTACCTGAGCACGTGTGGCGTCTGCTATGAAGTAACGCCCATCATGTGACCGGCCCATCAGGATGCCCGCCGTATAGGCGCTGTCGCGGCCCTCTGAACCGGCTAAATCCCAGCCCCGTACCCATCGGCACCCGGCTGGTGCTGCTGGCACGATACTGAACCAATCGCGCTGGAACATTGCCCCGCCGCGCGGCACCGGATCTTGCATGTACTGCCCAGCAAATACGTATCTGCTGGCGTGTTCTTGGCGTTGCAACATTTCAATCGGAAACTGTTCAGGCCAGAATGATTGTTCATCCTCGGTCAGCGCCGGGATTTTGAGATGCTCCCATTCCTCGCCGTTGCCGCCAGCTAGGAGCCACCCACTCAAGTCTTCCTCATGTAGCCGCTGCATGATTACGATGATCGGCGTGTCCGGCGTGTTGCGTCGGCTTTCCATGGTCATCTGAAACCAGTCGATCACGTTTTGCCGTTGTACTTCGCTGGTTCCCTCACCAGCCTTGTGAGGGTCATCAATTATGATACAGTTAGAGACAACCGCACCGCTTTGTGATAATATGAAATTATGATTACCCTCAACCTCAAGGCAGAAAGTTTCATCAACATGACCGTCATACCTAACGAAAACTGGCTTCCTATCTTCGGAGCCGAAGGCATTTACGATATTTCCGACATGGGCCGGGTTCGTCGAACCAGCCCTCTCAGATTTCTTAAGCCTTCCTGCGACGGGAAGGGTTACAAGCGCGTTAATCTCTCCATCCATGGCGCTGTCACCATGAGATACGTGGCTCACTTGGTCGCGCAACACTTCATTGGCGAAAGACCTAAAGGCAACGAGGTCCGCCACCTCAACGGTGACCCCTCTGATAATAGACTGCTGAACCTTGCGTATGGCACAAAGGCGCAAAACATGCAGGACGCCATTAGACACGGAACGTTCCCGGTTCTCGAAGATAGGCCCGGTGCAAAGCTCAGCCGATCCGCCGTGCGCGAAATATTCCAAAGCGCCGATGACAGCCAAGGTCTGGCTGAGCGGTTCGGTGTCGTCGTGGGCGTCATCAGACAAATCAAGCTGCGAGAGACTTGGAAGTCGGTCACTCAGGACTTGCCGGACGCTATCTGGAACGCAAAGCCAAAGCACAGTGATCGCGTCATTCAGATTGCGATAGACCGGACGCTCACCCGGCAGGCCGCCTGCGACGCTACAGGCCTCTCCATTCACCAAGTCAAGCGACTGCGAAAGATGAATAGCTGATAGCCATCCTTGGCTTGTCAAAATCTCATGGTCGGGGGTGCAGCGGAATGTGCTCCCGTCTGAAATCCCAACCTCAACAATGTCGTTTGCCGGGTTTTTCCAAAACCTCTGGACATTTCGAAGCTCGTATTTTCCTTCTTTTTCGCTGTAAGACCAAACCCTGACAGGCTGGCCGGACCGCACTAGATCACCAATTTCGCGCGGCCCGTGCTCTGTCTCGACGAGCTGATCTGACGGAAAGCACCCACCGAACCCGTCGCGCATCTTACCCGCGCCGTATCCGGTGATGGTGCCTTCCGCGCCGGTTGCGTAAAACACGCCGCCCGCGCTGGTTCTAAATTCATCCTTTGCGGTGCTGTCGCCATTTAGCTTCACCCACGGGAACGCCTCGGCATACGCCTCAGACTGCATGAGCGCCCGGACGGCGTAGGTGTTGGCCGATGCGAGCCGCTTGGAATAGCTGGCGTGGATGAATTCGCTATCGGGGAACAGCCCGCCAGCCCATGCCATGAAGTTCTTGACCGCCAGTTCAGTCTTGCCGGATCGCGGCGGCACGTTGATAATCAGGCGCTTTGTTCGCCCCAGCAAAACCCGCTCCAGCGCATCGCAGATTAAATCCTGATGCCAGTTCAGCTTTACCTCTACCCTGCGCGTCTCGCGGAACATGATGCGCGTGAAGTCCAGTAAGCCGCACCGGACGTCGGCAATTTCATTCGGGGTCACAGTGCTTGCGGTTCATCGCGGCCAGTGCCGCGTCCTGCGCTGGCCCGGCGGGTGACATTGTGCCGTCGCTTGATTTGATATCCACAGATGTCAGCTTTGCGTGGACGTATGGCGCGGCCTTATTTGCCGCGTCCACTCGCTCAGACTGTTCGGATTCCGGATCACGCATGACTGAAAGCAGGTAATCCAGCGGCGTGAGACCGCTTTCCTTTACCGCCTTGCGAATAACCTGCGTTGACTTATTGATCGCGCCCGGCTTGCGGCCAGCGCCATCACGCTTACCACCTCGCGCCATTTGATTTCCTTTGATATTTAATCGAAAGCCCGTGATCGAACGCGAAAGCCCGCCGTCGCGTGATGCGGGGCGGGCTGTGTTGAGTGCGCTTGATGTAGGCTGCGGGACTTCATTACCAGCAATTGCGAGCCTGTGCCGCGCTCAGGAGGTGATGCTGTGGGATCATCTAGGGCCGGGTATCCCACTGGATTACCAATGCCAGCCTTTTCTGCATCACCGCCAAAGGGCGGTTACTTGCCGGTTACTGTCCACGTCCGGCGCCCAATTTATCGCAAAGGGCGGTTTAACGTCAGCGCGCTAATGCCTTACTTGCCCGCATTAGTGGGCCAATAGTAACCCGCCGCGAGGCGCATCGTTGAGAGGCGGGGCAGGTGTTATCTTCGGAGTTAGCGGGCTTTCCCCGCCTTGGGCACATTGGTTTAACCTCGAAATTTATAACTGGTGAGTTACAAATCGTCGTGCGATTATCACGTAACGCAAATAATCTACTGTGTCAACCGCCCATAGCCACGGCCAGCCGATCAAGCGCCGCCCGTAAATGCGCCATGCCTTGGGACAGATTTTCGCGCTGGTATTGCTTGAGGTGCGCGACTGTCCTGCCCTCACCTACCACCGCCGCCAGAATCGCCCTGTCGCTCTCGATGATGTGCTTGGACACGGCGATATAGTCAGACATGCGGTCGATCTGGATGTCAATGTGAGCATCTGGCTTAGACGTGCTGTCAACGCGGGTTGCGGCATAGTCGGTTCCCTTGCTGCGTTGCGTTGCCGTCCAAGCGTCCCTTAGAGCCTCGCCAGCCGTAAAGCCTGCGTCGCTGATCCGGCCAAGTCGATGATAAGTTTCCAGCATATCAACGCGCCGCACGCCCTTCACCCCGTTGGGGTTGACGCGCTCACCCGTATCTGGATCCACATCGCCTCGTGCCTCAGATACCAGCCCGACGCGGTTCGCCTGCCCGGTTGCCCCTTGGTCCCAGCGAGGCTTAGCCAACGACACATCGCCGCGCTTCTGGGCCTTGATGCAAGTTCCGTGCTTGAGGCGCATTTTTGACTTTGCGTCTGCCCACTGGGCGGCGGACTCGATTGCTTTGCTCATGTTGGCCTCCTTCGCTTGATTTTAGCCCCACCACGGGGGTTGATGCTCAATTCGCCGACCAGTGCGCGGTAGGCGTCCAATTCGATCCCCTGCGCGCAGTTTCGATGCCTGTATGCGCTGATGGTTTCGCATTGCGCATTGTTCGCTCGTTCCAGTAGGTCGATGCGGTCCATCAGGCGGCGGGTGTTGGGATCAATGTTCACTGTATCGCACCTTCATCGCTTCCCTGACTGCCGCCGCTGGTATTCCTGCCGCCGCCATCTGCGCCGGTGTATCGCCGCGGTGGATCGCAGCGCGGGCCAGCGCTACTTGCGCTTGCTGTTCGGGGGTCATGCCCCACCCCTGACGCTGCGAAACTCCAGATTGTCGGCGGCCTTGATTGACCGATGGATCTGGCAGTGGGCTCGGCAAACATTTTCCTCGTTTCTAACCCGCTGCATATGCGCCGCCGCGCCGTGTACGATGGTGCTGTGGTCACGGTAGCCGTAGTGCGCGGCGATGGCTGGGTAGCTGGCGGGTGTCAGGTCGCGGCAGAGCGCGTATGCCATCTGTCGAGGGTGCGCGAATGCTCTCTCGCGGCAATGGCCGGTTAGGTCTAGCGGGTGCAGCTTGTAATGCTCGGCAACAGCTTGTGTGATGTCGGCTAGGTGGATCATTCTACCACCACCCAGATCGCTGCATGAATCGGGCCGGAGTATTCCGCCCTGCCGCGCTTTTTCAGCCGATACAGCGCCTCCGCTACCATCGTGCGGCTCATGCCGCCCATCTCGCGGTGCAGGCCAGATGTACCAATCGGCCCGTGGTGGCGCAGTGCGGCGTAAACCAATTCGGTCTTGGCGTCGGCATCGCTGGTGTCGCGCAGTGATACCTCCTTGGGGCCGATGCAGCCTGTGGACCGCTTGCCTGCGCCGGGTAGTCCGGGGATCCGCTCACCGGCGGCGTTGACATATCCGTGGATCATCGCGCTTTCGAGCCATTGGCCTTCTGCCGGGCTGTATGCTGGGAGGGTCATGCGCTGACCTTTCGGATCTTCATCGAGTTGCGCTTGACGTTGCTCATTGAGAACGCCTGCTGACAGCCCTCGTTGCGCCGCACGCGCCAGTGATGCTCACCGCGCCAGCTGTCGTCGCTCAGGTCGACAACTTTTTCAGGTGTCGGGTGCCGTGCAGCCTTGCGGCCCAGAATATCGGATTCATTTGTCACTGGTTTTGCCTCCTGTCCCCATGGGTTGTTGGTGCGCGCCGGGTGCAGGGGGAGAAGCTGCATGTTCGGGGATCAGCCTAGGCGCGCATTGGTAGGTTTGCCGATTTCGCAGAAGCGGTCAAGGGTTTTTAAGATCAATAATGCCTAGCAACTATGCATATTAGCTACTATCCGTCTAAGTCTTTGATTTGTATTACAAATAACCGATATACATATACAGTATACACTACTGTGAATTTAATTTCAAAAAATTGTCTCTTAGAGTGTCTCTTAAAAAAAGAGTAAGGGGGGGGGGTCTTGCGCTAATCATCAAGTCAAAAAAAACCCCCATTCTGAAAAAACAGAAGGGGGGGGTAAAATCTGCTATCCGTTTTTAATTAATGTTTTCAGGGGGTTGGAGCGGATAGTCATGTTATCGGCTGTTGCTATCTGCTATCCGTTCAGGCTGTAAAGCGTTGTTTTATGCCCATTCTTAGCCGAAACGTCTTTCTTAGACACTAAGCCCTTTTCCACCATCTGCGCAAGCGTCTTATCCACATCTGGGCGTCGATGGCTGCGCAGGCGGTTATATATCACGCCTACAGTTTCGCCCGTTTCGCCTTTGCCCACCGCAATAATGTTGGCAATGCGCGCGGCCAGCGCAAGCTTTGGCGCATCCTTCTGCCGGTCGTTTGCCACGACAAGCCGCATTTTGTCTTCGACGTCGCGCTTGATGAGCGCATAAGCCCAACGAACATGCTCAGAGGTGCGCAAACCGCTTGGGACGGCCAGCACCAATGAAACCTTACTTACCAGCTCGTAAGCCCCCAGCCAGAGCGCCTCTAGCCCCGTCTGCCCTTTGTGCGATACCGCTTGATCCTCAAACCACTCAAGCGCCGCGTCCAGCATGTCCAGCGCGTCGTCAGCGGTGGGAACCTTCCGGCGCTTACCATAATACTCAACGCGCGCCGCCGCGCTCATGTCGTACTCACCGGCCATGTATATTTGGGCCAAGGCGTTCTGCATTTTGTCGCTCATGTCCGCCTTGCGAAACCGGCGCTTAGATCTTGGGGCTGTATCGCGTTCGTTGAATATCAGCGCGCGCCCAATAAAGCCGTTTGTTGCGCTGTTAAAATCTACCAGCTCGTCAAAAGTTACCGGCGTTGTGTAGCCGATCAGCGAAAGGAATGGCCGCTCAAGTCCCTTGTCCAGATTGTCCATTGCGTGCGTTACTGCCAACAATCGGTTTTCGTCTCCGTGTTGAGGCGTGTTTTCATCCATGCGCTTTTGTATCTGCGCCGCTTCTTTAAATAGGATCGCGCGTATATCCTCCTTCATATCTCCAGTCAAAAGCATAAACCCGTCAGCCTTGGAGTACGCGGACATCAGCATTCCGATAACGCCGTCAAGGTATGCAGCGCCGCCCTTGGCCTGAGCGTTTTTGATCTTTTGCAAAAATATCCCGATTTCATCCACAATATAAAAAGCCGCTTGATGCCGGACTAGGTTACGGGTGATTTCCTGTTCCGATTTGATGGCACCATGTGTTGCCGGGGCGATTCCCGCCGCGCGGTGGATCTCCGCCTGCGCCTGCTGAACCGCTTCCTTGCCTGTCCTGGACCCGGCCACGCAAAACATAAATGTGTTGCAGGTCACGCCGTCCTTATCATCGGTGTAGCGCAGCCCAGCGATGTTACCCAAGCCAGACAAGGCGGCAGCAACGGCAAGGTTTTCGCGCGGCCTGCGCGACTGCCCCTCGATCCAGCGCGCAAGCTCGCCGGTGAACCCCGGCGGCGCCTTTAGGTCAACGCCGGATATATCAAATGGCAAACCGTCTGCCCGTTGCTGAACCTCTTCATATTCAGGAAAAGACGCCGTTTCATCTGGCGTAAATTCTACTGGCATCTTCCAGCCGCCTTGCTCGGCATAATAAATAAGCGTGCCGATCGTGACCGGATTTGCAGACCGGCCAAAGCTGTGCCAGTGGCTATCAGGGCCTTGGCCTTTGCTTGGGTACTTAGTGCCATTTTGCGACCACGCGTCCCAAGCCTCAAACGCGGTGCCGTCGCTGGCCTCGTGCATTGCCATGCCGCATCGAATCCATGTCTCATAATCGCAGTCAGGATCAATATGGGCCAGCATTTCCGCAAGATCTTTGTGGGACACGTCAACAACGCGGCCTTCATATTCGGCCCTGTGCCTTTCGGGTTTGCGCAAAAGATCCACCAGCGCCGCCGGGGCTTCATCAATGTCGTCTGGCGTTCCGTGCCAAGTGTATTTTTTGCCAGTCGCATGAATAGACCCCGGGCCGATTACATAGCCGCTGGATTTGAAGTCGCAGCCGGGATAATCAGCATGGTGTGATACCAGCGCCACACCTTCTGGCGCGCGGAAATACAGGTGGCGAGATCCGCCTCCGCTGCCTGTTTCAACAATCAACCCCGCGCCGGATATTTCAGGGATGGCCTCGACCAGCTTGGCAAAGCTGTCCACGCCGCCATTGCGCGCGTCAACGTCCACCACGATTAGGCCGTTGCACAGGACGCCATATCCGGTAGCGAACTGGTCACTGTCAGCCATTGCGTCAATCTGCTCTTCGGACCAGTGGGGCGTGTGCTGCCAGTTAGATATGCGCGGATGTTTCATCAGCGAGACTGGCGGGCAATGCTCCCATCCGCAAGCGCAAGCGCCGTTTTTATCCGCACCATAGATACCGAAAACGCGCAGCCCACACTCCCAGAATTTGCGGTATATCATGGCGCAGAGCCTCCCGGCGCGCTGAGATACTCGGTCAGCTTTCGCATGGTTTCCCAAGACGGGTTGGTCGTTTTTCCACTGCGCAAATGCGCAATCGTGTTGCGGTGTATGCCAGTGGCATCGGCTACTGCGTCAATGCGGCGATCCTGAAGCGCACCACGAATTTGCTCTGGTGTCATTGCTGTTTTCCTTACCTGTAAATTCTATTTGACAATGCGCTAATGCACGGTGTAATGTCAAGAGGCAGGTTGTAGAGCGTGACCCTGCCACGCAAGGCCAATGAGCCGAAAGGAACTGATTATGAGCTTGATGGAAACCGTCAGCACACCGCAGGATCGACCAGTGATGGTGACGATTTGCGGCGATAGCGGACTGGGGAAAACGTCTCTAGCCGCGACATTCCCAAAACCTATTTTCATTCGGGCAGAAGACGGGATGCAGTCAATCCCCGCCGCGCACCGACCTGACGCGTTTCCGGTTGTGCATGATGTAGACGGTCTGTGGGCCCAGCTAAAAGCCGTTATTCACGAGCCGCACGAGTATAAAACTTTGGTTGTGGATAGCGTCACCGCACTTGAGCGCCTGTTTGGCGAAGACGTGCTGCGAAAAGACGGCAAGGCCAAGTCACTGAATCAAGCGAACGGCGGCTATGGTGCAGGATTTGCGGCGGTCGGCACGATGCACCGGCGTGTCTTGAAGGCGGCGCAGCTATGCGTTGAAAAGCGCGAAATGCACGTTGTCTTTGTTGCACACGCCGATACCGAAACAATGAAATCCCCAGATGTTGATGATTACATGCGATATTCTCTGCGTCTGAATCAAAAGTATAGCATCGCGCCTTATGTGGACGATGTGGATATTGTCGGGTTCCTGCGCCTTGAGACGTTCCTGCGCGGCGAAGACGGCGACCGGAAAAAAGCCATCAGCAGCGGGGATCGTGAACTGATTACTCACGCGACCGCAACGGCTGTGAGCAAAAACCGCTTTGGCATAACTGATCCGCTGCCTGTAACGGCGGGAATCAACCCGCTGCGTGGCCTTGTGCCGGGCTTTGGCAAGGCAAGGAAAACAGAAGTACCCGCAAAAGATGAAGCGGCAACCGAAGAAAAGGAAACAGCATGAGCTTTTGGGATTTAGGAGACGGGTCTAGCGCCGCAGACAACCCCGATAAGGAATACGAAATCCCCGGCGGCGGTGATATGACGCCGATCCCCGGCGGGTCAAGCGTTCTAGCATTGATCGACGAGGCTAAGTGGGATCAGCGCAACGAGGCAGAATACATCAATCTGCGCTGGTCAATCATGGCGCCGGATGAATACAAAAACCGCAAGGTGTTTCAAAAGCTGTGGGTGACTGACGACGATCCGAACGCAAAAGACGCTGACAAGGCTGCTAAGAAGCGCGACAAGGCGAAGCGTATGCTGGCGGCGATTGATGCCAACGCGGGCGGGAAGTTGGGCAAGAAAGGCGAAATGCCGACCGACGATAGCCTGACTATGTGCCTGACAAACAAGCCGATGATTATTTCGCTGCAAGTCTGGTCCATGCCGGACCGTGAACAACCTGGCGAAAAGATCGAAGGAAATTGGGTTTCGGCAGTAGCGCCAAAATCAAAAGGCGTTGATGTGAAGGCCGCGCCCGCGCCAAAGCCGAAAGCGGCGCCGCTTGCTGATGATCTTGGCGACGACATTCCTTGGTGACACCGAACCAGCGGCGGGGTTAGCGCCCCGCCGTTCACACCGCAAACACATGAGGGGATAGACATGGAACAGCGTAGCAAGGAATGGTTTGAGGCGCGCAAGGGCCGGATTACTGCAAGCGCAGTTGGCGGGATACTTGGCAACAGCCCATATCAAAAGCGGGCCGACGTGCTGCGCCGCATGGTGCGCGAATATCACCGCGCCGAATCAGAATTTAGCGGAAACATAGCAACCGAATACGGCACCCGAAACGAAGATGGCGCGCTGGTCGAGTTCGAAATGGAAACCGGACTGACTGTTCAGGCGGTTGGATTTATCACACGCGAGGATTGGGCGGGGTGCAGCCCGGACGGATTATTGAGCGATGACGCCGGGCTTGAAATAAAGTGTCCATTTGGCAAGCGTAAGGATGAAACGCCAGCGTTCAAAACGCTGCGCGAGCAGCCCCACTACTACGATCAAGTGCAGTTTTCGCTTTGGGTGACCGACCGCATGGCGTGGTTGTTTTACCAATGGGCGCCCGGCGGGGCCGTACTGGAAACGGTATCTGTCGATCGGGCATGGCAAGACGAAAACCTGCCAAAGCTACGCCAGTTTTATGCTGAGTATCTGGACGCGGTAAAGGTGCCGGACGACTACCTTGAGCCGCTGCGCGCTGAGGTTGATACATTTGAGGCGCAGCGCATTGTTTCGGAATATGACCAGCTCAGTGAGGCGATCGACAACGCCACGTCGCGCAAGAAAGAACTGCTGGCAGAAATGGTGCGCCTAGCGGGTGATCGAGACGCAATCTTTGGTGGGCGCAAGCTCACGCTAGTAAAGCGCGTCGGATCCGTGTCCTATGCCAAGGCCATTGCCAAATATGCGCCCGGTGCGGATCTTGAGCCGTTTCGCGGAAAGGCAAGCGAAGGGTGGAAGTTGTCGTGAAACTCCGCCCGTATCAGCAGACCGCCCATGATGCCGCCGTTCGATACATGGGGCTGAGCACTGATCCGTTTTGCATCGTGGCGGCAACCGGAGCGGGGAAAAGCCTCATTATCGCCGCACTGGCTGACACAATCCACGCCAAGACAGGCAAGCGGATATTGTGCCTAGCGCCCAGCGCGGAGCTGGTGGTTCAGAACGCTGAGAAGTTTTTGGCAACGGGCAGCCCCGCCAGCATTTACAGCGCCAGCGCTGGGGGGCGATGCTTGCGCCATAAGGTTGTTTTCGCCAGCCCTTTGACGGTTAAAAACCGCATCAGCGCGTTTCAAAAGCACGGCACAGACGGGTATGCTCTAATCGTGCTCGATGAATGCCACCAGATCACACCCACGATCAAAGGTATAATTGAGGCAATCCGCATGGCAAACCCAAACGTGCGAGTGTGCGGCCTGACTGCCACGCCATACCGACTGGGCAGTGGGTATATTTTTGTCAAGTGGCCGGACGGGAAAGCTAACGGCGAAAAGTCTTGCCGCACACCATACTTTACACAATGCGTTGATGAAATCGGCGCGCGCGCGCTCATAGATATGGGCTACCTCACGCCGCCGGTAATCGGCCAGATTAACGCAGACGGATATGATACCGGCGGGCTTGTGGCGAACCGCATGGGCAATTTTGACAAAGCCGCGGTGGATCAGGCTTATCACGGCCACGGGCGGAAGACGTCTGCCATTGTGGCTGATATTGTGGCGAAATCGCGCAACCGCGCCGGGGTGCTTATCTTTGCCGCGACAGTGCAGCACGCCTATGAGGTCATGGCGAGCCTGCCGCCTGAGTATTCCGCCATTGTAACGGGCGAAACGCCGCGCCGTGAGCGTAAACGGATGCTGCGTGACTTCAGGGCGCGCAAGCTGAAATACATGGTCAACGTATCGGTTTTGACTGTCGGGTTTGACGCCCCTCATGTTGATGTGGTGGCGATCCTGCGAAAGACGGAGAGCGTTGGTTTACTACAGCAGATCGTCGGGCGCGGCCTTCGCCTTGATGGCGGAAAGGACGATTGCTTGGTCCTCGATTACACTACCAATCTTGACGACCACTGCCCCGACGGTGATTTGTTTTCGCCAGTTATTCGTGCCGGTGCTCCGCCAAAAGAAGGTGGCGATGTTGAAGTGATATGCCCGGAATGCGGGACCATAAATGAGGTCAGCATGAATGGCGAATACGAGGACTACGAACATGACGAGGCCGGGTATATTCTGGATCTTGAAGGCGAACAAGTGCAGTCTGAACATGGCCACATTGCCATGCACTACGGGCGGCGCTGCATGGGCCTTACGCCAGTAGGCGCACAAGGAAAGCACGAGAGGTGCGATTACCGCTGGACCAGCAAGGAATGCCCACACTGCGAAGCGCCGAACGATATTGCGGCGCGATATTGCGCCGAGTGCAAAGGGGAAATCGTCGACCCGAATGAAAAGCTTCATGCGGACTTCAAGGCGCTAAAGCGAGATCCGACCAAACCCCAAACGGATGATGTTGTTCGCATGGAGTGCGTGCCAGGCGTGTCTCGCGCTGGCAACAAAACAATGCGAGTGGAGTTTGTCACTAAGTGGCGGCAGTTCACAATATGGCTCATGCCAGATGGAACGCACACCCGCGCTATGCGTGATTGGCGCATGTTTGCAGATGCGACGAATGACGGTGAGGCCTCGCCGCGCACCGTGTCATATTCCAAGGATGCGGAAAGCGGTTTTTTTAGGGTGCTGGGGTACGATCGCGCGCCAGATATGGAGCCGGAAACATGAAATTTGGCCAAGCAGAAACGGCTGGGATTTTGATCTATGGTGACAGACTATATCGCGGGAAGTGCGCAGTCGAAAGCATGGAGCAGGTGACGCTTTTTAACTGGCTGCGCCGCGAATACCCGGAAACTCTGGGCGCTCTTGCCGTTCATCCCCGCAATGAGGGGCAGCTTAGGGGCGGTCAGTTCCATGGGATGCAGAAGGTTAAGGCTGAGGGAATGACGCCGGGGTCCAGTGATATTATCATACCGGGCGCGCCCGCGTTTGTTTGTGAAATGAAGCGGCGCGACCACACAAAAAGCGCATGGCAGGATGGGCAGATTGACTATCTGCGGGCATCGGCGCGGGCTGGATGCTTTGTCTGCATTGCCTTGGGGCATAAGGCGGCAAAGCAGGCAGTGCAAGACTGGCAGGCGATCCATGTGGCCTGATAGCGTGGCCCGCCCATCAAAGCAGCTTGAAGATGTTTTGCGCGGCGCTGTGCGAATGAAAGACGCGCCAGAGGCCGTTCAGAGCTGGGCAAGATTTGCGATATATCAGGGCGCGAAAGAAGTCCTAGCTATTGATGGTAAGGGAAACCGGCGAAACGCTATTGCAAAAGCCCCCGCAAGCGTCCGGCCTTACCTTGAGTCAGAAATTTTAAGGCTGCATCGTATGAAATAACACTTGACCGTGCGCCCGCGCATATGCCATTGTTTATTTAACGAACCGCAACTTGGAGAAAACCAATGAACATAGCCAAACCCCTCACCGCCCTAATCGCCATCGCTGCGCTATCCGCCTGCTCCACTCAAGAGCGCGTCGGAATGGCCCAGAATGAATGCGGCCAGATCGGCTACCCGGTCGGATCTCTTGAGTATGTCACCTGCGTTGAGCGCGGCTATCGGATCACCACATCGCAGCAGGACGCGGCTGTCGGGGCCATCGCTACGGTAGCGATCCTCGAAGCGTTCTTTTGATCGCAAAATGGGAGAAATGAAATGACCCAGCACATCGTATCACACGATCTGCAGCGGATGATCCTGCTGCTCGACGCGGCAGACGAGGCACTTACCGCCGCCGCCGATCTGGAAAAGCGCAACGAGGCCGGGAAGCCATTGCGATCCATCACTGCGCAAGAGCGCGCTAAGGCAACGCGCAGGTTTGTCGCCAAAATGGCGTCAAAATACAACGTCTCAGTCGATTAAGGAGCACCACCATGCAATACGAAATACGCAACCGCTGGACGGGCGAAGCCCAGTTTTCCGCAGAAATCGACGCTACAGATGGTGCGCCGCGCGGCCTTAAAATCGGCCTCGCAATTAAGTGGGCGTTGAAAAACCGTGCCAACCTGCGCGGTGCCGACCTGAGCGATGCCGACCTGCGCGGTGCCAACCTGCGCGGTGCCGACCTGCGCGGTGCCAACCTGCGCGGTGCCAACCTGAGCGATGC
>Ga0306877_1000125_pt1 | contig 33406 bp, 29 predicted proteins | sample AntDeeMetagenom2_FD_190419 | JGI IMG/M metagenome (GOLD analysis project Ga0306877, IMG submission 190419) | Saline lake microbial communities from Deep lake, Antarctica - Metagenome #2 (v2) (version 2) | ecosystem: Environmental > Aquatic > Non-marine Saline and Alkaline > Saline | place... | reverse complement strand
CGAGCACGGGGTTGTGGTCGATGCGTTTGTCGAGGCCGTAGACAATGGCCCCTTCAGGGGTGTGGAGGACTGGGTTGATGGCGTCGATGGTCGAGTGAGTGACGTTGACGAACTCCATGTCGACCTGGTCGCCGATGCGCATGGTTTCGCCGGCGTTCATGACCTGGAGGTCGTTGCCGACGTCGAACTTGTCCTCGTCGCGGATCTGCTCGCGGACGAGTTCGATAGTAAAGGGCGTCGCGACGACGGGGGCGTCGTAGCGATGGGCGAGTTTGGGGATCGCGCCGATGTGGTCGAGGTGGCCGTGGGTGGGGACGATGGCCTTGATCTCGCCGTCGAGCTCGCTCATCACGCGGTCGTCGGGGATCGCGCCCATGTCGATCAGATCCAGACTATGCATGCGCTCGGTCTGGACGTTGTCGTGGATCAGTACCTGCGAGAGGTTGAGGCCCATATCGAAAACGACGATATCGTCGTCCATACGGACCGCCGTCATCTGTCGTCCAACTTCTTCGTAGCCGCCAACTGTTGCGATTTCGATTTCCATAGGTATGCCGAACGGAAGCGGTTCACGCGCACACAGCGGCGGAAAACCGAGAGGATCAGTGAAGGCCGAAAGCGAACCGCAGGAGGTCGCCGGAGCCGAGGACCCGATTCGATGTTCCGCCGCTACTGTCCGGGAACCGCGCGTTGGTTATCTTCATAGCTGACCCCGAGACGTAAATAGCCGGTGACTCGTGGCGACCGGGCGGACAGATGTCGATTACTCGTCGTCGAACGGCATGAACCGGCCGTTGATATCCCACTCGTGAATACAGTAGATGCTGCCGGGCTCGTTGTCGGCGATCTCCCACGAGTCGGTCTTCGGGTTCCACTGCTCGGCTCTCCCACACCGTTCGCACGTCCTGTCTGTTGGTCGACGAAGCGCTGCGCTCATATCGAAACCGAAGGCCGTCCTCGGATTTAAACGTACCTTGTCGGAACCCAGCGTTGTCAAGACAGGAGACCCATAGCCGAACCGGCGACCCGACCCCACACCATTAATCACCCGCATGTGTGGTTTTTCCCGTGTAAAGTTGCGTATCTAACCTTAAATTGAGTTAATAAATTAGACTATATTAGTGTATGCTGGCAAAAGGTTTATACGTCGAATGAGTTCTATGCTGTCGTATGATACCGAATAACGCGGATGTCGACCCATACTCTCCGGAGACGAACTACTTCGAATGTCTCGACTGCAGTCGCCGGACGACGAGTGATAAGCGGCTGGCGACCTGTAGCGAGTGCGGTGGCCAACTCCGGAACATCGCCGTCCCACGAGAATAACGTAGTCTGCCGACACCCCGGCCAGTTATGCGGGCTGTGAGCTACTCGGCTCGATCCCGCCAGCCAGTCGGTCGACGACGAGGACCGCCGCCGCGCCCCCTACCGCAAACAACAGAAAGAGGCCAACCGTTTCGGCGGTCCAGACCGCCCCGGTGTCGGTCAGTTCGATCGTCGTCTGTTCGACCGGGGCCCGCAGCGCGCCAACGATGAGACTCACCAAAAACACCAGCGTCGCCTCCCGGTAGCGATCAAGGGCCCAGCGCACGCTGTGGGCAATCGTCAGCAGGCCAACGACGCCGCCAGCCATGAACGTCACCACGGGCGTTGCGGTGTCGACGACTGCAGCGATGCCCCCACCGTTGAGAACGCCAGCCAGCGCGTCAGTAAACTGGCTCAGTGCGTTCGACATGTACTCGTACTGCCCGAGCATGAGCAACAGCAGCGACCCCGAGACACCAGGGAGGATCATCGCGCTCACTGCCAGCCCCCCGGCGACGAAGATCACCGGCAGCGACGAGCCCAGCGCCCCGGCCGCGTAGCCCGACAGCAGAAACGCCACCAGGAACCCTCCGGCGGCGGCGGCCTGCCGACCGCGTGTCGCCAGCGACACGTGGCTATAAAGGACCGCCGCCGAGGCCCCGATCAGGCCGAAAAAGAAGCCGTAGGTTTCGACTGGGTTGGTCTCCAGGAGGACCGCGATAACCCGGAGGACGGTCACGACGGCGGTTGCGATGCCAGCCCCCAGCGCGAGGAGGAACGGCGTGTCGATCTCCCGAAGCGCCGCCAGTGCCTCGGGCCGTCCCTCGGCTCGCAGCCCGCCGAGAAGGGTTCGGAGCCGATCGGGGTCGACGGCAGTGATCGCGCCGATCAGGCGTTCGTAAATCCCCGTTATCAGCGCAATCGTCCCGCCGGAGACGCCGGGGACTGCGTCCGCTGCCCCCATGCCGAGGCCGCGGAGGTAGATACCAACCAGATCGCGGAGTGTCGTCATTACCAACCGGTGGGGGACCGAAGGCATTGGTAGTTCGGGTTTATCAGCATCCGAACGAGTCAGCTGCCAATGAGTGAATCAGATGAAAATCGACTGCGAATGAACAGCGGTTCAGCTAGCGGACCGGTTACGCACCGCTTTCGACTGCTGTGTCGCCCTCGGGCACATCGACTGTTTGGTCTGTGAGTTCGACATCGACGGCGCTGTCATCCACGCCGACGACCTGTGCCTCGTCAACCGATGCGGTGCCGCCTTCCCCGGTATCGCTACTGAAGACGTACTGACCGGTTGCCTGCACGCTCGTGTTGGTGTAGCCGTTGTCCGGGCCGAACTCGTCGTACCCCGTCGTGGAGTACGGCAGCGTCATCTCGAAGTTCCCCTCGGCGTCGGCGGTCGCATACTGGGAGTAGGTGAACGTGCTACCAGTCTCGGGAATCTCCATCTCGACGGTCGCACGGACCTCTGTACCGGGTTCAGCACCGCTGCCGTCGACGGTCGCTCCAGGAACCCGCTCGAAGGTTTTCACCCAGCTCGGGCTCGTTTTGATGACCTGATTGAGGTCGAGGTTGGTCGCTTGGGCTTGGTAGAACACCTCGCTTTGGAAGTCACGAGAGCTTCTGAGCGCGTTCGACTCGCTTGCTTTGACCAGTCGATAGTGTTCGAGCGCGTCGACGCGTTCGGTGGGGTTCGCGCCGATACCACCCAGTTGGGCGTTCGGTGTCTCGTTGACGTAGTCTCGGGCCTCATCAAGCGTGTCGAACGTCTGGACACCCGACTCCGGATCGAAGCCGGGGACAGTGACCTGTTGGCCGCTGCCCGTCTGGGCGGTCTGAGGCTCAGTCTCGATGACGACAGGATCAGGGTCGACCGCGCTCCCGTGGTAGTTGTAAAGGCGGATCATCTGGCTGTCGTAGTATCGCTGGGTACGGAGCGTGATCGGGCGTCCGAGCTGTTGTTGGCCCTGTTGGCCTTGGATAAGCGGATAGGCCCGCTCGACGAAATCGCTCTGGCTGACATTGTCGTTGAACACGATCGGTGCGCCGAACTTCGAGCTCGGAGAGGCCATCTGCCAGTCGACCATCACATAGCGGGTCTGGTCGCCATCACCCATTTTCTGATCGAGAGCCTCGGCAGCTTGCTGTTCGGACGGAGCCAACAGGTAGTTAGCTGCCTCAGTTGCACCCTGCTGGAACGGGTTGGCGTTCGGGATCCGCTCGCCGTGGACCGTGATCCAGTGGCCGTAGTCCCACCACGATTGGACACCGTAGGCACCCTCGGGGTAGTCGAAGTCACCGTCGTCAGGGCGGTCATAGGTACCGTAGTGCTCCATGGCGTTGTCAGCACCGCCGAGTTCACCGGGTTGGGGTGTCTCGCTGCTAATCCACTCGAAGCTATCCTGCCACTGAGTGACGCCGCTGGGTCCGTTTCGGTCGCCAGTGGCCCACGCGGATCCAGCGAAGGGGAATAGCAACGGTGCCGTAAGTAGAAGTACGACTGCCACCCCAATCATCACTTGCCAGCCCTCAAGATTCTGGACAGATTCCTTGAGTGAATCCGTGGCCGTAACGTCGATATAGTCAAATATTTGCGAAACAAATATCGCACTGAACACTGCAACGACGACGGCCAAGTAGTAATTAAATCGAGCTTGGGTGAATGCTGCCGACGTCATAAAGGCAGCCCAGACGAGAAGATAGAGCTCTACGGCACTGTATCGGTACAAAAAGGTTGCACCAACAAGGAGGCCAGTAGTGATAAACAATCCAAGAATCTGCCACTGCGTTCCAACGACGCTAGCGACGCTGTCGAGCACGGGTGAGCCTAGATAAATCAGCCCAACAGTTGCCAGCGAGCCGACGAGATAATAGGAATCTCGGCTGTTGTCGCTTCGGTAAAGCGGTCGACCAAGGACAACGAGTGCAGCAAGGATCGCGGCAAACAGTGCGAGCCCATACTCGTTGTAAATAAAGTCAAATGCAGGCTGCCGAGAAAGCGGTGGTGTTGCTTCGCCGATCGTCTGAGCGGTTGCATTCGCTCCAAAGCCAACGTAACCGATCACAGTACTGACGAGGTCTAGGACAAAGCTCTGGAAGAAACCAGCTAATACGAGAAGAATACCCCCGACCGTAAGTGGATACAGTTGGATCTGAAGATTACGACGCTCCCACACACGGGCCAGACCACTCAAAAAGACACACCCTACGGCGACACCCAACGGAAGAATCACTTGAAGCAGCGAGTAATTAGTTGCACTTCCAATACTGAACGATTTGAGAGGTACAAACATTAATAATCCCGTTACAGTCATTGAGACGGTTCCAACGAACGCGATCGGCTCTGGACTCCGTTCGTGATACACATCACTAGTGAGTTTCACAGCGAAGAAGATCCCAGTAAACCCAACGAGGAGAACACCTGGTGGCCACGCCCACATATACAGGGCAGCTGCGATACCCGCTCCAACGGAGTATCCCAACGGTCGACGAAGTGTGTCGAAATCTCGGTCGACAACTAACTCCCAGACAGGCTGGTCACGCTGAGCGACACCCAGTGCGGCGACGAACGCGAATACACCGAGTGTCTGGAAAAAGACTTCTGCAGCGTGGTGGTCGTAGAATCCAGCCAGTGAATAGTTCAACACAGTGCCTGGTAGCAGTGCCAGAACGACAACACCAGCAAGCGCTGGGAGTCGGCCAGCAAACCGAACTGCAATGAGATAGGTCGGAATGACTGCAAGTGTAGCCATCACTGGTGCAGCGATGAGCATAATGAGTCCAGCATACGAACTGGATGGTTCTCCAAAGCTTGTCAGTAAAATAAATCCAGCAACGAGCTGATCATACAGTGTCCCGAACTGCTCGGCACTGGTTCCCGACGGATAGTTCGTCCAGACGTCGAACGGCATCGTATTCGGGAAATGGTCAAGGAGGTACGTGGTCTCTCGAAAATGATACCATGGATCGTTGCCGCGGAATGTGACTCCACCATCAGTTTGAAAATTTTCCAGCGCTCGAAGACGGACGGCTAACATAAAGACCATCAGCGCGACAAGCACAGGAACGTGATATATCTTTTTAAGCATAGCACGCAGCGAGTACTTTCCCTCAGTTACTTTCTCGACGCGCTCAGTCAATGCATCGTTCATTGGATTGATACAGTTACAAACGATCAATAAGCCTTGTGAAAGGATATGGGACAACGAGTCGGAGCCCAGATTGTTAGTTCGAGAACATTCCGAGACAACAACCCCTACTCTCTGAGTCCACAACGTTTATTCGTGGGTATGGAAATTTTTTTTCAATGAAAGTTTCCGTAATCATCTGTACATACACCGAAGAAATGTACGATCATTTTCAGGAGGCCGTCGAGAGCGTTCGTCAGCAGACGTATCCGGATATTGAGCTAGTGTTGGTGTCTGACGGAAACGAAGCGGTTTACGAGCAGATACGAGCCGACTACGGAGACAATTCGGACGTGGTCGTGGCAATGACCGAACAGAACGTCGGTGTCGGTGAGGCACGGAATCAGGGGATCAAGCTGGCGACGGGTGAAATCGTTGCACAGATGGATGATGATGCTGTTGCCGATCCAGACTGGATCGCGGAACTTGTACGAGTGTATGAAGAAACCGATGCTGTTGCTGTTGGCGGAAAGATGACGCCCAAATGGGTCGCGGGGAAACCCCGCTTCCTGCCCGAGGAATTTTATTGGTTGATCGGGGTCAATCATCGGTGGTTCGCTGAACCTATGGAGGAGGTTCGGAACACCTATGCGTCGAACATCTCCTTCCGGCGGGATGTCATCGAAGAGCTCGGTGGGTTTGACCCGAACGTCGGTCGGAAGGGAGATACAGAGATTCAAGCAACCGAGTCGGAGATTGGAACACGGCTCCGAGAGACCTTCGGCCGGGGCGTGATCTACAACCCCGAGGCCACGGTCGCACACAAGATTTTTGACTATCGGACGGATCGAGTCTGGATCGCAAAGCGAGCGTTCTGGCAAGGGTACTCGAAACGGGTTCTGGAGAAATTACTCCCGGAAGCCAGTACGGACGAAGAGTCTGAATTTCTCACGTTCCTCGTATTCGGGGCGATCCCACGCCGTCTCTGGAGGATCCTCACTGGGCCATCGCTAGCAAAGGTTAAACAGCTCGTCTGGCTTGTTCTTCTGACCGGTCTGGTCGGGTTAGGCTACGTTTATGGGGTTCTCACCTGGCGAGGGAAGGGATCCTAAGCAGACAAACGTGACGACACAATGGAGGACCACCTAGACGAGGAACTCCAACAAAAATCGATAGTATATGACGAAACGCCACCAGTCGACCAGACAAGCTGACTGTCTTGCCCACAATTCGGATAGGTGTGTATTTTCGACAGCCTAACAAGCTTCCGTCACTGACCATGAAGCGATGAGTACGGATTCTACGGTTGTTGGGGTGGTTGGACTGGGGTATGTTGGGTTGCCACTCTGTCTGTCGATGGTTGAAGCCGGATACGATGTGGTAGGCATCGATATTGATGACGAGCGTATCGAGACACTGCAAAGCGGTAACTCGTATGTAACTGAGATCCCGGACGAACGCGTTGCCGATGCAGTAACCAACGGCTTCCGACCGACAACGGATTACAGCGAACTCGCCGAGGCTACGGGCATCTCAGTCTGTGTGCCGACGCCGCTTCGGAAAACCGGCACGCCAGATATGTCGTATGTCAGTGCCGCCGTCGACGATATTGCGGCCGTGGTATCTCACGACACGACAGTAATAATTGAGAGCACCGTCTACCCCGGTGCAACACAAGAGATCGTTCAGCCGACATTCGAGGAGCACGGCTTCGAGATCGGGACAGATATCTTTTTGGCCTTTTCACCCGAGCGGATCGATCCGGGTAACGAGGAGTATCCGCCGCACAAAATCCCGAAAGTATTGGGTGGAGTAACTGATAATTGTGGAGACCATGCCGAGGCATTATACAGTACCGTCTTCGATACCGTCGTTCGCGTTGATTCGGCTATCGAGGCTGAGCTGGTGAAGCTCCTAGAAAACACATTCAGAGCAGTCAACATCGGCCTTATCAACGAACTCGCACAGATTGCCGACGAACTCGATGTGGATATCTGGTCGGCAATCGATGCGGCCTCGACCAAACCGTTCGGCTTCATGCCGTTTTACCCCGGCCCGGGACTCGGTGGCCACTGTATCCCGGTCGACCCGACGTTCCTTTCGTGGAAGGCAAAACAACAGGATATTGAGACACGGTTTATCGACCTTGCGGATCGTGTCAACCGTGAGATGCCTCGCCACGTTGTCAGACGGGTGACTGAACTCGTTAACGACGACGAGATCGCACTCCCGAACGCACGCATCCTCATTGTCGGTGTCGCCTACAAACCGGGTGTCTCGGACACTCGCGAGTCGCCAGCCCACGACGTGATGCAGCTACTCGAAGAGCGACGGGTCGACATTACATACCACGATCCACACGTTCCGGAGTTCCGAACGGACGGCCTCAACTACGAGTCGGTCCCGCTGACGGAGGAAACACTACAGGGCTGTGACTGTGCAGTCATTCTCACCAATCACGCCGAAACCGATATTGCGGCAATCGTCGAATCGGCACCGCTCGTGTTCGACGCCAGAAACGCTACCAGTGGGATTGACCAAGACCACGTCATCCGTCTGTAAGAACTAATTTGGCCGTTGGCATCTATGGATGTGTCGCACAAACAAAACGGCAATAGTTCGGGTTGTCGAGTTCTCTCGCAATGTGGGACTATTGAAGTAGACTGTCACCGGCTGTCCGAGCTCAGGGTTCAGAAACATATAATATATTTGGCTCTGTAGTTTCGGTACACGGCGGTCGATTTCATGGAAATCGGACGCTCCGTCGGAGGTTGTAGACGGTAGCTTTGAGCACCATTTCTCGGAACTCTAAGTTCCAACTTCGCGCACGCACGGCGGAGCCGAGCGTGCGCTTGATCGACGAGAAGACTGTTTCTGACATTGAGCGTTGGTGGTACCGATCACTATCCATGCGGGCGTTGTGGGCGTGATCGAGCGAGGAGTAGATACGGTGTTTGATCAAGGGACGAACACCGTTTTTACGGAGTTCGTCCCTGAATGCTTTCGAGTCATAGCCACGATCTGCGGCCAATGAACGCAGGTCGGCCGCATTCCTGCGGGCGACCTGCGGGCCGATCTTCGCGTCGTGCTTCTTTGTTGTCGTGCAGTGGATGTCGGTGATGTACAGCGTTTCGACATCCACCAAAGCAGTGACTTTCAACGCACGAACGCGGTAGGAGGTGCGGTTGGCGTAGTGTCGGCTGGGCTGATCGCGGTCGAAACCTGTTGCATCGATAGCAGAATGACCTGTGCGTTTCTCGGCTGAACGGCCGAGAAACGCACGCCATGTCTTCATCGAAATTCGCCCAAACCAGGTACGGAGAACGGTGTAGTGAGGCAGTCTCGTGAGACCGATTTCTTCGAGAATGCCCGGCATTTCGCTGAGCAAATCAATCGTTCCACGATATGATTTGCCCAGCTCAATGCGGAGTGCATGGAGTACGAGCATTGCCCATTCAGCGAACCCGCGACCCCCGCGGGGGTCGGCGGGTTCGTCGGGATTAGCGACAACTAGTTTAGCTTTCGTGACCGCATTACGGGTGAGGAGACGGATTTCCGATATCAAAGTGATCTGTCTCTTCGCTTTCTACAGCAATAAAGGAGCTTTCGCCGTTACGTCTAGCGAAACTACAGAGCCATATATTTGAAAACCATCCCGATGGCTAAGATTTAATATCTACGTATAGAAGGAGTTCAGTATGGGGTTGGTGGAGAGATTTGCTCAGCGGTTGGAAACTGATGGCTTACTGATGACGCTACACCTGACAATAAAATTTCTAACAGGGATAAGCCTTATAAATGTGTACAACGCCATCATTTTCCGCGAACATAAAATAGTCACCTCTTGTGATATAGAGACCCCGCTACCGCATAGTACAGAGTTACCACATCCGATTGGAATCGTCGTCGGAGATGATGTCGAAATCGGTTCAAATGTCCGGATACGTCAGAACGTCACCTTAGGGAGACGTTCTCCTGATGAGTCTGAAGGGTATCCAAATATAGCAGATAATGTTTCTATTGGCGCTGGCTCGGTCGTGTTAGGTGATATTGACCTCGGTGAGGGATGTATCGTTGGTGCAAACTCAGTGGTGTTGAAAGACGTTAGCGCTCAGTCAACAGTAGTCGGAGCACCTGCTGTCGAAACGTAGGCATATCCGTCGAAACCGACACACTCAACCCAACCGCTCGTAGAGGTATCGGTATGCCTACTGCGCTTGTTACTGGTGTCGCTGGGTTTATTGGGTCAAACCTTGCTGACGCACTTCTCGAACGAGACTACGAGGTCATCGGGATCGACAACCTAGAGACTGGCCAGCGGAGTAATCTCGACCGGCTAAAGACGAACAACGCGTTCACGTTTTCCGAGGGCGATATCCGAAACAGGGGCGACGTTGAGTCCGTCATTGAGGGTGTCGACTACGTGTTTCACCAGGCTGCAGTGCCATCCGTTCCGCGGAGCGTAGATGATCCAGTCACCTCAACTGAAGCGAACTGCACTGGAACCGCTGTCGTGCTGGATGTGGCTCGGAAGGCAGGAGTCGAGAATGTCGTCGTTGCGTCCTCGTCGTCAGTCTACGGGTCCAGCGAGAAACTCCCGAAAGTCGAAACAATGCCGACCAAACCGGAATCACCGTACGCACTCTCAAAATACTATGCAGAACAACTCGCAATGCAGTGCAGCGAGCTGTATGATATTGAGACGGTCGCGCTCCGATATTTCAACATCTTTGGTCCACACCAAGATCCCGGGGGTAATTATGCTGCTGTAATCCCGAAATTCATCGGGCTGATGCTTGCAGGAGAACGACCGGTGATCTATGGAGATGGCAATCAGTCTCGGGATTTCACGTATATTGATAATGCTGTGCAGGCAAATATTCTCGCTGCAGAGAGAGACGTGAGTGGAGAAGTATTTAATGTTGCCTGCGGTGGTCGACGGACGATTAACGAGCTTGTCGAGACGCTGAACGAAAAACTTGGGACGGAACTCGACCCAATCTATGATGACCCACGGCCGGGTGATGTACGGCACTCGAATGCGGACATCTCGAAAGCCAAAACCAAGCTCGGCTACGACCCTTCAGTTGATTTCGAAGACGGTGTTGAACGAACTATTTCGTCATTACAAGCAACGGAACAGAACTGAGCAGCGATCAACGTATCAGATAGAACTATACAAATGACCGGAGATATCGGTGGCGTCTGTATCGTCACCCAACCAGGGGGTGGCGAAAGTGAAAAGAATCACACGCTTGATCTCTCAAGTATCATTGCTGAGTTGACGTCTGTTGTCGTCCTCACAGCTAATCTTTCGGCGGAGTCGAAACTCAGAGAGCAACAGGAGGTCGTCGAATTCGGCACGAAAAGTTTCGGTGATAATCCGTTCGTCGAGGCAGTCTGGTTTCTTCGCAATCAGATCAATCTCTGTCAAGCGATCCGAGAGCGTGAAGAGCAGGTGATGTTGTTTTTCGGTGCGACCTCCTATCTGCTCCCGATTCTGTTCGCACGACTCCTCGGAAAACGGGTTGCTATTCTCCCACGCGGGAATATCCCGCTGTCATTACGATTTCGATGGGAACAACGAATACCTGACGTGCTGGCTCGCGGTCTCGCGGGGACCGTCTCACTGCTTGAACGGGTGAACTACCGACTCGCTCATGGCATCATTACATATACGCCGGCAATGGCTGAGACACTCGGTGTCGACCGATATGAACACAAACTGTATCCAATGGGTGCGCGATTCATTGATACTGATCGGTTCACTGTCGAGGTTCCATACAAACAGCGGGAGCGAACAGTCGGCTTCCTCGGTCGAATTGTTGCAGAAAAACGGATTCAACTACTGATCGATGTTGTGTCACACCTGCCTGACGATGTCCTGGTCCGATTCATCGGCGATGGAAGCTACCGAGACGAGCTTGAGCAACAGCTAGCCGACGAAATCACGACGGGACGGGTCGAAGTCGTCGGCTGGGTCGATCACGATGAAGTTCCGGCACAGCTCAATCGGATGCGGCTCCTGTTGTTACCATCCAAAACTGAGGGACTTCCGACGACTGTGCTCGAAGCGCTGGCCTGTGGGACACCCACGTACGCGACGCCTGTCTCTGGTGTGCCTGATGTAGTTCACGAGGGGGAAACCGGGTTCCTGATGCAGCAGCTCGATCCCGAATCAGTCGCGACGGGAATCACTGAGATCCTCGACCGTGAGGACTTGCAAACCATCAGCGAGTCAGGCCGACAACTCATCGAAGACGAGTACAGTTTCGAAGCAGCCGTCAGACGGTATGAGACCATTCTGTCCGGCCTCTGTACTGACTAGCACGACAGTAACGCCTCACCTGCCACCCTGTCGACAGAACTGAACCCGGTACTGGCCGTCCAGTACTAGTCGCAGTTTGACTGGGTTCTACTGATCAAACAGATATATATATCCGCAGACCCAACCAAACTGTATGATAGATTTCGTTTTTAATATTTATAATTTTAATTCGACATTTGGAGATGTAGAAAATATTGGCAAACAGCGTATGAGGACGTAGAGCAGCTATGTCAGGAACAGTGACGCTGAGTATGGAAATCGAGTTAGCCTGGGGGACCCATGATCGAGCAGAATACACATATTTTTCTCCGGATGCATCGGCTGAGTTGGAAACGCTAACCAACTTACTCGACTGCTGTGATAGGTACAAAATACCCATCTCGTTTGATGTCGTTGGGCATCTGCTGCATGAATCGTGTTCAGGTGAGCATCCTGGGCCGCACCACGACGGCTGGTGGTCGGAAGACCCCGGCACCGATTCCGAACGGGATCCACTATTTTATGCGCCGGAGTTCGTCCGAATGATCGAGAATGCGGACGTAGACCATGAAATATGCACACACACGTACTCCCACGTGTTAGGGGATCAGGTTTCAGCAGATGTAATCCAGGACGAACTAGCGAAGGCATCTGATGTGCATGAAGCATCAGGGCTGGAGAAACCGCAATCGATCGTGTTCCCTCGACATCAGACACCATCGCTTGCGGTGCTTGAAGACTCCGAGATAACGACTGTGCGTCGTCCGATGGACGACTATAGCTCTCCTTCGGGGATAGTGCGGAAGTTTTTCTGGGCACTGAGACGAACCCACCCTGTTACCGGGATAGACGCATCCGGTGACGTTCTTGAGACGTTTTGTACCCCTCATCCATCCCTCAGCACAGGCCTGCTTCCAATCGGCCAACAACGTGAGCCACTACCGTTACGCATGATCCCGAGACCGATACGACAGAAAGTACACGAGCGATATATCCGATCCGCGGTAAAGAGTGCCGCAACGACTGGCGGATACGTGCATCTCTGGTCACACCTATTTAATATTGCAAACGAGGCACAGTGGAAGCCACTACAAGCTGGTCTGGAACATATCGCCGACAAACGTGACGCCGGAGAGATAACACTGAAAACAATGGCAGAACTTTCCGAGGAAACGAAATGAGCAGCAAAACAGTACGCGTGGGAGTCTTGCTCAACTCATACTCGCTGCGAGAGTGGGAGATGCAGGCACTAACGAACCTATTCGAATCGACTAAAATCGATGCAACACTAGATCTACTCGTCGTAGACACGTCTCAAACTAGTCTATATGACTCTATTCGCTCTCATCTGTCGGATCTCAGCCTCTGGAAAGCATTTCGACTCTGTACCCTGCTTTGGTCACGCGGTTCTCCTGAGCCATGGTATAACGTGCGGACTCCCGTATCGGAGCTCAGTGGATTTGAAGACGCAGAGATCATCGAGTGTGCACCCGTTCCAGCAGATGGACTGGGTAACGAACTCCCGCAGTCCGCTACTGATCGCCTTTCGGAAGTTGATGTAGCGGTACGGTTTGGCTTTGGAATACTCAAAGGCGACGCGCTAACGGCACCTCAGTACGGCATCCTGAGCTATCATCACGGTGACCTTACCGAATACCGTGGCCGACCTGCAGGGTTCCATGAATTCATACACCAAGAGCCAACTGCGGGAGTTACTGTACAGCGATTAAATGAGTCCTTAGACGGAGGTGCAGTTGCCGCGTTCGAAGCAGTCGATATTGGCGACGTGACCTCATGGAGTGAGGTGTTGTCGAGACTCTATCGGGTGTCGCCTGATCTCCTTCCGATAGCGGTACAGAACTGTGTCGAAAACGCAACTACTCTTTCCGAGCCTGAATCGGTGGGTGATCTGTACACTATGCCGTCAAACCTCCAGACGCTCAAATATATCTTTGAAAGAGTGCGGCGAGTTGTTTCATGAGCATAACCGGAATCGACCAAGTCCAACAAGCCCTAGCAAATTAAACATCGGGGAAATAGATGTAATACTCTGCAGTTTAATTATCCTCTCCTGTAGACGAGATACGTGATAAAATAGTCTCTCGTACGTCATTATGATCCATATACCAGTTGATGGTTTGTGTCAATCCTTGATCAAGTGGTACAGTTGGTTCAAATCCAAGTAATCCATTAGCTTTTGAAATGTCTGTTACGTACTGCCCAATATCTCCGGATCGATCTGGAGATAGACTCCACCCCGGACAGAATTCAATAGATTCTGCGACATATGCTGCGACCTCTGCTAGTGGCGTTCCGGACCCTGATCCGATGTTAATTGCCTCACCGCTTACGATTTCATTTCGGCAAATTGAGGAGATAATCGCATCACAAACATCATCAATGTAAACAAAATCAAGTAACTTCCCTTCACCATATACAGTTAGTTCTTGACTATTGGCCGCAAGTGAAATAAAGATCGGAAGAACCCGTTGGTTCGTATCCATTGGTCCATAAACATTAGCCAACCGGAGTGATGTGACTGGAACATCGTATGTATGACTGTAGGCATTCGCAATTGCTTCACCCCCGAGTTTGCTTGCCGCGTATCCGTTCGGACTATCTGGAGTGACGTCACTCTCAGCGGGAGTAATACCATCCCCATAGACGTCCCGGCTTGATGTATTGATCACAAATGCGCCCATTTGTTCTGCTTGTTCAAGTACGTGCTGTGTCATCTGGATATTTTCGACGGCGAGCGAGGGGTTATCAACGACTGGTTGGACTTGCGAGTGAGCTGCGAGGTGAACAATGACATCTCCCTCGGGTAGATCTGGTGCATCAGTCAAGTCAAGTAGCTTTAGTTCAACTGTGTCAGGGATCTCAAACGGAGGCCTGTTAACATCAATACCATAGACCTTGTAACCCTCCTCTGCTAACTGGCGACAGACATTCAATCCGATAAATCCACTAGATCCGGTGACTAGTACGGTGGTCATAGTATGAATTGGATGTAGCTTAATGATATAGGCTATGACTGAGATATTCGGGTTTCGAATGACATATCTGCCCGTCTTATTTCATCCCACTGTATTGTCGTAATGAAAATCAACAACGACCACTAACCGTTCAGTTAGTACAGGCGTACATTTTGCTGTGGGAGTGGTTTGAAAACATGTTGACTGGCTCGGGTTAAAAATCTCACAGAGAGGTGTGGAACTGTGTTCTCGTCGCAGGATTGTTCACATTGGCTTCTATATTGTATCAAAATTAGATTAACAAATTGCTATTCTATTTTGCAAATCTAAGACACTTATTTTTCACATACAATCCATATGCTCATCACTCAATGTCTAATTGGCAGAGGTTGTAGAGTGATAAGTATAAATATATGATAGGTATAGTTAACTCTCAATAGAGGTAGTATGTTTTTGAATTAATTCTAGGTATCGTTCAGCGGCAGCTTCAGTGGAAAAGTCGTTTGCTCTTTCTTTTAATTTGTCGGAGGGAGTCGGATCTTCCAACATACGTAGTATCGCAGTAGACATCTCTTTGTCATCCCCTACAGGGATTAGCGTTCCATATTCTCCATCTTTGAGTATTTCACTTGGTCCACTTGGACAATCTGTTGAAACAATAGGACATCCACACGCAAGTGCTTCAATAACTACAGTCGGAAGACCTTCCCATTTTGAAGATAGCACAAATAGTGAGGATTGTTGTAAGTATGCATATGGATTATTTACGAACCCGGGCAGATCAACCATATCATCAAGCCCTAAACGATGTCTAAGCTGTTCTAACTCTTCTCTTTTTTCACCCTCTCCAAGAATTATTAATCTTGATTGTTTATTTTCTTGGACTTTTGCAAATGATCTGAGTAATGTTTCGAAATCCTTCTGTTTTGTAAGGTTTCCAACAGCAATGATTACAGGATATCCAGTGTCGAAAAATTTGTGGTCAACATCCTCGGTAGCTAAATGCTCAATATCTGGATCCATCGAGGCATTATGAGCTATTTCAATCTGTTCTTGAGGTATTCCTGAAATAGTACTCAAATCAGATGCGACACCTTGAGACACGGCTGTGACAACATCACTCTTCGGATAAATAAATCGAATTAATGATGGAAGTGTCAATCGCTCCTTACTGGATGTGTGCTCTAAATGTCGTGACAGACGGTTTTGTTCACTAATAATACTAATTGTGTCTGTGTTAGAGATTTTTGTAGCAATTATATTGACCAAATTTGCTGGAAAGAGCGCAGAAATTATTACATCAGGTTGTTTTAATTTTATATATTTTATAATATAAGGAATTGAACTAGATAAAGCAAATCCAGGCAGTTCGGGTGCATCAAAATCAATGATCCTGACATCATCTGACACTTTATCCTTGTATGGTCCTTCCGCTTTGCCTAATAATAGGTCTACAGTATGACCTCTTGACGAAAACTCATTAGCGAGTGTTATCATTGTTTTTTCTGCGCCTCCTCCAGCAAGTGATGGTAAAAAAAATCCCAAATTATATTTCTCTTCCATATTACTCCGAGATGATGATTGCGCTTTTACTTTTCGGTTCTATAAGTATCATCAACGCACTCACCGTCGTTCATCGATGAGAATCCACAGCTGAATACATCGTCTTCTGAGAGTTTATTGTAGGCGCAGAATCCATCAAGATACACTGTAAGTAGATATTGCCAACTGAACATCACAGAAGCTACCCGTTGAGATCCGATTGTAACTGCCTGAGACTATATTTAAATCGGTGAATGGTGTTATTCAAACCAAGACCCAATATTAACAATCTGGATCAGAAAGACAATAATAATAAACTGTTGGAACTATCTATCAGTAATCCATGCTTGATATTGCGGTTTCTTATAGCCATTTTGCAAACTCACACGGAGGGGCACGCGAATCACTCCTCACGTTATTAGAGGGCGCCTCAAATAGTCAGAAAATATCTGTAACAGTATATCAGCCAGCTCCAGCAGATAACCACCCTCAAACAAATTTCGACTACCAAATTCAGACAAAACCATTACATTCAATTCCTAAATTAACCTGGGCAGACCGTATTATCACTAGTTTTCAATGGAAGAAACACCTACGAAAAGAGCTTAAATCAACACATGATGTATTAATCACACAGACTGATTTAGCACCAGTTTCTGTCACGGTTGCAAATGAAAAAGGAATTCCTTCAATCTATTTCATACGAAGTTTAGCTCTGACAGGATATGAAAAATATTTCCCAGAACGGGGTCATTTCCGAAGTTTTATTCAGACCGATATTGGAGGGAAGATACAGTATCCATTCCTCTGGGAAAACTTTCAGCAACACTTCGAAGCTACGAATACAGCCACGGCAGTAGTTGCAAATAGTGAATTTACGGCTGAAAAGTTATCTGAACTATTCAGATTAAAAACACATACAGACGTAATTTATCCTCCGATAGATCCAGAAAAGTATCGGGTTGAATATAACCCGGATGGAGAGATTACGATGGTAAATCCACGGACAGAATATAAGGGCCCACAAATTTTCATGAATATCGCAGACGAGTTACCAGAAGAAGATTTTCTCATGGTTGGAGATATTAATTCGTCAAAAATTAAAAAGAGAGCTGAAAGAACTGAGAACGTTACACACTGGGAATGGTGCAACGATATGCGGAAGGCATACTCTAAATCAAAATTGGTTGTTGTCCCATCTCTGGTTGAGGAGTCATTTGGTCGTGTTCCAGCTGAAGCGATGATAAGTGGAATCCCTTGTGTGGTAAGTGATCGAGGTGGGCTTCCCGAAGTTGTTGGTGACACTGGAGAGATTGTATCCGATATTAATTCAACCAATGCCTGGCTTGCAGCGATTAAATCAGCATTTAAAAACCACCGGCCAGTTCAACAAAAACGTCATGTTCGAAATTTTCTATCAGACAGGCAAATTAAGAAATTCAATACCCTACTTAATGACGTAACGTCAGATGAAATGTGAACGAAGAGGTTAGTCAGTTGTGGGACGATGAAAATTCAATGGGTACAATAATTACACATTAGACTTAAAATAAGATATGGTTTTTTCCAGTCCTTCATCTAAACGAATCTTAGGGTGCCAATCGAGGTCATTTTCTACACGTGTAATATCTGGTTTACGTTGACCTGGATCGTCTTCCGGTAATGGTTGGAAAATAATATTAGAATCTGTATCTGTTGCTTCAATAACTTCATTAGCTAATTCTTCTATCGTTCTTTCGTTTTTATTGCCAAGATTGTAAACGCTATAATTGGGAGATTCAGCTCTCATTACAGACATAATTCCTGAAATAAGATCATCAACATAGCAGAAACTCCGAGTTTGTTGTCCATCCCCGTAGACCGTAATATCCTCACCATGGAGTGCCTGTGTAACGAATGTCGGAATAACACGTCCATCATCTGGCCGCATTCGTGGACCGTATGTATTGAAGATCCGAACAGTCCGAACATCGAGATCGTATTGCCGACGGTAGGCGACGGTCAGCGTTTCACCAAAACGCTTCGATTCATCGTAACAACCCCGAACACCTCGTATATTCACGTTACCATTATATGTCTCTGTCTGAGGATGAACTTCTGGATCACCGTATACCTCACTTGTACTAGCATATATCATCTGTGCGTCGCAAGCGCGGGCGTGGTCAAGCAGCCGCCGTGTCCCTTGGGTATTCGCGAGTGCAATTTTGACGGGGAACTCGGTGAAATCCTTTGGTGATGCTCGTGACGCTAAGTGATAGATACGATCAACGGGGGGAAGTGAGCTCGGGGCACGGACATCACGGTCGATAAGCTCGAAGTCAGGATTGTCCAGTAGGTGTTCTATGTTTTTTCGCTGTCCACTGCCAAAATTGTCGAGACAAATTACAGTATGTCCCTCGGAAAGCAGTGTTTCACAAAGGTGGCTACCGAGAAAGCCAGCTCCCCCTGTCACTAACGTTCGGGTTGTCATAACTCACTCAATCAGTTAGAAGAATATGAAAGAACCGATGTTCTTTTGTAGCTGAGTTAGATTCTACAGATATTGGTACAATCTGTCGACATAATTTAATTATAGGTTACTATCCGGTATGTATACAAGGAGTCAATCAGAGAGGTTTGAATCAAGATAGCTGTGTAGTGCGTCGACGTCGACATTGAGATTAGAATTAATTCCCAAACGAGGCGTTACGGATGTGAACTGGAGGCCATGATATGCGTGGCCCAGCAGCGAAGAAATAACGCCATACAAATCATATACGTCCTCCGGAAAGAGTTCGAACACAGTGAGATCGTCTCCCCAGATAACGTTCGTTAGTCCGGCACCATGAGGTCCAACCACTGCATCTGCCGAACCGAACAGTCGGACTTGTTCTTCAACAGTCAACTCTTCTAAGAAATACGGTTCGAAGCCGAACTCCGCGACCACCTCACGGACCTCGTGTTCGTTTTCGACGAGTCGCTTGTCGCTGCGATCTCGAGAAATGTATATCCGCGACGGCTCATCAGTTGCTGGCTCGACCTGTTGTTGTAGCTGAGACCGGAGCCACGACAGGTTTCCCGGCGTTGGTTCGGGATAAGTCGGAACAACGAGCGAGTCGACACGGATACCAGGATCGGACCACACGACCCAGTCGGAACGAGAATAGCCGAGCAAGGAGAGTGTCTCGGTGATATATTTGGGGGGGTCAGGGGGGATAATCAGCATTGGTGTCTCACCGACCGCTTTCTCGTAGCGTTCGACGTGTCTGAGTTTCAACAGATGCTCTATGATCCAATGATAGTAGTTCGTCCATTTATTATAGAGACTACAGCCGAGTTCGATCGTCGGAAGCGTCTCTCGACGCGGTCCATATATTCTGTTTTCGAGGCTCGAAGCCGCCAGTGTTGGATGCTCTCTGATCGTAAATTTGATTGCACCGGCTGTCCGCTCGACAGAGCTGTTCGTGATAAGATCTTCTAGATACGCACTGTCGGCCGTGACGCCGACACCGTACTCACCGATGAGGGCAACATCCGACACAGTTGTCACCGATTCTCGTCTGAAAGAGTACTGCTGGTGTTCAAGCTGCGTGTTGTCGACTGTAAAATTAAAAGACTGTATCGTCCGTGTTGCATGAGGACTCGCGCCGTTTTGAATATCATCATCTAGATAGAACAGTTCATCCTGCGTAGATTGGAGATCTGTTGTTGTTACGAGATTGCCTTTCTCCGTGTAGTAGATAAGATTCGCAAATGCCCGCCCGACGTCCGTTAGCACCTCTGATGACGGTCTATATCTCTGTAACACGTATATGAGAGTTATTGAGAGGTGTTAAACTTTCTTTTGTTTTATTCGGATACAGCTTCTGTTGTACAGCACCCACTCTGTCGTCTCAGTACGTCATAGTCGAAACTGAGCACGCTTCGATTGTATCAGCCTAAGTAGTCAAGTGCGATCTCACCGTCCTGTTCAAGTGTGTCCATGTCGCTTTGGACCATTTTCTCGACGAGGGTTTCGAACGAGGTCTCTGCTTCCCAACCGAGTTCACGCTTGGCTTTCGACGGATCGCCGATGAGCGTATCGACTTCGCTCGGGCGGAAGTACTGCGGGTCGATCTCAACGAGTATCCGTCCCGTCTCTCTGTCACGGCCTTTCTCGTCGACGCCATCACCTTCCCACTCAATTGTAATGCCGACGTGTTCGAAGGCTGCTTCAACGAATCTCCGAACAGTATTCGTCTCACCGGTCGCAAGGACGTAATCATCTGGTTCGGACTGATTCACCATCTGCCAGATCCCCTCAACGTATTCGGGGGCATACCCCCAATCTCGCTTTGCGTCAAGGTTGCCGAGATAGAGTTTGTCCTGGATACCAGCCGCAATTCTCGCAACGGCTCTTGAGATCTTCCGGGTGACGAACCGCTTGCCGCGGCGGGGGGATTCGTGATTGAAGAGAATACCGTTGGTGGCGTGGAGGCCATACGCCTCACGGTAATTAATCGTGATCCAGTGGGCATACAACTTCGAGCATGCGTACGGGCTTCGAGGGTGGAAATCTGACTGTTCGTTCAGTGGTTCGCTGGTTTGTCCACCGAACAGTTCACTCGTCGAGGCATGATAAAACCGTGTATCAATCTCCGACTCACGGATCGCATCGAGGAGTCGAAGTGTCCCGAGAGCGTTCGTATCCGTCGTGTACTGCGGTTGCTCGAACGAGACCGCAACGTTACTCTGTGCGGCCAGGTTGTAGATCTCATCGGGTTCGATCTTCTCAACGAGTCGACTGATATTGCTTGCATCAGTCATTTCCCCATAGTGAGTTTCGAAGGGAATCTCGTCTTCGTGAGGATCTTGAAAGATGTGATCGATTCGCTGTGTGTTGAACGTCGATCCACGTCGTATTGTCCCGTGTACCTCGTACCCTTTATCAAGGAGTAGTTCCGCGAGATACGATCCGTCCTGTCCTGTGACACCGGTAATAAGTGCTGTTTTACTCATATATTAGTTGTCTCCGCATTCAGTCAACGATTGTTTCACGGTTTGCTCGGAACCACGCGATTGTCTCAGCGAGCCCGTCGTCGAAATCGACCGATGCTGACCAGTCGAACTCCTCTTCGGCGCGAGATGTGTCGAGACACCGGCGTGGCTGTCCATCCGGTTTCGATGTGTCCCACTCAACGGTGCCCGTGAATCCCATCTCGTCTGCGATCTTGGTGATGAGGTCGCGGATCGAAATCTCTTCGCCGGACCCAATGTTGACCGGGAGAGAGTCGTCGTACCCGGTAGTAGCTTCTATGATCGCATCTGCAGCGTCTTCGGCGTAGAGAAACTCCCGAGTCGGTTCGCCTGTCCCCCAGGCGGTTATTGAATCAGCCCCGGACTGGATCGCCCTGTCGACTTTCCGAATGATCGCTGGGATCACGTGTGATGTCGCAGGATCGAAATCGTCCCGCGGTCCGTATAGATTGGCCAGGAGGAGATAGACGCTGTTGAAATCATACTGCTTTCGGTAGGCTTCACTCTGGACGAGTGGGAGTTTCTTTGCGATGCCGTATGGAGCATGCGTCTCTTCAGGATAGCCCTCCCAGAGGTTATCCTCCTGGAACGGAATCGGTGTATGCTTCGGATACGCACAAACGGAGCCGATCGACACGAACTTGTCGACGTTGTGCTGGCGAGCCTGCTCTATTAACTCGATCCCCATGATAGCGTTGTCGTAGAAGATCTCTCCCGGTTTCTCGTCCATAACGCCAATACCACCGACTGTTCCGGCGAGGTGGATAACGACATCTGGATCCGCATCGAGATACAACTGCTCAATCGCGGCAGGATCCCTGAGATCGTAGTCCTGACTCCGCGGGACCTCGATCTGATCACAGCCCCGTGTTTTGAGTTCGTCGACGACATGGGAGCCGAGAAACCCCGACCCGCCTGTGACGACGATCTGTTTTCCTTGCAGGTTCATAATTCAGATATATAGGTACCACATGATAAAAACGATCATTCTTTCGATCCAATGAACTCCTCAACCGTCGAGACGATGTAGTCGATCTTCTCTTCTGTCAGCCGATGATGGTTGCCGATGAACAACCCGTTGTCATGGACTGCCTGAGCACCATCAAGCTCTCCTTCGACACGGTGGTCAATATGGTCGAGAACTGGCTGCCGAGCGAGGTTCCCAGCCAGGATGGGACGGGTTTCTATCTTGTTGTCTTCGAGATGTTGCTGGAGATCGTCTCGGGTGAAATCGGCGGTCTCACGCACCTGAATCGGATAGGCAAACCACGAGCAGTAGGACTTCGATTCCGGCTCAAACAGTTTGAGGTCATCGTGTCCACTGAGACGGGACGTGAGTGTCGCCGCGTTCTCCCGACGCTGCTCGACGAAGGTATCGAGTTTCGGTAGCTGGTGGATACCGAACGCCCCCTGAATCTCTGTCGGTCGAAGATTGTACCCCTCGTTAGCGAACAAAAACCGGGGGTCAATATCCGGATTCTCTTCGATGAGCTCGTCGGTATCGTCGAGCTCTCGTACCCATCCATGAGCACGGCCCATTCGTATTCGTTCACTCCGTTGCTCGTTGTCGGTTACAACCATTCCTCCCTCGATGGTTGTGATATGGTGCGAAAAGAAGAAGCTGTATGTGGCGACATCACCAAATGTCCCAACTTTCTGGTCGTTGTACGCCGCACCGTGTGCCTCACAGCAGTCCTCAACAATGGCAATATCGTGTTCCTCACACAGTTCGAGGATAGGATCCATATCACATGAGTTCCCCAGAAGGTGTACTAACACGACTGCGGCAGTTTGGTCAGTTATCGCCTCGGCGAACGCATCAACATCGAGTGTATAGGAATCAGGGTCGACGTCGACGAGAACCGGTGTTGCGTTCACATCAAGTACCGGGAAAAGACTGGTCGACCAAGCAACTGCGGGAACAATGACCTCATCGCCGGGTTCAATCACATCTCCTTCCAGAGATTTTAATGCAAGTAAATTCGCAGACGATCCAGAGTTCACCATATGCGCATAGTTGGTGTCAATATAGTCAGCCCACGCGGACTCGAACTCTGTCACCTTCTCACCCATGGTGACGTAGGTCGAAAGCAACGACTCAAGCGATTCAATCACTTCGTCAGCCCCGAACGTCGGACGACTTAATCGAATAACCGATTCACCCGGGACGAACTCATCGTCGGCCGCAGACTCGAAATGGTCCTCGACAAGAGGCTGAATCGTATCGATGATATTTTCGGTTGTCACACTTGTCTGTGTGCCGAGATGGGTACTTAGTTCTCGCGGATAGCAGACCGAACTGTACACTGTCGATCCCACTCGTTGGGAGCGCAGAACATCGACGTGCACACTGGTTGGACACGCAGAGAGGAGCTACTCCAGAGACCATCAGCCTGAAACGGTCTCTACACCAGCTCGGTCAACAGTTCGGATACATCGAGATATGCATGGACATGCTCGTGGAGAGGGTCCGGTGCCGACTGAAACACACGCAGACATTCATGTTGGTTGTCACTTTTGAGCCGACCGCTTATTACATCAACCACGTATCCGTTCGCAAGATAATGCTTTGTGTCGACACCATCGACATCTGACGTATCGTAGATATGTTCAAACGGTCCGAGTGATTCGACGATCTCGACAGACAATCCGAGTTCCTTCTTCGCAACGCGGTGGACGGCTTCACGGCGTGTTTCGCACTTGTGAACACGGCCGCCCGGAATGAACCAGTAGCCTTTGGCAGGCTCGTTTGTCCGTTTGCCAAACAGGAGTCCCCCCTCGTACCGGATCAACAAATCAACCGAAACGATGGGGACGTTCGCAACGATCGTCTCCCAGTCATCGTCGGTTATCCAACTGTTGGCCATACTGGATGAGTAAATCAAATAAATGTAAACGCAGTGGTTCCGGTCTCCGATGGGACAGTTGATCCAGCACTGCCGAAAGCGGTATCACCGGTATGGTCGACACACCTTTTCGATACCGTCGGCAAAATCAACCTGTGGCTCCCATCCAGTCGCAGACCTGATTTTCGAGGCATCTGCCATCGTATCGTGGACGTAGACACTGTCGGGGACCGGGTTTTCGACGAATGTCGGTTCGATATCCGTTCCCAGCTCGCTGTTTAGCATCTCCACCACCGTCCGGAAGTCATACTGTTGGCCTGTCCCAACGTTGTAGACACCATCGAGTTCGTGTTCAGCGGCGAGAACTGTTGCCCGAACCACATCTTCGACATGGGTGAAATCCCGTGTTTGTCCCCCATCACCGTATATTTTCGGCGAGTGACCGCTGGCGATGCTGTCGGCAAACTGTGCGATGATATTTGCGAAATTACCCTTGTGCGCCTCCGCCCCCTGATAGCCCTGATACACTGAGAAGTAGCGCAGCCCCGCGAGAGTCATATCGTGGTAGTTCGAGTAGTACTCACTGTAGCGTTCTCGTGCGAGCTTCGAGGCCTCGTAGCCCGTTCGTGCCTCGACATCCATCGACTCCGGAGAGGGTTCGGTTCGGTCGCCGTAGATCGATGATGTCGTTGCATACACCACGGTTTCGCCACCATCCTGCCGGAACTGTTCGACGGCGTTGACAAACCCCTCAACGTTTACTTTCGCACCGCGCTGGGGGTTGTCTTCGTGCATTCCCATCGACGAGAGGGCCGCGAGGTGAAACAGGACGTCCACATCGGTCGGCAGGTCGTCATCGAGAACGCTCTGCTCACGGAACTCCACCGAATCATCCAAATTCTCCGGCGTGCCGAGATACAGATCGTCGACAACGGTCACCTCGTTATCAGTGGTAAGTTTGTTTGCCAAGTTCGACCCAATAAAGCCTGCTCCGCCTGTCACTAACACAGAACAATCTTTCATATCGGCATATCAGTGAGGGGTGATGTATGGGTTTCGTTTCAGAGAATGGTATAGTCGCCCGATGGTTATTATCACAATGGCAGCACCACGGTTTGGTAGATTTGAACACTATCTACTGGTAATTTTTGTGGCTGTACGATCTTCTGCGTTTCCATCAGCAGTAATAAATAGCTGAAGTAAAATTCTATGCGAAATGAATATCGTGCGAATAATGGGTGGGTTAGGGAATCAACTGTTCCAGTATGCTTTCGGAAAAAGCATCGCCAAAGAGAGCGACAAAGAGGTAGCATATGACCTATCGTGGTTTGATTCGGGAGCAGAGTATGACCATGATCACTTGTATCTGGACTATTTTCAGACGGACTACGAAGTTGCGGACGAATCGGACGTGAATTCAATCTTCCCGCTAGGAGGGCGAGGCAGACAACTAGCCAAACGACATTATAAAAAATCGCCGCTGGCAGTTCAAACAGTGTTCAACTATTATCGAGATATCGACCAAGATCAGACAGATATATTCAATACAGGACCATTCAAATTTAGATATTCGCCGAAAGTTTATCAGACCGGGAACATAGCATATTTTGACGGATATTGGCAAGCAAACCAGTATGTCGACAGTGTCGCGGAACGATTAGGTGAAGAACTCACCTTTCAAGAACCATCCACTGACGAAGATCGGAGGATACTGTCTCAGATTACTCAGTCCGACTCGGTTAGTATTCATCTGCGACGAGGAGATTATACGGCCAACAATATGACACTCTCATTAGATTATTATACAGAGGCAATTGAAAAAATTCAGTCTCAGATCGAGAAACCAAGCTTCTATATTTTTTCTGACGATGTTGAGTGGGTTGAGAATGAACTTGAGATCGACAGAGACACGACATATGTCAATCATAACAATGCGGAAACATGCTATGAAGACCTCCGGTTAATGTCTGAATGTGATCATAACATCATCGCAAACAGCACGTTCTCTTGGTGGGGTGCTTGGTTAAATCAAAACGAAGACAAGACCGTCATTGCACCCCAGATCTGGCTAGGGAGGCAAACAGGTGAAGTCGATATTTTACCACGTTCCTGGGAAACCATTCTAACTGATAGAATGTAGAGTACGTTAGTGTAGCCAGTCAGCAGACTGAGATAGAAAATCAAGCAGCGTATCAGTAAGCATATGAATTTTCACGGCCACAGAAATTACAGTATTCGGCCAGTAGTGTCGTCAGCCAACTAATCAGTCATCAGTGTCTTTATATGTGTCGTATGGGAAACCGAGTCAAGATCTATCGCATGAAAGTGAATGTGTTATGTTTGGGGTTAAGAGAATACAAATCACGATCTCTCCTACTACCCCTAATTAGGTTTAGGCAGAAATTACGACAGTCTGGCATATATATCGAGATTTTTACTTCAGACTCAGAGAGGTTGTCTAATTGTGATGCAATAATAATCGAAGATAGGTATTATATTAGTGGAAAAAAAAGGCGACCAGAATTGTCCAAGAAACAAATAAATAGGATAAAACAATTAAGAGATGAAGTTGATCAACTGTTGTGGTTCGACACACAAGATGGGACCAAGATACAGCTACCAATGGTTATTCCATATGTTGACAAGTACTGCAAAAAAGACATATTGAAAGATAAAAATTTATATAAAAAACCATTACATGATTTCCGATTGTTTTCGGACTATTATCAGTCAAATTTCGATAGATGCCATGGGACAGATGAAGAGAGGATTGTACAAGCTACATCTAAAGTAGACTTGAGTAAACTAGCTCAGTATTGGAATTTAGGATACAACATTCATACACCTGCTCCAGACTTGTTTTGGAAACTGTTGAACAATCTTCCGTATACGCTTAGTGGGAAATTCCCCTGGAAAAAGATCATGGATTGGACACGCCTATGGACGCCTGTCGACGCCGACAGACCAGTCGACATTTCGGGTCGATTTTCAACAACGTATGCGCTAGATGGCGTTGAATTCCATAGAAAGCTCATGGAGAAACGGCTGCAACACCGATTTGACTCCGAGGCGGTAAACTCGCTGGCATATTGGCGAGAACTTCAACAGTCGAAGGTACTGCTATCTCCGTTTGGATACGGAGAAGTGTGTTTGCGGGATTTTGAAGGGTTTATGAGTGGGTGTGTCGTCGTGAAGCCGAATATGGACCATATAGAGACATGGCCACCGGTCTACGAAGCCAACAAAACAATGGTCTCTGTCCCGTGGAATATGTCTGATATCGAGGAACAGGTTGATCAGATTCTAGAGAACTATGCGGAGTACAAACAGATAGCTGAGACGGGACAGAAACGGTATAAGAAATATCTCACGGGCGACAGTGCACCGGAACTATTCATCGATCAGTTCAAGAGCCTAATGTAACGAACAGTCACAGTCAAGTCTCAGCTACGATTCGGTGAACGACAGGATCTCTAAAATTCGTTCTGCAGCGTGTCCGTCACCAAAGGGGTTGTCCCACTTACGGTCGACATCGATCATATCGTTTCCGGAAGACTGGATACTGTCTGCAGTTACATCCGCGACGACATTTGCACCGACGGTAACCGTTTCAGGCCGCTCAGTCTCGGTACGGATTGTAACACACGGCACATGGAGGATACACGCCTCCTCTTGAACACCGCCAGAATCAGTAAATACGAGGGATGCGTTCCGTTGTATCGTGAGGAAATCAAGATAGTCAAGCGAATCGATGACGGCAATATGATTGGGTATTGTCAGATCGAACTCTCCAATTCGTTTTTGCGTTCGCGGATGTGCAGGAAAAACGACAGGGAGCTCGTGTTGGGCCGCGAACGCTCCAACACCTTCAATGATCGATGTGAACACCGACCGAGAGTCGACGTTTTCGGCCCGATGGGCGGTGAGCAGACAGTACTCTCCCGAGTTGAGTCCGAGTTCTTCGAGTATCGTGCTCTCCGATTCCGCCAGCTCAGAGTTATCTCGTGTCGCCTCAACAATCGTATTTCCGGTCTCATAAATCCGGTCGTCAGAAATACCTTCGTTCTGCAAATATTTGACAGATTGAGGGGTTGGAGCGAAGAGATACTCACCAACATGATCCGAGACAACACGATTGATTTCTTCGGGCATCGACCGGTTGTAGCTCCGAAGTCCGGCTTCGACGTGGCCGAGTGTCGAGTCCATCTTCGAAACAGTCATGCTGGCCGCAAGCACGGAGTTTGTATCCCCCTGTACCAGCACAGTCTGTGGATCGATCTCTGCGATGAGTTCACCGAGCTCGATCATCATCTGCCCTGTTTGTGTGCTGTGTGTGCCAGATCGTATATCGAGGTTGTAGTCGGGTTGCGGGAGTGACAGTTGGTCGAAAAACACTGAACTAAGATTCTCGGAGTAGTGCTGACCGGTATGAATAATCTCGAAATCGATCCCCAGCGACTGGCACCGTCTAATGACCGGGGAGAGTTTGATGATCTCCGGTCGAGTTCCCAAAACGAAAACTAACTCCGTCATAGTACTGACTTGTACACTTCAATAGTTCGTTCTGCGACCGCATCCCACGAAAACGAGTCAACGACTTTCGCCCTTGCCTTGGTGCCCATTTCTTTCACTTCGCGAGGGTTGTCATGTAACCTATTAATTGCTTCGGCAATCTCTTCCGGGCTTCGCGGCTGGACGAGAAGACCGTTTTCTCCGTGATCAATCAGTTCAGGAATACCGCCCACACGAGTTCCGATGAGTGGGGTCCCACTCGCCATTGATTCGAGTCCCGAGATGGAGATTGCCTCTTTCAACGAGGGGAGAACAGATACATCAGCTAACTGGTAGTATGCGGCAATTTCGTCGTGTGGAACCGACCCAGGCATCGAGACCCGGTGGGAGAGTCCCTGCTCTTCTACCCACTGTTTGAGTTCAGCGTGATTGCTTCCATCACCGATCATCACGAAGTAGATATCCTCAGCAGTGTGAGGGATACTTTTCACTAAGTGCCGCATCCCGTTTTTCGGCTCGAATCGACGTGTTGTGAGTACCACAAATGAGTCTTCGGTGAGTTGTTCGATGTCGTGACTGACTGAAGTTGTCTCAGCATCCGGCGAAAACTCGTCGACATTTACTCCGTTCGGAATCCAGGTAACCGGGGCTGAGGCAATATCGCCGGTAGTTTGTTGTAGTTCTCTGGAAGGTGCAATACAAATATCCGGCCACCTCCCTGCGAATCGAAGCTTTAGATTCGTCAGTGCGGAGTCAGAGTAGTAGTTGCGTAAAAAACTAGAGGAGTGGTTCGTGACGACAAACTTCAGCGCTGAAGGCCTGAGAAGTAACGGCGCCATCGCATAGGAGTACCAGAGGCTATGTGCATGGACAAGATCAGGATCAACCTCGTCGATTGCCCGTTTTATATGGTGGTAGTTCTGTACAGTGATTGGGGGAGCATCTTCGGTGCGCTGTATGTTACCGTTCGTAACGTCAGGATCAGTAGGGGATTGAACAGGCTCGTGATCCGAACCATTGAGCCAGAGAACGTGTAGTTCGAGATCCTCGTTTTGGATCTGCTTCGAAAGCTGGTAGACGTGCGTTTCGATACCGCCGATCGCTGGGGGATACCCCGGTGTTATCATCAATATATTCATATTATTTGTGGTACCTGCTCTTTTCACAGGTAAAGGCTATTCTATTTTTGATCATATTCTCTGCATCCCGCTTTGGCTGCATAGTGGTTGGTATATATGTTCGCTCGCTCACAGGCTCGAATTGCGGGTCAGTTTACCCCTTTGACTGGATCGCGTACAGTTCAGCATACTCACCATCGTCGTCGAGAAGTTCATGATGATTCCCACGTTCGATGATCTCTCCATCAGCGAGCGTATAGATTCGGTCAGCGTTTTTCACTGTCGACAGTCGGTGTGCAATAGCGATAATTCCGTACTCACGATCCATCGTCTCGATTGCGGCCTGAACCTCTCGTTCGAGATTCGAATCCAGATCGCTTGTTGCCTCATCGAGAAGGAGGAAGTCAGCGTCTTTCAGCAGGGCTCGGGCCAGTGCAACCCGCTGTCGCTGGCCGCCGGAGAGTCGGACACCATCATCACCGAGCTGTGAATCGTATCCGTTGGGGAGTTCGTCAACGAACTCGTCGACCTTGGCAATTGCACAGACGCGTTCGATATCGGCCCGAGTTGCATCTTGGTTACCGATAGAGATGTTATTTGCGAGCGTATCGTTGAAAATGAACGGCTGTTGGCGCACTACTGCAATCCGGGATCGCCATGCCTCGAGATCGTACTCTCCGATCGGCTCTCTATCGGCTCGAATCTCACCGGAATCAGGTTCATAGAGCCGAGCTAACAATGAGATGATTGTCGATTTTCCAGCCCCTGATTGGCCGACAAAAGCGATGAAGTCGTCGCGGTCGACTTCAAACGAAATGTCCTTGAGGACTGTTTCATCCGGGTCATAGGAGAACCGAACGGTATCGAACTCGAGATGTTGAATAGTCGAGACGGGTTCCGGACCAGACTGTTCATGCCTCGCTCCAAGTTCGTCGACGAATTCTTGTGTTCGAACGAGATGTGAAAGATTCCCCTCTACTTTGTATATTTGTCCGTTCAGCCGACTTACCAGTGGTGCAAGCCGGAACATCGCAAGCAGAAAGATACTGAGAGAGCTTAGCGACAGGCTACTGTATACGAATCCGAAATAAATTAGCGAAAACAGCGTGAGCGCAGCCGCCAAATCATATAAGTTCTGAATGGCGGCCTGATTCCGAGAGAGATCAATCGAAGATTGGGTATACTGTCTAAGTGCATCGGCAAACCGTTCAAACGTCTGATCCGTAAGACCGAACAGCTTCACATCACGAATCCCCTGTGTACCTGCTTGGACGGACTGTTGTACCTGTTCGTTGGCTTCTGCGACCCGGTTGCCGACTGTGTATGCTGGCTCAATAATATTCCTGAGAACGTACGTGATAATCCCCAAGACACCAAGCGCATAGACTGTCATCTCGGGAGTAATATACACCATCACTGACAGATACACGGCCACAAGAAACAGCGTCTCCATTGCCTGTACTCCATCGTTAATAACTCCACCAGAGTATCTAGTTTCAGTGATTATTGCGTTGAGGATATTGTCAGAACCCTCTTCATCGAAGTATTGGATTCTGGCAGCAAGTGCAGAGCTAAACGCATCCGTCCGAAGTTTTTTCTCGTAATTTTGCCGGAGGATAGCTTTTAACCAAGCAACCAGAAACGACGAGCTGAACCGAACGGTCATCGCACCTGCAACGCCAAGGATCAAAAACTCGAGTGTAAACGGAATACCGAGTATTCGGTAGGCCTCCACAAACATTCCAAGGAACCCATCAGCCTCAGTAATCGGAGTCTCGGACTGTGCAACCTCAAGGATGGGATGGATAAAACTCAGCCCGAGCCCCTCGAGAATTGCGGTGGCTCCCCCAAGAAGAATTAGTCCGATAGTAAACTGTGGCCGGTACTGTGCGACACGCAACAGGGCATCGATTTTTTCCCTCCAAGTAAGGTCGTCCACAGTGTCGGTCATTTGAAGCTGCCGAAGTTTACCCCCTTCCGTTCATAAGTATACTGTTTCCTTTTTTACGAATACCGTTACAACGCCGACATACACAGCCTCTCCGAACAACAATACAACTAACTAACTAATAAATAGGATTGACACAAATCGGCCTACTACGTCAATACTGAACTCGATTGGATATTCTACCGAAGCAAACGTTAAGTTCGAACAGACAAACGGCACTGCATGTCAGACACTCCTGCAACAGAGGGCGGTCGACCCTCCTCAGCGGTCGTATTGGCCGCTGGTGAGGGTATCAGGCTTCGTCCACTCACGGCAAACCGGCCAAAACCGATGTTGCCGGCCGGTACCCGACCGATTCTTGAACACGTCCTCAACGCCCTGATCGATGCCAACGTCGACGACATTCATCTCGTCGTGGGCTATCAGGCCAACCGAGTCCGGTCTCATTTCGGCCCGACCTACCGTGGGGTTCCAATCGAGTACCATACACAGGACACACAACTCGGGAGTGGCCACGCGCTTCTGCAGGCGCGTGATGGGCCCGATGGACCATTCCTCCTCGTTAACGGCGACCAGATTATCGACCACCGGATCGTCGAGGCAGTGAGTGCTGCTCATACCGATGCCGCTGCAACACTGGCCGTTGTCGAAGGGCCAGAGGCAGTCGACTATGGCGCGGTTCATCTCGACGGAGAAACAATAACGGAACTCATCGAACAGCCGGCAACTGGCGAGTTTCGGTTGTTCAACGCAGGTGTTTATGCCTTCAGCCAACGGATTTTCGAGACGCTTGCGGCGCTGTCGGTCGAGCATGATGAGCTCCCGCTGACTGCCGCGATCCAACAGCTGATCAACGAGGATAACCAAGCTGTTTGCGGGGTCCACACCGACCACTTCTGGATGGATGCGACCCACCCGTGGGATCTGCTGTCGCTCTCCCGAGAGCTGCTGGCTCGTGGGTGGGTCGACGTACCCACCATCGACACTGACATCTACGTCGCCGATTCCGCTCATGTCCACCCCGACGCGACACTCGTGGGCCCGGTCGTGGTCGACAATGACGCTGTCATCGAAGCCGGAGCGGTCGTCGGTCCCTACGCCGCCATCGGCGCGAGTTCGACGATCAGCTCCGGATCGGTCCTCAGTGACGTTGTCGTCGACACTGACACCACAATTGGTCCCAACACCACGGCCATCGAGCTGGTCGCCGGACAGGGCTGTAAGATTGGCGCGGCGCTCACTGCTGGGGGTGGCCCGGCCGATGTCGTCCTGGACGACCAAGTCTACAGCGACGTCGACCTCGGCGGTGTGATCGCCGACCGTGTCGACGTCGGTGGCGGTGCGACGCTTGAACCAGGAGCCCTAATCGGCCCCGAAGCAACAGTCGGAACCGGCGTTGTCGTCCGCGGCCGTATCGATGCCGGCAGCGAGGTGGTCCGCTGATGTGTGGGATCGTCGGCTGTATCGGCCGCGGCGACCACACTGTCGATGTCCTGATGGACGGGTTGCGGAGCCTCGAATACCGCGGCTACGATTCGGCCGGGATTGCCCTTGGCCCCTCAATGGACGTGCTCCGCAAGTCCGGCGAACTCGACGCGCTCGCCGAGGTCGTCGAGACCACCGAGCCAACCGGCACCTACGGCATCGGCCACACTCGCTGGAGCACCCACGGCCCGCCAAACGACCGCAACGCCCACCCACACACCGATGAAACCGGGCGAGTCG
>Ga0306877_1000081_pt1 | contig 42605 bp, 45 predicted proteins | sample AntDeeMetagenom2_FD_190419 | JGI IMG/M metagenome (GOLD analysis project Ga0306877, IMG submission 190419) | Saline lake microbial communities from Deep lake, Antarctica - Metagenome #2 (v2) (version 2) | ecosystem: Environmental > Aquatic > Non-marine Saline and Alkaline > Saline | place... | reverse complement strand
AAATTCTTAAAAAATCAAGTTTTGAGTGCAAATCGGTTTGTGTTAAGTTTTTATCAGGAGTAAATTTAAAGATTAAGAATTAAGAAATCTGAATTTTCTTGAAACGAGTTTGTTTACTTCTTATGATGAAGTATAGATTATTTTTGTGCTAAGTTTTCATTAAGAGTAAATTAAGAATTAAGAATTAAGAATTAAGAATTAAGAAATTTGAACTTTCTTGAAATGAGTTCGTTTACTTCTTATGACGAAGTACAGATTATTTTTGTGCTAAGTTTTTATTAGGAGTAAACCTAGAGATTAAGAATTAAGAAATCTGAATTTTCTTGAAACGAGTTTGTTTGCCTCTTATGATGAAGTATAAATTATTTTTGTACTAAGCTTTCATTAGAAGTAAATTTAGAGGTTTAGAATAGAAAACATTTTATTTTAGTTGAATCGTTTGATTATTAAGTTTTAAATCTTGAAACGAATTTGTTTGCCTCTTATGATGAAGTATAAATTATTTTTGTGCTCAGTTTTCATAGATAGCAAAGGAAATTGTTTTATTTCAATTGAGTCGTTTGGGTTTCAAGTTTTGTATTGTTTAAATGTTTTGATAACCAAGTTTTAAATCTTATAAAAAATTAGGTAAATTCTAAACGGGCAAATAGACAAGTTTAGAATTAAGGAATTTAAATTTTCTTCAAACGAGTTTGTTTATTACTTATGATGTAAAAGTTATCTTTGTGCTCAGTTTTCATAGATAGTAAATGAAATCGTTTGGAATAGAAATTGTTTTATTTGAATCGAGTCGTTTGAGTTTCAGGTTTTGTTTTGTATTGTTTAAAAGGTAAAAAGACAAGTTTTAAATTTAAGTGTAGTAAATAAATAATATGACAAAAAATTTTAGTTCTGAGTTTACAATAGAAGCTGTAAGCGATGTTAGATTGCCTGAAAGAGGTGGTCAAGTTATTTTTATCGAGAATTGTGATTTAAATTTAGGTATTGTTTTAATGGTCTTTCGTAGTAGATTTAAATTTAGATTTAGTAAATTTATTTTGCTTAGGTGTATTGTTAAAGAAAGAGTCTGTATTCGGTTTATTTTTTTTCTTGATAAAAGCATATCTTCAGAGTGTGAAAGTTACGTTCAAAATTTAGATAGTCAAAATCTTTGCGTAGTATCGAGTTTTCAAGGCCCAATAAAAAAGGGCTTTCATAATCGTGCTAAGTATTTTTTTATAAAAAGTTTTTGCGATTCAGGTCTAGAGCTGAACGAAGATAATTTTATTTGTAGTCCTTGTTGTTGTGCGGATGCGGAAAGTACAATGGCTAAGTATTTTCGTTGGCGATTTGATTATAAGAGTATGATGCTAGAAAAAGAACAAGCTCGATTAAGAGCGAAGAATATGAGTTCCAGAAATGAAGTTCTGGAAATTTGTAGAAATGTAGAATTTGGTATGCATAGTTTTGACATCGAATGTATTAATTATCAAATGGATATTGTTTCTAATTTTTTTGGAGAAATAAATTGGAGAAATCAAGTTATGAATGAAAAAAAGAAATACCTAGCAGAAATAAATAACAAATGGAAATAAATAATAAATAATAATAAATGGGAATTAGAAGCAAGTTTGAAAAGGAGATTAGTCTTGAGTTTTCAATTGAAAGCATAAGTAAAGGTAGATTACCTGAAACAAAAGGTCAATTTATTTTTATTGATAATTGCTATTTAAGGTTAGACATTGTTTTAAAGATTCTCCAAGGTAGATTTAAATTTGAGAAATTTATTCTGCTTAGGTGTATTGTTAAAAAAAGGGTTGGTATTCGACTTATTTTTTTCTCTGAAAAAACACTCTCTTCAAAGTGTGAAACTTATTATAAAGATTTACAAAGTCCGAATCGGCATATTATATCGAGTCTTCAAGGTCCAATAAAAGAAAGTTTTCACAATCGTGCTAAATACTTTTTTGTGAAAAGTTTTTGTGATTCAGGTCTAGACATGGATGAAAATAATTTCATCTGTAGTCCTTGTTGTAGCGTGGATGCGCAAAGTACAATCATTAGGTATTTTTGTTGGCGATTTGATTATAAGAGAATGATGCTTGAAAAAGAGCAGGCTCGAATAAAAGCAAATAACATGAGCTATAGAGATGAAGTTTTAGAAATTTGTAGGAGTGGTGACTATAGTGTAGAATTTGGTATGCATGATTTTGATATTGAGTGTATCAATTATCAAATGGATATTGTTTCTGACTTTTTTATAAAAATAAATAAAAAAAATGAACCCATCATATCACCGCGGGAATTCTGGGGAGTAGAATAGGTTCTTTCATTGTTTGCGTTTTTATATTTATGAGAGTATAGTTTAATTGGTTAAAGCGTTAGCTTGTCACGCTAAAGATTGGGGGTTCAATTCCCCCTGCCCTCGTAATTATAAAATAAAATTGTAAAATGACTTTATATTTTTCTCAGTATGCTGGATTATTTATTTATTTTCTTATTTGTTGTATTTTAGCATTTGTTTTTTTTGGTTTATCCTACGTTATTGCGAGCCAGAATGGCGATACAGAAAAGTTGTCTGCTTATGAGTGTGGGTTTGACCCTTTTGACGATGCAAGAAGTACATTTGACGTTCGATTTTACTTAGTAGCAATTTTGTTCATAATTTTTGACTTAGAAGTAAGTTTTCTTTTTCCTTGGTGTATCGTTATTAGTAATTTGCCATTGTTTGCATTTTGGTCAATGTTTGTATTTTTATTTATCTTGACTATTGGCTTTATTTACGAATGGAAAAAAGGGGCGCTTGAATGGGAATAAGAAATAAATTTGAAAAGGATTTTTTATATTATGCTTCTTTAGGGCACAAAACTAAGTTCGTTGATCCAAAAGCATATTTAAATATAATTGGATATCGAAAAAACGTTTCTGTAATTGATACAGAAAGAACAAAAAAGAGTTTATTCTTAACTATTCAATTTTTGAGGTTTATATTTTTACAAAAAAACTCATCTATTTTATTTATTAATTTAAACGAAGAATTAAAAAGTATTACTAATTTATGTGCTTTAAGAAGTATAACACCCTTTTTAACAAAAAACTGGTCTAGTGGAACTTTTACTAATATAATTTTTGATCACAAAGTAGACGTTATTTTTGTTTTAGGTTCAAAAAGTAATTATTTTGTTATACAAGAAGCTAATAAATTAAATATTCCCGTTATTGGATTAGTCGATAGTGATACAAATTCAAATATGCTTTCATTTCCTATTTGGATAAATGATGATTCTGATGATTTATGCCATAAAATAACGTCAAATATTAGTGATACAATTATAGAGAGTAAACTTTTGAATTATGGTTTTTCTTGTTTATAAAATTATAGAAAGTTAAAGACATGCAGCTTCGTAAATCATAAAGCGCATTTAATGTCTCAGTTTATTAATAGATGGCTCTTTTCTACAAATCACAAAGACATTGGAACTTTGTATTTAATTTTTGCAGCGTTTTCAGGAGTCATTGGTACAACACTTTCTATTTTAATTAGAATGGAGCTAGCTGGGCCGGGTGTACAGGTTTTAGGTGGAAATAACCAATTGTATAACGTTATTGTTACAGGTCATGCATTCATTATGATCTTTTTTATGGTAATGCCAGCGTTGATCGGTGGTTATGGTAATTTTATAGTTCCTATCTTAATCGGAGCTCCCGACATGGCTTTTCCTCGAATGAATAATATAAGTTTCTGGTTGTTGCCTCCAGCGCTTATCTTACTTTTAGGATCAACTCTTGTTGAGGTCGGTGCAGGAACAGGTTGGACAGTTTATCCACCTTTAAGTAGTATTTCAGGTCATCCAGGCGGTGCTGTTGATTTGGCAATTTTCAGTTTGCATGTGTCAGGTGCTTCATCAATTCTTGGTGCTGTTAACTTTATTACAACGATATTTAATATGAGATGTCCTGGTATGACAATGCATAGATTACCTTTGTTTGTTTGGGCAGTCCTTATAACAGCTTTTTTACTTTTACTATCTTTACCAGTTTTAGCTGGTGCAATAACCATGCTTCTTTGTGATCGTAATTTTAACACAACATTTTTTGATCCATCTGGCGGTGGCGATCCAATTTTGTATCAACATCTATTTTGGTTTTTTGGACACCCAGAAGTATACATTTTAATTTTGCCAGCTTTTGGTATAGTAAGTCATATTGTTTCTACTTTTTCTAGAAAACCAGTTTTTGGTTACGTTGGTATGATTTATGCCATGTTGAGTATTGGGTTATTAGGTTTTATCGTGTGGGCTCATCACATGTATACAGTCGGTATGGACGTTGATACTAGAGCTTATTTTACAGCAGCAACGCTTATTATTGCAGTACCTACAGGTATTAAGATTTTTAGTTGGATTGCTACGATGTGGGGTGGCTCAATTCATCTAAAAACTCCTATGGTTTTTGCTATTGGATTTATATTTTTATTTACAGTAGGAGGTTTAACTGGTATTATTCTGTCTAATGCTGGTTTAGGAGTAGCGTTTCATGACACGTATTATGTCGTTGCCCATTTTCACTATGTATTATCAATGGGAGCTGTTTTTGGTATGTTTGCAGCATTTTATTACTGGATTGGTAAAATGACAGGTTTTCAGTATCCTGAGAATTTAGGTATTATCCACTTTTGGGCTACATTCATTGGCGTTAACATAACATTTTTTCCACAGCATTTTTTAGGTCTCGCGGGAATGCCAAGACGGATTCCAGATTATCCTGATGCATATGCTGGTTGGAATTATGTATCGTCATTTGGTAGCTATATTTCTGTTTTTGCAATTCTTATTTTTTTTGTGGTAGTTTACGAAACATTAACTAACTTAGATTCTTGTGCAGTAAACCCTTGGGCATTCGAAGGAGAAGCCGATGCTAAATATGAGTTGACTTTAGAGTGGGTTGTTGGTTCTCCACCAGGTTTTCATACATTTGATGAATTACCATTAATTAAAGATACAAGTGTGTCATTGATTAAGTCTTAATCAACAAAAGGTTATAAGTTGCAAATGTTCAAAAATTATGATTGCATTTGCAACTTATATCTTAAATTATATAAATAATAAATTATGTCATCTACAAGTTTAAGAATTTTAAATCGACCTATCATTAATATATTGAACGATCATCTTATTGATTATCCAACGCCAATAAATATTAATTACATGTGGAACTTTGGGTCATTAGCAGGTATTTTTTTAGGTATTCAAATTTTAACAGGTATTTTTTTAGCAATGCATTATACACCTCATGTAGATTTAGCTTTTTTAAGCGTCGAGCATATTATGCGTGACGTTAATAATGGTTGGTTAATTCGTTATTTGCATGCCAATGGTGCAAGTATGTTTTTTTTAGTAGTATACGTGCATATTGGTAGGGGTATTTATTATGGTTCTTATCAAAAGCCACGCGAATTTGTTTGGATGCTTGGTGTTGTTGTTCTAATTTTAATGATGGCTACTGCTTTCATGGGTTACGTTTTACCTTGGGGCCAAATGAGTTTTTGGGCAGCCACTGTTATTACGAACCTTTTTTCAGCTTTCCCAATTGTTGGAGAGCCAATTGTTGCTTGGTTATGGGGTGGATTTTCTGTAGACAATGCAACTCTAAATCGTTTTTTCTCTTTTCATTATTTATTACCATTTTTAATAGCAGGGGCTGTTGTAGTTCATATAGCTGTATTACATCAACAAGGTTCTAATAACCCTTTAGGTATCAATGGAAACGTTGATAAGATACCATTTTATCCTTATCTTATTTTTAAAGATTTATTTAGTTGGGTAGTTTTTTTTGTACTTTATCTTGGTTTTGTTTGTTTTGCTCCTAATTATTTAGGTCATACTGATAATTACATAGAAGCAAATGCTATGGTAACTCCAGCACACATAGTACCAGAGTGGTATTTTTTACCCTTTTATGCTATATTGAGGTCTATTCCACATAAGCTTGGTGGAGTCATAGCCATGTTTGCAGCATTACTAATTTTATTAGTTTTGCCTTATACAGGAACATCTGAAGTAAGAAGTTCTTCGTTTAGACCGTTACATAGAATAATTTTTTGGATTTTGGTTTTAGATTATTTTGTGTTAGGTTGGATTGGTGGATGTGCTCCTGAGTCTCCTTACTTAGAAATTGGTCAAATAGCTACATTCTTTTATTTTTTTTATTTTTTAGGATTGTTACCTTTGCTTGGCGTTTTCGAAGCTTATTTATTATCATATTCTTTGGAAGAAAAATAAATAAATGCATTCTTATTTTTTACTTTTACACTTATATCGAATAAAATAAAATATGAAGTTAAGTATATTTGTCAATGGAACAGAAATTTTAGTAGATTCTAGAATCTCTGTTCTTCAGGCTTGTGAAATTGCTGGTTTTGATATACCAAGGTTTTGTTATCACGAAAGATTATCAGTTGCTGGTAATTGTAGAATGTGTCTTGTTGAAATTGAAAAAGCACCTAAGTTAGCTGCTTCTTGTGCTATGCCTTTAATGTCAGGGATGAAAATTAAAACAAATAGTCCAGCTGTTCGCAAGGCTAGAGAAGGAGTTTTAGAATTTTTGTTAATTAATCACCCTTTGGATTGTCCTATTTGTGATCAAGGAGGTGAATGTGATTTACAAGATCAAGCAATGGTTTACGGAAGTGACAGAGGCCGATTTAGAGAATATAAACGAGCAATTGAAGATAAAAACTGTGGTCCTCTTATTAAAACGATAATGACTCGTTGTATTCATTGTACTAGGTGTGTTAGATTTGCAAATGAGGTCGCCGGTATAGCAGATCTTGGTACTTCTGGTAGAGGAAGCCAAATCGAAATCGGTATGTATATTGAAAAGTTGTTTAAGTCAGAGTTTTCGGGAAATGTGATTGATTTGTGTCCTGTTGGTGCACTTACTTCTAAACCATATGCTTTTTCGGCTAGGCCTTGGGAACTTAAAAGTGTTGAATCAATTGATACGTTAGACAGTGTTTGTAGTAATATTAGGATTGATATTCGTGGTTATGAAATTATGAGAATCTTACCTAGCTTAAATGAAGAGTTAAATGAAGAGTGGCTTCATGATAAGTCTCGATTTAGTTTTGATGGTTTAAAAAGGCAACGTTTGTGTGATCCTCTTCTCAAAAAAGATGGTAAGTTTGAACAGATCTCTTGGGTAGAGGCTTTTAATGTGATTATCAAAAAGATAAAAGATTTTGACAATCAAATTATAGGTGTAATTGGTTCTCAATGCGACTTAGAGTCTGTTTTCATGTTAAAAAATTTGTTGAGTTTATTTGGTAAAATTAATCTTGATAATCATAATTTAAATCTTTTAAAAGAAATTGATTTTGAATACTTGTATAAGTTTAACACCAAAATAATTAATATAGAAAAAGCAGATGTTTGTTTTTTGATAGGAGTAGATCCTAGAAAAGAAGCAGCTATTTTAAATTTGCAATTGAGAAAGCGTTACATTAATAGCAATTTTAAAGTAGTTAATATTGGATCTGTTCTTAACTTAACATTCCCTTGTCTCCAAGTAGGTTCAACAGTTAATGATGTTATAAGTTTTTGTAAAGGTCAAAACGAATTTTGTTCAATGCTTAGAAAAGCAAAAAAGCCGATGATAATTTTTGGCAGCAGTTTTTCAAGCATCTTAGGAGAAAGCGCTTCAAACTTGATAGTTAGTTTTATAACAAGTAATACAAGCTTAGTATCGAAAGATTGGAATGGTATAAACTTTCTAAGCTCTGAAGCTGTTCAAGTTGGTGCTGCAGAAATTGGCTTAGGTTCAAATAATAAAAATTCTGTTTCTAAGTTTGTTTATGCTATAGGAGATGCTTTAATTGAAAAAGCAAGTAATTCATTTGTTGTATATCAAGGTCATCAAGGGAATAATAACGCTATAAAAGCAGATTTAATTTTACCAGGCTCAGCTTACACAGAAAAAGAAGCTACATACATAAATATGGAAGGGCGAGCTCAAAAAACACAAAAAGTTTTATTATCTCCAGGTAAGGCTAGAGAAGATTCTACAATATTATTAACGTTAGTAAATTTGTTAGATCAGAATAATAGTAGTTTGAAATCAAGAATTGCTCGTATTGAGTCATATAATACAGTAAAGAGCAACTTTTTTGTGAAAAGTAATTTTGTTGAATTAGGTTATAGCAAGATTAAGACTAAGTTTTTAATCTCAAGTTATGTAAACAACTTTTATTTATCAGATCCGATAAGTAGAGCATCTCCAACGATGTCTAAATGTTCAAAGCAATTATTGCTAAAAAGTCCATTTTTAGTTTAGTTAATAAATGATTAGTTTTCTTAAAAAAACGATTATTGACATATATTTTGCTGATATTTATATTTTGATAAAAGAGTTTGATCCTGGCTCAGAATGAACGCTATCTATTTGCTTAACACATGCTAGTTGAACGCGTCTAACGACGAGTGGCGAACGGGTGAGTAATACAAAGGAATTTACCCCATAGTTTGGTTAAATGCCTTATATAGAAAGATTTTTTGCTATGGGATGAGCCTTTGTAGGATTAGGTAGTTGGTAAGATAATAGCTTACCAAGCCGATGATCCTTAATTGGTCTGAGAGGACGTACAATCACACTAGAACTGAGACAAGGTCTAGACATCTAAGGATGGCAGCAGTGGGGAATCTTGAACAATGAGCGAAAGCTTGATTCAGCGATATAGAGTGAATGATGAAAGCCATTAGGTTGTAAAGTTCTTTTACCAAGAAAGATTCTGACTTTACTTGGAGAAAAAGCCCTGGCAAATTTCGTGCCAGCAGCCGCGGTGATACGAAAAGGGCTAGTGTTATTCGGAATAATTGGGTGTAAAGGGTGAGTAGGCTGTAATCATAGTTAATTCTTAAATCTTAGTAGTAATTACTAAATCAATTATTAAAAACAAATTACTAGAGTAAAAGAGAGGATTGTAGAATTTCAAGTGGAGAAATAAAATTCGTAGATTTTTGAAGGAATATCGAAAGCGAAGGCAACAATCTGGCTTTATACTGACGCTGATTCACGAAAGCTTAGGTAGCAACCAGGATTAGAGACCCTGTTAGTCTAAGCTGTAAACTATGGATACTCATTTTTGGACAATAAATGTTCGGAAGTTTAGCTAACGCGTTAAGTATCCCACCTGAGAAGTACAGTGGCAACGCTGAAACTCAAAGGAATTGACGGGGATTTATACAATTCGTGGAACATGTAGTTTAATTCGTAAATACACGCAAAACCTTACCAACCTTTGTATAATTTTATGTTCTAATGAAGAAATTTGTTATGTTAAAAATTACAGGTGCTGCATGGCTGTCGTCAGCTCGTGTCTTGAGATGTTAGGTTAAGTCCAGTAACGAGCGAAACCCTTTTTCTTTGTTGCAAAAGATTTTTTATTCAGTTAAATTAATTGAGTTATATTCATGCACTCAAAGAGTATTGCCTACGATATGTAGGATGAAAGAAAGGATGACGTCAAGTCTTCATGGCCCTTATAGGTTGGGCTACATATGTGTTACAACGATAACAACAATAAGTTGCAATAATGAAAATTGAAGCAAATCTAGAAAAGTTATCTTAGTTCAGATTGTTTTCTGTAACTCGAAAACATGAAGTTGGAATGAATAGTAATCGTTTATCAGCAAGGAACGGTGAATTTTGTACCTAAATCTTGTACATACCGCCCGTCACATCGAGAGAGTTTATCTAATTTAAAGGTAATCTTTTTTTATATATTATTAATTTTTTAAATAAGTTATAAATATTTATTGTTTAAAATCTAAAAACAAATCTTATTTAAAATTAGGAAAATTATTTTGATGAAGTCGTAACAAGGTAACGGTAGGGGAACCTGTCGTTGGAAAATTTCCTTAAATTAATTTATATTCAATAATCGTTTTTTTAATATAGCTTTATTTTGTTTTAATATCTAAATAACTCAACAACTACTGCAATTTTGAAAACAAGATCTCATTTCGAACTCTTTTTTATAGTTAAACTAAATTGCGCTAAGAATACTTATACTAAGAGGGAAGATTAGTTTTGTTGAGTTATTTAGATATTGATTGGTTAATTTTTAATCGTTATTTAAATAAAGTGTTGTTTATTGGGTATCAAAGGAAAACCTAGGCATAGAATAAAAGACGTAGCGTTATACGAAAATTTACAAGGAGAAACGCAACTAACTGTGATTTGTAAGTTTCTTTTAGTGAAAACTATCTTGTTTTGAAAAAATAAACTGAGTGAATTGAAACATCTTAGTAGCTCAAGGAAAAGAAATCAACCGAGATTTCGTTAGTAGTGGTGAGCGAAAGCGAATTAGAGTAAAAATTAAACATAAGTTAAAAGTTTGAAAAAGCTTACCAGAGAAGGTTAAAGTCCTGTTATACTTATATTAAATTTTTAGATTAGTAAAAAAAATCATGTAACTTTTTTTGAATTTTGGAGAACCATTCTTCGAACTCTAAATATAATTTTATGACCAATAGCAAAAAGTACTGTGAAGGAAAGGTGAAAAGAATCCTTGGATGGAAGTGAAAAGATCTTGAATTTTGTTACCTACAACTAATCGAAGTTTTGTTTATACAAAGTTACGGTGTGCCTTTTGTATCATGCATTAGCGACTTTATAATTGTAGCAAGCTTAAGTCGCTAGACGAAAGCGTAGTTAAAGCAAGTTTAAATAGAACAAATTTCATAGTTACAATTATAAGACCCGAATCTAAGTGATCTAATCATGAGCAAGCTGAAAGTATGTGAAAGCATACGGGAAGGCTGAACTCATAGCTGTTGCAAAAGCTTGAGAAGATTTGTGATTAGGAGTGAAAGGCCAATCAAACTTAGTGATAGCTGGTTCTTTGCGAAAAATATGTAGGTATTGCGCAAAATATTTATAATAAGAGGTAGAGCACTTTTTAGACTAAGGAGGTTAATAGCTTTACTGAATCTTGAAAAACTTCGAATGCTTATTAAATAATTTTGTAGTCAGACTTTGGGTGCTAAGGTCCATAGTCAAGAGGGAAACAGCCCAGATTACTGGTTAAGGTCCCTAAAAGATATTTAAGTGAGAAAGAAAGTAAAAAAGCTTTGATAATTAGAAGGTGGGCTTGGAAGCAGCCATTCTTTAAAAAATGCGTAACAGCATACTAATTGAGAATATTATGTTCAAGCTTTTTTGCGTCGAAAATTCAGACGGACTAAAAATATCTACCGAAACTATAAACTTTAACAAGTGGTAGCAAAGCGTTTTTAAAGTCATTGAAAGCAATTTGTAAAAATTGCTGAAGATAAAAAAGTGAGAATGCTAATATTAGTAACGAAAAACAATGTAAAAAACATTGTAGCCGAAAATTTGAGGTTTTCTACATAAAGTTAATCTGTGTAGAGTTAGTCGGTCTCTAAGGGTTTAATACGAAAGTATAACTCGATGAGGTTTTTTTATAAAAACAAGAAATAAAATGACAAGTTTAAATAAATTATAGAATTAGGTGTGGATCTCTTTATAATTAACAAAGCTTCAAGAAAAATTTTATATTAAATAATACCGTACTTAGCCGACAAAGGAAAATAGATTTAAAGATCAAGGCTTTTGAGTTAACCATTCTTAAGGAACTCGGCAAAATAATTCTGTAACTTCGGGAGAAAGAATACCTTTTTAATTAAAGGTGGCACAAAAAAGGGGATAGCGACTGTTTACTAAAAACACAAGACTTTGCTAAATTGTAAAATGATGTATAAGGTTTGATGCTTGCCCAATGCTGCAATGTTAAATGGAGATGTTTATGCATTGAAATGAAGCTTCAGTGAATGGCAGTCGTAACTCTAACGATTCAAAGGTAGCGAAATTCCTAGTCAATTAATTGTTGACCCGCATGAATAGCATAACGACTTTCCCACTGTCTCAAGAATGGTCTCAGTGAAATTAGAGTCTGCGTGAAGATACGCAGTAGCAAAAGTAAGACGGAAAGACCCTATAAACCTTTACTATAGTTTTGCATTGTTATGATTTATTTTTTGTGTAGTCTAGGTGGAAGCTGTTAATAAGTCTTAACGCAAGTTAATTACTGAAGCAATCGTGAAATACCACTCTAAAAATGCAATCTAACTAATTTTTTAAAAAAGAACGTGTAAAATGTTTAGTTTAACTGGGGCGGTAGTCTTCAAAAAAGTAACGAAGATCTACAAAGGTAAGTTCAAATTCAGTAGAAACGAATTTTAGGGTATAATGGCATAAACTTGCTTGACTGGAAGAAATACAATTCGACCAGGGACAATTTTTGTCGGTCATAGTGATCCGAAAATTTTCGATGGAAAAGTTTTCGCTCAAGGAATAAAAGGTACTTTAGGGATAACAGGCTAATGACTCTCAAGAGCTCCTATCGACAGAGTCTTTTGGCACCTCGATGTCGACTCTTCACATCCTAAAGCTGAAGAAGGTTTTAAGGGTTCGGCTGTTCGCCGATTAAAGTGGAACGTGAGTTGGGTTTAGAACGTTGTAAAACAGTTTGGTCCCTATCTGCTTTTGCTGTATGAAAATTGAAGAGATTTGCTTTTAGTACGAGAGGACCAAAGCAAGATAACCTATTATTTGTCAGTTGTTTACCAAAAGCAGGCTGATTAGTTACGTTATTTTAATATAACTACTGAAAGCATCAATGTAAGAAGATAACTCTAAAACAAGTTTTCATAGATGAGTACTAGACTAGTACTTTGATAGGCAATTTGTTATAAATGGTAACATTATCGCTAAATTGTACTAATCATTATTTACAAAATTAGTTAAATTCAGTTTTTAAAAGAGTTAATTATTTTCGAAACTAGTTAGTTTATATAAAAATATACATATAGAATTATATTATGCCTCAACTTGATTTAATGCATTTTTTTTCACAATTCTTCTGGTTTTCTATCGGTTTTACTTTTTTGTACGCTTACCTTTTACATAATGTTGTTCCAGTAATAGCCAAAAACCTAAAGTTTCGTCAAAAAAAATTAGAGTTATTGGCAAATGATATCAATAAAGGAAAAGATGGAGTATCAAGTCTGCTCGATACTTACGACAATCTTATTTTACGTTCGTTTCAGTTTTGGAAATCAAATATATTCAACATGACAACTCATGGAAATAAATGGGTTAGTACAAATTTACAAGATTTAAACGATTCAAACTTTAGTGTCGCAAATAAAGAGTATCTTAAGGCTATTGGTGAGCTACATTATAGAAATTTAATTGTAAAGTCATTTGTACCAAAAAAATAATAGACGGGATAAAAAATAATGAGTTCAAAATATTTGTATGTAGTTTTATTGGGATTAGTTATTTTATCTAAAGAATTTTTAGTTTTTAATGAAGAAGTATTAGTGTTATTTGCTTTTATCTTATTTATTTATTTATTTGTTGTTTATGGTGGAGAAATCATTGCAGGAGAATTAGATTTAAGAAAAGAAAAGATCAAAGAAGAGTTTGATCTTTATAAAAGTTTACAAGAAAAAACTTTTATGCATTTAGTCAGTTATTACAAAAAGCAAAAATTATTAAGTTTAGAAATCAAAGAAATTTTTGATATCTCAAAAGTAGAAATCTTAAATATTGAAAAATATTATCAGAGCTCATTAGAAAATCTTTTAATTTTAAGTTTTGAAGAAAGATTAAAAAGAGTATCGATTAATGAAAAAAAAACTAATGCAGTTCTTCAAAATGAAATTTTTGTAAATTTACAATTTTATCTCATTAAGTGTTATTCTATTGAGGGTAATAAAATGAGTTCAATAAACAGAAAACTATTACTAAAAAACTGCGTTGAACAACTAGAAAATTGTTATTAATTACGTTAGTTTAAGTATTTAGTTGCTTAAACAAGAGTGTATAGCTCAGTGGTAGAGCATCTGGCTTTTAATCAAATGGTCGTAGGTTCGAATCCTGCTACACTTACAAAAGATATTTGAAAATACTAAAATAAAGTAATTCTCTAGTAGCTTAGCGGTAAAGCGTTTGGCTGTTAACTAAAAAATCGTAGGTTCAAATCCTACCTAGAGAGAGATAATTTTCGCGCTGATAGTTTAGTGGATAAAACTTTTGCCTTCTAAGCAAAAAATCGCAGGTTCAAATCCTTCTTAGCGTTTTAAACTCGCGAGTATAAATTAATGGTAAATTGGTTGCCTTCCAAGCAATTTATATGAGTTCAAGTCTCATTACTCGCTTTTAATTAAAGATTATTAAAAAACCTGCTTGGTGAAATTGGTAGACACGAGAGACTTAAAATCTCTTTCTTATTTTAGAGTATTGGTTCAATTCCAATAGTAGGTAATAATATTAAAGATAAAATAAAATGACTAAACGTTCAGAATCAAAATTTCATATTTGTAAAAAATTAAATAAAAGCTATAACAATATTTGGGGTTTACCAAAAGGTGATTTTTTGCGATCAGTTCGAAATGAGAAGAAGAAAAAGAAAAAGACATCTGTTTACGGTAAATTATTAGGGGTCAAGCAATCTCTAAGATACTTTTATTGCAATATGCAAGAACAAGCTTTTAAAAGAATTTTAAAAAAGTCAGTTAAGTCTCCGTTAACTACGTTAGACAGATTTATAAGTTTTTTAGAAAGTCGTCTAGATGTGGTACTATTTAGAAGTTGTTTTGTTTCATCTTTGCATCAAGCAAGGCAACTAATTAATCATGAGGCAGTTTTAGTTAATGGAAAAAAAGTTAAAGATGCAAGCACAAAACTTAGTAAATTTGATATTATAGAACTTAAAAAAGAACTAATAATGAAAGATATTGAAACAAATGAGATTTTTGTAGTTGTTAAATTAAATTTTAACTCTAGATTTTTTCCGTGTCATCTAGAGATTGACTATAAAAGTTTAACAATTATTTTTTTATGGGAACCAAAATACGAAAGTGTGTATTATCCTATAAAAGCAGACTACGAGATCATACAAAGATTTTATAGATAAATATTTTTACGTATACGAACCTTACTCCTATTTATAACAAAAACAAATTTTATGAACAATCAAATCATGTTACAAAGCGCTAAGCAGATTGGCGCTGGGTTAGCAACTATTGGCCTCGCAGGTGTTGGCGCTGGTATTGGAATCGTTTTCGCTGCATTAGTTAATTCTTTTGCTCGAAATCCATCGTTAAGACAGCAATTATTTGGATTTACTATATTAGGTTTTGCACTTACTGAAGCAATCGGATTATTTGCTCTTATGATGGCATTTCTTATTTTATTTGGTTAAACTAGTTAAGAGTAAGATTGTATAGAATCTTATATAAAATCTTACTTGTTTGAAAAGAGGATGGCTGAGTGGTCAAAAGCGATAGGCTGTAAACTTATTGATTACTATCTTCGTAGGTTCAAATCCTACTCCTCTTAAAAATAAACGGGTATGATGAAATTGGTAAACATGTCAAGTTTAGGTCTTGATTTATATTAATAGTGGTTCGAGTCCACTTACCCGTAACGCTGCGAGATAGAGCAGTTCGGTTCAGCTCATCAGGCTCATAATTTGAAAGTCGCAGGTTCAAATCCTGCTCTCGCAAAACTTATTCGAGGGTAAATGACCGAGTGGTTTAAGGTGTCAGTTTTGAAAACTGAACTATTCGTCAAGGATAGCATGAGTTCGAATCTCATTTTGCCCTAGTTCATAAAAGCATGTAAAAATTTTAATGTTAGTAGTTTTAGATCATTGGTATGAGATGAAAATAAGGTTGTTTTATCTCATTATTTCATTTTTTTTTACTTTTGCTGTTTCATATTTTTATTCTGAAGTTTTAATGTATTTCTATGTAGCACCTTTTGTTAGCAAGTTCGAAGATAAAAGATTCATATTTACAAGTTTATCAGAAGGGTTTTCAAGTTATTTATTAGTGAGTCTTAATGCTTCAATGTTACTAACGTTTGTTTTAATAGTTTATTCCATAAATTCTTTTCTGATATGTGGTTTATATAAGAAAGAATATTTTATCTTAAAATCAATTTTCGTTTTATCTAGTTTAAGTCTAACATTTTCGTTTTTATTGTATAATTCATTTATTTTACCTAGTATCATCTTTTTTTTTGGGCATTTTGAAGATTCAAAATTGTTTGAATTAAGTCTTGAAGCCAAAATATCTGATTACTTAAAATTGGTTTTATCTTGGTTTTTTTGGATAAGTTTTATATTACAATTACCTGTAATTATTTTTTTCTTGATACGTTTTAATAAAACAAAGGTATCATTTTTTGTAACTAGAAGAAAAGAATCTTTTATTTCAATTTTTGTTTTGGGTGCTTTATTTTCTCCTCCGGACGTTTTAACTCAGTTGTTGATTGTTTTTCCTTTACTGTTGTTATTGGAGGTTTCTATTTTTTTATATATGATAATTGAGGAGTATGGTTCAAAAACTAAGGAGAGTTGCTCGAGTGGTAAGAGGTGGGTTTGCTAAACCCAAGCCTACAATTTTGTAGAATAGGTTCAATTCCTATACTCTCCACATTTAAAAAACATATTTATGAGCTTTGCAAATCAAATGGTTGATTCTAAACATTTAAAGAATTTTACAGTAAATTTTGGTCCTCAGCATCCTGCTGCACACGGTGTATTACGTTTAGTTTTAGAATTAAACGGAGAAGTTATTGAAAGAGCAGATCCGCATATAGGATTACTTCACAGAGGGACAGAAAAGCTTATAGAAAATAAAACTTATTTACAAGCGTTACCTTATTTTGATCGATTAGATTATGTTTCAATGATGGTTAATGAGCACGCGTATTCATTAGCTATTGAAAAAATCTTACAATGTGAAGTACCTTTAAGAGCTCAATATATAAGAGTTTTGTTCGCAGAGATCACTCGTATTTTAAATCATTTATTGGCCATTTGTTGTCACGCTATGGATGTTGGAGCTCTAACTCCTATTTTATGGGGTTTTGAAGAAAGAGAAAAGTTGATGGAATTTTATGAGAGAGTTTCAGGTGCTCGAATGCATGCGGCTTATGTACGACCAGGTGGGGTTGCTCAAGATATTCCTCTTGGATTATGTGAAGATATTTATAAATTTGCAGAACAATTTAGTTCACGAATTGACGAATTAGAAGAATTATTAAGTGAGAACAGGATTTGGAAACAAAGATTAGTTGGTGTAGGAGTTATTACTCATGAGCAAGCGTTAGATTGGGGTTTAACAGGACCATTATTGAGAAGTACAGGTTCAGCTTGGGATCTTCGAAAAGTTCAACCTTACGATGTTTATGAAAAATTAGATTTCGAAATACCTGTAGGAACAAAAGGAGATTGTTATGATAGATACTGCATTCGAGTTCAAGAGATGCGAGAAAGTTTGAGAATTGTTTTGCAATGTATAAATGATTTACCAGAAGGCAGCATAAAATCGGATGATAGAAAAATATCACCGCCATCACGTTTAGATATGAAAAACTCTATGGAAGCATTAATACATCATTTTAAGCTTTACAGTGAAGGCTTTTATGTTCCAAAAGGCGAGTCATATAGTGCAGTAGAGCATCCAAAAGGTGAGTTTGGTGTTTCTATAATTTCAGACGGTTCAAATAAACCATATCGATGTAAAATCAAAGCTCCTGGTTTTATTCATCTTCAAGCGTTAGATTTCATGGCTAGAGGTCACTTACTAGCAGACGTTGTTACAATTATTGGGACTTTAGATATTGTTTTTGGTGAAATTGATAGATAAAAAAATACAAAAGTAAGTTCTTTATAATAAGAATCTTATTTTTATCAAGCGTAATAATTTAATAAAAATATCTTAACAAAAGAAAACACAAGTTAAAATCTTGTTTACGCTATAGAAAGAATAAAAATTTAATTATGCGATATATTCTCTGGTCTTCTATTTCTTTATTTTCATTTGTTAATAACATTAGTTATTCAGATTATTCTCATCCTTATCAAGTATCATTTCAAGACCCAGCAACACCAGTAATGGAGGGTGTTATCTCATTACATCACGATTTGCTCTTTGTATTAACAGTAATTGGCGTATTCGTTGGTTGGGTATTATTCCGTGCTACGTTTATGTTCCATCATAAAAGAAATCCAGTGCCGTCAGACGTTACGCACGGAGCTACTATTGAAGTTGTTTGGACTGTAACACCAAGTTTGATATTAATGGTTATCGCAGTACCATCGTTTGCTTTGATTTATTCTATGGATGAAGTTATTGATCCAGCGGTTACATTAAAAGTGCAAGGTTTCCAGTGGTATTGGGTTTATGAATATTCAGATTACGCAGATAAAGAAGGAAATGCAATTAGTTTTGAAAGTTATATGGTAGCCGAAGACGATCTTGAAGAAGGTCAATTAAGATTATTAGAAGTAGATAACAGAGTTGTTTTACCAACAAACACTCACTTACGTGTTTTAGTAACAGCATCTGATGTTTTACATTGTTGGGCAGTGCCATCTCTTGGAGTAAAAATGGACGCTTGCCCTGGCAGACTAAATCAAGTATCTATGTTTATTAAGCGCGAAGGAGTTTATTATGGACAATGTAGCGAAATTTGTGGAATCAATCATGGTTTTATGCCAATTGTTGTGGAAGCAGTCCCTGTTGAAAAATATGTTAGCTGGGTGGCAGCTCAGACCGATTGTGAGAATTGGCTTGTTGACAAGATAACAGCAATTCAAACTTTAACTCCTAGTTTAAAAAAATAATTCAGTATGACAATTGGCTTTGGTCAAATTATACTAATTCTTATCGTCAGTATTTTGTTATTTGGAAATTTTTCAAGTGTCTTAAAAGAGCTTGCTCAAGGAATTAAAATATTTCAAGATACTCTAAAAAAATAATTTTAAAATAATTATATGATAAATTCAAACTTAATTCAGCGTCATCCATTTCATCTGGTTGATCAGAGCCCTTGGCCTTTCTTAGCAGGAGTTTCGTCTTTGACCCTTACAACTGGATTTGTAATGTATATGCATTGTTATCAAGGAGGTTTTATAGTATTTAGCTTTGGATTTATGTCGTTGTTATTTACATTTTTTGTTTGGTGGAGAGATATCGTAAGAGAAAGCACATTTCAAGGTCATCATACTAAAGCAGTTCAAGATGGTCTTACATGGGGTATGATTTTGTTTATCGCTTCAGAAATAATGTTTTTTTTTGCATTCTTTTGGGCATTTTATGCATCATGTCTTTCGCCAACTGTTGAAATTGGAGGTATTTGGCCTCCACCTGGGGTGGATGTTTTAAATCCTTGGGAAGTACCATTTTTAAATACTTTAATTCTTTTAGTTTCAGGAGCTACATGTACATGGGCACATGACGCGATAATTAGTGGTGACCGAAAAGGAGTTTTACTTGGTTTAGGATTTACAGTTTGTTTAGGTGCTGTTTTTACAGCTTTGCAAGCAGTTGAATATGTTGATGCTAACTTTACAATATCTGATGGTATTTATGGATCAACTTTTTTTTTAGCTACAGGTTTTCATGGCTTTCACGTTTTAGTTGGATCAACCTTTTTAGTAGTTTGTTTAATTAGGGCTAATAATCATCATTTTACTCGACAACATCATTTTGGTTTTGAAGCTGCTGCTTGGTATTGGCATTTTGTTGATGTTGTATGGTTATTCTTGTTTGTGTCAATTTACTGGTGGGGGGGTCTTTAACTATTATAATAACTTAGCTAAGTTATTAAAACTTTTTGATCTAGCTAAGTTATTTTTTATTTTTATTTTTTTAAAATTATATGCCTACAATAGAACAACTAAGACGTAATTCTCGTGTTAAAAAACAATCGTACAGTAAAGCACCTGGTTTAGAAAAAAACCCTCAGAAAAAAGGAGTTTGTACAAAAGTTTATACAAAGACACCAAAAAAGCCAAACTCAGCTATTCGTAAAATCGCAAGAATTAAGCTTACTAATAACCAAGAATTTATTGCTTACATTCCAGGAGAAGGGCATAATCTTCAGGAACATTCGGTAGTATTGATTAGAGGTGGTAGGGTAAAAGATTTACCAGGCGTTAGGTATCACTTAATTCGAGGTAAATATGATTTACAAGCTGTTCAGAACCGATTTCAAAGGCGTTCGAAATATGGTGCAAAAAAAACTAAATTATGTTAATTAAAAACAAATCAGAGGCTTTTATTGTTCTGAATTTCTTAAAGATTTATTTAACTAATGGTAATAAAGAAATATCTGAGAATATTCTTCGACATAGTTTTTCGTTATTAAAAAAGATAAAAAAAACAAACCCAACTAACATTATTTCATCTAATGTTGAATTGATAAAACCTTTTTGTGAAATTAAGAGTTTAAAAATTGGTGGGTCGAACTACAAAGTACCAACAGAGATTCATCCAATAAGACAAAGAGTTTTGGCTATAAAGTTTTTAGTCTTAAATTCTTTAAAAAGAAATGAGAATTCAGCATGTCGTCGTATCACAATGGAAATTTTTGATACCTCTTTTTTATCAAGTCAAAGTATTAAAAGTTGTGACGACATACATAAAATTGCTGAAGCGAATAAGGTTTATATTCAATATAGAAATTAAAAACATGAGATCAATCTGGAAAGGCCCATTTATTAATAGCAGTATTTTATATGAAATATCTGTATTGCAAAAGTTAAATAAAAAAAAGAATCCTATAAGGGTTACATCAAAGAGTTCTGTTATTTTTCCTTCTTTTGTTGGTTTGATATTTTCTATTTTGAATGGCAAAAAGTTTTTAAATTTGGTTATAACAGAAAACATGGTTGGTCATAAATTTGGAGAGTTTGTTGTGACGAAAAGATACCCAGTTCATAAAAAAATTAAATAATGGGACAAAAAGCAAATATAAATAGTTTACATCTTGGTCGAAATAAAGATTGGAATTGTGTTTGGTATACAAATAATAGCGAGTATTCTAAAGTGTTAACGCAAGATTTGATAATTTTAAATTATTTAAAATCTTGTTATATTATTTCAAAAAATTCTGAAGTAGTCAAAATAAGAATTTGTAGGATTTCAAAAAACATTATTATAAATCTTCAACTAACAAATGATTTAAAATCTGACTCTTTGGCTTTGTTAAAAATGCTTGTTTTCAATTTAAAAAATGTTTTTTCTAATTTCGACCGTATTTTCATAGTTTCTAAAATTTTAAGTTCAAATGAGTTAAGAACTGACCCAATTTTTTTGTCTAAGAAAATTGCTATATTGATAGAAAACCGTATTAGGTTCAGAAGTCATTTAATTAAAAACCTGATGAGTCATACAGCTGAAATGTGTATTGGTATTAAAGTTTTATGTAAAGGACGCTTGAATGGTGCTGATATGGCAGATAGTGATTCTTTAACAGTCGGTTCAATACCTTTTCAAACATTAAAAGCCAAAATAAACTATGGTTTTTCAGTTGCAAATACAGCAAAAGGTCTTCAAAGCATAAAAGTTTGGATTTACAATAGATAAACAAAATATGAAAGCACTATTTTATAATAAAAAATAAGTAGATATGTTATTTCCTAAAAAAACTAAATATAAAAAAATGTATCGAAAAGATTCTTATAAGAAAGAATTCAGAGTAAATCATTTAGTTCATGGGGATTTTGGTATAAAATCGTTAAGATCGTCTAGATTGACTGCTAAACAGTTAGAGTCTACAAGAAAAACTATGATCAAAAAAATGAAAAGAGTGGGTCGAATTTTGTTACGGATTTTCCCAGACGTTGCTATAACTAGCAAACCAGCAGAGGTTCGAATGGGTAAAGGTAAAGGTTCTTTAAATTATTGGTGTTCAAATGTAAATTCAGGACGAATTCTGTTTGAGTTTCAAGGTGTTTCTAGAGTAATTGCAGAAGAAGCTGCAAAACTAGGCAGCAAAAAATTACCTATGAGAACAAGATTTATAACTTTAGAAAGAAAATAAGATGATTCAAGACCGAAGTTTCTTAAAACTTGCTGATAATTCAGGTGCTAGATTAGTCCAATGTGTAAAAGTTTACAAAACAAAAAAGGTTGTTCTAGGGTCTCTAATTTTAGTCACAATAAAACAAGTTCGCTCAAGGTCAAAGCTAAAAAAAGGTGAGCTTTATAAAGCAATTATTGTTAGATTAAATACTCTGATTTCTAGAAAAAATGGTCATTACATAAAGTGTTCAGAGAATGCTGTCGTTTTATTAAACACAAAAGGTGATGTTTATGGGACTAGATTGATTGGACCTGTTACAAATGAGCTCCGAAAAAAGAAATTAACAAAAATTTTATCTCTGACTAAATTTATTATTTAAAAATATAACATGAATAGATTACAGATTTGGCATAAAAATGTTGTAACTGTTGACTTGCTGTATAAGTTAAATTCAACGAATCTTCATAATATAACTCAATTAAAAACCATAATTTTAAAGAGTACTATAAATACAAGTGTATCAGAACCAAAAGATATTATTTTTGGACTTGTGATTCTAGAGCTTTTAAGTAATCAAAAAGCTAAAATTTTAAAAACTCGTAAGTCAATAGCGGCTTTCAAAACAAGAAAATCCATTCCCATTAGTTCAAAAGTGACTATTAGATCAAAAAATTTATATAACTATATGGATTTTTTAGTTTGTGTTGTGTTGCCTAAATTATCTGAGCTTAACTCTTTAAGCATAAAATCAGTAGCCAATAGTAAAAAATCTCTAAGTATAGGTTTATCAAATTTGGGTATGTTTCCTCAATTAACTAAAGAGTTAGAACACTTGCCAAAGAATATTGGTCTGACAGTTACTTTTAACATTAGTTTAGCAAAGTCAAATTTGATACTATTATTGTTGTTAAGTGAACTTCAAGTTCCTGTTGTTTTGTAATCGATAAAGAGTATGAAAAAAATTCATACCCTTTGGGACTTTAGTTTAGTTGGTAAAACATTAGCTTTGCAAGCTAAATATCAGGAGTTCAAATCTCCTAAGTTCCATTTTTAATTAACAAATATATGAAACATACTAATTTTAAAGATTATAAAAAAAGAATTTTTATTAAAAAATGTGAATTAATCTTATTACAACAAAAAATTTCAAAAAGATTAACCCGTCAGTTTTTAGAAAATCAACAAACTTCATCTTATAATTCAAGAATAAAAAATCGATGTGTTTTAACTGCGCGAGCGAAAGGAATTTGTTCAGACTTTAAGCTTTCAAGAATAAAAACTAGAGAATTAGGCTTAAATGGTCTTATCAACGGCTTAAAAAAAGTATCTTGGTAAGCTAAAAATATCTTTAAAGCCTTTTTAGTTTAATGGTTAGAACAATTGCTTTGTAAGTAATTAATTTCAGTTCGAGTCTGAGAAGAGGCTTTTTTATTTTTTTATAAAAATTAGCATTTATAGCTCAATGGATAGAGTATCAGGTTTCGACCCTGATGATGTAGGTTCAAATCCTACTAAATGTTTTCAGTAATAGACAATTGCCCTTTTCGTCTAATGGTTAGGACATTACTCTTTCACGGTATTAACATGAGTTCAATTCTCATAAAGGGCAACAAGTGATATAATTGTAAACCTTCCACGACAAATAAGGGCTATTATATTTCATTATACAGTTTAACTAACTGGAATGAAAGGAGTTGAACCTTTGAATATTGGTATCAAAAACCAATGCCTTAACCACTTGGCTACATTCCAAAGTTACTTTTAGATCTAGATAGATTTGAACTATCGACCTTACACTTATCAGGCATATGTTCTAACCAACTGAACTATAGATCTAAAATAACTTATTGTTTTTAAATAATAAGTTATCTTATAATTATTCTTTTGATTCCCAAGGACTATTGAAATTAAATACTCTAAACTCTTGACTTAATTCTAAAGGCTCATAAATGACACGTTTCTGGCTATCATCATACCTAACTTCTGTATAACCTGATAATGGGAAATCTTTTCTTAAAGGATAACCTTCAAAACCATAATCTGTCAAAATTCTTCTTAAGTCTGGATGTTGTTCAATATAAACTCCATGCATGTCCCAAACTTCTCGCTCTGGCCAGTTAGCTGCTTGATATAAATCAACTATTGATTCAATCGGAGTAAACTCATCAACAAAAGTCTTTACTTTTACTCGAGAATTATATTTTATACTTAACAAGCAATAAACTAATTCAAAACGTTCTTCTTTATTTGGATAATCAATTGCAAAGATATCGATAAGAACTTTAAATAAGCAATTTTCATGATCTTTTAAAAATAAGATTGTTTGTTTCAGATCTGAAACACCAACTTCGATAATAATTTCGTCTCTAAATTGAGTTATTTTCTTTACACGATTAACTAGTATATTTTCTAAAAATTTTATAAAATTTTGATTCATATAACAACATTTATTTTTTAAAAAAAAGAATAAACTTTACATAACTATTTTGTTAGCCACTTTAAAACGTTTTGACTTCGTTTTATTTTTTTCTGTAACTGTAAAATACCATACAATAAAGCTTCTGCAGTCGGTGGACATCCAGGTACATATATATCGACTGGAACAATTCTGTCACAACCTCTAACGACTGAGTATGAATAATGATAATAACCACCTCCATTAGCGCAACTACCCATTGACAAAACCCATCTAGGTTCAGGCATTTGATCATAAACCTTTCTTAAAGCAGGAGCCATTTTATTTGTTAGCGTTCCTGCAACAATCATAATATCAGACTGACGAGGACTAGCTCGAAATATAATACCAAATCTATCTAAATCGTATCTACTTGCTCCAGCATGCATCATCTCAACAGCACAGCATGCCAAACCAAAAGTCATTGGCCAAAGTGATCCTTTTCTTGCCCAATTTATAAGATCATCAACCTTAGAAACAACAAACTCTAATTTATTTGACATCTTTATATTATTTTTCTAATAAAACAAGAGAACGAAGACTTGAACTTCGAATGATAGTTTTGGAGACTACTGTTTTACCAATTAAACTATTCCCTTTAAATTTAGATGTTTAAATTTAAAGTATTAATGCAAATTGATGGCATCACTCAAATATAAACAAACAAGTGTAGTCCAAACATAAGCTTGTAAAAATGCAATTGCTAATTCGAGACCTGTAATTGCTATTATAACAATCATTGGAAATAATTGAATAATATAAAATACTCCACCGGCAGCTATCATTTTCCAAGCAAACGTAGCTAATATTTTTAATAAAGTATGACCAGCCATCATATTTGCAAATAATCTTACTGCCAAAGCAACTACCCTAAATACATAAGAAATCAATTCAATAGGCACTAATAAAGGAGCTAAAGCCAGAGGAGCCCCCGGTGGTAAAAACAAACTAAAAAAATGTAAACCGTGTCTTTTTAAGCCAATTACATTCAAACCTATAAAAGTTGTCATACCTAATCCAAACGTGAACACTATATGACTTGTTACTGTAAATGTGTATGGTATCATACCTAAAACATTAGCAAAAAAAATGAAAACAAATGTGGTAAAAATAAAAGGAAAAAACTTTGATCCTTTGTTTCCTAAAGCTTCGTATAACATTCCTTGAACAAATTCGTATATCATTTCAGACAACGATTGCCATCTATTAGGAGCTAAAGTTCCTTCAAAATTTGTTACATGAAAAAAACATGCAATTATAAATATGGTTAAAAATAAAAATAAACTAGAATTTGTAAAAGCAAACTTACTACCCAACAAAAAAGATAATATAGGAACAATCTCAAATTGTTCTAAAGGTGAATATAACATAAGTTAGTTTTTTATCAAGCTAGAAGTGGAATTGAACCACTATTAAAAGATTTGCAGTCTTTTACATTACCGTTATGTTACCTAGCCAAATTTAAAGATATACGGAAAAAGGGAATCGAACCCTTACAGATTTTATCTATTACCACCTCAAGATAACGTGTCTACCAATTTCACCACCCCCGCTTTTCTAAAAAAAATCTTAAAATCAAATGATTTAATTTAAACTCGACGTTTTTTTGAAAGTTTGCATCCACCATGCGGAATTTTTGTTACGTCTTGTATTTTTAGTATTTGCAATTTTTCAGAAGAAAAACTTTTTATACAAGCCTCTCTTCCTTCACCAAAACCATTCAAACGAATATAAACTTTTCGAACACCACTTTTAAGGCTTTTTTGAGCTAATAGACTACTTATCGCTTGTGCGGCATAGTAACTTGATCTCTTTTGACCTTTTAAACCAGTTGAACCTCCTGAACCTGCTGCAATTACATTACCTTTTAGGTCCGTTATACAAATAAGAGTATTATTAAATGTAGACTTAACGTGAATAATCGCAATACTTATTAAACTAAAATTATTTTTTAACATTTTTTTATTTTTTAAGAAAAAACAATAAGCCAAGAAGGATTCGAACCTACAACAAATCCATTATGAGTGGAACATTCTACCATTGAATTATTGGCTTTTAAGATCTTAAAATTATTTTAAAAAAGATGACTTTTTTCTTATAAACTTTAAACCTCTATGACTTTTTATTTCAACAAGTCTTTTTATGTCAGAGTGAATATCTTTTTTTAACAAAACTTCTACTAATATATTTTTTGTTTCAAGAAGTTTTAACAATTTTATTATATAGGATTGTGACAAATCACTAATTTTACAATCTAAACCAATATTTAACTCGTTGCAGATATTTTTTATTAGAAAAATATTTAACCCATTAATATTTTTTAGTGCAACATACACTTGCTTTTTATTGTTAAGAATTTTACCAAAAACTTGCACCATATATTTTCTATTTTTGTTTACCTGGCTTTATGAAAATTATTTCATTTTCATATCGCACTCCCTTTCCTTTATAAGAGTCTGGAACTTTTATTAATTTGATGTAACGAGCTATCTGACTAACTTCTTCTTTGTCAATTCCTTTAATAAGTATCAAAGTTGATCGAAGACATAAAATAATAATGTTTGATGGTATAAATATTAAAACGTCTCTTGAAAATCCTAGTTTTATAGACAAGACTTGACAGTTTCTTGACTTATCAAAATAAACCCAACCTCGAAAGCCAATACCAACTAGATTTAGTTTTTTATAATGAAACGTAGATAAGCCATTTATAAGAGATTCTAATTTATTTTCTGGAAATGCTGATTTGCTGATTAATAAGTTAGAGCTTATTTGATATTGAAAAGATGGTTTTTTCAATTTGGTATCTACTATTACGCAGCCTTTTGGACTCAAAAAAATTATAAAATTATTATAACGAAATAAACAAATATCACGTATGTCGAATGAATTTTTATGTTTCATATTTAATAAATCTTGAATAAAAATTGACCTCCTACTTTCTGTAAGAAAGCTTGTTCGTTTGTTAAAATACCTTTGTTAGTACTTATTATTGAAAGACCAATACCATTAAATGACTTATCTAATTTCTTACATTTTTTAAATGAACTAAGGCCAGGCGTAGATCCAAAAATCATTTTTTGAATAGCTCCTTTGTCATTTACATATTTTAGTAAAACGTTACATTTTAGAGATGATCCAGCATTTTGTTTAAAAAAACCTCTTATAAAGCCTTCTTCTGTTAAAATACTTAATATTTGATCTAAAACTTTAGAATGAACGCATATAACTACATTCGCTCCTATTCTTTGACCATTCATTATTTGGTTCAAAGAACTAATTATAATTTTCATTTGTTATTATTTTTTTTAAATCGTTTTTTGAAACTTGTTATTCGTTTATCACTAAAATTTAATTCTGAGTTAAATTTTGTGTCGAGTCTCCATAGTTTGTGCGCTTTTGCATCAACATCTAATTTATTGTAAGACTTTTCAAACAAATAATTTGTTAAAATGATTGAACCATCCGTTAATTGAATCCACGTTTTATTTTCAGTTTTAAACTTTGTTTTCATTTTGACTTTTATGTATTAAAATATCTAAGAGCACTTTGTGTTGAAATTGCAATAGTTCGAAATGAGAATTTTTAAAAACATCAAAGATGTTCAATACGTTTGAACCATTAAACTGATTTAAAAGATTGTTCCACTCTAACAGATCAAAACTTTCTATCTCTTTAATAAAGATGTCAGAATTAATATTTATAAAACGTCCATTACTATATGTTATTGAAGGTCTTAAAACTTTTGTAATTCTTATAAAATCCATTAAAGGAACAAACTGTTTTACTTCAGTTTTACTATAGATCAAAATCAATTTTCCTTTTAAAAGAGTTTTATTTTTAAAAGCTGAAAAAAACTGTGTACTCTTAAAATTCTTAAAACTTACAAATTTAATCTTTAAATCGATTTTTTGTAACTTTTTTTGAATATCAATCCACTCTTTTGAATTACAAGACTTCAATTGTGCTAACAAAAAAAAATCAAGTTTATTTAATTTTTTAATCAACCATATATCTTCTGATAAATATTTTTTATTTTTATAATTCATCACTTTATTTTATTTTATTTGGCGAATAGTGAGATTTGAACTCACGACTTTTAAAATCACAATTTAATGCTCTAACCACTGAACTATATTCGCCTTGAATTTATAGATTCTTAAAATATAAGAATATTACAGTTTGCCTTTTTCACGCTAATGTAAATAATCGAATTAAGAAGTTCTACTAAATAGTTGTGCTTCAATTAATACAAAAGTATTAAAATGTTAAGCATTTTTCAATAAAAATTCTCTATAATCAAATAACTTTCACGTTTGATTCAAATACAAAAATAATCCTAGAAGCTAATTTCAAAAGAACTTTGTGGGTTTTTTTATGAATATTTTTCTGTGAAAAACTTACAATTCCTTGGTTTAAATTTATTGAATCGATATACAAAATAATGGTTTTATTTTGGTTTACAGTCAACAAATTATTTATTGCAATGAATCCTACAAGACCATATGCTCCAACTGAGAATCCTCGTTTTGTGCCGTTAAGTAAACGACCTCTAAAAAATGTTTTTAAATCAAATTTTTCTTTAAAAAGTTTTAGTAACTTATCGTTTGTTTCAACTCGTCTGTATGATTCAAAATCTACTGAGATTTCATCATAAGGTGTCTCAAGATTAATTATTTTACAAATTATCACATTATTGATTGTTGTTTGATACTTTAATTCAAATGTTTTAATTTTATGCTTATAACCAAAGTCAAAATTAGTGTTATTATTGTTGTATTTTATTTCACTTTCAAAAAAACGATTCTCTGAAACTCCATAACAAGGAAGCGAAAACTTGTAAGCTTTTAAAGATTCATTCTGAGCTTTTATGTTTACTTTGAACATCAACTTTATTATATTTTTTAGATCGGGGTGGCAGGATTTGAACCTACGAATTTCTATACCCAAAACAGATACGATAACCAAGCTACGCGACACCCCGAAAAGTCATTTAAGAAAATTAAATTTACTTAAATGAACTTATAAAATTAGCCATATATTTATGTAATTGAGCATCGAGTTCTGGACTAATAGCTTTCTTAACACTAATCTCGGTTAACATAGAAGCGCCATCTTGACTCAACGAAACAATTAATGCTCTTTCAAAAGCTCCAATTCGATTAATCTCTAATTTGTCTAAATAACCTTTTACTCCAGCAAACAAAATACAAGTTTGTTGTTCAACAGTTAATGGAGAAAATTGTGCTTGTTTTAATAATTCAGTTAATTTGCTTCCTCGATTTAACAAGTGCTGTGTAGCAGCATCTAAATCAGAACCAAATTGAGCAAATGCTGCGACTTCACGATATTGAGCTAATTCTAACTTTAAAGTACCTGCAACCTGTTTTATTGCCTTAATTTGAGCTGCCGAACCTACGCGACTTACTGATAATCCAACGTTCAAGGCTGGCCTTACACCTTTATAAAAAAGCTCTGTTTCAAGAAATATTTGACCATCAGTAATCGAAATTACATTCGTTGGAATGTAAGCAGAAACATCACCCGCTTGAGTTTCAATAACTGGCAACGCAGTAAGCGAACCTAAACCAGCTTCTTTACCCATTTTAGCCGCTCTTTCTAGTAAACGTGAATGTAAGTAAAATACGTCTCCTGGATATGCTTCTCGACCTGGCGGTCTTCGCAATAATAATGACATTTGACGATAAGCTACTGCTTGTTTACTTAAATCATCAAAGATTACTAAAGAATGCATTCCATTGTCTCTGAAATACTCACCCATCGTAGTACCAGTATATGGAGCTAAAAATTGTAAAGGAGCTGCGTCTGAAGCAGTAGAAGCAACTATTATAGAATATTTAAGCGCACCTGCAGCTTCTAAAATTTTTGTAACTTGAGCTACTGTAGAACGTTTTTGACCAATTGCAACATAAATACAGTATAATTTATTAGTTTCATCGCTCGCATCATGCATTGACTTTTGATTAATAATTGCATCGATTGCAACAGCAGTTTTTCCCGTTTGACGATCACCAATAATTAATTCTCGTTGACCTCTTCCGATTGGAACCAAAGCATCCACAACTTTTAAGCCAGTTTGCATTGGCTCATGAACTGATTTTCTGGGAATTATACCTGGTGCTTTAATTTCGACTCTAGCACGTTTAGAACTTATAATAGGCCCTTTTCCATCAATAGCTACTCCTAAACCATCAACGACTCGACCAAGTAGTTCTTTTCCTACAGGTACATCAACAATAAAATTTGTTCGCTCAACAATGTCACCCTCTTGAATTAACCTATCATTACCAAAAATAACGACACCAACATTATCATCTTCAAGATTTAATGCCATTCCTTTTATTCCTGAGTTAGGAAATTCACACATTTCACCTGCTTGAATTCCACCCAATCCATATATACGAGCAATTCCATCTCCTATACTTAAAACTCTACCAATTTCGTCAATATTGACGTCTGAGTAATAATTTGCTAATCGTTCTTCGATAATACCTGTTAATTCAACTGCTGAAAACGCCATAAGTATTTTTTTATTAAGTTTAAAACTACCTAAGAGAAGATTTGAACTTCTGACCTGAAGATTTTCAGTCTTTCGCTCTACCACTGAGCTACTTAGGTTTACGAGTGAAATTCCGTAAAATCTCACTTACTTTTTAAAAAGGTTAAATACAGAAGTTTAATATGCTATTATGCAAAAGCAATGCCAATGGAGTTGGCCAAAGAAAAAAGGTCATTAAAAATATACAACAAGATGATAAAAATAAAGAATTTTCCTTTGACAAACTATTTAAATTGTTAATTCTTGTTTCTGAGTCAAAAAACATTAATTTAATAATTCGTATATAATAAAATGACGCAGCAACGCTTGTCATTACTCCTATTATACTCAAAAAATACATTTCCATATTAATGGCCGAAATAAAAATAAACATTTTACTAAAAAAACCTGCTAATGGAGGAATTCCACACATTGAAAACATTATTATTGCGAATGAAAAAGCTAATTGAGGATTTGAAACAAACAAACCAGACAAGTCATTTAAATATTTAAGTTTACTTAAATTTCCTTGATTTCTTATCGACAAAAGTATCGAAAAAGTTGCTATAGTCATTATTATGTAAATAATTACATAAAAAAACGTAGCATAAATTCCTTCAATAGAGCCAGTGCTGATTCCAATTAGCGTGTAACCAATATGTCCTATTCCGCTATACGCTAATAAACGTTTTATCTTAGTTTGCCATAAAGCACCTAAAGTACCAACAATCATCGAAAGTATTGAGCATAAAATCAAAACTTCCTGCCAAGGCAACAGTAAACCATAAAACACATAAGAAAACAATCTAACGACTACACTCAAGACTGCGATCTTGGGAACAATAGCAAAGAAAGCTGTCACAGAAGTAGGAGCTCCTTCGTAAACATCTGGTGCCCATAAATGAAACGGTGCAGCTGATAATTTAAAAAGCATACCGATTAAAATAAATAAAACGCCTAAAGGGATTGCATTGCTTGTTTTTGTCCAGACTATCTCAGGCGTTTCTTCAACCATTGAAAAAACTTGAAATAATTGATGATAATTAGTAGTTCCTGTAAAACCATACAACAAAGAACAACCAAAAAGTAACAAACCTGATGAAAAAGCTCCAAGTATAAAATATTTTAGACCAGCCTCCGTTGAAAATTCAGAATCTCTTTTTAATGAAGCTATAATATACATACAAAAGCTTTGCAATTCAATTGCTAGATACATTGCAATTAAATCATAGGATGAAACGACTAACATCATACCCACGACTGCTAAGATCATTAATATGATATATTCAAAACAATTTAAATTTTCAAATTTGCTATAATCTATAGCTAAAATCAAACTGCTAATTGCTGCAAGTAGAATGATACTTTTAATTAAAATACTGATATTATCGAATATTAATAAATTATTAAAAGCTATAACCCCTATTAATGGATTACAAATGTTAAGTAAAAAAGCAAAAGACAATATTTGAACTCCAAGCCAGGTGACATTTCTAATTAAAATTGGATAACCTAAGTGTGGAGAAGTACTATAAATAACTGAATAAATAATAAGAAAATTAATTATAACAAGTATAAAAATTTCTGGAATTGCCGCAATCCAATCAATATTAAAATTAAATTTCATAACTTACATTATTTCTAAAATACTTGACACGCTCACATGCATTGCGTCTAAAAAGACTTCCGGGTAAACTCCCATCCAAAGTATACAAATTACCAATGGCAACAATACCAAAACTTCTCGTTTAGTTACATCTTGATAATTCGAAATATAATCAACTTTTAATTGACCAAATAAAATTCTGTTACACAACCAAAGTGAGTAAGCCGCACTTAAAATCATCCCTAAACAAGCTATAAATGTTACTAGAGTGTTACTACTAAATGACCCAACTAATGTTAAAAACTCTCCTGAGAAACTACTCATTCCAGGGAAACCCAAATTAGCCACAGAAAAAAATAAGAAAAATAGAGTATATATTGGCATTACTTGTGCTATACCAGTATAATATTTAATCATCCTTGTGTGGTGCCTATCATATAAAATACCAACGCATAAAAATAACGCGCTGGAAACAAAACCATGACTCAACATTATCAAAATACTTCCTTCTATACCTTGTAAATTTAAGCTAAAGATACCTATTGTAACAAAACCCATATGTGCTACTGAAGAATAGGCGATGATTTTTTTAAGATCAATCTGTCTAAGGGTTGTTATTGAAGTGTAAACTACTGCAATGATACTCATTAAATAGACTAGAGGAGTAAAAAAAACGCTACCGTCTGGAAATAAGCATAAAGAAAACCTAACAAGACCATATGTACCCATCTTTAACAAAATTCCAGCTAAAATTACAGAACCCGCAGTTGGTGCTTCAACATGCGCTTCAGGCAACCAAATATGGAAAGGAATCATAGGCACTTTTACTGCGAACGAGGCAAAAAATGCTAACCATAATATTATTTGTTTTTTTTCTGAAAAATTTACATTAAGTAACAACTGGAAATCTGTAGTGCCAGCCTCAAAATATACAAGAAAGATTGCTAAAAGCATTAAAACAGAACCAATTAGTGTATAGAGAAAAAATTGATATGCAGCTTTAATTTTTCGCGTTCTAGACCCCCAAATACCGATAATTAAAAACATTGGGATTAAAATACTTTCGAAAAATATATAGAACACTAAAACGTCTAGAACGGAAAAAACAAATATTAAGATTATACCCATTGCTAAAAAACAAATATAATATTCTTTTTCATGTTTAACAACCGAAGCCCAACTTGTTAGAATACAAACGGAAATTAAAAAAGTACTCAATAAAATAAAAAATACTGATATTCCATCAACTCCTATAAATAAATGCAGATTTAATGATGGTAACCACTCTAAATATTCTAAAAATTGGAACTTAGAAGTTGAATTATCAAATAGTACGAATAAAAAAAGAGAGTATATAAAGGTAACAAGTGATGTTACGAAAGCGCATAATTTAATTAAACCAACTTGAGTTTTAGGTGTACCTAAAATAATTAAAATCCCAATAAATGGAATAAGTATAAGCCATGATAGAATAAAATCAAACATAATTAATCTTATTTTATGATAGTTTTATGACGAAATAATTGGTGAACATCAAAGTTATTAACACGATAAAATATAAATTTATATCAACTGAAGATACAAATATAGGCCATAACAAAAGCTTAGTCATAAGCGAAATAACCCCTATAAACATTATAAAAGCATATTGATGAACTAAACCTGATTGTAAATTACTTATTTGTTTACTAAGAATTCTTGTTAAAAAAACTAAACTTTTTGGACCAAACAATTCAATAATTCCTTTGTCAATAATTTTGTAAGTTGTGTTATAGCCTAATTTTAAAATAACACTCCCAATTAATTCATTTTGAAGTCTGTCAAACAACCAACGTCTATTCAAGAAAATATATAATTTTCTTCCAAATGATTTAATACATAAATTGAATAAAAAATCTTTGCAGAAATGAAACACTACTACTGATGAACAAGCTCCAAGTAGACTCACAATCACTGGGACCCACTTGATGTGTATGGGTATAAACTCAGCATCAATCATAGTTAAATTTTCAGGAGATATAAAGATTGAATTATTCCAAAAAGGCGTTCCTAATCCAATAAAAAGATCTTTCGTAAAATAACCTGCAAATATACTGCCTATACATAATATGAATAATGGTATTCCCATTGGGAGTGGTGCATCATAAACATTTTGAATTGCATTTTTAAAACCATTTGGATTACTAATAAAAGTTAAATAAATCAATCGAAACGAATAAAAAGCTGTAATTCCTGCAGACAATACCCCAAGCCAATGGGCAAATGTACCGTGGAAACTGTATTTTGCATATGCAATTTCAAGTATGACATCTTTTGAATAAAAACCTGTTAAAAATGGAAAACCCATTAAAGCCAAAGATCCTATTAAAATCATTAAATAAGTATAAGGAAGTATTTGCAATAATCCACCCATTCTTCTCATGTCTTGTTCATCATTTAAAGCATGAATGACAGAACCAGCACTTAAAAATAATAAAGCTTTAAAATATGCATGGTTTATTAAATGAAACATACTTACAGAATAATTAGATAAACCACAAGCAAATATCATATAACCCAATTGACTACAAGTGGAGTAAGCAATCACTTTTTTTAAATCATTTTGTACTAAACCGATAGTTCCTGCAATAAAAGCTGTTAGTGCACCAAAGACCGTAATCACTGTTAAAGCTATACCAGAGTACTCATACAAAGGAGAGCAACGAATAATAAGATATACCCCTGCAGTAACCATTGTAGCTGCATGAATAAGCGCTGATACAGGTGTAGGTCCTTCCATAGCGTCAGGTAACCAAGTGTGCAACCCTATTTGCGCTGACTTTCCTATTGCGCCCACAAATAGCAATAATCCTATTGCTGATAAAACATCTACTTCAAAACCAAATAAATTATAACTTGAACCAAATATATATGGTACTAAACTGAAAATAACTGAATAATCGCATGTTTTAAAAATAATAAAAATCGAAAATACACCAAGTGCTAATCCGACATCACCAACTCTATTTATTACCATTGCTTTTATAGCTGATTTGTTAGCTTGCAAACGTGTAAACCAAAAATTTATTAATAAATAAGAACACAAACCAACACCTTCCCAACCGAAAAATAATTGGATGAAATTATCTGCTGTTATTAGCATTAACATAAAAAATGTAAATAATGACAAATAAGACATAAATCTAGGTTGATGAGGATCATGACTCATATAACTCGTTGAATATAGATGCACTAACGCCGAAATTAATGTCACAGTAAAGCACATTGAAACAGTTAAACTATCAAAATAAAATCCCCAGCAAGCATCAAACATTTCACAATCGAGCCAAGGCGAAAGTTTTATATAACAAGGAGAACCCGAAAAACCTACTTCAAAAAATAAAACCATTGAAATTATGCAAGCAAAACTAATCCCTAAGATACTAACAAACGCAGCACCTTTTGGAGTTAAGAATCGCCCAAATAAACCACTAAGAATAGAACCTATTAAAGGTAAAAATATAATACTTAAATACATTATTAGTTAGCCTTTCATTAAATCAATAAATTCAATAGCAATTGTCCCTCTTATTCTATAATAAATAACTAATATTGCTAATCCAATGGCAGACTCTGCTGCTGCAACGGTTAAAATCAAAAGAGCAAATAATTGTCCTAAGATATCATCTAGAAATACAGAAAAAATTATAAAATTAAAATTTATAGCCAATAACATTAACTCAATAGACATTAACAAAATTATAATATTCTTACGATTTAAGAAAATTCCTGAAAGACCAATCAAAAACAAAATCATAGCTACAAATAAATATTTAGTCTGACTGATCATAAACTTTTTTTTATTAAAATTAAACTATTAACTATTAGGTTAAAAACCTTATACTAGCCAATCTAAGCCAACAAATATACCTGAGATAAAAAGTACCCAACCAAGAGAAAATGGTAAAAAAACTTTCCAACCAAGTCGCATCAATTGATCGTATCTGTAACGAGGAAACGCTGCTCGAACCCAAACAAAGACAAATAATAAAAAAGTTGTTTTTAAACCAAACCAAATAACACCAGGAATCAAGTTAAAAGGCATAACATCAAATAATGGTAACCAACCACCTAAAAAAAATATATTTACCATACTGCACATTAAAATCATATTTGCATACTCTCCCAAAAAGAATAATGCAAAACCCATCGCTGCGTATTCAGTGTTATAACCTGAAACTAGTTCAGCCTCGGCCTCCGGTAAATCAAATGGTGCTCGATTTGTTTCTGCTAAAGCAGAAACAAAAAACATTAAAAATAAAGGAAACAAAGGAACACAATACCATATTTCTTTTTGTGCATTCACGATTTCTGTTAAATTTAACGACCCAGCACATAATAAAACACACATAATAATTAAACCAATAGAAACTTCATAAGAAACCATTTGAGCGGCTGACCGCAAAGCACCTAAAAATGCATATTTCGAATTACTTGACCATCCAGCAGTTATTATTCCATAAACACCTAGAGAAGAAATAGCGAAAACGAATAAAACACCTACATTTAAGTCAATCAGAACCATATTATCCCCAAAAGGGATTACTGACCAACTTAACAAGGCCAATAAAAATGTTACTATTGGAGCCATTATGAAAATAACAGTGTTAGCGCTACTTGGTAAAATTGTTTCTTTTACAAGTAACTTTAAGCCATCAGCAAGTGGCTGTAATAAGCCAAAAAGGCCAACAACATTAGGACCTCGTCTTTGTTGCATGCTTGCCATAACCTTTCTTTCGAGAAGAGTTAAATAAGCTACTGCTACCAATAAAGGAATAATTAAAGCTAAACTTTTTAACACTAAATTTAAAATAATTAAAAAAGCTGTCATAAATTTAAATCTTTTTGTTAACGAAATTAGTAGCACCTTCAAAGTCTCGTTGTAATTGTTTAAAGATATCCTGTCTTCTTACGTCACTTCTTCTATGCAACGTCAACGCAATAGCACCAATCATAGCTACTAACAATATTATACTTGCCATGATAAGAAAAAATGAATAATAAGTAAATAATACACTACCAATGACGTCAACATTTGTTGGCGATACAACAGAATCTACCCAAGAAATATTAATTAAAGATTCATCCTGAAGAATACTATATTCAGGTTTGTTAAACTCAAAGACGTCTATCGAATTCAAATCTCCTTCAACAATTAAATAGATCTCAAAAAGAAATAAAACACTTAAAAATAATCCAATAGGAAGATAACGATAAACAGAACTACTTGATTCAGAAATTTTAACATTTAACATCATCATAACAAATAAAAATAAAACAGCAACCGCTCCAACATAAACTATTAAAAATAACATCGCTAAAAATTCAACTCCTAAAAGAATCAACAAACCTGCAGTGTTAAAAAATACAAAAACTAAAAAGAGTACAGAGTGAATAGGATTTTTAGATACAATTGTTGAAAAACCTGACATCAGTGCTAATATCGCAAACAAATCAAATAAGAAAATATCAAAACTCATAATTTATTTTTTTACTATCGATACAGAGATTCAGAGGCTAAGTTTTCTCTGATTTCCCATTCCCAACGATCACCATTTTTTAAGAGCTTTTCTTTGTTATAAATTAATTCTTCATGGGTCTCGGTAGCGTATTCAAAATTTGGGCCTTCCACGATAGCGTCTACGGGACAAGCTTCTTGACAAAAACCACAAAAAATACATTTAGTCATATCAATGTCGTAACGAGTAGTTCGTCTACTGCCGTCGCTTCGTGCTTCAGCTTCAATAGTAATTGCTTGAGCAGGACAAACTGCTTCGCATAACTTACAAGCAATACATCGTTCTTCTCCCGAAGGATATCGTCTAAGAACGTGCTCTCCACGAAACCGAGGACTCAAAGCCCCTTTTTCAAAAGGATAATTTAAAGTTACTTTTCTTCTAAAAAAATACTGTAAAGTCATCCACATACCTCTAAAAAGCTCTGTTAAAAAAACTGTTTGTATACTCTTATCAAAATACTTATTTGTCATACTATAAAATTTTACGTTGTATCCAATGGGCTGTGACTAACTAATTTAACTATAAATAAAAATTATAAATATACTTTTAAAAAGACTTATTATAAATAAATCGATTATTACATTCGAAATTAGTTTTGATTGTAAATTATGCATGTAATCACTAACTATTGTGTGAATACCTGCTTCAAAATGAATTATTATCAATAAAAATACGAACAAACCTAAAACAAGATTGTTTGATAAACTTAAAAATATGAGTGAAATAATCAAAAGAATGGCTGAAATTCTTTGCGTGAACCAATGAAGAAATCCTTGAGTAAACATTTTCAGAAAACTATTAAACATTTTTTTAAAATTTATACTAATATGCTAATCACTATTATAACTAAAACCAAACATAAAACAATCCCACCTGTAACGTATAAACTTTTAATTTCAAGTCCAAGAGCCAAATCCCAAGATAAATGTCTTATGCCATTTATTATATGAAATGAAATTCCAAACAAAACAAAATAGCTAACAACTATAATAAATGGTGAAAATAAGGAAAAGAAATCAAAGAAGAAACAATACTGATATGAAAATCCAAGAAAAGAAAAATTAAAATAAAACAATATCAAACTGAGAGTCATTGATAAGACAAGAATTGAACCAGTTATTCTATGAAAAATTGATAACACAGAAGTTAATTGAGGTTTATAAACCGTAAGATGAGGCGAGAGTGGACGTATTTTCTGTTTCATAATTTCAAAAATTTTAATAAAAAAACAATTATTAAACAACCATCAAATGATTTCCTTTAGCGAAAGTAGGACTCGAACCTACGCATACGAATTATGATCCCGGTGTTCTACCGCTGAACTATATCGCCTTTTAATACTGAATTCAATTTCATTTTTTATACATTATCACTCATCAATTTTATTTGTTAAATTCAAATGAAATCACTAATTAATCTTTTAAAAACTATTATCACACTAAAACGATTAAGTGATAAAGGACTTGAACCATTAACTTTTTCCTTGTAAGGGAAATGCTCTACCAATTGAGCTAATCACTTTTAACAAAACAAATACTATTAACTTGATACCAAATCTATCTCATTCGAAGTTTTCTCAAAACTTTTTAATCTTTGTATATTAACTTTTAAAGATATTAAAAGTCTAAAGAAATCACTAATTGATTTTTTATCAACTGCATCCAACTCTGAATTACTTAAAAGTAAATTGTCAACACGTAAAGTGAATTCAGTTAGTAGAAAATCCAAATTTTCGTATTCTTTAAAAAAGAATGCTATCTTTTTGGAAACACCATTGATCCTTGATTCTTTAATCATTACATGAGTCAAAAAATCATTCTCAACCAACTTCAGATATAAAGTCGAATCCTTCACGTTTTTTAATGCCAAAGGTTTAGCTAACTTCTCTTCAATGGTCCATTTGAGCACATAAAGAAAACATTTATGCTCAGTGAACAATCTTAAGAATTCTTGATATTTTCTTAGAGGAAAAACCCTATTAATAACATCTTTTGTCTTATCTTCGCTATAATGAGCTTGTAAATTATCAGAGAGCTTCTTATTTGACTCATCTAGCTGTTCTACAATGCTTCTTAAGAGTCCAAACACTTTTTTACAACAAACAACTTTGGCAACACAAACAGAATCATAACATTTATTTAAATCAACACTATCTGTCTCGGTGAACTGCTTTTTACAGTCAATGTTATTTACAAAATGAAGATTTACACAATCAAAATATTTACTAAGTGATTGTCCAAAGTAAACTTTAAACAAAGCTGGTTCGTCTATGAAACCTCTCTCAAATAAGTCATCTTTAAGACCCTTTAAAATTAATGAATTCATCACCAAAGGACTTTTAACGCCCTCACTACAATGCTTAAAATAGCTTTTATCTATCTTAATCAATTTATTTAGAAGACTTAAAGACTCTTTTATTAAAACACTAAGACTTGGTAAGCTGGTATTTGACATAATTAATCGTTTTTTTGTGAATTGTTTGCTTACTACTAATTTTTTATAAGATTTAAAACTTAAACTTAGTGATCTAGCAATTCCAACAATACTTTATTTAACACAAGACCCGGAACCCAAACATCTCTACTAAAATGAAATGTTTTCTATTTTAAATTCTAAACCTATTTATTCACAGTTTAGAATTTACCTAATTTTTTATAAGATTTAAAACTTAGCTATTAAAGCATCTAAATAATACAAAACCTGAAACCCAAACCACTTAATTGAAATAAAATGATTCTTATTCCAGATCTCTAAACTTCACTCCTGATTAAAGCTTACCACAAAAACAATTTATACTTCATCATAAGAAATAAACAAACTCGTAACGATATTTAAAACTTAATAATCAAATGATTCAAACAACGATTTATTTAACACGAGACCTGAAACCCAAACAGCTCTACTGAAATGAAATTTTTTATATTCTAAATCATAAATTCTTACTCTCTAAATTTACTCCTGACGAAAACTTAACACAAACATAATTTATACTTCATCATAAGAAATAAACGAACTCGTAACAATAAAATTCAAATTCCTTAATTCTAAACCTCTCAATCTTATTCCTAATCAAAATTTAACACGAATTATTTTTGTGCTAAATCATAAGAAGTAAACAAACTCGTTCATTTAAACTAAAATCAAAAATAATTAGAAATTCTAAAAAACAAATTAATAACTCTTAACAATATGGTACCCCCTGCGCCCGTACCCCCCCGCCCCTTAACAATTAACAATTAATCCATATCCTTAGTGACTCTCATATCGCCACTAAGGAAGAGTGAGATCTATTCCCGCTGTTAGCGGCGATCTCACAACGATGACTGACTTGGTTTGGGCATTCTCTACGTCTGGATTAAATACATCGAGCACGATCAAAGGATCGCACTCTAACCCACTCGGTCCCCGAGATTCTCTGACAATTAACAATTAACAATTAACAATTAACCATAGGTACCCCCTGCGCCCGTACCACCCCGCCCTAACCCCATCCCGGTTCCCGGGAGTACTCTGACAATTAACCTCAACCCGGTCCCCGGGAGTACTCTAACTCTGAACTATTTAAAAAATAAGGCTTATAGAGGTAAAGGGATTCACCTCTAAATCCTAAATCAATTTTAATTTGTTGTTGCTACGCTGAAATTTATTTTAGCTTAGTAACATTTATTTTACATAGTTAGTTGTTAATTGTTAATTGTCAGGGAATCTCGGGGACCGAGTGAGTTAGAGTGCGATCCCTTGATCGTGCTCGATATATTAACCCCTGATAGAGGGACAGACTAAACCAAGTCAATCATCGTTGTGAGATCGCCGCTAGCAGCGGGAATAGATCTCACTCTTGCTTAGTGGCGATATGAGAGTCACTAAGCATATGTATTAAGAGTTAATGGGTGGGGGGGTACGGGCGCAGGGGGTACCGTATTGTTAAGAGTTAAGAGTTAAGAGTTAAGAGTTAAGAGTTAAGAGTTAAGAGTTAAGAGTTAAGAGTTAAGAGTTAAGAGTTAAGAGTTAAGAGTTAAGAGTTAATTTTCTTAATTGCTTATAAGGGGGATCGAACATAACTATTACTTATGGCGCGCACCCCCTCATAAGCGTTAAAAATACGGGTCAAAATCCTAAATTCCATTTAAAAAAATATATTTATAAATAAGGGGTTGAATTTTGAGTCCAAATCCCAGTGTAAAAATGGAATGTTTCGACAAAAAATTTGAAATATTACATTTTAAATCGGTAAAAATGGAATCTTAAATTATTTTTTTGATTAAAATTCTTAAAAAATCAAGTTTTGAGTGCAAATCGGTTTGTGTTAAGTTTTTATCAGGAGTAAATTTAAAGATTAAGAATTAAGAAATCTGAATTTTCTTGAAACGAGTTTGTTTACTTCTTATGATTTAGCACAAAAATAATCTATACTTCATCATAAGAAGTAAACAAACTCGTTCATTTAAACTAAAATCAAAAATAATTAGAAATTCTAAAAAACAAATTAATAACTCTTAACAATATGGTACCCCCTGCGCCCGTACCCCCCCGCCCCTT